>ERZ761603.2497-NODE-2497-length-12537-cov-42.526438_pt1 | contig 12537 bp, 10 predicted proteins | sample MGYA00511879_ERZ761603 | MGnify/ENA primary metagenome ERZ761603 (study PRJEB28899, sample SAMN02850040) | bioreactor sludge metagenome | biome: EBPR Sludge; feature: EBPR Bioreactor; material: flocular biomat | place: Australia: Thorneside Wastwater Treatment... | reverse complement strand
TCAGCAACTGGCTGCTGATTGCCATCGGCTTGCTGGCTGCGCTCACTTTTGCCGTCGGTCTGTGGCGTGGCGAATCGGCGTTTGCCATGTTCATGGCGGCCGTGGCGCTGGCCGTTGGTGCGATCCCCGAGGGACTGCCGGCAGCCATGACCATCACCCTGGCCATTGGCGTTTCGCGCATGGCCAGACGGCGGGCCATTATCCGAAAATTGCCGGCGGTCGAGACGCTCGGCAGCACAACCGTCATCTGTTCGGACAAAACCGGCACCCTGACCGAGAACCAGATGACCGTGCGCGAGCTATACGCCGGCGGTGTCCGAACGATGGTCAGCGGCAGCGGTTATACGCCCAGCGGCAAGATCGGCGAGGGTCACAACGTCGCTGGCGCGTTGCGTGAGTGCCTGCTCGCCGGCGTGCTGTGCAATGACTCTGGCTTGAGCAGGAGTAATCGCCACTGGGAGGTGGTTGGAGACCCGACCGAGGGCGCCCTGCTGGTTGCCGCGCGCAAAGCTGGACTGGACGAGCGAACCCTGCAGAAACTGTTTCCACGCCTCGACGAAATCCCCTTTGATTCAGCGCGCCAGTACATGGCGACCCTGCACGAAATCGAGGGCGTACGCCTTGCCTATTTCAAGGGAGCTCTTGAACAGTTGCTGCCGCGCTCGACCAGCATGCTCGATGGTAATGGGCTAACCGTCGCACTGCGCAAGGAAGAGATCGAGGTGAGCGCCCGCAGCATGGCCGCCGAAGGGCTGCGCGTGCTGGCCGTGGCCCGTCTGATTGCTGGCTCGACCATGTCGCTGGATGTTACCAGCGCTGATGCCGGGCTGCAGTTTGTCGGTTTGGTGGGGATGGTCGATCCGCCACGGCCGAAAGCGATCGCCGCCGTCAGGACCTGTCATGGCGCTGGCATCAGGGTCAAGATGATTACCGGCGACCACGCCATCACGGCACTTTCAATCGCACGGCAAGTGGGCATCGCCAAGGCGGGTGAGGCCGTGCTCACCGGTCGCGAACTGGCGGTGCTCGACGACGAGGGGCTGCGTGGCGTGGTGCGAAACGTGAACGTCTTTGCGCGCGTCGAGCCAGCGCAGAAGCTGCGCCTGGTGCGGGCACTGCAGGCCAACGGCGACGTGGTGGCAATGACCGGCGATGGCGTCAACGACGCGCCAGCCCTCAAGCAGGCCGATATCGGCATCGCCATGGGGCTGGCCGGAACCGAAGTTGCCAAGGATGCGGCGGATATGGTGCTGACCGACGACGACTTCGCGGCCATCGAGGCGGCGGTCGAGGAAGGACGCGGCGTCTACGACAACCTGGTCAAGTTCATCACCTGGACGCTGCCGACCAATTTCGGTGAGGGCCTGGTCATCGTGGCAGCGATTCTCGCCGGCGCCACCTTGCCGATCACACCGCTGCAGATCCTCTGGATCAATATGACGACGGCCGTTTTTCTAGGCCTGATGCTGGCCTTCGAGCCGATCGAGCACGGCGTCATGCGTCGCTCGCCGCGGCCACCGGGCACACCGATCCTAGATGCGGCGCTGGTCTGGCGGATCGTGCTGGTCAGCGTCCTGCTGCTGGCGGGTTCCTTTGGACTCTTCCTGCGCGAACTGGCACAGGGACAGTCGCTCGCCGAAGCGCGCACCGTCGCACTCAATGTCTTTGTCGTCGTCCAGGCGATGTACCTCTTCAACTGCCGCTCGCTGACGCTCTCGGCGCTGCGCATCGGCCTGTTCGCCAATCCGGCGATCTGGTACGGCGTGCTGATCATGGCCTTGCTGCAGGCCTTGTTGACCTACCTGCCGCTGATGAATCGTTTGTTCGGCACAGCGCCGATTGGTGGGTCGGAATGGCTCGAGATCTTCGCCGTCAGCGTGCTGGCGTACCTGGTCGTCGGCATCGAGAAGCGGCTCCGTGTGGCAGCCAAGCGGTGACCACCCTGAGTGGCCGCCAGGGCCAGTGCGTGTTGCCTGCCAATGTGGCCGGCTTCCGCTCGTTCCGTTGTTCGCTGGTCGCCAGGCTATGCGCTGTCGCTCAGGCCGCCAGCCGCCTGCCCAGGGTTCGCATCAACCAGCCGATCCCCGGCAGCTTGGCGTAGAGTTCTTCGGCGGCGTCCCAGTAGTCGCGGTGCCAGACCACCTTGCCGTCGGCGTCAAACCTGAGATGCGAGGCGCCGCGGATCACCTGCGGCTTGGCCTTCCCCCATCGCCCCTGGGGCCGGTAGCGGAGTTCCCAGACCAGCAAGGCGCCGCGTTCGTCGACGACTCGATCGAGGACGACAAAACGCGGTTCGGCGACCTGTCTGAACATGTGCATGAAAATGTGGTGGATTGGCAGCACACCACGGACTTCGTTGAAGGGATCCTTGAAACAGGCGTCGGCTGCGTAGTACTCGGGAAAGCGGGCAACGGTTTCGGGGCTGAGTCCCTCGAAAAAGGCGATCAGCGCATCGACGGCCAGGTGGTTGTTCATTGAGAATTCCCTCACTTTCCGGCCAGGCGACGAAGCAGCGGGAAGTAGATTCGGTACGGCAGATGGGCGAGCAGTTTGAGCACCCAGGTGAAGCGCTTCGGATAGTGGATCTCGAAAGCGCCACCGGCAAAGCCGGCGATGGTTTCCGCTGCCGCCTGCTCGGGGGTGAGCAGCGCCGGCATGGCGAAATCGTTTTGGGCGGTGAGCGGCGTCGCGACAAACCCGGGATTGATCAGCCGAACACCAATTCCTTTCGGTTCAAGATCGAGGTACAGCGCCTCGGCAAAGTTGATCAAGGCGGCCTTGGTGGGACCGTAGATCAGCGACTTCGGCAGGCCGCGATAGCCGGCGACACTGGCGACGAAGCCGATCTGGCCGTTGCCCTGACGCAGCAGCTGCGGCACGACACAGGCGGCGAACGAGACAGCACCGCCGAAATTCACGGCTATCATGTGGCGCGCCTTAGCTACGTCGAGTTCCCAGGCGCGCATCGGCAGATAGTCGCCAGCGACGTAGAGGGCCACGTCGACACCGCCCCAGGCTGCCAGCAAGGCCTCCCAGGCCGTGCGCAAGCTGGCTTCGTCGGCGGCATCGCAGGGCAGCACCAGTGCCTGTTGCTCACCCGCTGCGACCTCCAGCAGGCGAGCCGCGTTGCGCGCCGAGAGCGCGACGCAGGCGTCACGCGCGAGCAGCGCTCTACCCAGCGCCGCGCCGATGCCGCTCGAGGCGCCGAGCAGCCAGACGCGCTTTCCCGACCAGTCGTCGATACGTGGGTTCATCGCGTCACCGGCGGGTGAAACTCAAGGTTACCTGGCCGAGGTGGAGGCCGAACTTTTTCATCTCCGAGCGGTTGAGCATCACCCGATCGTTGATCAGGAACATCCAGTCGTCGAAGTCGACGTGCCACACCCGTCCGTCGATCGGCAAGGCCAGCACGTAACGCCAGCGCAGCGCGTTGCCAGCCGCCTCGCCACGCGCCTCGCCAACGACGTCGTCAGCGCGCCCGACGTAGCGCGAAGCGTCGACCCGGGTGATCGTCCAAACCCGGCGTGAGGTAGTGCCGTCCGACCACGAGAAGTTCTCGTCGAGGGTCCCGACGTCGACCCCATCGCGCACTTCCCAGTGCGCTTCGATCACCACGTGAAAGCGCTTGATCACGGCGCCGGAACGATCCTGGAACATCCCCCAGCCGTCGATCGTGCCGCTGAAATAGCGGGCCAGATCAAGCGCCGGTTGTTCAGCCCGGTAGCGTTCGACGGATAATCCGCCGCAGCCGCCAAGACCAAGGAGACCACAGGCGAAGCAGGTCAGCCACAGGGTTTTCATCAGCACACCTCGAGAGTTTTTCGCCAGCGCCACGCGAGCACGGCAGCGGTGGTCTTGAAGAACAACGGCAACAGACAGTACACCGCCGCCAGGCCCCTCGTCGCCTCATCAACACCCGGCTGATAACCGACCAGATCAAGCAACGGTAGCGACAGGCCAGCGGCCAGCGCCAGATTGAGCTTGGCAACCAGGTTCCACCAGCCAAAGTAGGCGCCGGCCTGCGCCGGCTGGCTTTCCTTCTGCTTGTCAGTAGCCGGTTGTTCTGAAATATCGGCCAGTAAGGCGGCCGGTAGCGTCAGGTCAGCGCCGAGCGCCGCACCCGAGAGCAGACAGACGACGGCAAAGGGCCAGACGTCGCCGGCGCCCAGCCCCCAGGCCCAGACAAAAGAAGCGATTGCGACGAACATCGAGGCCACCCAGCTTGCCACACGGCCAAAGCTCCTGGCGAGCACCACCCATAGCGGCAGAAAGGCGACGCCGCTGACGAAGTAAAGGGCCAGGAAAGCGCCGCTCCACGCTTCGGCCTGCAGCACATCGGCAACAAAGAACAGCACCAGCGTTGCCGGCAGGGCGGCGGCGATGCCATTGACCACGAATACCGTCAACAACAGCCGGAAGCGACGATCGTCGAGCACAGCACGCAGATCGCCGAAGAGATTGCCGTTTGCTCGTGGCCGCGCGACCGATGGCGGTGCTCCGAGGAATGTCCAGCTTGCCAGCAGCAGCAGGAGCAGTGGAAAGATCTGCGCCAACCCGGAAAGTCCCTGGGCAAGATCGTTCGATAGCAGCCCCGGCAGAGCCGCCGCGATGACCACGCCGAGCAGACCGAAGCCCTCGCGACTGGCAGTCAGGCGGGTACGCTCGCCGCCATCGCGGCCGAGCTCTGCGCCCCACGCCTGATAGGCAACGCTGGCCAGCGAAAAGCCGAAATAGGTACACATCAGCGAAGCCAGCAGCCAGAGGGGCGCTGCCACCGCTGGCGGATGCAGCAAGGCGAGCATCCCCAGTGCCAAGCAGGGCAGGGCGATGCCGATCAGACGCCGGCGACTCGCCGTGCGGTCGCTCCAACCACCGAGCAGCGGATCAATACCGGCGTCGAGCAGACGCGCTGCCAGCAGCAGGGCACCCAGCAGGCTAAGGCTCATGCCGGCGGCTTCGGCATAGAGCCGCGGCACATGCACGTACACCGGTAGGGCGGCCATTGCCAGTGGCAGCCCGAGCGCGCCGTACGCGAGCAGATGCCGAAGTGGCAGTGGCAGCGCCAGCGTCGGGAGAGTACTCACGTTCAGCTGTCCGGTCGCTTGAGAAGTGCGGTCCGCAGACTGGGGCTGCGGCTGCGTGGGTCGAGCCAGATGGCGAAGAACAGGCGCGCGAAGTCCGCATCCCGCACCTCGCCGGTCGGGCGGCCGCGATGAAAGAAGGCTGCACCCCGCCCCGGGTAGTGCACGCCAATGATGCTGTCGCCTTCCTTGACGTCAGGGAAGACCCGCCGCAACTCGGGCTCCCAGCGCTGCAACTGTCCTTCGCTGGCGCCCAGCCGACGCATTTCGTCGACACTGGTCTGCACTAGGCGGTCGCGTGGAATGTCGCGCTGGTAGTCCAGCTGCAGAGCAGACGGGGCGCTTGCCGGCAGTTCAGTGGCCGGCTCACCGACCACCCACAGGGTCGCACGATAGAGTGAAAAACCCAGCCAGGTCATTTCGCCGCTGCCCCACTGCCGCCAGTCAGCTTCGCCCTTGCGCACCGCCTCGGGCAGGGCATACACCAGGCTGCTGCAGGCAAACAGGAGGAGTGCGATCAGTGCCCTCATCGCGGATGCCCCAGTTCGAATTGCATCACATTGGTACAGCCGCTGATGAATCCGGCCTGGCAATACGCCAGATAGAATCGCCACAACTGGCGGAAGCGTTCATCGAAACCCAGCGCCTGGATCTGCGGCCACTGCTGTTCGAAGTTGGCTGACCATTCGCCGAGCGTCCGCGCGTAGTCGTGGCCGAAGGAAAGACTGTCGCGCAGCTGCAGCCCCGCCGCCGCCACACCGTGTCCGAAGGCCGCCGGACTCGGCAGCATGCCGCCCGGGAAGATGTGTTGCTGGATGAAATCGGTGCCGCGACGGTAACGCGCGAACAGGTCGTTGCGAATCGTGATGCTCTGCACGACCACCCTGCCGGCGGGCGCCAGTAGGCGCTGTAGAGTCCTGAAATAGGTTGGCCACCAGCGTTCGCCGACCGCTTCGAACATCTCGATCGACACGATATGGTCGAATTGCTCACCGATCAGGTCGCGATAGTCACGCAACTCGATTTTTACCTGCTGGTCGAGCCCGGCAAGTTGCATGCGCTGACGGGCAAACTGAAGTTGTGCCGGCGACAGCGTCAGTCCAACGACTTCGAGGCCGGCTTCACGTGCCGCGGTTTCGGCGAAGGCACCCCAGCCGCAGCCGATTTCCAGCACCCGTTGGCCAGGGCTGGCGTCGAGCCGCTGCAGGATGCGGCGGTACTTGGCGAGTTGTGCGGCGGCCATGGCACGCGGTGCGGCCGTCGAGTAAAGGGCGCTCGAATAGCTCATCGTCGGGTCCAGCCATAACCGGTAGAAGTCGTTGCCCAAGTCGTAATGGGCCATGATGTTGCGGCGAGAGCCGGCGCGCGTGTTGGCGTGCAGAAAATGCCGCAGACGTGCGGCCAGCAGACCCCACCATTGGCCATAGACCGCGCCAGCGATTACCTGACGATTGTTGGCCAGCACCGTCAGCAGCGCGGTGAGGTCAGGACTGTTCCAGTCGCCGGTGATCCAGGAGTCGGCGAAGCCGACATCACCCCGTTCGAGCACGCTGTCGAAGACCGACCAGGTATCGATTTCGAGCATCGCGTCTTGCTGGCCCGGCTGACCAAAGCGCTGCCGCGATCCGTCGGGCAGGCGAACCTCCAGCGTACCGTGGGCTATCTTCTCCAACAGTGACAGGATGACCCGCGCACTTCGCGGTGGCCGCCGTTCGGCAGACCTCGCCGGCAGGGTGAGGGTGTTTTCGAGGGCATTCATCGCGTTGTTTCCTCCAGTGGAGGTTCAGGTTTGGTGAAGAAGGGCACACGCTTGACCCATAGCTTCAGGGCTTGCCAATGAATGCGCAGGACGATGCCAAGCGTCAGTAGCGGAAAGCGGACAAAGGCCTTCAGCAGGGGGCCAGTAGTCAACGGTTCAGCGTCGCCCGAGATCGAGGTATGCAGCAGGTCGCCGCCAGCATCGCCGTGGTCGATGCGCGCCAGACGCCACGCGGGGTTCCCTTCTTCGTCACTGCGTGCATGAAAACGGAAATGGTAGTGTCCATCAATGGCCATGAACGGCGAGACATGAAAGACTTTGCGCCGCTCGATCCGCTCGCCATCACGGATCGGTCGACCATCGGCGTTGGCCAGCAGGTAGTTGTGCCGCTCGCCGAAGGTGTTGTTCACTTCGGCCAGGACGGCGACCAGATTACCCTTCGGGTCGTGGCAGAACCACATGCTGATCGGGTTGAAGACGAAGCCGAGAACACGCGGAAAGCACTGCAGCCAGACTTCACCATCGGTGCGAATACCTTCCGTTTGCAGCAGTTTGCGTATCCAGGGCAGTGGGTGCGAGCCGTCACGGGCACCGTGATCCGAGAAGCGGAAGCTGAACAGATTCCAGCGGTTGACCGAGAATAGCGCGCTGGTTGCCTGCTCGACGCTGGAAAGCGGCAGCAGGCAGAAGTAGACCGGGTAGACGAAGCGGTTGGCGGCTGGACGCAGGCGCCGATGCATGACATGTCCGAAGAAGAGGCGCGGCGGCGAAGCGTTCATGCCGCGAGTTCTTTCAGCGGCCTAACAGCCGGCTTCGCCGGGGAAGCTGCCGCCAGGCCTTGCCAGGGAGCGCGACAGGCGAGCGCGTTCGCTACCCGCAGCGCCGACTTGAGGCCGTCTTCGTGGAAGCCGTAACCATTCCAGGCCCCGCAGAACCAGACGCCGTTGTCGCCCGAGACGGTCGGCAACTCGCGCTGGGCGGCGATCGCCGGGCCATCAAAGATCGGGTGTGCGTAGTCGAACTCGGCAATCACTTGCGCTGGCTGGGGCTCACGCTGCGGGTTCAGCGAGACCATGACCGGTGTCTTGAACGGCAGGGGCTGCAGGCGGTTGATCAGATACGAGACGCTGACCGGACGGCGGTCAAGCTCCGGGGCGCTGGACAGATAGTTCCACGCCGACCAGAGGGCCGGCGAACGCGGCAGCAACGCGGCGTCGGTGTGCAGTACGGCACGGTTCGGGGCGTAACGGATCGCACCGAGCAGTCGACGTTCCGCATCGGTCGCGGACTCGCCGAGAATTGCCAGGGCCTGATCGCTGTGGCAGGCGAGGACGACCTGGTCGTACTGCTCGACCGCTCCGTCAGTAAGCAACTGGATGCCGCTCTCGCGACGCTCCAGGCGGCGGACCGGCATCGCCAGGCGAATGTCGTCGAGACCAGCGGCCAGTTTCCTCACGTACTCGCGCCCGCCGCCGCTGACCGTGCGCCATAGCGGGCGGTTTACGACCTGCAACAGACCATGATTGCGGCAGAAGCGGACGAAGCTGGCGAGCGGGTAGTCGAGCATCTGGCCCGCAGGGCAGGACCAGATCGCCGCCGCCATCGGCAGCAAATACCACTCGGAAAATGGTCGCGAATAGCCCCCGGCGGCGAGGAAATGGCGCAGGCTGCGATCGTAGTCGGGATGCCGTTCGATCCAGGCCACGCTCTCGCGGTTGAAACGCAGGATATCCGCCAGCATGCGCCAGAAGTCTCGCCGCAGCAGGTTGCGCTTCTGCCCGAAAATGGTCGCCAGGCTGCTGCCCGCCCATTCCAGGCGGGGCTCCTCAAGACTGACCGAAAACGACATCTCGGTTTCGACACTGGCCACACCGAGGTACGCGAAGAGGGCGGTCAGATTCGGGTAGGTCTGGCTGTTGTAGACCAGAAATCCGGTATCGACTGGGTGACTGATGCCTTCGACCGTCACATCGACGGTGTGGGTGTGGCCGCCAAGGTAATCTCCAGCCTCGTAAAGCGTGACCGCGTGCCGCTGCGAAAGCAGCCAGGCGCTGGCGAGACCGGAGATTCCCGATCCGACGACGGCGATACGTTGTCCGCGAAGCATTCTTGTCTCCTCGAGGTTCAGGCGCTTTCGGCGTCGAAGCCGGCGTCGCCGCCGTTCTCGCCGCTGATCTCGGCGTAGGCGGAGTGGTTGTGAATCGACTCGAAGTTTTCGGACGCGACAGTCCATCGCGCAATGCGCGGTTCGCTCATCAGGCGCAGTGCGATGTCGCGGACCAGGTCTTCGACAAATTTCGGGTTGTCGTAGGCACGCTCAGTGACCCACTTCTCGTCCGGACGCTTGAGCAGTCCGTAGACTTCGCAGGAAGCCTCGTCTTCGGCCAGACGCACCAGTTCGTCTGGCGTCATTCCGGCGCGCAGTCGCGCGCTGATGGTGATGTGCGAGCGCTGGTTGTGTGCCCCGTAGTCGCTGATTTCCTTGGAACATGGGCAGAGACTGGTCACCGGGGCCACGACCTCGAGGGTCAGTTCCGTGGCCCGTCCTTCGCGTTTGGCGACAATCATGCGCACATCGTAGTCAAGCAGGCTCTCGACGCCGGAGACCGGGGCGACCTTGTTGATGAAGTAGGGGAAAGCAAGTTCAATCTCGCCGCTCTGTGCATCCAGTCGTAGCAGCATATCGTCGAAAATGCGCAACAAGCGATTGACGTTCAACGGAGGACGACGGCGTTCCAGGATCTCGACGAAGCGGGACATGTGCGTGCCCTTGACGTCGGGCGGTAGACCGACTGACATTGACAGGCGAGCGACGGTGTTTTGCACTTTGCCGCTAGCGTCGAGCAGCGCAAGCGGATAGCGCAGGCCCTTGACTCCGACCTTGTGGATCGCCAGTTGCCTCAGGTCGACACGGGCCTGGATGTCGGGGAGCAAAAAACGCTCTGGTGCATTCATGACAAGTCTCCAGTGGGGCAGCAATGAATCATCGACGGCATGGACTGGCATGGCCGGAAAATCCCAGGGCAGTGGCTGGGTGAAGCGTGCGACAGCGCAGCCGCGCATCTTTGGCGTTCGCTCGAATGTCCAGGACAAGCCGACCGCTTCGCCCCTGCCAGCAGGGCCATGGCGGTCATTGAACGCCTCGGCCAGAACCCTCGGCGGCACGATGTCCAACGTCCATGACCGCCGGGGAGAGGTCTCCGGGGGGTCATGGACGGGGTTGATTGAAACTTGGCTCTCATTGAAACGTTCCTTTTTGTCCTGGACAATTCGACCATTCGCCGCTACTATATTCGCACCACTTCAACCTTGTCAACGGTTTTTGGCAGTTTGTCCAGGACAATATGAATACTCGTCCAGCTTTGAATATCAGCGCCGTCGAGCGCGACACCGGACTCGGCAAAGACACCTTGCGCGTTTGGGAACGCCGTTACGGTTTCCCGCAGCCGACCCGCGACAACCACGGCGAGCGGGTCTATCCTGCCGAGCAGGTCGACCGATTGCGACTGATGAAACGCCTGATTGATCATGGTTACCGCCCTGGCCGGTTGTTTGCGGCGAGCGAGGACGAGTTGTCTTCGCTCTGCAATGCGTGCGCGGCGACGAGCGTCGCCGATCCGGGGAGTGGCGACGCGGTCGTGCGACACGCCATCCGGCTGATCAAGGCCAACGATCTGCCGATACTGCGTCAGGCCCTTAACCAGGCGATGATGCGGCTTGGTCTGCAGGGATTCATCATCGACATTGTTGCGCCACTCAATCAAGCGGTTGGCGAAGCTTGGATGAGTGGCGAGTTCCAGATTTTCGAGGAACACTTGTACACGGAGCAGATGAAATCCCTGTTACGCCAGGCGATCGGCAGCCTGCCACCGAGTGTCGTCGGTCCACGCATCCTGCTGACCACCGTCCCCGAGGAGCAGCACCTCCTCGGTTTGCTGATGGTCGAGGCCTTGCTGGTACTTGATGGTGCGACCTGTATTTCGCTCGGCACGCAGACGCCACTTTTCGACATCCAGATGGCTGCCGTGGCACACAGGGCCGAGATCGTGGCCGTATCGTTCTCCGCAGCCTTCCCGGCAAGACAGGTTGCACCCCAGGTCAGCCAGCTGCGGCAACTGCTGCCGTCGGAGGTTGACCTATGGGTCGGCGGAAGCGGCGCGCAGCGCCTGGCTCCACAGCCCGGCGTGGTTGTGCTCGCCAATCTGCGGGGCGCGCTGGAGGCACTTGAGGCCTGGCGGGGATGTGGACATGGCGATCAGTCTTCCCCCCGGAGCTCCACGACCGATAGCTCACCGCCGGGGCGTTAGCACCGCGTACCCCCCGAGCAAAGCGATGGTCGCCATCCGCCCAGAGTGACTTGCCGCTCACCCGGTGGCGCTGACCCAGAACCGGCTGAAGTGGGTTCCTGGCGGTCGGCTCGCTTACGCGACGATTCGCCCCGGATGATCCGGACCGAGCCGCTGCAGATCGTCATCTGCCTGCCAGCCGCACCGCGTCGAGCTGGAAAAGGCATATTGCCGACTCTGTTCTGCGCTCTGTTCCAGGAAAGCCCGCAGGGTCCGTTTCAGGTGAGCCGGGTAAGGCTGCATGGTGCCGTAGAAGAGGACCGATTGCTGCCGCTTGATGATCAGCGTCGGGAAGTTTTCAACGTCGATGTCGCCCAGTTGGTCTGCGTTCGTTTCAACATCCAGCCAGTGAAATCCTGCATCAGGGAACTGCCTGGCAACCTCCTGGAAGCCGTTTCGATATTCCCGGCAAATGCCACACCATTCCGCACACAGGCATATGACCAGGAACTCGTTGCGGGCGGGCGTTCCTTCCTCTTGATCGCGGGGTCGCTGCTGATCGGTCACTTCCCGGTGGTCCTCTCTCGCCAGATGATCAAGGCATGGATGCCTGGGGCGCGGTGACTGCGAGTCGATTGCTTGCCGATGCGCCGGCACGGGCTGGGCACTGCTTGTGTCCACCAGGAACTGGTCAGTACCGATTGCCCTGCCCGTTGCCCATCAACTACCAGCCTGGGCGATCATGAGCTGTTTGATATGGCTGATCAGTTGCTCTTCGGGATAGGGCTTGCCAAGGAGAACATCAACCCCGGCTGCAGCAGCCTCCGCACGCAACTGCTCATTGTCGGAAGTCACCATGATGATTGGGACACTGGCGGTAAGCGGATTGCCACGCACCTGACGTGCCAATTGCAGGCCATTCATGCCAGGCATGTCCACGTCCGTCACGAGAACGTCCGGCGCAGCCGCCTCGATCTGTCTTGCCGCATCCAGGCCATCTTCCGCCATCACCACCTGGTAGCGGTGGGCGGCCAGCAGTCGCCCCGTCTTGATCCGCACGACCCTTGAATCGTCAGCCACCATGACCACGGTTTCTTCCTCAGTCTTGGCCTTCAGCTTCGCTGGCGGATGCGCGGCTGCAAGCGTCCGACGCAATGCTTCCTCGGCGGCCTGGCGTTCGGATTCCTGCGCGATCGCAGCCTCGACAGCCTGGCGCTCCTCCTCCTCCTGGCGCAGTGCCTCCTCGACGGCCAGACGGTCTGCCTCACGACGGGCCGCCTCCTCGGCCGCCAGGCGCTCGGCCTCGAGGCGTTCGGTCTCGCGACGAAGTGCTTCTTCGGCCGCCAGGCGTTCGGCCTCGCGACGGGCCGCTTCTTCGGCCGCCAGGCGTTCGGCTTCGCGACGGGCGGCT
>ERZ761603.2495-NODE-2495-length-12543-cov-14.294443_pt1 | contig 12543 bp, 9 predicted proteins | sample MGYA00511879_ERZ761603 | MGnify/ENA primary metagenome ERZ761603 (study PRJEB28899, sample SAMN02850040) | bioreactor sludge metagenome | biome: EBPR Sludge; feature: EBPR Bioreactor; material: flocular biomat | place: Australia: Thorneside Wastwater Treatment... | reverse complement strand
TTACAAGGTGACTGGAGTTCAGACGTGTGCTCTTCCGATCTGTCGAGTACGCGGCAACACCGGCGACCACCGTGTCGTAGCCTTCCTGCCGCAGTTCGCTGGCCAGGTGCTCGGCATCCTGGCGCTGATAGTAGCCGCGGTAAGCGACGCAGCCGACAACCAGCAGGCACCAGCGCAGCGGTTCGGCGGAGAACTCCGCAGCCGCAAAAACGTTCCAGACCACGTAGGGGCGTCCGAGGTCGGCGTAGACGCGATAGCTGTTGTTATCGGGCAGTCCGAGCTCGCGGCTGGCGAAGTCGCGGACAGCCTGCACGGCGCGCAGTTGCTGCTTGAGCTCGGGATCGCTGAACGGGTTGTTGATGATCTCTTGGAGCGGGCGGCCGAGGCGAACGACTTCGAGATGGCCGCTGCTTGCCTGGGCGTAATAGGCCAGGTGAGCGCAGCCCGTGGCGATACTCGCCAGCAGCAACGGCGCGAGACGTGTGCTAAGAGCGGAAGTCATGACAAAAACGGCCCTGTTCAAGAAAAAAAGCGATCTGCAGCGCGCAATGCCGTGAGGTCAGCATTTGCGAGTGCGCAACCGGCAGGGCAATGAAGTCGGCGCTCGTCGGCAGCCGGGTTTCCGTCAGTGCGACGACGCCATCGTTAGGCCGCGGTAGACCAGGCACCAGAAAGCGGCCAAGGCCGAAGCTGCGCGTGCCGGCGACGACGCCGATCGCGATCCCGGCAGGTGCTCGAGGTCGCGCCTTTGGCGGGCGTAACAGCCACTCCATGATCGAGGCTCCGAGCAGCGCCGGCATTCCGGTCAGCGCTGCCAGACGCCGCGCACAATAGCTGCCGAGGCTCGGGGTGCCGAGCAGCACCACGCGGCCCAGGCGCGGATCGGGCTCGTACGCCAGCAGATCGAGGATCAGCAAGCCGCCTAGACTGTGGCCGACGAGGTTGATCTGCCTCGCTGCAGTCGCAGTGACCGCCTCGCGCAGCGCCTGTACATTTTCGGTGAGGGTTGCCCGCACACTCGGGTAGCCAAAACGCTGCACCCGGTAGCCTCGACGCTGCAGCCGGTGCGCCTGGACGGCGAAGACAATGGCTGGCGTCCACAGGCCATGAACGAGGATAACCGCGGTTTCGGCCTCACCGCTTCCGGCAGCGCAGGGACCGCTGCTCGCTGGCTCGTGGCGCAAGAGAGAGGTGCTCACCGCCTGTGTCGCCCTCTTTTTCGCGAACCGGTCTTGGCCGGAGGTGCTGGCGGCTGTTGGTGGTCTGCCCGGGGTGGGTCGGGCAGTGAAGGCGTGACCCTGAGCTCATGACTCAATACGGACAACAGGCGACATCGCACGGCTAAGGCGAAATCCCCAGTTCCTGCCACAGAAACTCATACGACAGCTCCGGCCGCTGCTGTTTGAGCGCGGACTGTTTTTCGCTTGCCTGGTAGGCACGCAGCAAACCCTTGACCCGTTCGAGACCGGCCGCTGTCTGAATCGCCTGTCGTGGCGTCTGGCCATTGAGTGCCGGAATCGGCTCATCGGCCCAGTGCGCGTAAGAGCGCCGGATCGCGCCTGCAACAATATCCGAGAGCTCTTCCGGCGACCAGTCGACATCTTTGTCGTCACGCTGCCTACTTCCTTGCGTGGATGCGTTGCGTATCAGGGACGCTGGGTCGGACAGCGAGCGCGAGAGGAATTTGACCGCGTCGCCGACAAGCGACTCGAACCACTGACGGCCGTCGTCGGCGTAATGTTGCGTCTTGTAGAACGCGCTGATGCGGTCCGGCGCCTGTTCGATATTGATCGTCGCCACCGCCCGTATCTGCCCATCGCGGCAGTCGATCAGGCGGTTCCAGCCGGAGTCGGGGTTGCCGTCAACGTCGCTCTGGGCCGCCAGCGCCTGGGTGAGCGCGTTCCAGTCCTTGACCCGATAGTGGTCGGTCACCAGCAGCATCGGCTCGCCGCTGTGTTGGTCGATCACGGTCGGTATGGGCGCTGGGGCAACAAACTGGGCCAGCCACTGTTGGCGGATGAGCGCACTCAGGACATGATCCAGCTCCTCGGCGGGCCCGGTGAAGTGGTCGCTGGCCGCGCGTAGTGCATGATGAACTCTCGGCGCCGTGAGCGATGAAAACGGGTACATGGCGCCCGACAAGACGGCGTGTCCGTCCACTTCCATGACTCGCGCGCCGATCTGCGTACCGAGGAGCGTTGCCGGGCTTCCTAAACGCTCGCGCACCACCAGGGGCGACGCTTCGCTATCGAGCACGTCGCAAAGCGTCAGCTGTTGACCGGGAACGACGTCGGTGACTTGGTAGAGGCGTAAGGGCTGTACGGCCAGTTGCGCAATCCACTGCCGCTGTTCGACAGTTAACAGAACTCCACCCTGGCCGAGCAGGTATTCCGCTACTCGTCTCAGCTGGCCCTGGACAAGAATCTCTCCCTCAGCGAGAAGCCACTCGGTCAGGTTGATCTGGATGGCGCTCCAGGTTTCGCGATCCAGAGCCTGGAGTGCCGCGTACTCCTCGGGAGTCACGTCGCCCAACAGGTCGTCGAGGGCAACGGTGACCGCCTTGCGGTGTCTGTTGATCAGCCAGTCGATTGCGCGCTGGATGCCGCTTGTGCGACTCGCGCTTCCCTGCTCGGGTGTCACAGCTTCGACGGCGGCGCTTCCGCAGCACTGCTTGTATTTCTTGCCGCTGCCGCAAGGGCAGGGGTCGTTACGTCCTGGCTTGCAGGTCATCGACACTCTCCAGTGGTGCTTGTTGCGGTCGTAGTGGCACGAAAGAATGCCTGTTTTCCCCTTCGCTCAGCAACGGGTCTTCCAACCCCGCATGGTTAAGAGGAATAGCTGTCATGAACAAGGTGCGTTACCGTCACTATTGTCGTCAGAAGTGCACATTTCTTGCTGACGCGGAAGATGGAGCGATTTGCGAGGCGACAACTCTGGCGGCACTATCGTCAATCAGCGCCAAGGATACAGAAAGTCCGGCGTCTGGTTCGCTCTTCCAGTCCGGTGTTGATCAAAGTCCGGGATCGACGTAGCTTTCGCTTACCAATTCAATCCAATCGCCGATTCGATCTCAGGGCCTTCAACGCGCCGCTCCTGGTTGCCGCGGCAGCCTGCCCGCCTCAGCCTCAGCGATTGATTCGGGCGGCCGACGTTCGTTGCCAAGCAGAATATTGTTTGCAGCGTCGGTCCGCGACCGGCCGCCGGCGTAAAACTAGACGGATGCCTCGCCAAGTTGAGTGGCGATCTCCTGCTCAGCCTGAACCCAGTAAGCGGTCGAGCAGCCCTGGAAGCCGTCTTTCTCGGCAATGAAATAGGCGGCAGATTCGATCATGCGATAACGTTCCTCGGCGCTGGTCGCTGTCGGTGCTTTGTTGACGGCAGGTGTGTCAACGACGGCGGCGGCCAGCGCTGCGCGTGGCTTGCGGGTTTTCGTTACGGTCGTCGCAGTGAGGTTTGCGGTTGTTGGAGCTTTTTCGACACTCGCAGCACCAGCAGTTCTCCGGGTCGGCGCTTTTTTCTCGCTTGCCGCAGCGGCCACAGTTTCCGTGGCCGGAGCCGCAGTGGTCGTCGTGGATTCGCCTGCAGCACCCTTCTTGGTCGCCGGGGCCTTCTTGGTCGTGCTCTTGCTTTCAGTCATGATCATTTCCTTGCTCTGGATGTCGGTAAGAGTAACTGAGTGAACGGCTAAAAAAGACCGTATTGGCAGGATGCCAATGACTGGTGCTCAGAATAGGAAAATCGTCGGCAGCGGTCAAGCCGAATACGCGAATTGCTGTTCATGCCTCGCGGGAAGGCGCAGCGGATGACGGGAGAGGTTCGCGAAATACGGACGCAGACCGCTGATGATGGTTTTTTCCGAGCCGGTCAGGACAAAGGAGTCAGACCTTGAAGAAGGCGACGGCTGCCTGCAAGGTCGCCGCCAGGGTCCTCAACTGCGCGGCCGCCGCCGCATTATTCTGGGTCGCGGCGTTGGTCTGTTCCGTCATCGACGCGATGCTCTCGACATGACCCGCGATTCCGGTGGCGGCGAGCGCCTGTTCCTTGGTGGCGGTTGCGACGTCGCGCGCCTTCGCCAGAGAATCCTGAGCCTGACGTTCGATCTCGTCGAGCAGAGCGGTCGCGCGTAACGCGAGTTCCTGTCCTTGGCGCACCTTCGGCTGGGAGTCCTGCATTGCTTTGACGGCATCGCTGGTCTCGTCCTGTATCGTTCCGACCATTTCGCTGATCCGGGCAGTAGCTTGCGTTGTCCTTTCAGCCAGCTTGCGCACCTCGTCGGCAACGACGGCAAAGCCGCGCCCCTGCTCTCCAGCACGCGCGGCCTCGATGGCGGCGTTCAGGGCGAGGAGGTTGGTCTGGTCGGCGATCTCCTTGATGACCTGCGTGATACTGCCGATTTCCTGCGAACGTTCGACCAGGGCGTGAATCCGTTCTGCGGACTGTGTGACCGATGCCGCAATGCTCTCAATATCGCTCGCAGCCGAGCGGACAACCTCGCTGCCCTGGTGCGCCAGGGCAGCGGTCTGCTGGGAGTTGTCCTCAGTCAGTCGGGCGGTCGCCGATACCTCGTTGATGCTGACCGTCAGTTCCTCAATCGACGCTGCCGTGGCAGCACTCGCTTCCGCCTGTTTGCGGACGGCGTGGCTGATCTCGCCGGTAGCGGAAGACAGCGCATGCGACTCACGGGCGAGCAGGTCGGTGCCCCGGTTGATCTCGCTCACGACCCCTTGCAGCCGGACTTGCATGGTTGCAAGTGCACCCAGGAGATTGCCGGGAACGGGACTGTTCGAAGTGATCTCCTGTCTCAGATTGCCTTCGGCAAATTGTTCGACCTGCTCGGCTGCCAGCGCGGGGTCACCGCCGAGTTGTCGCTGCACGCTGCGATTGATGGCCCAGCCGAGGGTGCCGAGCAGAAGCCCGACGATGGCGATGAAGGCGATGTTTCTGACCGCGCTGCGTGAGAAGACAGCGTCCACATCTTCTACATAGATTCCGGTTGCTACCCACCAACCCCAGGGTGAGAACACTTTGGCGTAGCCGATCTTGGGAATCGGCTGTTCGGCTCCTGGTTTGGCGAAAGCGTAGTCCAATTCGCCTTCCCCGTCGCGTTTCAGCAACTCGATCCAGTCCCGGATATAAGCCTTACCTGTGGGATCGGTGGCGTCGAGCGTGTTCTTGCCTTCGCGCTCCGGTCTGGTGCCGTGCATCATGGTGGTGCCCGACAGGTCATAAATGAATAAATAGTCGTCGCTGTTGTAGCGGGCTCTGCGCAGGGTTTCGATGCTCAGTCGCTGCGCGTCTTCGCGGCTCAGCTGGCCGCTTTGCTGTCGTTCGTACTGTTCCTGGAGGACGCTGAGCGCGGAGTGAACTACGGCACGTATCATCAGGCGCTTTTCCGCCAGCATGTGCTGGCGGAGGTCAAAAACGGAATACGCGCCCAAGGCGAAAAGACCCAGCAGCATGCCGGCAAGCAAGATATAGAGGCGCATGTTGAGCGTCAGTCTGCGCTGGCGATCGACGGTCATAGTCTTCTCCTAGCGGCTATTCGGGGAACGGGCGTGTGCAGCTCGTGACGTCCGGCGGGCGGACAGAAGATAGTCCGAACTGCTGGGGCGTGCAAGGCGTGCGTACGATCGTTGAGGGGCGGTGGCATCTGGTCGGAGGCCACCATCAGCGCAGACCGGTGCTTACTTGGACGACGATGCGCTGCGGCAAAGCAGGGTCAGGGTGCGGGAAGCGTCGGCGCGGGAGTCTGCCGTGACCCATGTGTCGCCGCCAGTCCCGAAAGAACGATCAATCCAATGGCTAGCCAGGTCGAGGCGTCGTACGTTTCGTTCCAGAGCAGCATGCCGAACAGGCTGGCGAAGACGACCGTGCTGTAGGCCAGCGCAGCCGCCATCAGCGTGCGCCCTGCCGAGTAGGCACGCGTCATCGCCAGTTGCGCGGCTGTGGCAAAGCTTGCGACGGCGAGCAATAGGACACCGGCGCGCAAGTCCACCGGATGAACGACAGAGCGCAGCAGCCAGGCACCGGAACACAGCGTCGACACCAGCGCGAAGTAGAAGACGGTGCGCGTCTCCGGTTCGCCCCGCGCGCCCAACTCGCGCACGCTGAAGTAGGCCATGGCGGCGAGCGCACCCGAACCCAAACCCACCACGCCGGCACCGATCTGCGTCTCGTTGAAGGTCGGTTTGAGCAGTACGATCACGCCCGCGAGTCCTCCGGTGAGGGCGCCCAGCATGGCTGCATTGAGGCGCAGGCCGGCGAGGGCGAGAAAGAGGGCGAGGAACATGGCTGAGGTGTAGTTGAGGGTGACTGCGGTCGCCAGTGGCAGTACGCTGATGGCCCAGAAGTAGGCGCACAAGGCCGAGAAACCGAGCAGGCCGCGACTGACTTGCCAACGCCAGTGTGGCGTACGCAGGGAGACGCCGCGCAGTTTGACCAGTGCGAGCATGAACAGCAAGGATATGAAGCTGCGATAGAAAACGATCTCCATCGCCGAGTGTGTGGCTGCCGCCAGCTTGACGCAAGCGCCCATGCAGGCGAAGAAGAAACTGGCAACGACCATCCACAGCGCTTGCATGAGAGAGCTTCGCTTGACGGGGAAGGTCGGATTCTACCTTTTAGTTGTCCGTTCAAGGCCGAGCGGTGGTGCCCGGGAGCCATACTGCCGGGATGGCGGGAGCCGTTCCGCCAGCTATGGAACAGCTACGCTCGGTCAAGGCAGGGGCATGAGAGCGCTCGTCGTGTCGATGTGAATGACCGCGTCAAAGCGCTGGGCGAGCGACGAGTGCACGTAGTGGTTCTCCACTTCTGCTTCCGGGAGGTAAGTCACGCCAACGCCGCGATCGAGGCGTTGTTCCGTCAACTCCGGTCGAGCGCCGAGACCGTCGCGCAGGACGAGCACAGAAGCCGGCAGTCCGACGGCGTGCAGCAAGTGCGACCAGCTGCCGGCGATGGCCGGCTGCAGGCGGCGTACGCGGTCTCGGGTTCCCCACCCGGTTGCCGCACGCACGTGGCCGCTGAAGGTGGTCATCCCGACCAGATAGACGGCGTCGTCGCCGAGTTGTTCGCGCATCAATTGCCCGATCGAGAGTTCGCCAACCAATCCCTGATCGGTGGCACGCGCGTCGCCCTGATGCGTGTTGTGTGCCCAGACGATGATCTTTTCATGTCGGGTGAGCAGGATGCGCAGCGACTCGGCGAGAAAGCGTTCGCGCAGGTTCCATGATTCGAGGGCGCCAACCGTATACAGGGTCCGATAGTAGGCTTCGGCGCCGACGATGGCGCGGGCGCTCATGAGGGCAGCAAAGCTGACGGCGTCCGCCTCTCGGCCAGCTATCCGCTGCAGTTGCGCCAGGCAGGACTCAACGCGCTTGGCGCATGACGGCATCCAGCCCCGTGCGAGGTCGCGTCCGTACAGCTGTGGATCCAACACGCCATCGAGGTAGGGGGCGAAGCAACGATAGGCGCGCCGGGCGCGTGCGGCCTCGCGAGCGTTGTGGGTCGCCAGATAGCTGACCACGTTGGCGACGGCTTGCGGAAGGCCGTACAGGTCCATGCCATAAACCGAGACGGCGGGCGTGTTGGGCGTGTTTCCTGCGCGTTTGTTGTAGACCCGCAAGCTGTCCAGCCAAGCGGCGACCTCCTGGTTTCGCCACACCCAGCCCGGGAAGCTGCGAAAGGCGCGCAGAGCCGTGGCGGCGCCGGTGTGTCCGGGCTCGCCGTGAACAAACGCATTGGCGGGCAAGGTCGGCGCCCAGCCGGCTTCGATGACGACTGCGGTGAAACCCTTGTCCGCGATCAGGCGTTGGCTCAGCCGTGCGCGCTGTTGGTAGAACTCGGCGCTGCCATGCGTCGCTTCACCCAGCATCACCACCCTTGCCTCGCCAATCGATGCCAACAGCGGTGCATAGTCGTTGTCGTCGTTGGCCAGCGCTTGTGCTTTTGTCCGCAGTTGGGCGATCAGAGCGGCCGAAAACGGTTGCGGGTTGCCGTCGCCGGCGACCGCCTGCCAGCAGGTGACGAGCAGCACGCCGGCCGCTAGTCGCATCAGGAGGGCGGTCAATCGTCGGACAAACAGATGGGTCACCCCTCGTTACGAGAGTCCCTTGAGGAACTCCCTGCGTTCGTCCTCGGAGTCGATATGCTCGGCGAGCTTGCGATAGAGTTCGTCGACGTCATTCGAGTCGTCAACGGCGCGTCGTATCAGCACCTTGGCCAGCGGCCCGACATAGAGCGCCAATCGTTTTTCGGCCGTGACCAACGTTGTCGTGTCGAATGTCCGCCGCTTCCTGGCCGCCGCCGCCGCGGCCGGAACAGCCGCGTCCGCCGGCGTACCGAGCTCGCTTGCCGTGCGCAGCTGCTCGCCGCGTTTGAGCAGGCCGGAACGTTCGTCGCCTTCCGGGAGGTTGGCGGCCAGTGTGGCGTAGAACTCTTCGAGCGTCTTGGCTTGCTGGGCAGACTTGCGGATGAGGTGCTTGGCGAGCGGTCCGATCGACCGGATCATTGAGTTTTCGATCTCGGCCAGCGTGGCGGGAGACAGCGGCAAGCTGCTTCCGGGTGCTGTCGAGTGACGACTGTCGGTCCGTGTCTTCGCCTCGCGTCGAGGCGGGTTCGCGGGCACCAGGCCAGCGTCAGGCGAGCTTCCGGGTTTGCTCTTGACGAAGGCAGCCAGCAAGACATTGGCGAACTCGCGCGCGCTCTGAAAACGGTCGTCAGGATTCTTGGCCAGCGCACGCGAGACCAGGCCGTCGAAAACAGGCGGCACGCTGGGAGCGATAGCCGACGGCGCGGGTGGTTCGATGTGCAGGACATTGTGCATCACGCTGGCCGGCGTGTCGGCGAGAAACGGGGCGCAGCCAGTGAGCAGTTCGTACAGGATGACCCCGGCCGACCAGAGGTCGGAACGGCTATCCGCGCCAAGGCCGACGATCTGCTCGGGGGCGATATGGGTCGGTGTCCCCATCACCGTACCGACCTGGGTGAGGGACGAGCTCTCGATCCGGGCCACCCCGAAGTCCATGACCTTGATCTTCATTCCGCTCAAGACCATGACATTGGAGGGTTTGATGTCGCGATGAACGACGCCGTTTCTGTGCGAATAGTCGAGGGCTGCGAGGAGTTGCTTCATCACCTCGAAGACGTCGATCAGCTCGAAGCGCCCGCGCTCGCGCATCAGTGCGCGTAGTGGCTGTCCATCGACGTATTCCATCACGATGTAGGCCATCTGCTCGTCTTCGCCATACTCGTAGACGCCGACGATAGCCGGATGCTGCAGGCGTCCGCCCGCCTGGGCTTCGCGCTTGAAACGCGCCACCGCCTCGTCGGATTCGACGTTGGCCAGGTATTCGGCGAGTATTGTCTTGATCGCGACCGGCCTTTCGATGACCGGGTCAAAGCCCTCGTAGACCGTTCCCATCGCTCCCTTGCCGATGGCCCGACGAATTTCGTACTTGCCGATGTGGTCCGGATTGATCATGAAGAGGCTCCTGGATCAGCCTTCGATCAGTTTGATCGCTTTCTGCAGGCTCCGCCGCATGCGATTGAAGGAACTGCCGAGAACGGCAATCTCGTCGCCGCCGTGCACCGGGAACTCGGGCAGATTGAAGTCGCCGGTTGAGATCCGGTCCGCGGCCTCGGACATGCTCGAAATGGGTCGCAGGATCAACAGCGACAACATGGCGTTGAGCACGATGAAGGTGGCAAGAAAGATTCCCCCGAGCGAGAGCATGAAGGTGTTGAAGGTGCGCTGGGCGTCGGCGAGCGGAACCGACATCGGAACCGAGACGACTTGTGCACCAATGGTTTCCATGTGCTTCCAGCCGAAGCCGTTGTTTTCTCCGTAGATCTGGATCATTGACGCGGGCGCCGCCGAGGGGGTGCTGTGGCAGGCAAGACACGCCGGGTCGCTGATCGTGATCGGACGCGCGATATAGAGCATGCGACCGGTCGGCGTCTCGCGCTCGCCGCTGAGTTCCTTGGCGTTGGCATCACCGCGAAACTTCTGGACGAGGTCACTTTCCCAATCGACCGCTCGATCACGCGGATTGGTCGGATTCAGTGTTGCTTCCTTGTAGATGAAGTCCGGGTACTTGGTCCGCAGGTTGCCGAAGATCTCGGTTGCGGCGTAGGCAGGCACGGTTTGCGGCAGGAAAACCTGTTCCAACTGGGATTCGAGCAGGGGCTTTACCTGCTTGACGGTATAGCCGCGGACCGAAAGCGCTGCTTCCATCATCAGGCCGGCACTGCGCAGCGTCTCCTGCTTGGCGTTCGTGTCCAGCAGGCGATGCGACACATAGGCCGAAACGCTCATGCCGGCGCCGAACACCAGCACCAGCACGAGATTGAACTTCAGTCGCAGACCCATTGACACTCCCCCTGGAAATGGATGCGGATCGGAGAACCGCAGCGGTCCGCAGCAGAGTATAGGGGGCAGCGTCAACCACGGTCAATTACCGGGTGATTCCCTCCGGGGAACCGCACGCAGTGGCAGCGGGGAGGCTGGGCTAGGCCGCTTCCTCGCGTACCGCTGTCTGCTCGCTCGCGCGCATGCGATTGACTCCACTGAGCAGGGCCTTGATCGACGCGGTGACGATGTTGGCGTCAACGCCGGCGCCGAAGGTCTCGCCACCGCCGTCGCTCGGGATGATCTCGATGAAGGCGCAGGCAGAGGCGTTGCCTCCTTCGCGACTCGGGCTCATCGCCCGCTCCTCGTAACTGCGCACCTGGACGTCGATGCCAGCCGTGTGCAGCGCGTGGACCGCTGCGTCGATCGGGCCGTTGCCTTCGCCGATCAATTGGCATGGCGTGCCGTTGATCTCGACCTTGAGTCGGATGCCCTGCGCGCGCCCGTTCTCGAACAAGCGATGGTCACGATAGCGGAGTGGCGTGTCGGGATCGATGTACGTTTGCGTGAACAATTCCCAGATCTCCGCGGCGCTGACCTCGCCGCCCTGTTTCTCGGCGAGGTGCTGGACGACGGCGGAAAACTCGACCTGCAGTCGGCGCGGCAGGACGACGCCGTACTCGTTCTCGAGCAGATAGGCGATGCCTCCTTTGCCCGACTGACTGTTGACACGGATGATCGACTCATAGCTGCGACCAAGATCGGCGGGATCGATCGGAAGGTAGGGTACGTTCCACAGACAATCCGGCTCGTTGACCGTAAAGCCTTTCCTGATCGCGTCCTGGTGCGAGCCGGAGAAGGCGGTGAAGACGAGATCGCCGACATAGGGGTGACGCGGGTGGATCGGCAAGCGGGTACAGCGCTCGACCGCGCGCGCAATGGCATTGATATCCGAAAAATCAAGCCCGGGCGAGACTCCCTGGGTGTACAAATTGAGGGCCAGGGTCACGATGTCGACGTTGCCGGTGCGTTCACCGTTGCCAAAAAGGCAGCCTTCGACACGATCGGCTCCGGCCATCAAGGCGAGTTCGGCGGCGGCAACGGCGGTTCCGCGGTCATTGTGCGGATGCAGGCTGAGAATGACGCTGTCGCGCCGCTCGAGGTGGCGGTGCATCCACTCGATCTGGTCGGCGTAGATATTCGGTGTCGCCACTTCGACGGTCGTCGGCAAGTTGAGGATCACCTTGTTCTCCGGGCTCGCACCCCAGGTCGCGGTGACCGCGTTGCAGACTTCGAGTGCGAAGTCGAGTTCTGTCGCAGTGAAGGTCTCGGGGCTGTACTCGAGCATCCACTGCGTGGTCGGCTGTGCGGTGGCCAATTCCTTGATCAGGCGCACTGCGGCGAGCGCCATGGCGACGACTTCGGCCCGCGTCATGCCGAAAACGAAGTCGCGGAAGGGCTTCGAAGTGGCGTTGTAGACGTGCACGATGGCTTTGCGCGCCCCGCGAAGCGACTCCATCGTCCGCCGGATCAAGTGCGCGCGCGCGGGAGTGAGGACCTCGATGGTGACGTCATCAGGGATGTGTCCGCCGTCGATGAGTTCGCGCACGAAGTCGAAGTCGGTTTGCGATGCCGACGGAAAGGCCACCTCGATTTCCTTGAAGCCGATCTCGCAGAGCATGCGAAACATCCGCATCTTACGTTCGAGGTTCATGGGCTCGAACAGCGACTGGTTGCCGTCGCGCAGGTCGGTGCTCATCCAGATCGGCGGCCGGGTGATGCTGCGGCTCGGCCATTGACGGTCGACGAGGCCGATCGCCGGGAACGGACGGTACTTGGTGGCGGGATCCTGCAACATGACGATTCTCCTTGATGGCAACTGAGCGCCCCCAGGAAACGGCTGGCGCCGTTTCCGCCCCCCGAGGGGGCAAGAAAACTTGGGGCGGCCCTTCGTTTTCTTGAGAGGACAGCGACGGTCGTCATCTTAAGCAAGACGCGCCGGCAAGTGCTTGCGTTTTTCGGCTTCGCGCGAAGTTTTTCGGCAATAAAATTGCCCCTGATAGCCTAAATAAGGTATGATATTGCTGATAATAACCGGAGGAGTTTCTGCTTGCCGCTCGACCGCCATGACTGGCTGATTCTTCACGTGTTGCAACAGGACGGGCGGATCAGCAACCAGGATCTCGCCGACCGCATTG
>ERZ761603.2494-NODE-2494-length-12546-cov-8.231447_pt1 | contig 12546 bp, 9 predicted proteins | sample MGYA00511879_ERZ761603 | MGnify/ENA primary metagenome ERZ761603 (study PRJEB28899, sample SAMN02850040) | bioreactor sludge metagenome | biome: EBPR Sludge; feature: EBPR Bioreactor; material: flocular biomat | place: Australia: Thorneside Wastwater Treatment... | reverse complement strand
CGTCCTGGCCGTGAAGAACGCCGCCGAGAGCTTCCACGATGCGTGGTGGCCGCGCCTGGGCCTCACCTACAAACCCGGCGTGGGCAAGGAGCACTGGAAGCGCATATGGGCATTGAGCCGACGACTCAGCACGCCGGGCCTCGGCGACGAGTATGACAACCTCAAGCCGGTGGCGGATCTCCGTAAGCAGCTTCAGGATCGGCTGTATGTGCTGCTGCAGAACCCACTCCGGTGGGATCCCGCCGAGCCGACCGACGACGCGCACAAGCAGCAGGTTTTTGACGGCCTGGCCAACGTGCTCTCCGCCAAGACGCTGGACCTCTCTACCCGGCGCGTTCGGGCCGAGCGAATGTCCGATTGGCAGTTGGCGTTCAACCAGTCGGGGCGTGGATCGAGCTACGGACGTGCCTGGATCATCGGCGAACGCATCTACGATCGGGCCGCGCCGGGTCCGGACGTAACCCCATCGCCGGATCGCAACTCCTTCCTGCACGAAGTGGCGGCACTGGTGGAGAGTGTCTGCGAGGAGGTCGGCGCCAAGCTCGCGTAGTTCCCGACGGCGCCAAGGGTTTCCTTCACTGCGATTTCGCCGTCCTTGGCCGTCAAAGTGGGGAAGCGGCATGCCATAGCGGAGATGAGATCAGAACGTGTCATCGTGCACATTCTACCTTCTGGCCTGTCGTTGTTTCTCCATCACGGCACAAAGTTGGCGGCAGAAACGCACTGTCTGTGGGGCGGCACGTATGGAGCCTGCCGCAATGACGTCCACGCTAGGCCCATCGTCTTTGTGTCGAGGACAAAAAGCACTTCGCCAGATCTCTGCAAATGACCGGCGCCTGGCTAGCCATATCCATTTCTTCCGTCCCGCGCGGAAGCATAGGTATCCATTGGCATTTCGTCTTCGTCGGGCTGCAGGTGACCTCAACCTTTGTGGTGAGCGCGAGGTTATCGTCCTGCCGGATGTGGTGCCTACGAGTGATGCAAGGCTTCTTGAACTGCGCCGGCGTCATGCCCAGGGCTGCGCCATCAGACATAGTCGCCAGCCCAGGCACCTTCGTACAGGCCCTTCGCGCTCGTCGCATCCTTGATTGCTTGCCGGACTTCGGCGCGAGTCAAATCCAGCACGCGCAGTTTTCCGCCGGCTTCTGCAACGGCCTCGATGCGGCAGTAGCTTTGCGGATGGGCTTCGGCATAGCGGGCCAGCCCCTGCAATTTTGGCAAGGCATCGGCTAGGTGGATGCTGTGCGGATCGACAATGTCCACCGTGACCAATCCGTCCGGCAATTCCGCAAAGAACAGGAAATCGGGCCGCACGATCTTCGTTTCGTCGCCATCCACATAGGCGATGCCCAACGAATCCTGCGTGGGCCGGTTAGGGTTGCGATACCAGAACTTGAAGCCGGCGCGTTGTGATTCGGCCTTCAGCACCGCCTTTTCCCAATCGTTCAATTCGACCGGATACAAACCCTTCTCGTCACACAACAGATGGTGCGGGTATGTCGGCAGCTTGGTTTCCGTGCCATCCTTTTCACGCGCCACTGTGGCTTCCATCCACGATACAGGGCGTGCCAAGTCGATGTCCTGCGGCTCGCGGCTCAAGGCGCTGATCTGGCGATAGGCATCTTGCCGGTCGTCGGGCAGTTGCTTGATTTGCTCACGGTATTGCGCCAGCCAAGCATCAGACAGCTTCTTGGCTTCCGTGTCGAAAAACACAGACAAGTTTTCCATCAGGCCCAGCGCGCCGATGTCCTCACGCGCCTCGATCAGCGCATCCTCGAAATCGTCCTCGGCTTCTGGCTTCTGCTTCGCCCGCTCTTCCGTATACGTCCGCGCGATGTCCGGGCTGAGAATTCGTGCCGTGCGCCGGTAGGCATCGTTAACCACCACATCGTCAGCTTCAGTTTGGAAGGTTGTGGAATCAGTTTGCTTCAGACGCAAATCGGCCAGAACCGTGCGGCCTTCGACGGTGGTCACAGCGTCGCGCTGGCTCGCAAATTCCTCGGCTCGCGTGGAGAGAAATTCATCCAATACCTTGTGCATGGCCGCGTGCGCTTTCTGACCTGCGTCGGCCAGCAGGTCGTCCATCGCCAGTTCATGCGCCAGTGCGGTCAGGCGGATAGGCGGTTTCGCACCGCGCTGAGGGCGGGTCTGTGAAGGCAGCGAAACGAATTTCTGCCAGATCCCATCCGTTGCTGCCGGATTCGGCTTCATTTCCTTCGGGTTGATCAGAACGCGTCCGAGCGGTGGCACATCACCACCACCCTGCATCAGTGCATCTACCACCTGCTTGACGGTTGTCTTATCAAAGAATGGCAGCAGGCAGTCCACAGAGTTGAGCCGGTCGTTGCCGGGAATGCGCCGTGCCAGCGGCGTGCGAACCATGCGCCCGAGCAACTGCGTGATGTGGGTGCGATCCACTGCGCGGCGGAAGGACACCATCACTTCGGCGCGCGGACAGTCCCAGCCGGTGCTGATCGCATCCTCGGCAATCAGCACTCGAACCCAAGTTTCGTCCTGTACGCGTTCCGGCGAAATGTACGGCACTGAATACTTGCCGAAGGTCTGCGTGCTGTGCTCGCCGAATACATGGGCCACGCAGTTCTCCGGCAGTTCCCCCCATTGCTGAAAAATCGTATCCAGTGCACGCCCGATGTCATTGTGGTTGGGCGCATTGGGCACTTGCAGCACCATCAACGGCAAGACCTTTTCGCCATTTTCCTGTTGCTTGGCGTAGGCCGCCCACTCGGCGGTGGAATCCTTGAGCTTGTCGGTGGCGCGGCGCACCAGCACGGTATCGAACTGGCCTGCCTCATTCGGAATATCCAGTGCGATGGTGTCCTTGAGCAGGCCGGAATCCTGAACGCGAGTCGCATCCACCTCCACGTTGGGCAGCGTACTACGCTCCTTCGCACCCTCCATTGCCCGATTGAATCGCTCGACCGTGGCCGAGACACCCAGCACCACCGGAATGCCCGGCACACCCTTCTCGCCGTTGATCAGCCGTTTGACCAGGGTGGACTTCTCGTCTTGTGCGGCGGTCGTCGGGGTGCCCATGCCGCGATGCGCCTCATCCAGCACCAGGTACAGCGTCAGTGCCGGGTCTTCGATGGTGTTGCGTATCGTGTCCCAAATGGTATGGGAGCGCATATCCGGCCTGGTTTCGGGGAACAGACCGCCATCGTCGCCACCATCGAACCCACGAACCAGCAGGCTGTTCTTGCCGAGCTTCTGCGTGTTGAGGAAGTAGATTTTTCCCGCCTCGAAGCGAGCACGGTTGAAACTATTTTCCACTACCATCAGGTCGGTATGCCGAAGTCGGTCGGCGCACTCCATCAGGCGAAAGCGCGTCTGCTCGTTCAGGGAGGGATCGTCGCTGAACCAGATCACCACCGCGCCGGGATCGGCATCGAATTCGTAGTAATCGTCGCCGTGGAACAGCGCCTCGAACACCGCCGCCGCCATCACGGTCTTGCCCGCGCCCGTGGCGGCGGTCAGCGAAAATGCGTGCTTGTCACTATCCTCGCGCCAGCGCCTGCGTGCCTTGCGCAGATTGGCCAGCGCCTCGCGCACGGCCTCTTCCTGATAGTCCTTCAACGTGAACTTCATGCATCGTCTCCATTGGAGAAGGCGAAATTGGTCAGGTACGACTCGTACAGCCGCACCGCTTCCACGCCTTGCGGCAGACGCTGGGCCAGCGCCTGAAAGCGCCGCTCGTCATCCGTGACGATGTAAGCCACGCGCAGGTCCTCGGTCTTGCTCACCGCCTTGAGGAAAGGCGTCGCCCGATCCAGCTGAATCAACAGGCCGTAAGCATCCACCACTTGCCAACCATCAGCGGGCAGTTTGTCGATGCGCTGCCCTTGGCTGCCCGCCCGCAGCCACAACAGCGGCGCGATCCGGGCGAAGGCCATGTGATGGCTGACGGCGACGGGGGTTTCGTAGGTCAGGGTGAAGAACTCAGCGTTCTCCTTGAAGCCCTCGACCATCGGGAATTCATCGTTGAACTTGTAATCACCGTTGATCGGCTTGCCGTCTGGCGTCTTGCCCGTGATCGCGGCGGCGATGCGTGGCTTGGTGATGTAGTCGCAGATGCCGTATTTCTCCCATTCGGCGTCGCCGGGGCGCAGCCCCCGCTCGCGCAGCGCCTTCTGTTCATCCGCCGCAACTTCATTGTTGGTGACGGAGATGCTCAGGCGGTGGCCGCCGTGCTGGCGGTTGAGGCGCATGACGGCGTGGGCGGTAGTGCCAGAGCCGGAGAAGAAGTCGAGGATGACAGCACTGGGCTTGTTCTCGACAAATAAGCGAAGAACATCCTCCACAGCGTAGATGCTCTTAGGAAAGGGAAACTTCCTCCCTGGTAGCAGCGCGCGTAGCAATGAAGTTCCGTATGCCCCCGCTTCGTGGCTTGTTTCTTTCCATGTGGTCGTTGGCCGACCCGACTTACCGGAGGGGTCAATCACTATCCAGGAGCCATCTGCTCGTTGCCCAGATTTCAGTAACTTCCCACCCCCGATTTTTTTTATGTTCGGTGCTGTCAGATATGAAAAGACATAGGGCTGCAGCTCGGATGACTTGTTCTTTGATACTCGGACGAATCCAGCATCAAGGGCTTTTCTCAGACTGGGGCCAGTGAGTCCCCAGTTCATTTCCGTGCCATCTTCTTCGCGGATTGGAAAAACAGCCGTGCATCCCGGTATGAGAGAGATGTTCCTCCGTGGCTCGCTGTGGGGAAGGGGCTCGCCTATGGATTCAATTTTGCACGTCTGATCATTTACATAGATTGGGTAGAACTGTGCGGGCCCACCCTTGGTCGTCCCGCGAGCAGACTCAACATCGGTACGGCGTAAGTACCTCCAGCGAACCTCTTGCGCGGCACCTCCTCCTGAGCGATCCGGAACCACTGCGTTTCCGAAAAATACGAAGAAGATGAATTCGTCTGTGCGCGAAAAATACGTTGTGCGCGCCGTTCCCTTTGGATTGATTACAGACGAGACCATTTGGACCGTGGCCTCTAAAAACACCTGCTCCAACAACAACCCTAACCGTAAATATTCCTTCTCATCAATCGTGACGATGAGTACTGACCCTGCCGGATTCAGTAATTGCCGCGCAATCAGCAAGCGCCGCTCAACCATTGCCAGCCACTTGCTGTGGCGGTAGAGGTCATCGCCCTCGACGTAGTCGTTGTTGTATTTCCAGTCCTTCGCGCCCGAGTTGTAGGGTGGATCAATATAGATGACGTCCACTTTGCCTCGGTGCGTGTAGGTCAGCGCCTTCAGAACGTGGTAGTTCTCGCCGTTGATGACGGTGTGACAGGGCTTGTCGTCACCGAGCGCAACCTTGCCGGTGCTGACCAGCCCCGGATAGATGATGTCCTTGAATTCGGCGACGACGATCAAATCATCCAGCGGCACGGTCTGGGTTTCCGGCTCGGCGGCATCGGGCAATTCCAGTTCGGCCATCTTGCGATTGCCATCCTTGCCGATCTTCTTGACGAGCCACAGCCGCTGATCACCCTTCTTCGTCGAGCCCCGCTCAGGTAGCACGCGCACCTTGTCACCCTTGCGGATGGGGCGCACCGGCAATTCCACCGCCTCCGGACGATGGCGTTCGAAGTTCAGACCGAAGGGCAGGCGAGACGACAGCGCTCTGAATTCCCGCTCCAGGTCGGCGCCCATTTGGGCATCCTTGGCCTTGGCCTGCGCGATCAGACTAGTGAGACTGGACACGGCGCATCCTCGTATGTCGCGGGGCAACAAAAAGCTGCATCATCGTTCACCTTGATTGGGGGTTCTTCTCGATACTGGCTGCAATCCAATGGTCCAGTTCGGCGCGGCGGAAGCGCGCCAGCTGCCCCCAACTTGAACGATCGGATGGCGCCTTGATGCGCCAGTCGGTAAACCGCCCGCTTGCCAGGAGTGCTATTTTATAGCGTCAACGATTGCCAGTCCGCTACGAATCCGTTTTTGACATAGACAAATCGACCGTTGCCATAGATAAATTGCATCCCACCCCTTCCCCAGTCGTTATAGTTCTTCGGGTACCCGATAGACCAATACAACGCATCCTCCGACATTCCACGGAATATAGTCCCCATTTTTATAGCTGCGATCTCCCTTTTCGAGAACCTTCTAGGAATTTCTTCGGCTGCGCTTACATCCATTCTCTCTAGAATGGTCGGCACGTAAGCTCGCTTTAGGTTGTAGTGCTCCAAAGACCCGAACAGTAGCCTTTCGTCGCCATCAGGGAGTTGCACCTTAATCAAAACAGCGTTCTCTACCGCTAGATGCTTCGTATCAATAACTCTTAGCATCGTTAGGTTCTGCGTGTTTCGGTCCCGAAGAGAGTCCCTTTTGACTCTATCAAGGAGATCAGCGACGGTTGCCCATGTAGCTAACAGTTCCGTATATGCATTGTGAACTAGTTCTTTTCCAACCAGATGCTTAAGATTCTGATCGATTTCAGTGTTCGATGCCTGAAAATCGCGTACCAGCCGTAGGTTATCCTGCCAGATCGTGTTGGGGAATGACTTTATTCCGATTTGTGTGCCGTCCTCGATCATCCTAACCACAACGATAGTGAATTGGTTTGGAACTCTTGACTTGGTGACATGATCTCCAAAGGCGCTCCTTTCGTCCGTCTGCTTGAATAGGAGCTTCTGATCAAGTTCTACGGACACGACTTTTCCACGCCGTCCAATAAATGATTTTGGGACACACCTGGCTCTCAAACTTAGCCCGTCGGTCGTTCTGAGCTTAAAACCCGTGGACACATCTCCATCAGCAAAGACCCAATCCTTGACACAGCCGTCGATTTGCCAGTCAGCGCCTAGAACGACGACTTCATTACCCAATAAATCGGCCCGAAGATCGTCAAAAGTCACTGCTGAGGACGGAGAACTGCCGAAGAATAGTAAGATGGTTACTCGAAGCACGAGCGCTACATAATGCAGAACGCTACCTACTAGGCTGGGACGAGATTTATCCTCGCCACTAGTTGGCGCTGTCTGTGGACCGTTACCGCCCTTCGCTTCGAGATGACCCGGTGCGGGGATCAGGGTCGTAGCGGTTTGGTAGTCGAAATCGGCAATTCTAGTCGCCCAGCTGTGTCGACGCAGCCGTGTGGTTCTCGGCCAGTAAGCCCGCATTCGCACGGCCGGACTGATGACATCCACGAACTCCTCCGCCCTCCTCACACCCCCTCCTTCACTTCCTTCGCGACCTCATCGATTCCGGCATCCCGGTTTTTCTCGATGAAGTTGAAGACCCAGCGCACGATCGCCCAACCCGGCAGGGCTGGCCCGGATCGTAAGCTGATTACTCGACATCCCAGGTCGCCTTTGCCCATGCCCGATGGGATCCACCGAAGTCCGTGCCAAGTCCGGTGGCTATCTTCTATTGCCGAAGTGGTATTGCCAAAAGCTCAATCGACAAGAGCGCCACCGTACCTCGCTCAAGCGGGGAACGCGACTGCGCTATCATCGAGAGGATTCGCAGCAGAATGAGCGCGCTGATTGCCACGCATCCAAAGACCCATCGACCATCGATCGGGCCAGAAAAATAGCCGGATAAGGCCGCGACCAGGAGCAGCAGCGCGGCGTCCAGCAGTTGGCCGCGCGTAAGCGACCAAGCGCGCCAACCACAGCATCCGAGGCGGGCACAACCGATCTTGGCCAATCCATGAGCAACGGCCATGGCCGTTGCCACCTCGATCACGCGATCACGAGGGTCGGCCAGAGTCCAGGCGGCGAACCAGATCGCCACTGCACAGAGCGCCGATCCCCATTCACCACCGCTTGGTGGCATGCCACCTTGATCGCTTACCAGCCACAGGAGGACGCGAATGCGTGCCCCTAATAGAAGCCCAATCGCGAAAGTGAGCGCTTCCAGCAGTGCAACCGGCCAAATGCTCTGGCTGATCAAAAAGAGGGTTAAGGCGCTGCCGATCAGCCCTCCCGCGCGCCACGGCGGCTTAAGCGCAGGTACCATCGTTCTCCAATTGTCTCAGCCTCTCTTGGCACTCCGCCTGCGTAGCGGGTCCATACTTGATCGTCCCCAGCACCTGCTCATTTTCGTGCTGAATACGACATACGCCAAACGAGGCTTTCACAATGTACCATACGGGCTTGCCTGCGTCTGGAGAGCAAACGTCGTTCCCGTTGGCCATCGCCTTCATCGCAAGCGACAGCTTTCGCCGCCGATATGCAGGCATGGCGCGTAGCGTAGCGACAGCGGCCAGTGACGTCAGCGACTGCTCGAGATCGACCTTGATCTCGAAGGCTCCAAAAGGTTCAATCTGGTCTCTCAGCATATAGCTCGACGACGTCTCGTCGAGCGCGATGCTCTCGAGCAGGAAATTGCCGGAAAAAGGATACGTTTCCGGCATATCCGCAAGGACCAGGAGGATCTTGGGGTCCGCCGAGACGAGCGAAAGTGTTTCGCTGTTGACGCTGACGCTCGCCGCCCTAAAGACTTTCGGAATCACGATGCGGAGAGACCCGATGTTGTCGTCGAAGAAGGACGCGCGGGTCACCTCCCCGCCGTCATTCTCGGCAGCCCCATTCGCAAACGTGATCATGCCGCGCGCGACGATGTCGGCTATCGAGCTTTCATCGACCGGGTTGAGCGGCAGTATCGTGACCAGTTCGCTAATTCCTAGCGGGCGGTCGTTCTTTGCGGCTTCAATGAGAATCCGACGACACGCATTGACCTGATGCAGCCACGGCGCGCCGGGGACGATCCAAATGGGATGCGATGGAGTGGCCATTGGTGTTCCTTCGTTAGGTGCTGATGTGGAGCACAACCGCTTCGGGAAGCACGGTGCAGGACAACCGCCGGCATTCAGGAATGAATTGGTCGATCGAGTAGTCGTAGCGGCCGAGGAATCCGACCAGACCTTGGGCGATCTCGCGCGCCAAGCGCTCGATGATGTCATCGACTCCGGGTAGATCCACTTTGGTGTTGAGCACCTTCGTATCAACCTTAGTGCGGTCGATCCGTAATGCGCCTACTTGGACCGACGCAATCCGGAGATGGTTGGGCTGCACGGGATTGAACTTCAGATGGAAATCACCGGTCACGCGTACCGCGACGCTGACGCGGACAAGATCATTGCCCCAACTCTTCTCGTGCTCCATCGCCAAGCCGAAGCGAAAAAGCTGCGTGCCCGTGTCGGCATCGAAATGCGTGAGGCGAGCACCCTTTGGCGCTTCGGCCATAACCCGAACGGCAAGGAGGGACTGGTGCACCTTGAGGCCCGCGGTTGCCCACTCCGGCAGGCGTGCGAGGGGCGCTAGTGCGGTGCGGGCACGGTCGCGGGCAACCCCAAAGAAGGCGATGTTGGCGGTCACCAATCCTGCGTACAAATAGGATGGGCCGATCAAGTCATCGAACACCGAGACATCGATATCGAAAGGCGGATGCGTTTGGCTCGCGGCCAGCACCTCCTCTCGGACGCGACGCTCGATCGTGCCGCTGCTGAACAAATTCGAAAGCCCGTCCGGTGGGCAAATCTGCGGGCCCCGTCCCGGGACGACTGCGAATTTCCTAGTCCAGGAGGGCTGCTGCGGCCGTACCACTTGGAACGGCAGGAAGAAGTCGGGCGCCACCGTTTGCCCTAGCACCGAGATGGCAATCGACAGGTCGAGAGCCAAGTGGGAGGTCGGCAAGACCTTGCACGGCGGCGTCCCTTGCAACGCGCTTTTGGCAACGCCGCTTTGAGCCGCGCGAACGGTGTTGTGCGCGTTCAAGGGAAAGTCGCTCGGCGGAAAGACCTCATCGAGGTCGACGAGTCTTCGGAGGAAACGGTCGGATACGGCGACTTCGAGGTCGTGCGTCAGTTTGACCGCCTGTAGGTGCGCTTCGCCAAGATAGCTCTGCGCAAAGGTCAGTGCCGTCTCGCCGCGCGCGACGGCCGCGAGATCGCCGCGAACGCTGCCGCCGGATGCGGCGGCAAGCCGGGCGACGTCCCTCGACTGCTCGAACTCAGCGAGTCGCGTATCCATGCTCACGCCGATTGCATCGATCATCGCAAGGGCTTCGGCCTCAAAATCATCCCACGACATCGCTTTCTCCCCGAGACCGGCTCAAAGCTGCGCGACGGCGTCCTGCAGGGACTTTGCCTGGGCCTGCAGGGCCGCCGCCTGGGCAGCATTCGATGCGATGTCGCCGCGCATCACAGATATGTCCTGTTGGAGAGCCGCGACGCTGCCTTTGAGCGTGGCAATGGCCAGTTGGAACGGTCCGCCATCGCGGCACGCATCGGAGATTACATCGAGCCGGTCGAGAACTTGCTTCTGAAGCCGCTCGAGCTTCCCCTCAAGTTCCTTGACCTTGTCTTCTTGGGGATCGTGGTAGCTCAACGTCAGGCGAAGCTTGACCGCACCTTGCCCCTTGGGTGAGAAGGGGTGGAACGTATTGTCGAAAATGCGGCAGGGCCCATTCGATAGATAAAGCTTGGGGGCCTTCGCCTTCTTGACATCGAGGGGCGTCGCGCCGGAGGCATTGTGGGTCTCCACCACATCCCAAAGTGAGATCGAGCGCAAGTCGATCCAGTTATAGAGATAGTTGAAGATGTGAAGGCACCCGTCGGATCCTGAGAAGTTGTCGCCGAGAGCCGTCAGCAAGGTCGCGGGATCGGCCGTGGCGGCGAGCTGGCCCGCTAGGGCCGTATCAGTCACAAGATTGCCGGGGTAGAGGTCAGCGCCAAAGGCGTTTCCCATCTTGATCCAGGCATCAAGACCTGCCTTGTATTGCGTGCGAACCTTTTTGGCGTCGGCGGCTGCAATGGCCTTCTTGAGCTCGGTCACGATCGCCTTGGTTACTTCGATCCCGTCGATATAGGCGCGGACGTCGGTCGGAAACAGCCCGTTTGCCGCAGTTTCTCTGTGCGCGGGGGCACCATGGATCTGGACCCAGAGATGTTCGAGCTGAATTCGGTCGTCAAGCGGAAAGGGGATGATGTCGTCGTGTACGAAGGGCGCGAAGGAGATAGTACGTTCGATCAAGCGAATGTGATTCACCGGTTTCCCCAAAGTCAATCTGGTCATCGAGAAGCGACGGCTTCTCGTCCTCTACAGCCAAGGTGCGTCCTGATAAGGGCAACTCCAATGCGTCTAGCATGATTTCCCGGCTGTCCGTGGCCCGGCCGGCCGCTCGGAAGATATGGCCGTCGCTCAGATGTGCACTGATCAGCGCTTCCGTTGGGAAAATCCCCGAGCCGGGCAAGCCGGCATGGGCAGGCGCTTTAGCTGGGGCTAGTCTCGCCATTCCCTACCGCGTGAACTGCACAGCATCGCGGCTATCGTCACAACTATTCCAGCAAGGGACACCAAGATAGAAATTAGAAATAACGCCGACAATGCTATTCAGCATCCGCGTTCGCTTTAGCTCGCCGCTTTCTATGCTTCCTCCAATCACGGAGGGGCAGAAAAGAAACAGCCAGCCATTTACCAGCTTTCCACTACACCCAATACACTATACCCAATAGGACGACGGGCATTTTTTCATGGCTGGACTTGCTCGCCGATGGCCCCGGTTAAGGGGCCCAAATCCTCTCACCTTAGCACTTCGCGACAATTCAAGCTTGTACAGGAGCCGAGGAGAGCTGGCGGCACATTCGCGGCACCGAACGTATCGCCGATCTGCTCGCCGGCATGGCGTTCAAGGATACCGTTCCGTCGCCCGCCAGTCCGCCGGAACGTCAGCAGATGGCCGCCTGATCCACTAATGCTCATAGAATCTTCTCCACAAGAAACGACAATAGGCCCGCGTCCTACGACTAACCGGCTCCGGCTACAGTTGGACGCACCGAGCGCGCGACCGGATGTCGATAAATGGTGACGCCGCTGTCGTGGTCGATACCTTCAGATAGGCCAATTGAACTTGACTTCAACGTAGTCCCGCCCAGTTACGCACCGCATTCTAGGTGATCGGGAAACGACATCGTCACGTGGTATTTGGTAGGGCCGCATAGACGGACTCAGGGAGCAAGTGTGTCCCGCAGTTTCGGAACCCTTAAAATAGAGGTAAAATTGGTCTTGTCGCATTGTGTTAGGATCTGCGTACGCTGTGTACAATGCAGAAGTACGGGGCGTTTTCTGGGCTTCGTTGGAGTCCACGCCGCTAGGCGAGCCTTCCGGAATCACAGGAATGTCTTCTGGAGCTGGTTTTTGGGAACCGCAAGTATAACCCGTCTCGTGCCACTCTCCGGATGAACACTTCAGCTCACGTCCGTTCACGCATATCAGGGAGCCCTCAGAGTAGAGAGAACCCTTGTAACGACATTCAGACATTTCGACGTCTCCTTTGTTTGAGCTTTAAAACTGTTGGCTAACGCACCGGCGCCGACCGGATTTCCCCGAAGCGGGGCTCAGCAGAACCCAGAACCCACTAACATCAAATATGACTTGAAACGGACCCGAAGTCAAGACTGACACTGCCCACCCAGCAATTCCAAATTTGACCAAGGAAGTGGGGCCAGTTAGCCGAAAATTCGGGTCTATGTCGTTTCGTGTGGAAACCCGCCTTACCCGCCGCGCCCGGCTGG
>ERZ761603.2493-NODE-2493-length-12547-cov-9.047871_pt1 | contig 12547 bp, 16 predicted proteins | sample MGYA00511879_ERZ761603 | MGnify/ENA primary metagenome ERZ761603 (study PRJEB28899, sample SAMN02850040) | bioreactor sludge metagenome | biome: EBPR Sludge; feature: EBPR Bioreactor; material: flocular biomat | place: Australia: Thorneside Wastwater Treatment... | reverse complement strand
GCTGTGTGTGGCTTCGGAAAATGTGTGCTCGGGTATGAATGACGGCTACCGACCCAGAGCCGCCGGTCGAGACGATCAAGACCGGTCGTCCGCGAACAGGGATAGACGACCAGTTTCCCGACACTCCACACACGCCCCGTGTCTTCCAAAGCCGACACCGTTCGTGTCCAAGGCCGATATCGCGGCCTGCCTTGTGGCACGCCACTCCGAGGCTACTGAAGTTGACCCGATTTCGCGAACACCTGATCCTGTCGAAGGAAGGAGGCTGCGGAACTCAGCCCGTAACCGTCCGCGGAAGGCAGTCAACTCCACTACTTTGCCTCGTGGAAAATGATGCCAAGCGTGTGCCTGCGTCCCGAGTGAAGCCGACTTACTCCGTGTCGCATGCCAACCCGGTAGTACCCCCTTGAACTTCGCTGCGGGCGGCTGTTGACCGCGAACACAACTGCATCACCTTGAGAAATGGGCACCACCGTAGCGCACCCAGGCTTCTTTGGATCACTCTCGGTCAGCAGTAGTTCGCCCCCGTCGAAGTCTCGGCCCGGCTGCGAGAGCAGGAAGACCACCTGCAATGGAAAGACGTGCTCCCCATACAGATCTTGGTGCAAGCAGCAGTAGTCCTGGGCTGCGTACCGCAACATCAATGGCGTGGGACGGCGCTGACCGGCGGCGTGACAGATTGCGATGAACTGCTCAAGCGTCTCAGGGAAGCGCTCGTCGACGCGCATGCACTGATGCCATGCGTTCGCGATCGGTGCCAGATACCGATAAAGGGCGGCCCTCATCTCGACGACCTGGTCCGGCAGCGGATAGCCGAAGTACTTGTACTCGCCACGGCCAAAGGCATAGCGCTCCATCACGATGCGACTGCGAAACCGTGCCGGCTCGTCGTACAGCGACACTACATCCCGGCACTCTGCGGCGCTGAGCAGATTCGGCATCACGGCAAATCCGTCTCGGCCCAGCTCCTCGGCGATTCGAGGCCAAGCCAACCCATCAACACGATCGGCAAACGGTACAGCACGCTCGAGCGAGTGGACTGCTGCCCACTGGAATTTGGGTCGAGCACTGTGGTTCTCGATCCCCTGTTCACTGAACATCACTATGCCTTCCTTTGTTGTTCGATCTTCCACTGCGCATACTCTTTCGGCATGCACACTGCGCACGGCCGATACCCCGCGGCCTTGGCTGCGGCCTCGTCCAGGAAGAACACACGGTGCTTCACATAGCCGCCGCGGGCGATTGCCTGCGAAGCGGCGCGACAGTCCATCCGCCCGTACAGACGGCCCTTGCGATGCCCGCCGAAAGTGCCGGGCACTTCACTCTGATACGGACGGCCATCAACACCGATCAAGGTCCAGGTTCTAGCTGTCATCGGGCGTCGTGAAGCAGTAGCTCAACTGCAATCCGTTCGCCGCTGCGAACGCGACTCACAGCGTGCTTCAGGTTCACCCGGTAGAAGCCCTTGGTTCCCTTGAAGGGTCGATACTGGACCGCGAATACCACCGCGTCCCCGCGGCGCAGCGGCACCACCATTGGCCGCGATTGCATGCGTGGCCGTTGTTCCGTCATCGCCAGCTCACCACCGGAAAATTGAGTTCCCGGCTCGGACAGAAGTACGACCGCCTGCAACGGAAATACCTTCTCTCCCTCGGCGTTCTGATGCAGGGCCACATAGTCACCCTCGCGCAACTTGCTCACGGCCGACTGGGGCCGGCGTTGGTCTGCACGATGGCCGACTTTCAGGAAGGAATCCAAATCACCGGGGTAGCGACCTTCCAGCCCCATCACCTCACTCCAGCGCCCGGCGATCGGAGCCAGCCGTGCGTACAGGTCACGGCGCAGTTGCTCAAGCGGAGCCGGAAGCGCAGCGCCGAAGAACTTCTGCTCGCCTCTGCCCAGGTCAAGCGTTTCCAAGCGCACGGCCTGGGACGAGGCCGCATCGTCCGCGGCCGAGTTCATCAATGCGTCGCACTCATCCGCGCTCAGCAATGCAGGCAGGATCGCCTGCCCCTGGGCATTGAGCTCTATCTCGAGCGCCGACCAATCGAAGTCGTTCAGAGGTTTCATGCACTAGCCTTCCCGGAGTGCTCGTTGTCCTCGAAGATCCACGCGCGCTTCTCGCGCTCGAGCAACTCCCGCTTGCGAGCCACGCCCCACCGGTAGCCCGACAGATCGCCGTCGCTGCGCACCACGCGGTGGCATGGAATCGCCACTGCCAAGTGGTTTGCGCCGCAGGCCTGCGCGACCGCGCGCACGGCCTTGGGCTGGCCGATGCGCTCGGCGATGTCGGCATAGCTGACGGTCGCGCCAGCCGGAATGTCGCGCAGCGCCTGCCACACACGCTCCTGGAAGGCCGTGCCCTGCACGTCGAGCGGAAGGCTCAGGCCCAGCTGCGGGGCTTCGATGAAACCAACCACTTGTGCGACCAGTTGCTCGAACGCCTCATCACCGCCGATGAGCTCGGCGCGCGGAAACTGATCCTGCAGGTCTTGCACGAGCTTCTGGGGATCGTCGCCCAGCAGGATTGCGCAGACACCTCGCTCGCTTTGTGCGACCAGGATCGAACCGAGCGTGCATTCGCCGACGGCGAAGCGAATCACCGCGTTGGCCCCGCCCGCGCGATAGTCCTTCGGTCGCATGCCGAGCACGCGATTGGAGGCCTCGTAGAAGCGGCTGTTCGAGTTGAAGCCGGCGTCATAGATCGCATTGGTGATCGATGCGTCGCGCATGCCCAAGTGTTCGCGCATACGCCGCGCGCGATGAGCCGATGAGTAAGCCTTCGGGGTCAATCCGGTCACTTCCTTGAACACGCGATGGAAGTGGTGGGGGCTCATCCCGCTCGGCTCTGCCAGTTCGCTCAGGCTCGGCGCGTTGTCGGCGGCCTCTATCCGACGGCAGGCGGCCTCCACCATTGCCGCGTGCTGTACCGTCAAGGCGTTTCCAGGATCACGACGACTTGCTCGATAGCCTGCCGCCTCAGCGGCTTGCGCCGTGTCAAAGAACTCGACGTTCTCCGGCTTCGGCAGGCGAGTTGGGCTGCTCGGTCTGCAGTAGACGCCGGTGGTGCGCACAGCGTAGACGAACTGATCGTCCGCCGCCGGATCTCGAGCCACGATCGCAGCCCAGCGCGGGTCCTTTGATGCGTCCGGTCCGGCCACTGGTGCCTCGGACTTCTTTTGTGCCATGTTCTGCTCTCTATCGACTGCCTTCGATAGTCGTCACTTTAGGAATCATTCGATCGCAAGACACTCCGACTCTTGCGATCGAATGTCGGATCAGCGCGTCGGGATTCGCCACAAGTACCAGGCGGCGACCGTGCGGTGGGGACTCCAGTCCTGCCCGATGAGTCGCATCTGTCGCGGCGTCGGCGCCGTGTCCAGCCCTTGCAGGCGGCGATAGCCTTCGCGCACGCCGTAGTCGTCCACGGGCAAGACATCGGAGCGTTCGAGGGTATAGATCAGAAACATCTCGACCGTCCAGCGGCCGACGCCGCGAAGGGACACGAGGCGTTCCACGAGCGCGTCGTCGGACAAGAGCACCGCCTGGGGGCGGGTGGGAACCACACCGTCCAGCGCCGCCTGAGCGATGCCGCGAATGGTCTGGAGCTTAGCCGCGGACAACCCGCAGGTTCGCTGCAGTTCGGGATCTGTCTCGAGCAGTTGCCTCGGGCTCGGGAAGCTCGCTCCGGGGTAGAGCGCCAGCAGTCGTCTGACGACGGCGTCGCCCGCCTTTGAGTGCAGTTGCTGATAGGCAATCGCACGCACTAGCGCTTCATAGGGCTCGCGCGCCGGCTTGGCTTCGTGGCGGCACGGACCGGTCGACTCGATGTGGCGTGCCCAGTTCGAGTCCAATCCGGCCAGGAACTCCGCTGCCCGGTGGTACGCCGCCTCGGACAGATCCGCAGCAACCCGCACGTCAAAAGCCCGGCAACGTCGCGGTCTGCCCGCCAGCGACGTCGGCCCTTTCGTGCTCGAGCAGCCAACGCTTGCGGTGCAGCCCCCAAGCGTAGCCTTTGAGATCACCACCCTTGCCGATCACACGGTGGCACGGCAAGATGATCGCGATCGGGTTGGCGCCGTTGGCTGCTCCCACGTCGCGAGCCACCCGTGGATGGGTGTGGCCAAGGCTCCGAGCCAGCTCGCCGTAGCTTGTGACCCGGCCGGCGGGAATGCGGCGCAGCGCCGCCCAAACCTGCCGTTGCAGCTCGCTACCGCCGGTCGCCACCTGAATATCGTCGAGAGCGGCCACGTCGCCATCGAAGTAGCGCTTGAGCTTGGCAGCGATTGCCCCGACCGAGAATCTCCCGGGGCCGTCATACAGGTGGGGGTCTCCATAGTGTTCGCGAAGTCCGCGAAACAAGCGCGACTCGTGATCGGCGAACTCGAGCGCACGTACCCGACAGTGCTCGTCGGTGACGAGCATCATCTCGCCGAGCGGAGAGTCAACACTGTTCAACCAGAGTTCCATGATGAGATTCCTTGACCTGACTCTAGGTCGTCGGGCAGCGCAAAACACTCCGACTCTTGCGTCAAAACACAAGGCCGGTGCCTGCTAAACGCTGGCGAGGACTGTGTTGGCCGCGATGGGGAAGAGCAGTCCATTCGGATCCGTGTAGCTGCGCAACGCTCGCTCGACTGCCGCAATTACCGCGTCTTCGACGCTCGCGCCGGCATGTCGCACAGTTCTCCCCAGCGGCGTGGCACCGAGATACCGTTGCACGAACGCTCGAGCACTGGGCATCCGTATCCAGCCCGTCTCCTGCAGAACGACGCAGTCACTGAACCCCGCGTTACGGACGAGCTGCGCCAATTCTTGCGGATCACCCAGCACAAACGGGCTTCGGGCCGCCGCGCCAGCTTCCGGTGAAACCAATTCGCCCAGCGCCCTTGCCAGTTCCGCGAATCCCGGGCTGGTCTCTATGGGTTGCCAGACGCTGGCGAGCAGTCGGGCGCCGGCGGCAGCCACACGGCGCGCCTCCACCATCGCGTCGTCTCGGGGGTCGAGGAAGGCAAGACCTTGCTGACACAGGATCAAGTCGATCGACGCACCGGGCAAGGGCAAGTCCTTGGCATCGGCCACCCGCCAGTGGATTTGAGCTCCCGGCGGCGCCGCCAGCCCACCTGCCACGGCAACCATGTGCGGGTTCAAGTCGACGCCGTGCACCACGCCGCCGTCACCGACGTGAGGGCAAACCAGCCGCGCAACGATACCCGTCCCGCAAGCGAGGTCCAGAACGCGCTTCCCGTGCAGAGGGCCGGCAAGCTCCACCAAGCGACGCGCCCAAGGCTGGAACAGTGCGGGCACCATGAACTCCTCGTACGCCATCGCGGACTCTGGCGGATAGGTCGACCAGTCGTACTTCAACGATGCCGGTTGCTGTTTCATGGTGTGTAGCTCGTGGCGAAGGAAGAACGGGTGTGAGATCGGGGCGACGCGCGGGGCTCCAGCGCTCGCTCGGGCGGCTGTTCACAACGGGACATTCGCTCTCCGTTTACCCCGCAGTCGCACGCCTTTGGCGTAGAGGGAAGCTGGAGCCGGCACCGTGCCAAAACACTCCGACTCCTGCGATTGGAACGACGGCCCATTCTTTGTCGGGCAACAGTGGGCGATCGCAAGTCCAGACAGCGATATGACGTGCTGGCAGCAAATGGCATCGCAAGATTCGGAGTGCCCGACGCCGATGCCCGCAACAGAATCGTCGCCGCTTGATAGCGGTGCCTGCTCATGGTGAGCAGGCACTCTGTATTTCTGTTGAACCAAGCCCCCGGAATCCCCCAGGGATGATGAATAGGAGATCGACTCAATGCGTAGAACTATGGTGTTCCTTTCGGCGACCATGCTGTTGGCCAGCTTCGCACAAGCCCGCGAGGTGCAGATCAAGAAGGAGGTCGTCGTCGCGGCGCCGCCCGCTGCGGTGTGGAACGTCGCCAACGAGTTCTGCTCGATCAAGACGTGGGGCGGGGTCTTTTCGGACTGCACGCAACACATGAAGAAGGGCGTCGTTTGGAGGCTGCTCACGATCAAAGATGGTGGCGGGACCGTCACCGAGAAGCTCACGGACGTGACCGACACCAGCTACGACTACGCGATCACCAATGCGCCGCTGCCGATTCGAAATCACACCGGCAAGATCTGGGTCGAGCAGGGGATGAACGGCAACACCGTAGTGAAATGGCATGTCGCGTTTGACCTGAAGCCCGGTGCGGACAAGGCGAAGACCGCCGAAGCTATCGATGGCATCTTGACGACCGGCCTTGGTGGCATCAAAGAGATCGCCGAACGCAAGAAGTAGGCCTCTCGCTCCCAACCTCGGGGCGTGGCGCCCCGAGGAGTCGTACGGTACTTCTGAGCATCACTTCGCGTCTGAAGTTGAATCCGCAGCGTCCGGCCACGCCGCTAGCTTCGAATCCTTGAGCTGTTCGGCGGCCAGCGCTGCGACGACGCCCGGGTCAGCGCGCATTCGCTGATAGTGTTGAGCCAAGGTGGACAAATCGGCGATCTCCACGCCGGTCGCCAGCGCCCACCGAGTCAAAACAAAGAGATAGGGATCGGCAATCGAGCGGTCATCGCCGGCGATCCACAACGAGCGGCTCAGCGCTTGGTCCAAGATGTTGAAGTGGCGGCGCAGGGCTTCTCTGGCTGCGCTCAAGGTGGCTGCGGCGACCGTTTCACCGCCGATGATGCGCTCGGGATGCATCAGCGGCGAAAACGCCTTGTGGACGTCGGAGTTGATGTACCCCAACCAGCGGTTAACCTCGGCACGTCCGCGCAGACTATCGTCTCCGTTCAGATGCACCTGGGGGTAGCGGTCCGCGAGATAGTTGAGGATGGCCACGTTCTGGCTGAGAGTCCATCCTTCGTCCGTGACAAGAACAGGAACGGTCGATGATGGGTTCAACGCTTGAAACTCGATGGACTGACGCCGCGTCAGTCCTGCCTTCACAAGTTCGAATTCCACTCCGATCCATCTGAGCACGATGTGGGTGGCAAGCGAGCAGTAGCCTGGCCAATAGTGCAGGACGTGCATTTGTCGTTCTTTGTTCGTTGGGTCGTCAGAGGTCAGCGCAGGCAGTGCACGCCATGCCGACCGAGCAAGAACATCCGTCCGTCAGGCAGGTGCAGCTCTGTACCCCCTTCGTCGTTGATCCACCAGCTCGCTCCTTCTCCGTCCACCAATAGCTGAAGGCATTGGAAGACCAGATCGCGCTGCAGCTGGTGCGGCTCGGACAAGACGGTTGCTTGTGTGGACGACAAAGGAAGGTCGACGCCAGTCACCTCAGAGCTCCGACCAGAACTTGCGCAGGGCCTGATTCAGCTCCATGGCTCGCTCCTCCGGGAACAGCAGTCGCGCGTCCGCAAGCTCGATCTGTTTCACCGGCCCGGGCATCGTTTGCGCCAACCAGTCGGACCACCCCTTGCTGAAGAAGATGTCGCCCGTGCCCCAGATCACAAGCGTCGGCACCTTCAGCTCGCGCAGCTTCGGCTCGATCCGTACGGTCTGGGCATTGTCGAACGCCAGAATGAAGCGCACGAGGTCGTTCGTCCTCTCTGGCGACTTGAGGTGCGGCCGGACGTAGGCCTCGATGGTCTCGTCAGCTACCTTCTCCGGGTTCTCGTAAGCGCCGCCGAGTGCGTCGGCCGAGCGGAAGAACGGCTTGTCGTCCAGCATGCGCTGCAGGGTCGCGGGCAGTCCGCCGGCCTTGACCATGTCGAGGAATCCGGAGAAGTCTGCTGGGGGCCAGTTGTCGTGCACATCACCGTTGCTCAGCGCCAGACTGCGTAGGCGCTGCGGGTGCCGCACGGCAAAGATCTGCGCGACGCCTACGCCGCTGTCGTTGGCGACCAGGTCGACCCGGTCGATCCCGAGAGCGTCGATGAACTGCAACAGCATCTCCGCTTGCGCCTCGAACGAGACCGGCTGGTCCGGCGAGACCTCAGTGTCGCCATGCCCCATCAAATCGACTGCGATGCAACGGCGATCCGTAGACAGCCAGCGCACCTGGTTTCGCCACAAGTAGCTGTTCACGATGACGCCGTGAACAAATAGTGCTACGGGGCCGCTGTTTGCGGACTGGATGTAACTGATCCGCCCCGATGGCGTTTCGACGAGATGTTGAGAGAAAGTCGGAGGCATGCCCACTTCGGCTCCTATTGGATGTGTTCAAGCCCGCATCGCGCGGCCCTTGTTATCAATTTAGTGACCTCACCGCCAGAGAACACTCCGACTCTTGCGGTCGAGCTGCTGGCAGCTCTCGTCGCAAGCGCGCAGATCTCACTCGGCGATTTCGGGCGTCAAGGGGTGACATCTGACTGGATGTCGGGACAGGGTCCAATCGCTCGCCCAACGATGCGTTGGTAGAAGGTCATGTTCTTGCCGCCGAGCTTGACGTTGAGTACGCCGTCGACTTTCGCTCCCTCGAACTGCCACCGTGCGCTGCCGGTCGTGCCGTGGCCCCCGGTGCATTGAAGGGTGTAGACCGCGCCGTCGGTTTGTTGTGTCGAGATTCCGAGCGAGCAGTCCCGCAGGGAAACGTCGTTGAGCACCGGGAAGGCACGTGCCAGGTTTCCTGTATCGAGGCAGCGCTGTTCGCGGATCGTCGCGTAGCGCAGGTTCTCGTCGAGATGCGGCATGCCGATCTCGGTAACTACGTCGTACAGTTTCGTCCGAGCAACCTCCGCTGCCACGGCTTGGTCTCGACCACCAGCGAACGCAATGGAGAGTCCTACAAGGACCGCGACGAGCGAGCGATTCATGCGATCCTCCGGCGCCAGTTCGCGAAATGCGATGTGGACGAAGGGTGCGTCGTTCGCGTCGCGAGAACGCTCCGTTTCTTGCGACAGAATGTCTGGCGCTCTACGCCGGTCCGCCGTCAGCCGGCCTTGCGGAAGGTGAAGTTGATGCGTTGCGCGCCCAGCGAGGGATGGTGCGCTTCCTTCAGGGGCATGACGCCGTGGTAGCGCATTCGGTCGACACCGCCCCAAACGGCGACGTCCCCATGCAACAGCGGCACGCGTGCGGCCTTGTCAGTTCGTTCGTGGCTGCCGAAGAGGAACACGGCCGGGATGCCCAGCGAAACGGAAACGATGGGCGCGTTGAAGTCGATCTCGTTCTTGTCTTGGTGCAGGGTCAGTCGCGTGCCGGGGAGATAGCGATTGACCAGGCAAGCGTCGGGCTCGAAGCCCGGGAAGCCGGCTGCCGCGGCCGCGCGCTGCGCGAGTTCGGCGAACGCATCTGGCATCGAGGGCCACGGCCGGTCGGTTTGCGGATCCGTGCGGGTGTAGCGGTAGCCCCGACGATCCGTCGTCCAGCCTAGACGACCGCAGTTGGTCAGCGCCACCGACATCGTGAATCCACCGGGGGTCATCATGTGCCGGAACGGAGAGATAGTCTGAAGTCGCTCGACGGCCGGCAGCAGGCGGTCGACATTGGCCAGGGCGAAGCCACGAAGGACGAACGCCTGTTCACCCATTGCTTCGCGTCCGCCGGCGACGGCGGGCAGATCGAAGAAATCATCGGTCATGAAGAGAACTCTCTCAGCGTGAGTCATGGAAGATCAGGCCGACGGTGTGACGTATGCCGGACCGAACGCGGCTGACGCCGTGTCTCATGGCGACCTTGACGGGGCCACGGCGCCCGATTGCGGGCCGTTGGTTAACCGTGAACACCACCGCGTCCCCTTGGCTGAGCGCGACGACATCGGCGCGCTGCTGTCGACTGCTGGCCTCCGTCATAACGAACTCACCACCTTCGAAGTCGACATTCGGTTGGGACAACAAGATGGCGACTTGCAAGGGGAAGACGTGATCGCCATACAGATCCTGATGCAGGCAGTTGTAGTCTCCCTCGACGTACCGGAGGATCAATGGGGTCGGGCGCGTCTGGCCGGCGCGGTGGCATCGCTGCAGGTACTCCTCGTGCGACGACGGGAATCGCTCACGATCTCCCAGCACCTCGTTCCAGTGATTGGCGATGCGTGCCAGATGCGGATAGAGCGCACTGCGCAGGCTCTGCAGAAGATCGGGCAACGGATAGCGAAAGTACTTGTACTCGCCACGGCCGAAGCCATGGCGAGCCATCACGATGCGTGTTCGATACAGCTCGTCGCTCGGGTACAGCGCGCTGACCTGCTTGCTCTGGCGGGCGTCCAGCAGCTTCGGCAACACGGCGTTCCCGCTCTCGCCCAAGGCTCGCCGGATTGCCGACCAATCATAGTTGTCAGCCCGCGCCACGTCGCTGCGTCTTCCGTTCTTCTCGGCCTGGCGCGTACTTGAAAGCTGCGTCATGCACGGCTCTCACGGCGCAGCAGCTCACGCTTGCGCTCGACGCCCCAACGGTAGCCCGACAGGGATCCGTCGCCACACACCACACGGTGGCAAGGAATGGCCACGGCCAGCACATTGGCCGCGCAAGCACCTGCGACGGCCCGCGGAGCATCTGGCTGTCCCACCCGCTCGGCCACTTCCGCATAGCTTACGGTTTCGCCGGCAGGGATGTCGCGCAGCGCCTTCCACACTTGCTGCTGGAACAGGGTGCCGCGCACGTCCAGCTGGACACCCAGTCCGAGTACCGGGTCCTCGATGAACAGGGCGACCTGGTCGAGCACAGCTTTGAGTCCGTTGCGGTCCTCCGAGAGTCGGGCCGCGGGAAACGTCGCGCCCAGTTCGACACGAACCTGCTCATCCGTGTCGCCGAGCAGGATGGCGCAAACGCCGCTTTCGCTCTGTGCGACGAGCGCTTTGCCAATCGCGGTCGAGCCGATTGCGTAAGAGATTGCCTCGGCGGCGACATGCGCTTCTTGGCGGGCAACAGTTTCAGTGTTCATAGCAACCTTCCTTCTCTTTCATGTGAAGTGACGGTTGATAGTCTAGGAACCGGCTCTTCTGGTCGCACTCCGATGCTTGCGATCAAACTTCCGGGACGGCGGACCCGGCGGCGTCGTCACCACCCCGGATAGGTGCAGATGAGGCGGGCCCAATGCCCCAGGACGCCGGCGTCGTACAAGTAGGAGAGAGCTTCGGTTGCGGTCCACGAGCAAGGGACCCGACGCAACCAGATGGAGTCTGAGCCGGCGCGATACAGCCAGATGATCGTGGCCGCGACCATCTGCCGTTCCGGCGCGAGATCGCGGAAATCCGCTCGCCAGCGCGCCGTTTCGACGGCGTACGTGACTCCCGTACGTGGGTCGTAGGCGTTGGGATGGATGCTGCGATGCTCCTCACCATCGCCTTCGGAGTTGAAGAGGTGGGTCAGCGTCAGCTCATGGAGCGTGCATCGCAACGCCGCGTTGAATGAACGGGGTGTTCGAAGCGCATCGCAACCATGCCTCGCCTCGAGGCCGCACAGGGCTGCCAATGCACGAGACTCTTCGGAGTTCAAGTCGAGTAAGGCACTGACCAACTCCGAGAAGCGCAGAGGTCCGTTTCGTTCGTCGCTTGCATGGTGAGCGCCGGTTGCGGTTGCGGTTGCGGTTGCGAAGCGCAGTATCGAAGCGCTTACGACCGAGCTTGAAGCTCTGCTCTCCGACAGTCTTGGTCGTACAGGAATGGATTTGAGGAGCATGGTGTCCGGGTGCAAACCGCATACTTTGTCTACGTGGACACTCCAGACGCACCCCGTTTCTTGCGCAGAACAGGGTCGAGCGCTGTGCTCAAGGGGCCGCAGCGAACGGGCGCCGAGTCCGAAGGCCATGCTCACCCTTCGGCGGCGCTGTGACGCACCGCGCAGATCGGCATGCCGACCACGCCAGCAGAAAACGCGAAGACACGACCCGCCAGTGGCGCGGCGGCGAGCGCCTCGATCGACTGCGTGTCGCGCGCGCTGACGACGTAGAGTTGGTCGCCGTTTGGTCCTCCAAACGCAAGATCCGTTGGAACGGAACGGGGACGCCGACAAGTTGATCGATCGCCCCGTCAGGTCCGACGCGCACGACACCAGCCATCGCACAAGGCCGCCCACACGCCACCATCCATATCGCGCGCTATGCCGCCGATGCGGCCGGAGCCCTTCGACACCGTCGCGATCCGGCGCGGCATCCTGGCGCCGAGACGTAGCGCGAGCAATTCGCCCGTCTGGGGTATCACCGCATGCAACTGCGTTCGTTCCGAGTCCTATGCCAGCGAAGCGGCCGGTGCCGACAGGAGCCAATCTCTGCCGACTACTCCATCGTCAGCGATCGCGCCGACGCGCCGGCGATCGCCGTCCGCGACGCAGCCACATATCCGGCCATTCGATGCTCTTGCACAGCGACTTCGTGCGCCGCCGCGTCGGGCTGCGCGGCGCCGCGACCGTGCCGGCATCATCGATGCGCAGCCAGCCGTCGCCGCACTTCTGCGACGCGCTCTGCCGCGAGCAACACGTTGCCGATTTCCGCGCTTCTTCGCTTCTGGGCGTTCCCACCGCTGCCATCGGCAACGTGCAGTGTCGCTTTGGCTGTCGCTGACTGCCGAGTCTGGTCGGCCGGTTTGTGGCACGAGGCTCGATGTCTCTTCATGGCCGGACCGAGACGCCCGCCACCCGCGCCACTCCCAGCGGCTCTGCGCCCGG
>ERZ761603.2492-NODE-2492-length-12552-cov-16.979675_pt1 | contig 12552 bp, 7 predicted proteins | sample MGYA00511879_ERZ761603 | MGnify/ENA primary metagenome ERZ761603 (study PRJEB28899, sample SAMN02850040) | bioreactor sludge metagenome | biome: EBPR Sludge; feature: EBPR Bioreactor; material: flocular biomat | place: Australia: Thorneside Wastwater Treatment... | reverse complement strand
GGGCCGAGCGACGTCGAGTACTTCCACCCGGTGAAGTTCCGGTTGGAACCCGATCTGCTGGTGATGGTACTGGGCGGGCTCGTCTACGCCGGCGACATCGTCCTGGCCATCACGGGCGACAAGATCGACTCCGGGAAGATCACCCAGCTGGCCGAGCGCAATCTCGACGAGCTGAAGCAGTTCAAGCACGTCGAAGCGCCGAAGGAGATCAATGTCGCGGTGCTGCGCTCCCTGTTCGAGCTGCTGGGTCTTTCGCCAGGTCTGGCCCAGCTTGCCACGCAGGGATCGGAAGAACCGGTCAAACAACTGCTCGAAGCCGTCTCCAAACTCGTCGGCCGCGTGCTCATCGCCGGCACGGACTTACACAACAAGCTCAGCTTCTGGGGCAAACCGCTGCTGACCGACGACGAGATCCGCGACTGGCGTGCTCGGCTGGAAGCGCTGAAGACCTTCACGGAGGGCCTGACACCGTACAACACGGTGGGCAAGCTCAAGAATCTGCGCATCGGCTCGGACGACATCGATGCGCAGAAGAAGAACCTCGAAGTCCTGGCGTCGGTCGAGAAGCTGCTGGAGCTCGTCGGTGAGCTCGGGGCCACGGCGGGCTACCTGTCGCAGGCCGAGCTGGTGCTGGCCGGCGACCACCCGTGGGTCAAGCAGGCGCAGGCGGCGCGGAAGGACATTCTCGACAAGCTGGCGACGGACCGCAGCGCGAAGCATGCCGCCGACTACCGGCAGGCTCTGGCGAAGTTGAAGAGGGATTATCTGACGGCATACGTCGCCCAGCACAGCAAAGCGCGCCTGGGCGTTGCCGAGGACAAGACCAAGTCGGCACTGCGCAAGGATCCCCGGTTGGTCGCGATGCGCGCGCTCGCGGGCATCTCGCTGATGCCCACCAGCCAGCTCACTTCCTTCGACGACAAGCTCGACAAGCTCAAGAGCTGTGCCTCGTTGGTGGAGTCCGAGCTGGCTGCAAGCCCGTACTGCCCGCACTGCAACTTCCGTCCGGCCAACGAGCAAGGCGACTTCTTGCCCGCGGCCAACGTGCTCAAGCAACTCGATGATGAGCTGGACCGTCTTCTCGACGGTTGGCAGCAGACGCTGCTGGACAACCTGGACGATCCGATCATCCAGGCCAACTTCGACCTGCTGAAGGTCTCGGCGCGCGAGTTGATCAAGAAGTTCGTCGCGTCGAAGAAGGTGCCTGACCCCGTGCCGCCTGACTTTGTCAGCGCCGTGCAGGAAGCTCTCTCCGGCCTGGAAAAGATCGGCGTCACCAGCGAAGACATCAAGAAGGCGCTGCTGCAAGGCGGCTCACCCGCCACGCCGGATGACCTCCGCAAGCGCTTCGAAGCCTTCTTGAACGAGCGCTGCAAGGGCAAGGACGCCAGCAAGCTGCGGTTCGTCGTGGAGTAGCGGACCTGGCCAGCTTTCACGCAGTGTCCATATGGGAAGGAGAAACACTATGTTGATCGAGACCGCGACGCACTTGTGGTTTGAGGCGGGCGATATGTCCGGTGGGTCACGAAACCAGATCGAGTTCTCCGAAGAGTTGGTTAGGTTCTTCGACGATGACTCACGAGCCGCAGAACAAGTCTTCGTTGCGTATGACAAGACGATCAAGGCATTTTGCCCGCTGACAAATCGAGGCCAAGACTACGGTCAGTGGACCAACATCTGGAGATTGGGCCTTATCACTAAGTCCAAAGGCGGAGTCGATTACCAGGGTCGAGTAATTTGCCTTGAGAAAAGGAAGATTGGTCAGAAGTATGTATATGTCATCACAGTAACTGATCTTAATTCGACTTCTCACAAGGACTGGATCTCGAAGTCCACTTACGTCAGCACTACTGGCGGAGCAAAAGGGCGAGCATTTGGCTACTTCTGAAAACTATATGGATGAACATTGAATTCTATGAGTCAAGAACTTGACCTCGGCATGGCGACAAGCGGCGACTCCGTCGAATGCCTTGGTATTCACTTTCCGAACGATCGCGCAAGACGTGAGCACTTCTTGTCAGCTCTTGCCGAAAAGCTTAAGGATCCGATATTTCGGAGCACAGAAGGATTCCCCACTGGAAGTGATCTTGAAATCCTGGCGATGTCCGATCCGCCCTACTACACGGCGTGTCCAAACCCATTCCTTCCGGACTTCATTCGTCACTACGGCCAGAAGTACGACTCGTCGCTATCCTATTCGAGAGAACCTCTAGCAGTCGACGTGTCAGTGGGAAAGACTGATGCCCTGTATGCGGCGCACGCGTATCACACAAAGGTTCCGCATCTAGCGATAGTGCCTTCGATACTGCACTACACCCGACCCGGTGACGTGATTCTCGATGGGTTCGCGGGTTCAGGTATGACTGGAGTTGCCGCGCAGTGGTGCGGTGCGGCACCGGCGACATATCGCCATGAAATTGAAACGGAATTCCGAAAGAGCGGGCGAGCGTCACCAGAGTGGGGGGCTAGGCGGGCGGTACTTAATGATCTGTCGCCAGCGGCGACCTTCATTGCCGCCAATCAGAATCTGCCGTTCGATGTGGATCTCTTTTCGAAGTTGAGTCGGCAAATACTCAAAGAAGTTGGCGATGAGATCGGTTGGATGTACTCAACCATGCATAGGGACGGAAAGACTCAGGGACGCATCGAGTACACAGTATGGAGCGAAGTATTTAGCTGCCCCGAATGTGCGGGGGAGATAAACTTTCGTGAAGAGGCGGTTGACGAAGGCAGCAAGCGGGTTCGCGATACGTTTCCATGTCCGCATTGCGGCGCCGAGCTCAATAAGGACAGGCTCGAACGAGTATTCGAGACCCGGGTTGATCCATTAACCGGAGGTACGTGGCAAAGAGTCAAATTCAAGCCAGCGCTGATTTCATACACCGTTGGTAAAACCAAGTTTGAGAAGACTCCCGATGCCCAGGACCTTGCCATCCTTCAACGGATTGAATCGCTACCCGCACCTAGGTCGATCCCTCTGGCGCGGTTCCCGATTGAAGAGATGTACCACGGATCCCGGATTGCTCCGAAGGGCGTCACGCATGTTCATCACTTGTTCTTGCCTCGGGTACTACAGGCACTTGGTCTGCTCTGGTCTAAGGCAACGTCTACCGCGGATTCTCGCCTTCGACAAGCGTTGCTGTTCTTCATAGAGCAAGCCATCTGGACCAGTTCCATACTGAATCGATTTCAGCCACAGGGATTCAAGCAGGTAAACAAGTATCTGCCAGGCGTGTACTACGTTCCATCGCAGACATGCGAGGTGTCACCTTGGTACGCGATCGCCGCCAGAGGGGAGCGGCTCGGAAAGACGTTCGCCGGCACGAGCTTTAAGTATGGTGGCTGTGTCGTATCAACCGGCACAGCCAGCAAAGTCGCCCTGCCCGACAATTCAATTGACTATGTTTTCACCGATCCTCCATTCGGCGAGAACATTTTCTACGCTGACCTCAACTTCCTTGTCGAGGCGTGGCACGGAGTCACTACGAATTCGAAGTCGGAAGCGATCATCGACAAGTTCAAGCACAAGGCGCTGCCCGAGTACCAGCACCTGATGCAGCGGTGCTTTGCCGAGTACCACCGCGTGCTTAAGCCTGGGCGATGGATGACGGTGGTGTTCTCGAACAGTAAGGCGTCGGTCTGGAATGCGATCCAGGTCGCGCTACAGCAAGCTGGCTTCGTGGTGGCCGAAGTCACTACCTTGGATAAGCAGCAAGGCAGCTATCGCCAAGTGACCTCCACGACGGCCGTGAAGCAGGACCTGGTAATTTCGGCCTACAAGCCGAACGGTGGCCTTGAACAACGGTTATCAGAGCGCGGCGCGACCCCCGAGTCGGCCTGGGACTTCGTGCAGACGCACTTGAAGCAGTTGTCCGTCACGAAGCTCAAGGACGGCGCGCTGGAGTTCATCGTCGAGCGCGACCCGCGCCGCATCAACGACCGCATGGTGGCCTGGTTCGTTCGCCACGACGCGCCGGTGCCATTGTCCAGTGACGAGTTCCTGAGCGGGCTGCGCAGCCGATTCCCAGAGCGCGATGGTATGGTGTTTTTGCCGGAGCAGGTGGGCCTCTACGATAAGAAGCGCGCCCAGGTGGCCCAAGCGCCGCAGATGGAACTGTTTGTCAGCGATGAGCGCAGCGCGATCGATTGGCTGGGCGACTTCCTCAAGCAGCGACCATCCACGTACCAGGAGTTGCACCCCGAGTTCATCACGCAACTGGGTGCCGGCTGGAAGAAGCACGAGGCCAAGCCCGAGCTGGCAGCGCTGCTGGAGAACAACTTCTTGAAGTACGACGGCACGGGAGACGTGCCGAGCCAGGTTCACAGCTACCTCTCGACCAACCACAAGGACCTGCGCGGCCTCGACAAGAGCGATCCGCGGCTGGTCGCCAAGGCGCAAGACCGGTGGTACGTGCCCGACCCGAACAAGGCCATCGACCTGGAGAAGAAGCGCGAGAAGGCGCTGCTGAAGGGGTTCGATGAATACGTCGGTGCGACAGGTCGCAAGCTCAAGGAGTTCCGGCTGGAGGTACTGCGTGCGGGGTTCAAGGCCGCGTGGGGCCGAAAGGACTACCAGACCATCATCAAGGTTGCCCAGAAGATCCCGGAAGAGGCGCTGCAGGAAGACGAGAAGTTGCTCCTCTGGTACGACCAGGCGCTGACGCGCGCGGAGGCGGTGACCTGATGCTGTCCACGAGGGCACTGCGATGAATCAGGACGAGCTGCTCGCGCGCCTGAACGGCTTCGAGTGGAACGACTTCGAGTGCAAGCGTGCGCAGCGCGGGGTGCCCGATGACGCCTACAAGACCGTTTCGGCCTTTGCCAACACGGCCGGAGGTTGGCTTGTGTTCGGCGTCAGCGAGGCGGATGGCCAACTGTTGCTCACCGGGGTCGAGGAGCCGGACAAGGTGCAGAACGACTTCCTAAGCGCGCTGCGCGGCGGACAGAAGCTCAATCGCGGCTTACTGGTCGAGCCCCGGCGCTTCGAGATCGATGGCAAGCACGTTCTCGCCTTTCTGGTCCCGGAATTGGCCCGGAACGACAAGCCGGCGTACCTCAAGAACGATCCTCGGCAGAGCTACATCCGTCGTGGTGCGGGCGACGAGCAGTGTAGTCCGAGCGAGCTCGAGCGCTTCCTGCGCGACGCCGCACAGGAGCGCTTCGACGGGATGACGATTCCGGACATCCCGGTGGAGCGCTGCTTCGATCTGGCGACCGTCACGTGGTATCAAACCCAGTTCGCCCGCCGCAATCCCGAGCACCCGGAGATCACGGACCCGACCGCGTTCCTTCTGAACTGGAACTTCATCGTGGAACGTGACAGGCGGATGCTGCCTACCCGTGCAGGGATCCTGCTGTTCGGCGACGGGCGCTATGTGCGTCAGATCCTGCCGCGGCCGGTACTCGACTACCAGCGTATCGACACTCACTTCGACCAATGGTCATCGGAACAACGCTGGCACGACCGCTACGTCTTCGAGGAGAACATCTTCCAGACTTGGCAGGGGCTCGTCGCGCGCTACATGCGAATCGCCGAGCATCCGTTTTCGCTGGATCCCGCCACCCTGCGGCGCAACGACGATCCGCCCGACTACGTGGCCTTCCGTGAAGCGGCGATCAACCTGCTGATCCACCAGGACTATGGCGATCAAGGCCGCAAGGCGTCCATTCGTCTATTCGCCGACCGTACGATCTTCTGGAACCCGGGCGATGCGTTCGCGACCGAGGCGGAGCTGCTGGATCCGACCGAGAAGGAGGTTCGCAACCCTTCCATCGTGAAGGCGTTCCGCCGCATCGGCTTGTCGGATCAGGCGGGAACGGGTATCCGGGCCATTTTCCGAAACTGGCACGATCTAGGCCGTGTGCCGCCGCAGCTAAAGAACGACAAGGCGCGCAAAGAGTTCGAACTGGTGCTCGTCAACAAGCCGCTTGTCAGCGAGGCGATGCAGCGGTTCCGCCTGGACATCGGTGTCAACCTGACCCGTGAGCAGGCCGACGTTCTGGCCTTGGCGCTCGAACGCCCTGACGACGGCCGCATCAGTTTGACTGACATCCGTGGGCTGGGCGTGAGCACTACCAAGCAGGCCAAGCAGATCGCGGATTTCCTGGTCAGGCAGCAGTTGCTTCGGCCGGTCGGCGACACGCTTTTCGAGGTGACCGACGCAGTTCGGCAGCGATTCTCCCAAGCGGCCGTACAAGGCACCCCACATGTCGCCCCGCAAGTCACCCCCCAAGTCGTGGCCCTGTTGACGAAGGTATCGGGCGCGATGACACGCCAAGAGCTGACGGATGCCCTGGGTCTCAAGGACCGCAAGCACTTCGCGGAAGCCTATCTCCAGCCGGCTCTGGAGGCCGGGTTGCTGGAAATGACGATTCCCGAAAAGCCCCAGAGCAGCAAGCAACGGTACCGACTGACCGGGCAGGGACAGGCCGCTATCGCGAAGAGTGATGCATGAGCGGCGGCTTCGCGGTCAGTACATGGTGCTGGCATGCCCGGCAGTCTTCGCCCTGCCGCGTCGTGGACCGGCAGGAAATGTGGGGGGAGGAGATCTACCGCGTCTGGCTGCCGGCCAAGGATGCGGTCGTGCGCGCGCGCTCGACGGAACTGAGCACGCTGGAGAGCGTCGAGCCTTCGGTCGATCACATCCTTCATACCGCGGCCGCGGCCAAGCTGCTCGACGCGCTGGAGGACAACCTGCTCCTCGCGCCGATCCAGTCCACTGTCGTTCCGCTGCCGCACCAGCTCTACGCGCTCAACCGTGCGATGAGCCGGCACCGGATCCGCTACCTGCTGGCCGACGAAGTGGGTCTGGGCAAGACGATCGAGGCCGGGCTGATCCTGCGCGAACTGAAGCTGCGCGGCATGGCGCGCCGCATCCTCGTGGTGGCCCCCAAGGGGCTGGTGCGCCAGTGGCAGGCCGAGATGCGCTTGCACTTCGGCGAGAAGCTGCAGCACATCGACCCTGCGGAGCTGGCTGCCTTCCGGCAGTGGCGCAACGACGAGGAGAACCTCTGGCGGCTGCACGACCAGGTGATCTGCTCGCTGGACTCGGTCAAGCCGATCGAGGGCCGGCGGGGTTGGAGCCTGGAGCAACTCAACAACTACAACCGCGAGCGCTTCGAAGACCTGGTCTCGGCTTCGTGGGACCTGGTCATCATTGACGAGTCGCACCGCATGGGCGGCAGCACCGATCAGGTGGCCCGGTACAAGCTGGGGGCTGCATTGGCAGAAGCGGCGCCGTACCTGTTGCTGCTGTCTGCGACGCCGCACCAGGGCAAGACGGACCAGTTCCTGCGTCTGATGCAGCTGGTGGACCGAGACTCGTTCCCCGATGAAGGCAGCGTGACGCAGGACCGGGTGCGACCCTTTGTCATCCGCACCGAGAAGCGCGTCGCGATCGACGCGGAGGGCCGGCCGCTCTTCAAGCCGCGGGTGACCCGGCTGCACGCGGTCGCCTGGCAGGACCGCCATGGTGCGCAGCAGCGCCTGTACGAGGCCGTCACCGACTACGTGCGCCACGGGTACAACCAGGCGCTCGCGGCCAAACAGCGCCACATCGGGTTCTTGATGATCCTGATGCAGCGTCTGGTGACCTCGAGCACGGCGGCCATCCGCACGACGCTGGAGAAGCGACAGGCACTACTCGACTCCCCCCAGCCTCAGGCCAACCTGTTCGATGCCGCGGAGATGGACGAATGGGCCGAGCTGGACGGGCAGAGCCAGGTGGACATCGCTGTTCAGGCAGCCGGATGGGCGCAGGAGAAGGCGGAAGTTGACTTGCTGCTGAACCTGGCGCGCGAGACCGAAGCACAAGGCACCGATGCCAAGGCCGAGGCGCTGCTGGAGCTGATCTACAAGCTGCAGCAGGAGGAGAACGACCCGGCGCTCAAGGTGCTGGTCTTCACCGAGTTCGTGCCGACACAGGCGATGCTGGCGGGCTTCCTCGAAAGCCGGGGTTTCTCGATTGCGCTGCTCAACGGCGGTATGGATCTCGATGCACGCGCTAAGGCGCAGCAGGCGTTCGCTGGCGACAAGCGGGTGCTGATCTCCACCGATGCTGGGGGCGAGGGCTTGAACCTGCAGTTCTGTCACGTCATCGTCAACTTCGACATGCCGTGGAACCCGATGCGGCTGGAGCAGCGCATCGGGCGCGTGGACCGGATCGGCCAGCAGCACGTGGTCCGGGCCATCAACTTCGTGCTCGAAGATACCGTCGAGCACCGCGTCCGCCAGGTGCTCGAAGAGAAGCTCGCGGTCATCGCCGAGGAGTTCGGGGTCGACAAGGCATCCGACGTGATGGACTCCGTGGAAGCGGAGCCGATCTTCGACGAGTTGTTCGTGCACGGGCTTCAGGACCCGGCATCCATCGAGAAGGAGTGCGACGCGGCGATCAACCAGGTGCGCGACAAGGTGGCGGAAGCGCGCAAGAACAGCGGCTTGCTCGCCGACACGCACGCCCTGGAGCCGGACGACGCCCGCAAGTGGCGCGACCATCCGGCGCAGTTCTGGCTGGAGCGCGCGATCACGACCGGCTTGCCCGCCCGGGGTGGTGCGGCAGTCAAGAGCGGTGAGGCTTGGCGCGTGCGGTGGGCGGATGGCAGCGAGTCGCCCAGGGTGTGCTTCGACGCGCGCACGGCCGAGCAGAACCCGGAGTTGGAATGGGTGACGCTGGAAGATCCCCGCGCGCGGGCGATCATCAGTGAACTGCCCCGCTGGGTGGCTGGGCAACCGCTGCCGTGCGTCAAGGTGGGTGGGCTGCCGGACGGAATCGTGGGCGTGTGGTCCTTGTGGGAGATAAGCCTGTCGGCTCCGGGGTTCAGCCGCAAGCGCTTTCTGCCGGTGTTCGCCACGGACGACGGGCGCACCTTTGTGCCGACCGCAAAGCGCATCTGGGATCTGCTGCTCACCGAGGCCATCGACATCCAAGGCAAGAGCACCACCGCGGAATCGGCCGCGTGGTTCGACATCTCGACAGCGGCCGCCAGGACCCAGGGAGAGCGCTTGTTCTCCAGTCTGTTTGAAGAACATCGTGCTCGGCTGAAGGCGGAGCGCGAGCGTGCCCGCTATGCGTACGACGCGCGGTACAAGGCGATCGGCCGGATCGGGTTGCCACAGGTGCGCGAGCATCGGCGCAAGCGACTGGATGCCGAACATCAGGCGCGAATGGCCGCGTTGGACGACGCCGAGGCCAGCGTGCCGGACCTCAATGCGGTGCTGATGCTTCGGATCGGGCCAGAGCCGGGCAAGGCGCAGCTGGCCAAGGCTCTCGCAACCGAGGGCCATCTCGAATGAGTGCGTGGATCGATCGCATCCTGACGGAGTTCACGGCGGACCTCGCCCGCCTGTGGATCGCCGCTGACCCGGACAACGTGCTGCTGGACGAGCGCGTTCTGTCGGGACTGCGCGAGCGCGGCTTTGAACTGCTGCCTTTCGAGGACTCGGTCGTGTTCCGCGCTGAGTACGAGGAGCGCTACAGAGCGGCGTGGGATCTCGGTCAAGACGGACCGTCAAAGGCTCTGATCCTTCATCTGCGCGGCACCAACGTGGGCGATCTGCCGTGGGACTACCTGAGTCGGGCGCGGCGGGTCAGCGTGAGTCTGGCCAATCTGTTTCCGAAGCTCAGCTACACGGTCGTTCGGCAGATCGGGCCGGAGCATCACGAGGCGCTCTATGCCGCGCAGGCCCGGCACGCAGCGCAATCCCTCGGGGAGTCGGCGACCAAAGAGTTCATCCTGACCCACATCTTCAGGATCAGCCCCCACCTGATTTCGCGCCCCGAGGATCTCTGGCGAGAGCTGCTGCGTCTGCACTACCGGGAGGAGGCGCTCCCGCCAATGCTGGGCGATCACGTTGCGCAGGTGCTTGCCGATATCCCGGCATTCAAAGCCTTGCCCGTGAGCGAGCTGTTCTGCTCGAAGGCGACCCTGTTGCGAGTGGTTCAGGATGCCTGGTACCGGTATCTGTCGGGTCGAGGCATTGATGGCACGCGGGCCGGGGAGCCGCCGGCTCCTGAGTTTGCCGGGAAGGTGGAGCTGCCCTTCGAGCACCCGGACGTGCGTGTGATCGTCGATTCCATGTTCCTCGATGGTCTGCTGCATCCGTTGGCTGTCCGGGGCGCGCTGCCGAAGATCCCGGAATGGGCCAAGGTCGGCATCGTGCAGGATCCGCTGGCGCTGCGGAACTTGGTGGCGGAGGGCATCAGGAGTCTCCATCAAACGCTGCCCACGGTCGAGTCGTCGTTCCGCGAGTGGACCAGCACGGCTCGAAAACTCGGCGAGGTGCTGGCCCGCTTCCATGCGTTGGATTCGGTCCGTGCCGAGGGCCTGCGTGCCGCCATCGTCGACCTGCAAACCTCGGTCGATGAGAGCCTACGGCAGTGGACCGGCACGCACTACGCTGATCTGCCGTCGCTGCCCGTGGCGAAGGGACCGGTCATGGTCCACCACATCCCGCGCTTCCTCTCCATGCGGCGCGTGGCCGGTGAAGACAAGATCGCGCTGCTGGTGTTCGACGGGTTGGCGATCGATCAGTGGGTGCAGATTCGAGAGGCCCTAGCCAAGCGCGCGCCGAAGATCGCTTTCGATGAAGCGACGTGCTTCGCCTGGTTGCCGACGCTGACATCGGTTTCGCGGCAAGCGATCTTCTCGGGGCTCAAACCGCGTGAGTTTGCGGACACGATCGAGTCGACCGCACCCGAGCCCAATCAATGGGCGCTGTTCTGGCAAAACCAGGGGCGGAGGGCGAACGAGGTTCTGTACCGCAAGGGCATCAAGCGCAATGACCAGTTGGATGATCTGGACGCTGCGTTGAGCAATCCTTCGCTGAAGGTCGTCGGGATCGTGGTCGACACGGTCGACGAGATCGTGCACGGCGCGGCGCTTGGGAAGCGCGGGATCGCGGCGCAGATCGAGAGTTGGTGTGAGACGGGCTTCGTCGAGAGGCTGCTTGATCGTTTGATCAGCAAAGGCTTTCATGTCTATCTGACCGCTGACCACGGCAACGTCGAGGCAGTAGGCCAGGGTCGCCCCAGGCAGGGCGTGGCTGCAGAGATGCGTGGCGAGCGTGTGCGGACGTACCGCAGCGAAACGCTGGCGTCGGAGTCGGCCGCGTCGAACCCCAACAGCTACCGCCTCGAAATCGCCGGGCTGCCCGCGAACTTCGTGACCCTGTTCGCGGGTGACCGAACAGCCTTCATGCCGCAAGGCGAGCAGGCCGTCGTGCATGGCGGCATCTCGATTGAAGAGCTGATGGTGCCGTTCGTCAAAGTGAGCAAAGTCAGTTGAACCGAACGATTGCGAAAGCCCCTCAGATTGGCTTCGACCGGTTCATCCAGCGCGACTGGGTGGCGGCCGCACTCAAGGTGCGCGTAGGAAATGCGACGCCGGACGAACTGGACCAGCTGCTCTCCACTGCCGACTTGGGCATCGAAGCCAGGGCGAAGACCCGCACAAAACTGAACGCGCTTGCGCTGGAACCGAGAGCCCAACTGGTCGACTTCATTGACCGCGGCGCCAAGCTGTTCGCCGGTGTCGGCGCCGCCGTCGATGTTGCCCCGTTTGCCTGGGGCGCAGCGCTCGCTGCGTATCCTTACTTCGGCAGGGTCGCCGAGTTCACCGGCCGACTCACATCAATCCAAGGCGATTGCTCGGTTGCCGAAGTTCACCGCCGCATGAGCGAGGTCTATGGCGACCGTGAAGTCACGAAGCGAGCCACGCAGGCCGTGCTCCAGACCCAGGCGAACTGGGGCGCTATTGCGCGCGTCGAGAAAGGCAAGCGGCTGGTTCGATTGCCGGCAAGAACCCTCACGAACGACGGGATGGTCGCGTGGCTGGTGGAGGCCGCGCTGCACTACCAGCAGAAGCCGATGCCACTGGCGACTCTGCAGTCCTTGGCAGTGATCTATCCGTTCATATTTGATCAGCCGCTCGCCTATCTGGTGTCCAACAGCCCGACGCTGGAGGTGCGAGCGGAAGGTTCGAGCGACCAGTTTGTTGCGCTGCGCACGCTACTTTAAGGAGCGCCCTGGCGAGAGGGCTACCAAGCGAGAACACAGGCTCTGGATGGAGATTCGTCGGTCATTATAGTGACGGTCACGTAACACAAAAAAGAGTACACTGGCGAAAATGGTGACTGTCTCGAAACAACGAGGCCGACCGCCCAAAGGCGATCAACCGATGACCGCTGCCGAACGCAAACGCGCCCAGCGCCAGCGTGACAGCCGGGCCGCGACTGACGCCATCGGCGATGAGGAGAACGCGCCGCTAAAGGCGTTGTTGGCGATCCTGGGACGCGTTGATGCTTCGGAAGCCGCTCGACTCTGCGCACAGCGGGCCTGGTCTGAAATCGGCCGGCGCTATGGTTTCGTGGGCGCCACAGAACGACCCAGCACTGAAGAAACACCGTCGAGGAACAAGGAATGAGCGAAACGACGCGAACGGAGAAACTGCGCCCTGGCTGGAAGCCCGGTCAGTCTGGCAACCCGAACGGGCGCCCGAAAGGCAGTCGGAATCGGGTGACACTGGTCGCTTTAGCCGCGATGGCGGACGGCGCGG
>ERZ761603.2491-NODE-2491-length-12560-cov-471.937785_pt1 | contig 12560 bp, 10 predicted proteins | sample MGYA00511879_ERZ761603 | MGnify/ENA primary metagenome ERZ761603 (study PRJEB28899, sample SAMN02850040) | bioreactor sludge metagenome | biome: EBPR Sludge; feature: EBPR Bioreactor; material: flocular biomat | place: Australia: Thorneside Wastwater Treatment... | reverse complement strand
GCACCGAGAGGATGATCAGCATCGCCTGCCAATCCTGCGAAACGACGATCAGGCCATTGACCAGCAGGCGCATGACCATGGCGAAAGCAGCAAGCTTCGGTGCCGTCGCGATGAACAGCGTGACCGCCGTCGGCGCGCCATGATAGACGTCGGGTATCCACATGTGGAAGGGAACGACGCCAAGCTTGAACGCGAGACCGGCGACGAGAAAAACGAGGCCGAAAACGAGAATCCCCTTGTCGAACTGCCCCATGTAAAGACGCTCGGCGATTGCCGGGATTTCGAGTGTACCGGTCGCGCCGTAGATCATTGACATGCCGTAAAGCAGCAGACCGGAAGCAAGCGCCCCGAGGACGAAGAACTTCATCGCTGCCTCGGTCGCCGGAACCGAGTCACGGTTCATCGCCACCATCGCGTAGAGCGAGAGCGAGAGCAGTTCCAGACCGATATAGACCGTGACCAGATGACTGGCCGAGATCATCACCATCATGCCGAGAGTGGCGAACAGCGCCAGCGAATAGTACTCGCCGCGGGCCATCTGTGGCCGCTCGAGAATGTAGCCACGCGAGTAGAACAGGACGACGATCACCGTCAGATAAAGAAGCAACTTCAGCAGGTCCGCCATCAGATCGCCGACATACATGTTGCTGAAGGTGTAGACAGTTTCCCCGGTACTGCTGGCAAAGGTGATCATTGCCGCCCCGACCAGAGTCAGTTGGGTGGCGACGAAGGTCAAGGTCCGTTTCCGGTCCCTGACCAACAGGTCACCGACCAGAATCAGGCAGGCCATCAGCAAGATGAAGATCTCCGCGCTCGCAAGGCGGAGGTCCGGAATCTGGAACTGCATTTCGGCAAGAGTCATAGCGGCTACCAATTATTGGATCTTGCTGAGGGCGACATGACGCAACAGCTCATCCACCGAGCTGTGCATGACTTCGGTAAAAGGCTGCGGATAGAGACCCATGCCCAGCGCACCGATGGCGAACAGGACAAAAATGAGGAACTCGCGGCCATTGATGTCTTTCAGCTCGGCAACATGATGGTTCGCGACGCTGCCAAAAACCACCCGCTTGTACATCCACAGCGTGTACGCGGCGCCGACGATCATCGTCGAGGCAGCGGCGAAAGCCACCCAGAAGTTGTGCTCGACCGCTGCCAGGATGACCATGAATTCGCCGACGAAACCGGAGGTCGCCGGCAAGCCGGCGTTGGCCATGGCAAAGAGCATGAAGAAGGCAGCAAATTTCGGCATCGTATTGACCACACCACCGTAGTCCGCGATCATCCGCGAGTGTGCGCGGTCGTACATGACACCGATCGAGAAAAACATCGCCCCGGAGACGAAGCCGTGCGAGATCATCTGCACCAGCGCTCCCTCGACTCCCATCGGACTGAACAGGAAGAAACCGAGGGTTACGAAGCCCATGTGGGCGATCGACGAGTAGGCCACCAGTTTCTTCATGTCCTCCTGCACAAGAGCGACGAAACCGATGTAGATGATCGCGATCAGCGACAGCGCAACGACCAGGCCAGCGAGCTGATGCGAGGCATCGGGAGCGATCGGCAGCGAAAACCGCAGGAATCCGTAGGCACCAAGCTTCAGCGCGATCGCCGCCAGGACGATCGAGCCGCCGGTCGGCGCCTCGACGTGCGCGTCCGGCAACCACGTATGGACCGGCCACATCGGGACCTTGACGGCAAAGGCGACGAGAAACGCGAGGAACAGCCAAGTCTGAGCGGTCATGCCGATCGGCATGCGGTGCCAGTCGAGGATTGAAAAGCTGCCGCCCGAGGAGATGAACAGGTACAGGAGAGCAATCAGGAAAAGCAGCGATCCGAACAGCGTGAAAAGAAAGAACTTGAAGGCCGCGTAGACGCGGTTCGGGCCGCCCCAGATACCAATGATCAGGTACAGGGGAATCAGCGAGGCCTCAAAGAAGACGTAGAAGAGAACGCCGTCGAGAGCCGAGAAAATGCCGTTCAACAACCCCGACATGATCAGGAAGCCAGCGTTGTACTGCGCTACCTTGCTGTCGATCACCTGCCAGCCGGCAAGCACCACCGTCACGGTGATGAAGCTGTTGAGAATCACGAAAAGCATCGAGATACCATCGACACCGAGATGGTAGTTGACGTTGAAGCGCGGAATCCACGGCCTCAGTTCGACGAACTGCATCGCCGGCGTCTGCAGATCAAAGCCGGTGTACAGCGGGATCGTGACCAGCAGGCCGACAACGGCACCGATGAGCGAAAGCGCTCGTGCCAGAGGTGCGTTGCGATCGGATCCCGTCGCCAGAACAGCCAGACCGGCGACGATCGGGACCCAGATGGCAAGAGAGAGAAGCGGCGTGCCTGACATATCGTTCCCAGTCTTTCTCTAGCTCAGGCGCGCGTGACCCACAGGGTCATCAAGACGAACACGCCGATAATCATCGTAAAAGCGTAGTGGTAAATGTGACCGGTCTGGAACAGACGGACCATCGATGCAAACCAGCCGACGAAGTGTGCAGACCCGTTGACGATGATGCCGTCGATCAGCCCCGCGTCACCGCCCTTCCACAAGCCGCGGCCAAGGAGACGCGCACCACCGGCAAAGAAAGCCTCGTTGAACTTGTCGAAGTAGTACTTGTTTTCGAGCAGCGTATAAAGCCATCCGGACCGGGCCTTGATCGCGGCCGGGATATCCGGGCGCTTCATGTACAGGAACCAGGACAGCGCCACGCCGAGGAATGCCAGCCAGAAGACCGCCGTGCCGAAGGCATGGGTGGCCATCGCGAAGGCGCCGTGGAAATGGCGGGCAAGTCCGTCCATAACCGGATGAGCAGCCGCATCGACGAAGATCGAATCTTTGAAGAAGTCGCCGAAGAGCATCGGCCCGATCGCCATATAGCCGATGATCACGGACGGGATCGCCAGCAGGACCAGCGGCAGGGTGACCACCCAAGGCGTCTCGTGCGGCTTCTCGCCCGGGGCAAGGCCATGGTGGTGCGCATCATCAGCGTGTGAGTCGTCGCCGTGATGGCCGTGGTCGTCGTCGCGGCCGCCATGGCCGCCTGCATCCACGCCATGCAGCGCAGGCGCTGGATGCGCGACGTGGTGTGAAGCAGGCGCCACTTTGCCGAAACGCTCCTCACCGTGAAAGACGAGGAAGTACATCCGGAAAGAATAGAAGGCCGTAACGAAGACCCCAGCCATCACCGCGAAGTAGGCAAAGCCGGCGCCAGGGATCTTCGACTCGGCCACCGCCATGATGATCGAGTCCTTCGAATAGAAGCCGGCGAAGAAAGGCGTGCCGATCAGCGCCAGCGAACCGATCAAGGAGGTCATCCAGGTGATCGGCATGTACTTGCGCAGTCCGCCCATGTTGCGAATGTCCTGATCGTGGTGCATGCCGATGATCACCGAACCGGCGGCCAGGAAGAGCAGTGCCTTGAAAAAGGCATGCGTCATCAAATGGAAGATGGCGACCGAATAGGCTGATGCACCGAGGGCAACGGTCATGTAGCCGAGTTGTGACAGCGTCGAATAGGCGACAACCCGCTTGATATCGTTCTGGATTATCCCCAGGAACCCCATGAACAACGCGGTGACCGCGCCGATGACGATGACGAAGGACAGCGCCGTGTCGGACAACTCGAACAGCGGCGACATCCGTGCCACCATGAAAATGCCGGCGGTGACCATCGTCGCCGCGTGAATCAGGGCCGAAATCGGTGTCGGACCTTCCATTGAATCGGGCAGCCAGACGTGCAAGGGAACCTGTGCAGACTTCCCCATGGCGCCGATAAAGAGCAGGATGCAGGTCGCCGTCATCAGCGCGACCCCTTCGCCCTTGCCGAAGAGGTCGAGCGTGGTGCCGGCCAGTTCCGGTGCCTTGGCAAAAACGGCCGCATAGTCGAGGGTGCCGAAATGAGCCAGCACCAGACCGATGCCAAGGATGAAACCGAAGTCACCGACGCGGTTGACCAGAAAGGCCTTGAGGTTGGCAAAGATCGCCGTCGGCCGCGTATACCAGAAGCCGATGAGCAGGTAGGAAACCAGCCCGACCGCCTCCCAGCCGAAGAAGAGCTGCATGAAGTTGTTGCTCATCACGAGCATCAACATCGAGAAGGTGAATAGCGAAATATAGCTGAAGAAACGGTTGTAGCCAGGATCGTCCTGCATGTAGCCAATGGTGTAGATGTGCACCATCAGCGAAACGAAAGTGACCACCAGCATCATTGTGACGGTCAACTGGTCGATCAGGAAACCGACCTCGAAGCGATAATTTCCAGAGGTCAGCCACTGGTACACCGGCCCGTTGTAGGTGTTCCCGGCCATCACGTCGCGGAAAATGATAAACGAAGCGAAGCAACTGATCGCCACGCCGGCAATCGTCACGCTATGCGCCACCCAGCGAGGGATGACGCGGCAGAAAAGACCGGCGATGATCGCACCGACCAGCGGCGCGAGAGGAACCAGCAGGTAGAGCTTTTGCATTTCCATGTTCAACCCTTCAGGCTGTCCAGATCATCCACGTGGATGGTCTTCAGGTTGCGGAACAGCACCACGAGAATCGCCAGCCCGATCGCCGCCTCGGCAGCGGCCACCGTGAGGATGAAAAAGACGAATACCTGTCCGGCCAGATCCTGCAGGTAATGGGAAAAGGCGATGAAGTTCATGTTCACCGCCAGCAGCATCAACTCGATCGACATCATGATGATGATCAGATTCTTGCGGTTGAGGAAGATGCCGACGACGCTGATCGCGAACAGGATCGCGCCCAGGATCAAAAAGTGGGACAGTGTAAGCAAGGTACCTCCCTGATTCCTTCTGCATTAGGTGGGGTCGCTGGCCGCCACCTGGTCTTATTCTCTACGCGGTACACTACGCGGTACATAAAGCCTGTAGTCCGACTGGTCGGCTCAATCCTTCTTCTCGGCGGGCATCTGCAGAACCCGATAGCGGTCTTTGGCCTTGACGAAGACCTGTTGTGACGGACTCACTGCCTTGCTCTGTCGCCGCTCACGCTGGGTAAGGGCGACCGCTGCAACGATGCCGACGAGCAGGATGACCGACGCCAGTTCGAAGGGGTAGACGTAGTGGGTGAAAAGCAGACGCCCCACCGCCTGCACATTACTGTGGTCGGCCCCCGTTTGCGGCACATCGGTCTCGAGAAGGCCGTGATAATTCCCGCCGAGAACCAGTACCATCTCGGCAACCATCAGCAAGGCAATGATCGAGCCCAGCGGGAGGTAGCTCCAGAAGCCCTCGCGCAGACGGTCGAGATTGATGTCGAGCATCATCACGACGAAGAGGAACAGGACCATCACCGCGCCGACGTAGATCAACACCAGCGCAATGGCAAGAAACTCCGCCTGCAGAAGCATCCAGATACCACTCGCGGTGAAGAACGCGAGTACGAGAAACAGCGCCGCATGCACCGGATTGCGCGAGGTGATGACGCGCAGGCCGGCGACAACGAGAATCGCCGAAAGAAAGTAGAAAACGAAGGTCTTGAATTCCATCGCGTCGCCCCGTCAACGATATTTCGAGTCGAGTTCGCGGTCGGCAGCGATCTGCGCTTCGTAGCGGTCACCGTTCGCCAGCAGCATCGGCTTCGTGTAGTAAAGATCGCCTCGTGTTTCCCCGTGATACTCATAAATGCGTGTCTCGACGATGGCATCGACCGGACAGGCCTCCTCACAGAAGCCACAGAAAATGCACTTGGTCAGATCAATGTCGTAGCGCGTCGTCCGACGTGAGCCGTCGGCGCGCTGGTCCGACTCAATGGTGATCGCCAGCGCTGGACAGACCGCTTCACACAGCTTGCAGGCGATGCAGCGCTCCTCACCGTTGGGATAACGCCGAAGGGCGTGCAGCCCACGGAAGCGGAAACTCTGCGGCGTCTTTTCCTCCGGGTACTGAACGGTGATTTTGCGGGCGAACATGTAGCGGCCGGTCACCGACAGCCCCTTGATCAGTTCCTTGAGCAGGAGGCTGTTGAAAACGTCCTTCATCGAACCCATGGCGAGCCTCTCACTTCCAGATATTCAGGGGCGACATCATCCAGCAGCCGACAACGACCAGCCAGATCAGGCAGAGCGGAATGAAGACCTTCCAGCCGAGACGCATGACTTGGTCGTAGCGATAGCGGGGGAAGGTGGCGCGAACCCAGAGGAATACGAACAGGACGGCGGAAATCTTCAGCAACAACCAGAGAATGCCATCGGGCAGGAAACCGACCGGAGACAACCAGCCCCCCAGGAAGAGGATCGAGGTCAGCGTCGATACGAGAATCATGTTGGCGTATTCGGCGAGGAAGAAGACGGCAAAGGCCATCCCCGAATACTCGACGTGGAAGCCGACGATCTCCGATTCACCCTCGGCCAGATCGAACGGGGCGCGATTGGTCTCGGCAACGATCGACACCAGGTAGACGACGAACATCGGCAAGAGCGGTAACCAGTTCCACGACAGGAAACCAAGACCCTTGTCGGCGAAATATCCCTGCCCCTGTCCGCGGACGATGTCGCCCAGGTTGAGGCTGTTCGACACCATCAGCACCACCACCAGTGCCAGGCCCATGGCCACCTCGTAGGAGATCATCTGCGCCGCCGAGCGCATGCCTCCGAGAAAGGCGTACTTCGAGTTCGAGGCCCAGCCCGAAAGGATGATTCCATAGACGCCGATCGAGGTGATCGACATGATGTAAAGAAGACTCGCGTTGACGTTCGCCAGCACCAGGGTATCGTTGAACGGAATCACCGCCCAAGCGGCCAGCGCTGGCGCAAAGGCGAACATCGGCGCGATGAGGAAAACGGACTTGTCGCAGCCGGTCGGAATGACCACTTCCTTCAACAACAGCTTCAGACCATCGGCGATCGGCTGGATCAGACCCCAGGGGCCAACGCGGTTCGGGCCGATGCGAACCTGCATCCAGCCGATAATCTTGCGTTCCCAGAAGGTCAGGTAGGCAACGGCGAGAAGCAGCGGCGCAATGATCAGAACAATCTTGAGCAGCGTCCATACGAGCGGAAACACCGACCCGAAAAGACCCTGCAAAAACCCTTGCAGCGCATCAACCATCATGCACGCTCCACGTTGATCGCACCGAACATGTCGCCCAGAGCTGCCGTCGAACCATGGGCAGCGGCCACCCGAACACAGGCCGGCGGCGTCGTCTCGTCGACCCTCGCAGCAAGAAGCGCCTCGCCAGCGCCCTGCCTGACGCGCACCAGAACCCCGTCGGTGATACCAAGCGCGCTCAGCGTCTGCCCGTTCATGCGCGCTGTCGGCGCAGCGGCATCGCGCGTCTGCTGCAGCGCCGGGGCGCGACGGACCAGAAGGTCCGCGAAATGGATCGGCACGTCGGCCACTCGCTGCAGCCCCCCGCTGCTGCCGGCAAGTTCCAGGGGCAGCGCGGCCAGACGGTTGTCGAGGCCGCTGACGAACTCCGTTCCCGGCGGAACGATCTCGTCACGAACCTGCTCGCTCGATTCCTGGTCGAAGCCCGCCAGAGCCAGCAGATTGCCCAGCACCCGCAGCACCTTCCAAGCGGGGCGTGAATCGCCAAAGGGGCGTACGACGCCGCCGAAACTCTGAACGCGGCCCTCGCAGTTGACGAAGGAACCCGAGGTCTCGCTGAAGGGCGCAATCGGCAGCAGAACATCGGCGTAATCGGGTGCCGAGCCATCGGCGAAAGGCGTCAGCATGACCACCAGGTCAGCCGCCTTGAGCGCGGCAACCGCCTGCTGCGGATTGTGGCAATCGAGCTCCGGCTCAACCCCGAGCAGGACGTAGGCCTTGCGGGGCTGGGCGAACATCTCATAGGCGTTGAGTGCCGTCGGCAAGGCCTTCGCCACGTGACCGCCGACACTGTTGGCGCCGTCACCAATGAAGCCGCAACTGGCCCCAGTGAGACGCGCCAGCTCGATCGCCAGCGCATGCAGCAGAGCAGCCTGTGGACTCTGCTCGGCGACATTGCCGAGGAATATCGCGCGCTTGTCTCCCGCAACCAAGCTGCTGGCAATGGCCTGACTGACGGCACAGGGCTCGACGGTCTCCAGACCGGCAGGCACGACCGCACCCTTGAGCAGGGCCGCCGCCTTCACTACGGCGGCCAGAGCCCGCGGCAAGTCGGCCGGCGAGACGGTGAGCTGCGCATGCAGGCGAAGAAGCTGATCGTCGCCACTGACCGAGAGCAGGCTCACCTTGCCCCATTTCTTGGACAGCTGACGCAGCCGCTGCGCGAACAACGGGTGATCCTTGCGGAGGAAACTTCCGATCACCAGCGCCGCGTCGAGATCCTTGATTTCAGAGAGCCTGAGGCCCAGCCACGGAACGCCGGCAAGCTTGCCGTCGGCCGAGAAATCACGCCGCCGCGGACGGAAATCGAGACTTCCCGAACCCAGACCGCGTATCAGCTTCTGCAGCAGGTGAAGCTCTTCCAGGGTTGCCTGTGGCGACGCCAGCGCCGCCAGCGACTCACCGCCGCTGCCGGTTACGACATCCTGCAGCGCATGGCTGACGTAGTCGAGCGCGACGTTCCAAGCGACTTCGCGCAGCACGCCATCGACGCGCACCCGCGGTTTAGCCAGACGTGCCGGGGAATTCAGCGCCTCATACGAGAAGCGTTCCTTGTCGGAGATCCAGCATTCGTTGACCTCCTCGTTATCGCGCGGCAGAACACGCATGACCACGTTGTTCTTGATCTGCAGCGCCAGATTGGCGCCGACACTGTCGTGCGGGCTGATCGACTTTCGCCGCGCCAGCTCCCAACTGCGAGCCGAATAGCGGAACGGGCGCGACGTCAGTGCACCGACGGGGCAAAGGTCGATCATGTTGCCGGAGAGCTCCGAATCGACCGAACGACCGACGAAAGTGGTGATCTCCGAGTGCATGTTGCGACTGGCCATGCCGAGTTCCATGACACCGGCGATCTCCTGGCCGAAACGGACGCAGCGCGTGCAGTGGATACAGCGTGCCATTTCCTGCATCGAGATCAGCGGACCGACATCCTTGTGGAAGACGACGCGCTTGTCTTCCTGGAAACGTGACGCGCCGCCACCATAGCCAACCGCCAGATCCTGCAGCTGGCACTCCCCGCCCTGATCACAGATCGGGCAATCCAGGGGGTGGTTGATCAGCAGGAACTCCATGACGCCCTTCTGGGCCTTGATCGCCAGCTCGGAATGGGTGAACGCCTTCATCCCGTTGGTCACCGGCGTGGCACAGGCTGGCAGCGGCTTTGGTGCCTTCTCCACCTGCACCAGGCACATGCGGCAGTTGGCGGCAATCGAGAGCTTCTTGTGGTAGCAGAAATGCGGGATGTAAACGCCCACCTGCTGTGCAGCATCCATGATCGTGCTGCCATCAGGCACCTGCGCGACCTTGCCGTCGATTTCGATTTCCATCGTCTCGTACCCTAAGCCGTTGCCGTGAAGAAGCCACTGCCAGCGCGCTGGACATCAACGGGCACGAGGCACTTCCTGTTTTCGATGTGGTAAGCAAACTCGTCGCGAAAATGCTTGATGAAACTCTGCACGGGCATCGAGGCGGCGTCGCCGAGCGCGCAGATGGTGCGGCCCATGATATTGGTGGTGACACTGGCGAGCAGGTCGAGGTCGTCGGCGCGGCCGTTGCCGTGCTCGATCCGATGCACCACCTTGTACAGCCAGCTGGTACCCTCACGGCAGGGGGTGCACTGACCGCAGGATTCTTCGTAGTAGAAATATGAGAGCCGCTCCAGCGCCCTGACCATGCAGGTCGTCTCGTCCATGACGATGACCGCACCCGAACCGAGCATTGAGCCGGCCTTGCTGATGGAGTCGTAATCCATGGTGCAATCCATCATCGTCGGCCCCGGGACCACCGGTGCCGACGAGCCGCCCGGGATGCAACCCTTGAGTTTGCGGCCACCACGCATGCCACCTGCCATTTCGAGCAAGGCGGCGAAGGGGGTGCCGAGCGGCACCTCGTAGTTCCCCGGCCGATTCACGTGCCCTGACACCGAGAACAGCTTGGTGCCCCCGTTGTTCGGCTTGCCAGCCTCGAGGTAGCTCTCGCCACCCATGTTGATGATGTAGGGCACCGAGGCAAACGTCTCGGTGTTGTTGATCGTCGTCGGCTTGCCGTAGAGTCCAAAGGATGCCGGGAAGGGAGGCTTGAAGCGTGGCTGCCCCTTCTTGCCCTCGATCGACTCCAGCAAGGCGGTTTCCTCGCCACAGATATATGCCCCGTAGCCGTGATGCGCAAAAAGGTCGAAGTCGAAACCCGAGCCGAGGATGTTCCTGCCAAGGAAACCGGCAGCCCGCGCTTCGTCGAGTGCCTCTTCGAAGCGCTGATAGATCTCCCAGACTTCGCCGTGGATGTAGTTGTAGCCGCGCGTCGCCCCCATCGCAAAGGCGGCGATGGCCATGCCCTCGATCACCGCGTGCGGGTTGTATCGCAGGATGTCACGGTCCTTGAAGGTACCCGGCTCACCCTCGTCCGAATTGCAGACGACATACTTGTCGCCGGGGAAGGAGCGCGGCATGAAGCTCCACTTGAGGCCGGTCGGAAAGCCGGCACCGCCGCGGCCCCGCAGGACCGACTTCTTGACTTCGTTGATCACATCGCCCTGGCCGATGCCCGACTCGAGGATGCGGCGCAGGGCAGAGTAGCCGTCACGCTTGACATAGTCAGCCAGTCGCCAGGCATTGTCACCGTCAAGACCGACGCTCAGCATCGGATTGATCGCACCGAGAATCGCCATTACTTGAGCTCCGCCAGCAGTTTGTCGATTTGCTCGGGGTTCATCCAGCTGCACATGCGACGATTGTTGACGATCATGACCGGCGCGTCACCACAGGCTCCCATGCACTCGCTCTCCTTGAGCGTGATCAGGCCATCTGGCGTTGTCTCGTTGAAGCCTATTCCGAGCTTCCGTTTCAGGTATTCGCCAGCGTCCACTCCGCCGGTCAGCATGCACGGCAGGTTGGTACACACCGAAAGCTTGTACTTGCCGACCGGCTTGAGGTCATACATGTTGTAGAAGCTGGCGACCTCGTAGGCGGCGATGGGCGCCATGCCCAGGTAATTGGCAACGGCTTCGATGGCCTCGCTGGACAACCAGCCCTGTTGTTCCTGAGCTATCGCGAGCGCCGCCATTACCGCCGACTGCTTCTGGTCGGCCGGGTACTTGGCAATCTCGCGATCGATTCGCTTGAGGGATTCTGAAGTGAGCATCAGCGGTCAATCTCGCCAAAAACAATGTCCTGGGATCCGATGATCGTCACCACGTCGGCCAGCATGTGGCCACACGCCATCTCGTTCATCGACGACAGGTGCACATAACCCGGAGCACGTATCTTCAGACGATACGGCTTGTTCGCTCCGTCAGAGACCAGGTAGACGCCAAATTCGCCCTTCGGGTGCTCGACCGCCGAATACACCTCGCCCTCAGGAACGTGAATCCCCTCGGTACACAGCTTGAAGTGATGGATCAGTTCTTCCATGTTCGACTTCATCGCTTCGCGGTCAGGCGGCGCAACCTTGTGGTTGTCGGACATCACCGGCCCTGGGTTCTGCCGCAGCCAGTCGATGCATTGTTTGACGATGCGGTTGGACTGACGCATCTCCTCCATTCGAACCAGGTAGCGATCGTAGGAGTCCCCCGTGACACCCACCGGGATATCGAAATCCAGCCGGTCATAGACTTCGTAGGGCTGCTTCTTGCGCAGATCCCACGCAATGCCCGAACCGCGCAGCATCGGACCGCTGAAACCGCGCTGCAGCGCCCGCTCCGGCGTGACGATACCGACGTCGACCAGACGCTGCTTCCAGATGCGGTTGTCGGTGAGCAAGGTCTCGTACTCGTCGAGCAACTTCGGAAAGCGGCTGACGAAATCGTCCAGGAAATCGAGCAGAGAGCCGCTGCGCGCTTCGTTGAACGGCCGGATCTGGGCGGCACTCTTCCACTTCGACTCCTGGTACTGCGCCATGCGGTCGGGAAGGTCGCGGTAGACGCCACCCGGACGGTAATAGGCGGCATGCATCCGCGCACCCGATACCGCCTCATAGGCGTCGACCAGATCCTCGCGTTCCCGGAACGCGTACAGAACCATGGTCATGGCACCGACGTCGAGGCCATGACAGCCAACCCACAGGAGGTGATTGAGGATGCGGGTGATCTCGTCGAACATGACGCGGATGTACTGCGCGCGTATCGGCACGTCGATCTGCAGCAACCTCTCGATCGCCATGCAGTACGCGTGCTCATTGCACATCATCGACATGTAATCGAGACGGTCCATGTACGGCACCGACTGGATCCAGGTCCTGGTTTCCGCAAGCTTCTCCGTCGCCCGGTGCAGCAGCCCGATGTGTGGGTCGGCACGCTGGACCACTTCGCCGTCCAGTTCGAGGACCATCCGCAGGACACCGTGCGCGGCCGGGTGCTGCGGCCCGAAATTAAGCGTGAAGTTGCGCAGTTCAGGCATTGTCTACATCCCCGTAGGTCGCTTCGCGAACGATCCGCGGTGTCACCTCGCGCGGCTCGATGGTCACCGGTTGATAGATCACCCGCTGCTGCTCGGGGT
>ERZ761603.2488-NODE-2488-length-12584-cov-6.364674_pt1 | contig 12584 bp, 7 predicted proteins | sample MGYA00511879_ERZ761603 | MGnify/ENA primary metagenome ERZ761603 (study PRJEB28899, sample SAMN02850040) | bioreactor sludge metagenome | biome: EBPR Sludge; feature: EBPR Bioreactor; material: flocular biomat | place: Australia: Thorneside Wastwater Treatment... | reverse complement strand
TCAAGCCGCGCCGCCGGCCGGAATCCGCCGCGTCGTGCTGGCCGCATGCCCGGAGCTGGCTCCGTTGCTGCGCATCGTGCTGGGGCGCTGGGCGGCGACGGTGCGTATCGATGTGCTGGTGCATGCCGATCCGGCCATGGCGGCGCACATGGACGAATGGGGGTGTCCGCGGACCGAGGCGTGGAACGAGCGGATGGTGATCGAGCTCGAGCACGAGCGGGCGCTGGTCCAGGTTGTCGACACGCCGCGCGATCAGGCGCACGCGATGCGCGATCTGTTGCACCGTCAGCCGGACTGGGCAGCGAGCGGGGATTTTGCCATCGGCGCGCCCGACGACGCGGTCACGCCGTACCTGGTCAACATGCTCGAATCGATGGGTTGTCCCTGCTTCGATCCGGCGGGGGTGTCCCATCGCCAGCATCCGATGTACCAGTTCATCCAGGCGTGGCGGGATTTGGCGACAACGCGGCGTTACCGGGCCTTGCGCGACTGGCTGCGGCAGGCCTTGGTGTTGCGGACCCTCGCGCGGGAGGAGCAGATCGATGCCGCCGCGGTGTTGGCCGAATTGGACGACGCCCAGAACGCGTTCTTGCCGTCCACGATCGACGATGTCGCGGAAGCGATCCGGCGGCATCCGGCGAATTATCCGCACCTGTTCCGGACGTTGGAATGGCTGCGCGCTTCGCTCGATGCGCGCAAAGCCCTTGAACCGTCCACCTTGCTCGACTGGTTGCGCCGGCTGCATCGCGATGTCGTGTTGAAGCCGGGGCGGGCCGATGACGATGCGATGATCGAGGTCGCGCGCGATCTGGTCGATACGTTCGAGGAAGTGGAGCGTTTGCGGGAGGGGCGGTTGGAGTTGACGCCGGGGGATTGGATCGATCTGGCCCTCGAGCAGGCCGCCGGCCGTTTTCTTTACGAGGATGCCCGGCCCGGGGCGGTGGAGGTGGAGGGCTGGCTGGAGTTGCCGTGGCACGGCGCGCCGTTGATGGTGGTCACGGGCATGAACGAGGGGCGGGTGCCGGATGCCACGCCGCACGACATGTTTCTTCCGGACTCCGTGCGGCAGGCGCTGGGTCTGCGCTGCGACGCCGCGCGCGCGGCCCGCGACCGATACATCCTGATGGCGCTATCGGAAAGCCGCCGGCACGAAGGCCTGCTCGCGCTGATATCCGGTCGCCGCAACGATGACGGCGACGTGTTGAAGCCGTCGCGGTTGTTCTGGAACTGCGACGACGCAAGCATGATCCGGCGGGCCCGCCAATTTTTCTCCCCGGCGGAACGGATTCGTCCGGCCCCCGAGAAAACCTTCTCGATCACCCTCGACACGCGGCCGCCGGACGATGCGGCCCGGGCGATGCTGCGGCGTCCGGCGTGGAGCGTGACCGAGTTTCGCGCATACCTGAAATGCCCGTTTCGTTTTTATCTTGGCCGCATGCTCGGCATGGAACCGGTCACCGACGACAAGGAAGAGATGGACGATCTCGATTTCGGAAAGCTGGTCCATCATGCCGTCGAAACGATGGGCCGCGACCGGGCGTTGTGGGGCTGCCCCGATGTCGAAAAATTGGCGCATCATCTCGAGGAGCTGGTCGGTCAGGAACTGAAACGCCTGTACGGGCGCCATCCGCCGCTGGTGGTGGAATTGCAGGCGACCTCGGCCGCGCAACGGTTGCGGGCGTATGCCGTCCAGCATGTCCAGGACATCGCGGCCGGTTGGTCGCCGGTGGCCATCGAGGAAAAGCATGAACTGCGCATCGGTGACATCGCCATCCGGGGCAAGATCGATCGGGTGGACCGCCATGTCGACGGGCGCTACCGCGTGTTGGATTACAAGACCACCGACCAGGCGGGGAAGACGCCTTCCGCGATGCACCTGATCGCTCCGCGGCGGCAGGACCAGCGCCGCTATGTCGAGGTCATGGCGAGCGGCGGAAAGAAGAGCACGCCGAAGCTTCGGCATTGGAGCGATCTGCAGTTGCCGCTGTACGTGCGTTTCATGCAGGAAAAGCATGGCACGGATATCGCGTGCGAGGCCGGCTATGTGCGTTTGGCCAAGGCGGTGTCGGATGTGGGCATCGTGATGTGGGAAGGGTTCGATCCGGCGCTGGTCGAATCGGCGGTGGCCTGCGCCACGGGCGTGCTGGAGGATGTTCGTCGCGGCGTGTTCGGTCCGCCGCTGGTGGAGCGGGAAAGGGATGCGTGGGACGAACGTTGGTGGCCGGACTTTCTCGAGCAGGTTCAGCCGCCTCCGCCGGAGGCCTGCGTATGAGCATGCGGCTGGGCCATCTCGCGATTTCGGCATCCGCCGGCACGGGCAAGACCTTCCAGTTGGCGCACCGGTTCATCGCGTTGCTGATGCTGGGGGTCGCGCCGGAAAACATCATGGCGTTGACCTTCTCGCGCAAGGCGGCGCGGGAAATCTTCGACCGGGTGATCCTGTTGTTGGCCGACGCGGCGTCCTCGGAGGCCAAGGCCCGCGAACGCAACCGCCATCTCGGCGGCGAGTGGGATGCCGCCGCGTATTGCGCCGCGTTGCGCAACCTGCTGGAGAAGCTTCCCCGTTCGCGGGTGGGCACCATCGACAGTTTCATGGTCGGGGTGGTCCGCGCCTTCCCTTTCGAGCTGGGCCTGGAGCCCGAGTTCCAGGTATTCGACAGCCAGGGCCACGATGCCGAGGCCGGGCGGCGCGAGGCCATGCGCCGCGTGCTCGCCCATGCCGCCACCAGCGAGGCCGAACGCCGGCAATTTTTCGAGGCATTCAAATACGCCACCTTCGGCCACGAGGAAAAACGCTCCTCCACCGTGCTGGGCAAATTGGTCAACGCCTACCAGACCGTGTACCGGCTCCAACCGTCGGCCGCGCATTGGGGCATTCGGATGGGTGCGCCGATGGACGAGGCGCAATGGCGCGCGGCGATCGCCGGCTTTCGCGTCGCGGCGGGGCGGCAGCCATGGGGCAAGACCGTTACCGGATACTGGCGCGAGTGGTGCGATGAACTTGAGGCGTGGCGGCCGGATGCAGCTTTCGGCAAACGCACCGGCTACGTTCTCCGGCTCATCGCGCCGGAGATCGACCGGTTGGGCGTCGATCATGTCGCGCTGAAGTTCAGCCGGGAGGAGTTCCTGCTCGATCCGGAAACCGGGGGCCTGCTGTCCCGGCAACTCCGCTACATGGGCGAGCAGGTGGTGCTGCTGTATTCGATCCGCACCCAGGGCATGTTCCAGATCATGGACCGGTTCGAACGCCAGTACGACATGCACGTGCGGCGGCGCGGCTTCCTCACCTTCGACGACGCCTTGTTCCTGTTGCGTCACCGTTCGTTGACCGGCGAAGTCGCGGCCGATGATCCCGCGCGGTTGGCCATCGAGTACCGGCTCGACGGGAAGTTCGACCACTGGTTGATCGACGAATTCCAGGACACCAGCACCATGCAATGGCAGGTGTTGTCGAACTTGATCGATGAAGTGGTGCAGGATCCCGGCGGGCAGCGCACCTTCTTTTATGTCGGCGACATCAAGCAGGCCATTTACGGGTGGCGCGGCGGGAATGCCGCCTTGTTCAACCAGATCCTGCGGCACTACAACCGGCCGGACATGCCGGCGATCGAACGCCGGCCGCTCGACCGTTCGTTCCGGTCCAGCGCGCCGGTGATCGAGCTGGTCAACCGGGCATTCCGCTCGTTATCCCCGCGCGTGAATCCCTCGGTTCGCGCCTCCTGGCGGGATGCGTGGCACGATCACGCTTGCGCGGAAGGCGTGGTGCCGGACCGCGGTTACGCGGCGTTGATCGAGCTGCCCGACGAGGACCGCGACGACGAGGAGGAGGGCGATGATGTCGCGCGGTACCGTGCGGCGGCGGCCCTGCTGGCCGGGATCGACCCGTTGGAAAAAGGTCTCACCGCGGCCGTGCTGTGCCGCAGCAACAAGGCGGCCCGCATCGCGGCGGAGACGATCCGCGCGCACCATCCGGAGTGGCCGGTGGCGTTGGAAGGGCAATCGCTGGTCGCCGACAATCCGGCGGTGTGCCTCTTGCTAAGCCTGCTCGAATGGGCGGAGCATCCGGGCGATGGATTCGCGCGGCGGCATCTGCAACTGTTCGGTTGGACGGGGACGGATGGCGCGATGGCGGCGGAGCTCCTCGACTCCGTGCAACGCGCCGGCTTCCATGCCACGCTCGCCGCGTGGAAGGAACGCATGGTGGAACGGGCGCCGCTTTCCGCCTACGAGGCCATGCGGGTCGAGCAACTGCTCGAACTGGCGGCCCGCTGCGACCGCGAGCCGTCGCGCGACATCGGCCGTTTCGTCGAGGCGGCGCGCGCGGCGGCCATCGAAGACCAGGCCAGCCGACGGGCCATCCGCGTGATGACGATCCACAAGTCCAAGGGCCTCGATTTCGATGTCGTCGTGCTGCCCGACCTGCAGGGGTCGGGCGGCGGGGTTGACGATTCGCCGATGGTGAAGTGGTCGGAGGACCGGACCACGCCGGAATGGATCTTGCAACGCGTGCGCAAGGCGCTGGTGCCGCTGGACGAACGGTTGCGCGCGTGTGCGGCCGACGAGGATGAAATCGCCGCTTGGGAAGACATGTGCGTGCTGTATGTCGCCATCACCCGCGCCGCGCGCGCCGTCTATCTGATCGCCACCGAACAAAACGCCGACAGCGAGGCGCGCAACCATGCCAACATGTTGCGGGATGTGCTGGTTGAGCCGGAGTTCGATCCGCTGCCGTGGGAGCATGGCGGGCGGGTACTGTTCGCCTGCGGCGATGCGGAGTGGCACCGTGGGTTGGTGGTGACCCGCACGGTCGCGGGCGATGAGGCCCCGGACGCATCCGTCGAGCGGCCGCCGCTCACCTTCCAACGCGATACCGGCAAGCGGGCCATGCCGTCGCGCGGCTCGGAATTCGAGCGGACCGCGGCCAGCGTGCTGGGCGACACCATGCGCGAGCGGCGTGAGCTCGGTTCGCGCGTGCATGCCGTCCTCGAACAGATTGAATGGCTGGACGGCGCAAGCGATCTCGATGCCCTGGCCGCGCGGGCGTTGTTGCCCGAGGCGGTGGAGCATGCCCGGCGTTTTCTTGGCGAAGCGACCGCGCGCGACGTGTTTACGCGGCCGTCCGGCGAGGTGGAGGTCTGGCGCGAGCAATCGTTCGAGATCATGCTGAACGGCGAGTGGGTGTCGGGCGTATTCGATCGGGTGGTGCTGCGCGCGAAGCCGGGTGGGGGGTGGTCGGAGGCGGACATTATCGACTACAAAACCAACCGCATCCGTTCGCCCGGGCAGGTGGACGAACTGGCCGCCCATTACCGGCCGCAAATGCTGTCCTACCGGGCGGCTTTGGCCGGCCTGACCGGGCTCGACCCGGACCGCATCCGCCTGACCCTGGTCTTCACCGACACCGCCCGCGCGGTGACGGTCGAACCCGCCGGATAACGCGCGTTCCATGCTTGCAGCTTTACCGGCGCTTCCCTATATTTCAGCGCTTTTCCAATGATTGGAACGATTGGGCATGTAGCGTTCCAATCGTTGGAAGCAAGATAAGGAAACGTATGGCAACGAGTTACAATATAGCAGTGATCGCTGGTGACGGTACCGGCCCGGAAGTCATCCGCGAGGGGATCAAGGTCATTGACGCGGCGGCGGCCAACAACCATTTCAAGCTCAACTACCAGCACTACGATCTGGGCGGCGAGCGCTACCTGCGCACCGGCGAGACGTTGCCGGATGCCGTGTTGGAGGAGTTGAAGAAGTTCGACGCGATTTATCTCGGGGCGATCGGGCATGTGGACGTCAAGCCCGGCATCCTTGAAAAGGGCGTGCTGTTGAAGATCCGTTTCGAACTCGACCAGTACATCAACCTGCGTCCGGTCAAGTTGTATCCCGGCGTCGAGTGTCCGATCAAAAACAAGGGACCGAAGGAAATCGATTACTGTTGCATCCGCGAAAACAGCGGCGGCCTCTACACGGGAGTCGGCGGCATCTCGCGTATCGGCACCAAGGACGAGGTGGCCACGCAGTCGATGGTCTACACCTACGACCAGGTGCAGCGTTGCCTGCGTTTCGCGTTCGAGTACACGCGCAAGTATGGAAAGAAGGCCCGTGGCGTCGGTCCGAACAACACCCTGGCCCTGATCGGCAAGACCAACGTGTTGACGTATGTGTTCGATTTGTGGAACCGCGTGTTCAACGAGATGGGCGACAAGGAATATCCGGACATCAAGCGCGAGTACTATCATGTGGACGCAACGTGCCTGTATATGATCTCGAGTCCGGATATGTTCGATGTGATGGTCACCGAGAACATGTTCGGCGACATCATCACCGATCTGGCCGCGATCACGCAGGGCGGACTCGGCATCGCCGCCGGCGGCAACATCAATCCGGAAGGGGTCAGCATGTTCGAGCCGATCGGCGGCACCGCCCCGATGTGGACCGGCAAAAACGCCATCAATCCGCTGGCCGCGATCGGCGCCGGCGCGATGATGTTGAAGTATCTCGGCCAGGAAAAGGCCGGCAACCAGGTCGAGGCGGCCATCGCCGCGACCACGCCGAAGATGAAGAGCCAACTGGCCAACCAGATGGGCTTCACCACCACCCAGGTGGGCGACATGGTGGCGGGGGCTGTGTAACGAGGGGTGTCGGGTGTCAGGTTTCGGGTTTCGGTGCCGGTGATGGACCGATCGCCACCGACGCCCAACACCGAAACGAATCGATGAGTCTTAGAAAAAGGTGACGACAATGAAACAATACAATGTATGCGTGGTGGGAATCGGGGCGGTGGGAACGGAAATGGTGCGGTTGTTGAAGCTGCGCAAGTTCCCGATGAAGAGCCTGACCATCCTGGCCCGCTCGGAGCGGGTGGAAGTGATCGACGGCGAAGAGGTGCAGGTCAAGGTGGCCGGTCCCGACGCCTTCAACGGCATGGACTTCGCGTTTTTCGCCGGCACCGAGGGCGCCAAGGGCGCGTCGATGACGCTGGGTTGGGAAGCGGTCAAGCGCGGTTGCGTGGTGATCGACAACGGCGACGATTTCCGCATGGACGAGCGGGTGCCGCTGGTGATTCCCGAGATCAACCCGCAGGCGCTGAAGGGTCATCAGGGTCTCATCGCCAATCCGAACTGCAGCACGATCATCGCATTGATGCCGCTGGCGCCGCTGCACAAGGCGGCCCGGATCAAGCGGATTGTCGCCAGCACCTACCAGGCCGTTTCCGGCACGGGCGCGCCCGCCGTGCGCGAACTCGACCAGCAGGTGCGCGCCTGGGCGGCCGGTCAGCCGTTTCAGCACGAGGTCTATCCGCACCAGATTGCCTTCAACCTGCTGCCCGCGGTCGGCTCGTTCAAGGACGATTCCGGCGAGAGCACCGAGGAAATCAAGATGCGCAAGGAAACCCACAAGATTCTGGGCGATAGCGCCATCCGTGTCGGCAACACCTGCGTGCGGGTACCGGTATTCAACGGCCACAGCATCGCCATCAATGTCGAATTCGAGAAGCCGCTTTCGCCCGAAGAGGCCCGCGCCATTCTCGCCAAGTCCCCCGGCGTGACGGTCGTCGACGAGCCCAAGAGCGCGAACTATCCCATGCCGCTGAAGGCTTCCGGCAATTACGACGTGCTGGTCGGGCGCATCCGCCGCGATCAAAGCTGCGATAATGGGCTTGTGTTGTGGTGTTCCGGTGACAATATCTGGAAAGGCGCGGCGCAAAACGCCATCCAGATCGCCGAGGAATTGATCAAACAAGCGTGACCGGTTGACGGAATCAAGGAGATTCAAATGAAACAGTGGTCGTGTGTGAGTTCGGTTCGTGCATGGTGCCTGACAGCCTGCGTGGCGGTGCTGGCGGGTGTCGGTCCGGTGGCTTTGGGCCAGGGTGGTCATGCCGAGCGTCTGGCCATCATGAGCCAGTTGCAAAGCATGGCCCAGGGAACCTATTCGCCCTCGGAGTGGCAGGCCGTGGTAGACCGGCTCGACACCATGCTGGCCGAGGCGCGCAACCGCGGCGATGCCGCCGAGGTGGTGGAGACCCAGATCATCCGCTCCCGCGTCCTCGTCATGCAGCGGCAGGACGCCCAGGCGATGGACCTGCTCCGCCGGACCATTGACCAGTACCGCGATGCCGACGTGGCCCCCATGAAGAAGGTCTATGTCGAACTGGCTTCCATCCAGGCCCGGCGCGGCGATGAAAAAGCCGTGACCGCGACGATGAACGAATTCAAGGCCAGCCGGCACTTCGACGGCGGCGAGTACTCCTTCAGCGGCGGGTCGAATCCGCAGGATCCGGTGGTGCTGCCCCGGCCCAAGGCGACCGGCGACAGTTCGATTTCGTTGACGGCGATGCAGGTCTACCGAACCAAGGCGCAGTTCGCCGCCGGTTATCCTTTTCCGGAATTCGAGACGACCGATTGGAGCGGGCGCAACCTGCGGTTGGCCGATTACCGCGGACAGGTGGTGCTGGTGGATTTCTGGTCGGCCGGCTGGTTCGTGTGGAAACGCGATCTTGCCTACCGACTGAACATGTACCAACGGTTGCACGCCGAGGGATTCGAAATCATCGGCCTCAACATCGAGCCCGACCATGCCTCGGCCCAGGCCTTCGCCGCCGCCAACAACATGACCTGGCCGCAAGGCACGCCGCCGCGCGCCCTGACAAAAGAGCTGGGGATTTTCGGCGAAACCACCAATTTTCTTCTGGATCGCCAAGGCAACATCGTCGGCCGCGACCTGTACGGGGCGGATCTTGAAGCGGCCGTGCGTGTCGCGTTGAAACGCTGACCGGCATGCCGCACCTGGTCTACATCGGCGCCAACGGCATGCTCGGGCGCGACGTGCTCGATGCCGCCAAGGCCCGCGGCCTGACCGTCACCGGGCTCGATCTGCCCGACATCGACATCACCAACCCCGAAAGCGTGCGCGCCAACCTGCCGGAATGCGATGCCGTCATCAACGGCGCCGCCTATACCCGGGTGGACGATGCCGAGCGGGAAATCGCCACCGCACGCCTGATCAATGCCGACGGCGCCGCGCATGTCGCCCAGGTCTGCGCCGAACGCGGCATCCGTCTGCTGCATGTCAGCACCGATTACGTGTTCAACGGGCGCACGCAGTCGGATTATGTCGAAACCGACAAAACCGATCCGCTTAGCGTGTACGGCATCACCAAGTGGCAGGGCGAGGTCATGGTGCGCGAGGCGGGGGGCAACAGCCTGATCGTTCGCACCCAATCGCTCTACGGCGTGCATGGCCGCAATTTCGTCAAAGCCATTCTCAATCAGTTGTTGCAGGGCAAGAAGGAACTCAAGGTCGTGTCGGACCAGGTGTCTTCGCCGACCTATACGCGGCATTTGGCCGAGGGGCTGCTGAACCTGCTTGAGGTCGAACGAACCGGCGTGGTCCATGTCGCAGCGCGCGGCTCCTGCTCCTGGCACGAATTCGCCACCGCCATCGTATCCTTGGTCGGCGCGCGCGGGGTGGTGGTGCATCCGATGCCGGCCGCGGAATTGAAGTATCCGGCGCCGCGTCCGGCCTACTCCGTGCTTTCGACCGACCGCTATACCGATTGGACCGGCCAGATCATGCCATTGTGGAAAGACGGGCTGAAGGCGTACCTGCAAGAGGAAGAACTCGCCCGCCAGGTCGTCGCCGCGCGTTGATCACGGCGCCGGTATGAACAGCTTCTGCCCGACGCGCAGCATGTCGGCGCTTTTTAATCCGTTTGCCTGGATGATATCGGCCGAACTGACGCCGTACGCCTTGGCGATGGCGGACAGGGTTTCGCCCGATTGCACCACGTGTTCGTAGCCCTCGTTGCTGACCGCGCGGCGCGGCGTGCTGGAGGCGGAGGAGCGGGCGGGGGCGGACGATTTCAGCACTTCCTGGATGCGTCTGCTAAGCGTATCGACGATTTCCTTCTTGTCGCTTTCGCGGGCGGCGTCGACGGCCCGGATGCGTTTTTGCAGATCCTCGATCGAGGCGGTCATGCCTTGCATCTGACTCTGGTAACCCCGGGCCTGGTCGGCGCCCGCCGCGTCAACCTGTTTGCTTAGGCGGTTCATTTCCTGTTCCAGGTAATCGAGCCGGGCCCGGATGCGACGCAGGTCGTCCTGCAACAGCAGGCTGTCCTCGCGCTGTTGTTGCTGGACGCGCAACATCTCGTCGCTTTGCTGCATGGTCACGCAGCCGGATGCCGCCGACAGGATCGCCACCGCGGCGCACAGCGTCCGAAACGGACCGGATAAAATCAATCGATGCATGTAGTAGACTCCCACATAGAACACCGTTACTATATGCCACCGTCCGCGTTCCGATCCAAGAAAGATCAGCGTAAAGATGGGGGAAAAGGGAATGACCGGCGACATATTGATTCGGAATGCCCGCGTGTGGCCTTCGGCGTACCGGGATGTCATCGAAGACGGTTCGGTGCTGATCCGCGACGGACGCATCGAGAAGGTCGGGGTCTTTTCCGCCAAGGCCCATACGGTGATCGATGCCGACGGCTGCCTGGTCATGCCGGGCCTGATCCAGGGGCATCTGCACATGTGTCAGACCATCCTGCGCGGCATCGCCGAGGACCTGGCTCTCTTGCCCTGGCTGCGCGGCTACATCTGGCCCTCCGAGGCGGCGCATACGCCCGAATCGATCCGCGCCTCCGCCCTGCTTACCTGCGCGGAATTGATCCGCGGCGGCACCACGGCGTTCCTTTCCATCGAAACGACGCGCCACACCGACGAGACCTTCAAGGCCGTGGATGAAGCCGGCCTGATGGGAGCCATCGGTCACTGCCTGATGGACGAAACGGGCGGCTATCCGCCGATCGCCGTGGACAACGAGGACGCCCTCGCGTATTGCGACATGCTGCTGGACCATTGGGGCGACCACGACCGCATCCAGCTCGCCGTGGCCCCGCGTTTCGTGTTGAGCTGCTCGGAGCCGAACATGATCGAGGCCGCCCGCTACGCCCGCGACCGCGGCCTGCTGCTGCATACGCACAGCTCGGAACAAGTCGAGGAAGTGGAAATCGTGCGCGAGCGCACCGGGCGGTACAACATCGCGTACCTCCATGACGTGGGATTGACCGGACCGGACGTGGGTTTGGCCCATTGCGTGCACATTACGCCGCACGAGATAGACATCCTCAAGGAGACCGGGACGCATGTGCTGCATTGTCCTTCCGCCAATTTCAAGCTCGCCTCCGGTATCGCCCCGATCCCGGAATACCTGCGCGAGGAAGTCAACGTGTCCATCGGCGGCGACGGCGCTCCCTGCAACAACCGCCTCGACCAGTTTTCGGAAATGCGGCTTGCCGGTCTGATGCAGAAGATCCGGCTCGGTCCGAACGCCTTGTCGGCGCGCGATGTCGTGATGATGGCGACCGAGGGCGGCGCGCGCCTGCTGGGCTGGGAAAGCGAGATGGGCACGCTCGATCCCGGCAAGCGGGCCAATCTCATCCTGATCGATCAGTCGGGCCTGCACACGCTGCCGTCCACCGATCCGGCCGCCAACGTCGTCTATACCAACACCGCCTCCGACGTCGTGATGACGATGGTGAACGGGAAGATCCTGTTCGAGGATGGCGAGTTGACCACCATCGACGAGGACAAGCTGAAGCATACGGTGCGGGTCGAGCGCCGCAACGTGCTCGAGCGGGCCGGGCTGGCCTGATTTCCGGGCGCGGACGCGCCGCGTTTTTTCATCCTCATCTGCATGAGCCGTTGCCAACCCCGCAACGGTTGGGGTAGATAGGAGTCATGGAATTCAGCCTGCTCAACTTGCTGCTGGTCCTGCTGGTCGCGGCGATCGGCGGCGCCATCGCATCGCGCCTCGGTTACCCGTCGCTGATGGGCGAACTGGCGGCCGGCATGATCTTCGGCCCGGCGTTGTTGGGCGTGATCCATGCCAGCGAAGGCTTGCAACTGCTCGCCGAAGTGGGTGTCTTCCTGATGATGCTGTACATCGGCATCGAAGTGGACCACCGCGATCTAATGAAGGCCTCGTGGGCGGGCCTGCTGGCCGCCGCCGGCGGTTTCATCGTTCCGTTTGCCGCCGGCTACTGGCTGGTGTCCGTGCATTACCATTACTCGACGGCCGCCGGCTTGTTCATCGGCATGGCGATGGGGGTGACCTCGCTGGCCACCAAGTCGCGCGTGCTGATGGAACTGAAGCTGTTGGGCACCCGGGTGGCCAATGTCATGCTGGCTGGGGCGTTGATTTGCGACACCATGGCGCTCGTGCTGTTCGCGGGCATCACCGGTTTCGCCGAATCGGAAACCGCCGACCTCGCCCATGTGGCCTGGGTGCTGGTCAAGGCCCTTCTGTTCTTCTGCGTGACCATCCTCATCGGACTGCGGGTATTTCCCTTGATCGGCCGGCTGTTCCGCCGCTTTGGCTTCACCGAGCGTTCCATGAATTTCACGCTGGTCATCCTGATCGGGCTGGTCTTCGCGGAGCTGGCCGAGATCGCCGGGCTGCATTCGATCATCGGCGCCTTCATCGCCGGCCTGTTCATCCGCGAGGAAGTGCTGCAACGCAAGTTGTCGCACGAGGTCTCGGGCATGGTGCACGATGTTTCGCTCGGATTCCTCGCC
>ERZ761603.2478-NODE-2478-length-12638-cov-55.335214_pt1 | contig 12638 bp, 12 predicted proteins | sample MGYA00511879_ERZ761603 | MGnify/ENA primary metagenome ERZ761603 (study PRJEB28899, sample SAMN02850040) | bioreactor sludge metagenome | biome: EBPR Sludge; feature: EBPR Bioreactor; material: flocular biomat | place: Australia: Thorneside Wastwater Treatment... | reverse complement strand
TATGGATCAATGACTTGGCACACCACAGACCGCGAATCCGCTAAGTTGGGCTAGGCTGGCTCGCGCGGGCCGGCCTCGGGCAGGCCTGACAGGTAATCCTGATGCACGTCAAGGCTCAGCGCCTTCGGCCGCAGCGCCTTGAATGCCGCTCTGGCCTCGTCCTTCGAGCGGCCGCGTTCGATCAGTATCTGCGCAGCCATCAGTCCCGTGCGGCCGGAACCGCCCTTGCAATGAATCGCGATCCTGCCACCGGTATCGAGCAACTGGTGAACCGCCGACCGTTGCGCCTCCCAGGCGGCGGCAAAATCGGCCCCGGGCAGCTGATCGTCCGCGATCGGGAGATGAAACCACTGCAGGCCTGCCGCCGCACAGAGCTCCCCCAGGTTCGCCACCGCGTTGCTCGCCATTTCGTCTTCCGGCATCAGGGTGATCACCGCGCCGGCGCCGACCGCCTTCAACTGCACCAGGGCGACTCCTGGTGGCACGCCCTTGGTTCCCGGGCAGGGCGTCAGGATCAGCCCCCCGCCCTCCCGGTCGAGAGGCAGCAGATCGGCTGGATGTGTGTTCATGGTCTTGTCCGTCATGAGTTGTGAATGCTCCTTGCCGCGATCGCAACAACACGAACCGACCCCGTCGCTGCGGGTGGGTTCGCTCCGATTCTAACCGACTCTGGCAGGGAGCGGGATGCAGGCTTGACCCCGGAGGGGGCGCGGAGTAAAAGATTGCATGCGCGCAGCGATGCCCGACAGACATCCTTACAGCATGACCGTGGAGCACCAGCGCCGCCGGCGTTGCGATCCGCTGCGACGGCGATGAACAAGATCGACCGCCACCTCTGGCAGCGCTTCTGGCTTCTTGCCTCGCCGTACTGGCGCTCGGACGACAAACTGAAGGCTTGGGGCCTGCTGGCGCTGCTGGTGGTCCTGCTGCTGGCACAGACGCGGTTCGCGGTGCGCTTCATCGAGCAGACGGGAGAGTTTACGTCGGCGCTCGCTGCGCGCAATGAAGAACGGTTCTGGGACGCGATCCAGCTCTACCTGATGCTGCTGATCGCAGCGGTTCCCGTCTATGCCCTTTACTATTTTGTCCGCGACCAGCTTGGCATCCACTGGCGGCGCTGGCTGACCAACCGCTTTCTCGACAGCTATTTCAGCCACCGGCATTTCTACGAGCTGAACGGCGATTCCGCCATCGACAACCCCGACCAGCGCGTTGCCGAGGACATCGCCACCTTCACCCAGCGCTCGCTGTACTTCCTGCTGGTCATCGTCGCTTCCGTCCTGCAACTGGTCGCCTTCAGCAGCGTCCTCTGGTCGATTTCCCGCGAGCTTGTCTACTTCCTCGTGGTTTACGCCAGCGCCGGCACGCTGATGGTGGTGTTCGTCTTCGGTCAGAAGCTCATAGGCCTGAATTTCAACCAGTTGCGCCGCGAAGCGGATTTCCGCTTCAGCCTCGTGCGGGTCCGCGAGAATGCCGAATCGATCGCCTTCTATCGCGGCGAGGCCCAGGAGCTGAAACAGGTGCAGCGCCGCTTCGCCAGGGCTTTCGACAACTTCAACCGGCTCATCCGCAATCAGTTCGCGCTCAATCTCTTCCAGCATGCGTACAGCCTGCTGACCCTCGTCATTCCCAGCGCCATCGTCGCCTCGCGCGTGCTCTCGGGGGAACTGGAAGTGGGGCGCGCCGTCCAGGCGGCCGGCGCCTTCGCGGCGGTACTCAGCGCCATCTCGCTGATCGTCGAGAATTTCGAAGGCCTCAGCCGCTTCGCGGCCGGCGTCGATCGCCTCGACACCCTCGCCAAGGTCCTTCCCGGAGAGTCCGGCAGTCGGGCGCAAGGAAAGAGCACCATCGAGTCAGCGGATGGCCCCGACATCTCCCTCGCCAGCGTCACCCTGTACACTCCGGCCTACGACCGCGTCCTGGTCAAGGACCTTTCGGTCACCGTCAAGCCCGGCGAAGGATTGATGATCGTCGGCGAAAGCGGCAGTGGCAAGAGCTCGCTGCTGCGCGCAATCGCCGGCCTGTGGCGCTCGGGCAGCGGCACCATCTGTCGCCCGCGCGACGACGACATCCTGTTCCTGCCGCAGCAGCCCTACATGCTGCTGGGCACCCTGCGCAGCCAGTTGCTGTATCCGAACCAGGATCCGTCGGTCCCCGACGAGGAACTGCTGGACCTGCTGGCAAGGGTCAACCTTCCGGACCTCGCCACCAGGTTCGGCGGCCTTGACGTCGAAATGGACTGGCACAAGGTTCTCTCGGTCGGCGAGCAGCAACGCCTCGCCTTCGCGCGCCTGCTGCTTGCCAGGCCGTTGTTCGCGATCCTCGACGAGGCGACCAGCGCACTGGACAGCGCCAACGAGGCCAGCCTCTACCGGCAACTGGCGGAAACGCGGACGACGCTGATCAGCGTCGCCCACCGCTCGACCATCCTCAAGTACCACAAACAGGTGCTGGAACTCACCGGCGACAGCGACTGGCGCTCCCATCCGGCGGAGAGCTTTCGCTTCAGCAAGTAGGCCGCATGCGCCGTCCGTCTTTCGTGCAGGAGTCCGTCCGCACTGCGCGACAATCTGCTAACGCATTGATCTCGTTGATCAAGGTTTGCGAGAGCCAGATCTCGGGAAGCCCGTGCTTCCGAAAGGGCTAGAAAAGTCGGGCATGATCTGTCGCTCTGCCCGCCCATTTCGGGCGTATGATCCTGATTGTTTTCTTTCACCCTTTCGCCCCTGTGTGTCCAGGCCGACTGGACGATGGAGCAGGCGATGAATTTTGTGATGACGGGTGATGCGAACGTGCCGGACGAGGTGCGTTACCAGACATCCGAACATACATTCCGCGCTGGCGGGACAGCCCAATGATCCGCGCGTTTGTTTTTCGCGGACTGGCATTCGTTGGCCTCTGGTGGATTCTCGCCGAGGGGCGCCTCGACGGCTGGCTGCTCGGTGGCCCCGCCGTGGTCGCGGCAACCTGGGCGAGCATCAAGCTGTCGCCACCGGCGCCGATGCCCATTCGCCTTGCCGGAGTGTTCGGCTTTCTGGGCTTTTTCTTCTGGAACTCCATCCTTGGCGGGATCCAGGTGGCGGGCATGGCCTTGCGCGGGCGTGCCGCCTTGCAACCCGCCATGATCGAATTGCCGGTGAGTTTGCCATCCGCAAGCGCACGCGTCCTGCTGATCAATGCGCTGGGCCTGATGCCGGGCACGCTGGGTGTCGACATGGACGACTCCAGCTTGCGCTTGCATGTGCTGGACGAACGCCTGCCGGTCATCGCCGACGCGCGGGCGCTGGAACTGGTCATCGCGCGACTGTTCGGGAGCAGCGCATGAGCCTGCTTTCTCATGTCGTCGCACTATTCCTGCTGGCCAACCTGGCGGTTGCGTTGTTCGCTGCCGCGCGCGGGCAGACGCCGGCCGACCGCATGCTGATGGCTCTGCTGTTCGGCACCACCGGCACCGCCGTGCTGGTACTGCTGGCAGCAGCCGGGGGTGGCACGCCGCTGATCGACGTTGCGCTTGTGCTGGCCTTGCTGGCCGCAATTGGCGGCATCGCCTTCGCCAAGCGCGCCTGGCATGTCGAGGGGAATGACCGTGATTGAGTGGCTGAGCATGGGCCTGATGATGATCGGCGCGTTCTTCTTTTTCGCGGGCACGGTGGGCCTGCTGCGTTTTCCCGATGTTTATAGCCGCCTGCACGCGCTGGCGAAGGCGGACAACCTGGGTCTTGGCTGCGTCCTGCTCGCGCTCGCGCTCCAGGCCGAGTCGCTCGCGGTAGCGCTGAAACTGTTGCTGATCTGGCCACTGGTGCTGGCGGCGAGCGCCGGCGTGGGCTTCGCCATCGCCCGCCGCGCCCATGCTCTCGGCATTGCGCCGTGGAAGAAGGGGGATGGCCGATGATGTTCGCCTTCGATCTGCTGCTCGCCCTGGCGCTGCTGTTGAGCGGCTTGCGCACGCTGACGACACCCCGACTGGACAGGGGAATTGTCCTCTTCATCGCTTTCGGTCTGTTGCTGGCCCTGGCCTGGGCGCGGTTGTCGGGGCCCGACATCGGGCTTGCCGAAGCCGCCATCGGTGCGGGCCTGGCTGGTGCGTTGCTGCTCGATGCCTATGGTGTGTTGCAACGTTCGAAGGATCTGCATTCGAAGGGGGTTGCCTTCAAGCGCCTGATCGTGATCGCCCTTGGAACGGCATTTACCATCGTCTTGAGCGAGGCGCTGCTCGATCCCCTTCCCGCCGCGATCGACCTGCGCGTGCCGGTCGCGGCGCATTTGGAAGAGAGCGGTGTCAGCCACCCGGTTACCGCCGTCCTGCTCAACTATCGCGGCTACGACACGCTGCTCGAAATCGCCGTGCTGCTTCTGGCCCTGCTGGCGATCCTGGCGGTGGTCGGCGAGACGCGCATCGCATCTCCCAGTAGGGCCCACCCGGTGCTGCAAGCACTGGCGCGGTTGGCCACGCCGTCGATCATCGTCATGGCGGTCTATCTGCTTTGGGCGGGCGCGTTCCGCCCCGGCGGCGCCTTCCAGGCCGCTGCGCTGCTCGCGGCGGCCGCCGTGCTGCTGCATCTGGTTGGTCTGTTGCCGGGATGGAGCACGCCCCGGCTGAGGCTGCGCCTCGGTCTCGTTGCCGGCTTCGCGGTGTTTCTGACGGTCGCGGCCGCATTGCTGAGGCAAGGTGCACTGCTCAAGTACCCACCAGAGGCGGCGGGAGGTCTGATCCTGCTCATCGAGAGCGCGCTGACGCTCTCGCTGGCGCTGATCCTCGCCGGACTGTTCCTCATTCTCTCGCGCGACGAGGACGCGTCATGACCGGCGGACTGTTGTTCGCGTTGGCCGGCGTCGTCCTGTTCGCGCTGGGCGTGGCTGGCGTGGTGCTTATCGACAACCTGCTACGCCGCATCCTCGCCTTCAACCTGATGGGCAGCGGCGCTTTCCTCGTGCTGGTCGGGCTGGCCCAGCGCGACGGCGTTCCCGACCCGGTGCCGCAGGCGATGGTGCTGACCGGCATCGTGGTCGCCGTTGCCGCCACGGCGCTGGCATTGGCGCTGGCAAGGAAACTCCACGCGTTGACCGGGCGTCTCGAACTGCCAGAGGATGCCGATGATTGATCCCTTGGTCTGGCTGATCCTGCTGCCGCTTTGCTGGGCGACGCTGGCCTTCGTGCTCGGGCCGGGGCGCGGCGCCTGGACGGCGATCGGCGGACTGGCAGCACAACTCTGGCTGGCTTTCGTTCTGGCAGATAGAGTCGGTGCTGGCGGTAAGGCGCTGCATGCGGTCGGCGGCTGGGGGGCGCCGCTAGGCATCGATCTCGCGGCCGACGGGCTGTCGACCGCGATGCTCCTGCTCACGCAGTGCGTCGCGCTGCCGCTGGCGATCTACGCCCGCAGCTATTTCAAGGCGGACGACCCGGCCGGCACCTGGTTCTGGCCACTGACGGGCCTCCTGATCGCCGGGCTCAACGCCCTGTTCGTCTCCGCCGACCTGTTCAATATCTACGTCACCCTTGAATTGGCAGGGCTGGCCGCTGTGGCCTTGGTCGCGGCCGGTGGCGGCGCACACCAGGTGGCCGCTGCCTTGCGCTATCTGTTCGCCACACTGGTCGGATCGGGCGCCTACCTGCTCGGTGTCGCCCTCATCTACGGCGCCTACGGCACGGTATCGATCGCCACGCTGCTGCCCCTGGTGACGACGGATGCGCCGCGTCTGGTCTGGATCGCGGGAATTCTGATGGTGGCCGGGCTGATGCTCAAGACGGCGCTGTTTCCCTTCCACTTCTGGCTCCCGCCGGCCCATGGCGGCGCGCCGGCCCCGGTCTCCGCGCTGCTCTCGGCGTTGGTGGTAAAGGCATCTTTCTACCTGATCCTGCGGCTCTGGCTGGGGCCTCTGCAGGCCCTGCTGCCGGTCTTTGCCTGGGGGATGGCGCTCTTGGGCGCGGCGGCGATTTTCTGGGGATCGTGGCGGGCAATCCGGGCCGTCAAGCTGAAGCGCCTGGTCGCCTATTCCACGGTGGCTCAGTTGGGCTACCTGTTCCTGATCTTTCCGCTGCTGACCTGCCCCGGCGCGCTGCAGGCCGGCGTGATGCAGGCATTTGCCCATGGGCTGGCCAAGGCGGGGATGTTCGCAGCCGCCGGCGTGTTGATCAAGGCAACCGGGCAGGATTCGGTAGCGGGCCTGGCCGGTGCCGTCGAGCGTTTGCCGGTAACCCTACTCGCCTTTGGCCTCTCCGGCGTGACGTTGATGGGCCTGCCGCCCTCATCGGGCTTCCTCGCCAAATGGCAGATCATCGAGGCGGCGCTGGCTCAGGGCTACTGGATCATCGCCGTTGTGGCGCTGGCCGGCGGGCTGCTGGCCGCGGTGTATCTATTCCGCGTCCTGCGCCAGGCGTTTCTGCTGGCGCCGACGCCCCAGCCCGCCGCCGTCGTGCCGCGCGCGCTGGAATGGGGCGCCTTCGCGCTGGCCGCCGCGAGCGTGCTGCTCGGCCTGCGCGGCGTCGAACTAATGCGCCTGGTTGGCGTGACATGACCATGGAATTCTGATCATGAACATCCTTTTCTTCGTTCTCGGCCTGGCCAGTCTGGTCTTGGGTGCAGAGTTGCTGGTGCGCGGGGCGTCGCGGCTTTCCCTTTCCTTGGGCATATCGCCGCTGGTGGTCGGGCTTACCGTCGTTGCCTTCGGTACCAGCGCGCCCGAACTGGCGGTGTCGGTGCAATCGGCGATGACGGACCGGGCTGACATCGCCCTGGGTAATGTCATCGGCAGCAACATCATGAACGTCCTGTTCATCCTCGGCGCGTCGGCGCTGATCGTGCCGCTGGTCGTCGCCAATCAGATCATCCGCCAGGAAGTGCCGATCATGGTGGGATTCTCGCTGCTCCTGCTGGGCCTGGCCTACGACGGCAGCATCTCGCGCCTGGACGGATTGCTGCTGACGGTGCTGCTGCTCGTCTATACGGTGGTCATCGTTCGTCAGAGCAAACGCCTGCTCGCTGCCGCAGCCCCCGGCAGTGCCCCGGAGGTCGATGCCGGCAAGTCCCGGGACGATCACTGGACGATGCAACTGCTGCTGGTCGGCGCCGGCCTTTGCCTGCTCGTGCTCGGCGCGCACTGGTTGGTCGAGGCTGCTGTCGCCTTCGCGCGCCATTTCGGCATCAGCGAATTGGTGATCGGACTCACCATCGTCGCCATAGGAACCTCGCTGCCCGAAGTGGCGACCTCGCTCACGGCGGCAATACGCGGCGAACGCGATATCGCCGTCGGCAATGTCGTCGGCAGCAACATCTTCAATATCGCCGGCGTGCTGGGCGTTGCAGGCCTGGCGGCGCCTGCGGGCATTCCGGTGCATGCCTCGATCCTGGCGTTCGATCTGCCGGTGATGATCGCCGTGGCGCTGGCGTGCCTGCCGATCTTCTTTACCGGAAACCTCATCGCCCGTTGGGAAGGCGCGCTGTTCCTCGGCCTGTATGTGGCCTACCTTGCCTACCTCGTTCTCGCCGCGCAGAAGCACGATGCCCTGACGGTATATGGAGGATTGTTGGCCGGCTTCGTCGTACCGATCGTTGTGGTGACGCTTTTGGCCGTCAGTTGGCGCGAGTGGCGCGCCCGAGCATCCGCCCGCAGGCAGGAGGACAGCGATTGAGCATGACGGAACTGCTCCCGCTGGCGGTGCTTTGTTCCTCGCTGCTACCAGGCCTGGTGATTTTCGCACTGCCCGAATCCTGGCATGCGACGCGTACCATGCTCAACCTGTTTGGCGCCATTGCCAAACTCGGGCTGGTTTTCCTCCTGCTGGCCGGCGTCCATGCCGGAGAGAGCTTCGGCGTCCGTTTCGAGGTTCTGCCCGGTCTCGATCTTGCCTTCAAGGCCGATGCGCTGGGTCTCTTGTTCATTACCCTCTCGGCCATCCTCTGGCTATTGACCACGCTCTATGCCATCGGCTATCTCGAAGATGCGCCGCACCGCAGCCGCTTCTTCGGCTTCTTCAGCCTGTGCGTCACGGCCACCATGGGGATCGCCATGGCGGCCAACCTGTTCACCTTCTTCGTTTTCTACGAACTACTGACCCTCTCGACCTTCCCGCTGGTCGTGCATCGTGGCACCGACAAGGCGATGAAAGGCGGTACGGTCTACCTCGCCTATACCTTGCTCGGCGGCACTGCCCTGTTGGCCGGCATCGCCTGGCTACAGCATCTGCTCGGGCACACGGAATTCGCCCACGGTGGTACCGCCGCGCTGGTCGGTGCGGAATACGCGGGGCAGTTGCGGATCATCTTCCTGCTGCTGATCGCCGGTGTCGGCGTCAAGGCGGCACTGGTTCCGCTGCACGGCTGGTTGCCACAAGCGATGGTGGCACCGGCGCCGGTATCGGCCCTGCTGCACGCGGTGGCGGTGGTGAAAGCCGGTGCCTTCGGCATCGTGCGCATCGTCTACGAGGTGTATGGCGTCGAGTTCGCGCAGTCTCTGAACCTGCTCCTGCCCTTGGCCATCGTTGCCTCCGTCACCATCGTCTGGGGCAGCTTCCGCGCGCTGTTCCAGGATGACCTGAAGAAGCGGCTGGCCTTCTCCACGGTGAGCCAGGTGTCCTACATCGCACTCGGCGTCGCGTTGTTCGGCCCCATCGGCACGATCGGTGGCGTGGTACATCTGGTGCATCAGGGCATCATGAAGATCACGCTGTTTTTCTGCGCCGGCAACTATGCCGAGACGCTGGGCATCCACAAGGTGAGCGAGATGGACGGAGCAGGGCGGCGCATGCCGTTCACCACGTTGGCGTTCTCCATCGGCGCACTCGGCATGATGGGCGCGCCGCTCACCGCCGGTGCGGTCAGCAAGGCCTGGCTCATTGATGGCGCCACGGCCGCCGGCATGAACTGGGCGATCTGGGTGCTGTGGACATCGAGCCTGCTCAACGCCGCCTACTTCCTGCCGATTCTCTGGCGCGCATGGTTCCGGCCGGCGCCGATGGCCTGGCCGGAAGAACACATTTCGAAGAACGGCTGGCGCGAGACAGCCTGGTTGCTGTTGCTGCCTCCGTTGTTCACGGCACTGGCGACATTGGCCGCAGCGGTGTTTGCCGATGCCGCCATCTCGCCACTGGCCTGGGCGCGCCTGATCGCAGCGCGTGAATACATTGGACTCGAAACACCATGAAACTCGGGAAGTCTTTCTCTGGCAACCCAACCGGCTGGACAAGAGCCTGATCGTGATCCGTGGTGCTTTGCTGGTGACGACCGCCGGGTCCATCCACACACATTGTCCGATAGAACCGATTGTTTTTTGTCACACCGCATCACCAGTTTGACTCCCGTTCCGGCGTCGACGTGATCTTGTGAATGCTCAGGTCGGCGCCCCGGTATTCCTCTTCCTGATCGAGGCGCAAGCCGATGACCGCTTTCAGGGATCCGTAGACCAGCAGGCTGCCGAGCAAGGCGACGACGATGGCCATACCGGTCATGATCAGTTGCGGCATGAAGGCGATCCCGCCGGCGCCACCGAGCGCCTTGCTGCCGAAGATGCCGGCGGCAATGCCACCCCAGGCGCCGCACAGCCCATGCAGCGGCCAGACGCCGAGAACGTCGTCGATCTTCCAGCGGTTCTGGGTCAACGTGAACATGACGACGAAGAGGCCGCCGGCGACTCCCCCGACGACGAGCGCACCAACCGGGTGCATCAGGTCGGAGCCGGCGCAGACGGCGACAAGGCCGGCGAGCGGCCCGTTATGCACGAAGCCCGGATCGTTCCTGCCGGCGAGCAGCGCAACCAGCGTTCCACCGACCATCGCCATCAGCGAGTTGAGCGCAACGAGACCGGAGATCTTGTCGAGCGTCTGGGCGCTCATGACGTTGAAGCCAAACCAGCCGACGGTAAGTATCCAGGCCCCGAGGGCAAGGAAGGGTATCGATGACGGCGGGTGCGCGGACATGCGCCCGTCTTTCGTGTACCGGCCGTAGCGGGCGCCGAGCAGAAGCACGGCGGGCAGGGCGATCCAGCCGCCCATTGCATGGACGACGACGGAGCCGGCGAAGTCATGGAACTCCTCGCCGAACGTCGCCTTGAGCCAGCCCTGGATGCCGAACGCCTGGTTCCAGGCGATGCCCTCGAAAAAGGGATAGACGAAGCCGACGAGAACGAAGGTGGCGATCAACTGCGGATTGAACCTGGCGCGCTCGGCGATTCCTCCCGAAATGATGGCAGGGATCGCCGCGGCAAAGGTAAGCAGAAAGAAAAACTTGGTCAGCTCGTAGCCGTTCTTCTCCATCAGCGTGTCGACGCCGGCGAAGAAGTTCACGCCGTAGGCGAGGCTGTAGCCGATGAAGAAGTAAGCCACGGTCGACGTCGCGAAATCGGCCAGAATCTTGACCAGCGCATTGACCTGATTCTTCTTGCGCACCGTTCCCACCTCGAGAAAGGCGAAGCCGGCATGCATGGCGAGCACCATGATGGCGCCCAGCAGGATGAAGAGGACGTTGCCGCCCGACTGAAAAGCTTCCATGAGACCCCCTGAACGAATGACCAGGGAGCGAAAGCAAGCACCATTCCAGTGCGCAAATCATGTTACAAATCAGTGCATTGCGTACCGGTCGCTAACCGGATGCGCACCCCGCTGGTGCGCATCCGGATCCGGACGCCTCGCAACGGTGCGGACCCTGCTATTTCGCGGCGGCCTCGAGCGGCAGCAGGACCCACATGCGCCCGGATTGCTTCATCCTTCCCGCCTGTTCCCCGGCTTCCTTGCCGAAACCCCAGAAGAAGTCGGCACGCACCGCGCCGGTAATCGCGCTCCCGGTATCCTGCGCCAGGACCAGTCGATTGAGGGGCTTCGTCGAATTCGGGCGTGTCGTCGCCAGAAAGACCGGGGCGCCCAGCGGCACCGAACGCGGGTCGACGGCGATGCTGCGCTCGGCGGTCAGTGGAACGCCCAGGGCGCCGACCGGACCGCCATTGCTGTTCGGCGCTTCGCGGAAAAAGACATAACTCGGATTGCTGTTGAGCAGTTCGTCGAGACGCCCGGGGTTGGCCCGCGCCCACGCCTGGATACCCTGCATCGACGCATCCTCGAGTTTCAGTTCGCCGCGGTCAACCAGCACCCGGCCAATCGACTGGTACGGATAGCCGTTCTGGTCGGCGTAATTGAGGCGGATCGTCGAGCCATCCGGCAGCTTGACGCGCCCGGAGCCCTGCACCTGCAGGAAGAAGAGTTCGACGGCATCGTCGACGTAGAGCAGTGTGCGTGCGGGCACCTTGTCGCCGCGCGCGGCGATCTCGGCGCGCGACCAGTAGGGCACGACCTTGTTGCCTTCAAGTCGGCCGCGCACCCGCTTGTCTTTGAGCTCCGGAAAGACGGTTCCAAGATCGATGGTCAGCAGATCGTCCGGCACGCCGCGCACCGGCTGCTCGAAACCCTTGGCGCGGGTACGGCTGCCGCGCAGCAGCGGTTCGTAGTAGCCGGTGACGAGTCCTGCCGCATTGCCGTCGGCCGCCTGGATCGCATAGGGCCTGAGCTGGCTCTCGAAGAAGCGCCGCGGATCATGGCCCGGCTTGCCGTCGGCGGCCCGCGCCAGATCGCAGACGCGCTTCCAGCTCGCGCCGTGCGGCTTGCTGGCGACGCCACGGCAACTCGCGATGAAGGCAGGCCATGCAGCAGCCTGATCATCCTCGTTCCAGCCGGGAAGATCGGACCACTTTGCCGGCTGCAGCGTACGCAGGAAGCCGCCCCCTGGCGGCGGGGTTGGAGCTGGCGCCGGACGCGGCGCGACCGGGGTCGCTGCCGCCGGCGGGCGGGACGGAGTGGCGAGGCACGGTTTGCAGCCCGGAGCCGTTTCGTCGGGCGGCGTGCTCGTGCATGCGGCAAGAAACAGGGTGGCGATAAGCGCCGCGACTTGGATTTTTCCCATGGCTTTCGTTAGAGTTCGCAAATTCGCCGCGAAGTATAACCGCCACCATGCCCGACATCCCGCACCTCGAACGCCTGCTCGCCCGTGCCGAAGGCGTCCTCGACCAGATCGAAGCCGCCCTGCCCCCCGCCCCGCCGCCGCCTGACTGGAAGACTGCGATCGCCTTCCGCTGGCGCACGCGCAACGGGCGCGGCTGGTTGCAGGCGGTGCGCCACCCGCACCCGATCCGCCTCGCCGACCTCAGCAACATCGACGACCAGAAGGCGCGCATCCTGGCCAATACGCGCCAGTTCGTCGCCGGCCAGCCGGCCAACAACGTGCTGCTCACCGGCACGCGCGGCTCGGGCAAATCGTCGCTGGTCAAGGCCGTGCTCAACGAGTTTTCGGGCAGGGGCCTGCGCCTGATCGAGGTCGACAAGGACGACCTGGTTCATCTGCCGGACATCGTCGATCTGCTCGAGGGGCGCCTCGAGCGCTTCATCATCTTCTGCGACGACCTTTCGTTCGAGGCCGGCGAATCGGCGTACAAGGCGCTGAAGTCGATCCTCGACGGGTCGATCGCCGCGCCGCCGGACAACGTCCTGGTATACGCGACATCGAACCGCCGCCACCTCATGCCCGAGTATTTCGCCGAGAACCTCGATGCCAGGCGCGTCGCTGACGAGATTCATCCGGGCGAAGCGATCGAGGAGAAGGTATCGCTCTCCGAGCGCTTCGGGCTGTGGATTTCCTTCTATCCGTTCAGCCAGGACG
>ERZ761603.2477-NODE-2477-length-12643-cov-5.737131_pt1 | contig 12643 bp, 8 predicted proteins | sample MGYA00511879_ERZ761603 | MGnify/ENA primary metagenome ERZ761603 (study PRJEB28899, sample SAMN02850040) | bioreactor sludge metagenome | biome: EBPR Sludge; feature: EBPR Bioreactor; material: flocular biomat | place: Australia: Thorneside Wastwater Treatment... | reverse complement strand
GGAGCCGAAGACCTACGAGATCTTCCAGCAACTGGACGACCGGCGGAACGCCTTCGATGTGTCGCCGCTGCTGTTGAACCTGACCTCGCACGACGAGATCATGCCGCATGACGAGCAGTGGCGGGTGGTGTACGCCTATGCGACGCTGGCGGCGTTCGACGGCGCGCCCATGCTGTTCAACGGCCAGGAGGCGGGTTTGCAGAATAATTCCGGTTTCTACACGAACCGGGGCATCGATCCGGGCAACAACTTCGGCCGCTACGAACTGAACTTCTCCAAGTCGATCCCGCAGTTCAAGGCCTACAACCACATGACCAATGTGTGGAACAATATCAGCAGCGGATTCGCCGCCAACGGTTCCGACTGGGCCAACGGGTTGCATCAGTTCTACCAGCGTATCAGCAAGGCCCGTCTGACCTCGCCGGCCCTGCGCAGTCCGGAGAATTATTTCCTCAATGGCCAAAGCGGATGGAATCCGGACATGATCGGCGTGGCGAAGTTCGAGGCCGCCGGCGTCAGCGCGGCGTCGCAGGACGTGGTGTTCGTTTTCGTGAACAACAACATTCAATCCAGCACCAACCGGTTCGACATCTACAACCTGGGTGTCGACGTAACGCCGGGAGTCAACTGGTTCGGCCTGCGGCCGGGGCATTCCTACAACATCGTGGACTTGCTGTCGCCCAATCCGACGCAGCAGATCTGGTCGACTGACAAGACCTACAACGAGCTGACCACCACCGGCATGGTGGTGATCTTGAGCGGCAATCCGTTTGCCGGTCAACAAGCCCAGTACCTGAAGCTGGTCGACAAGACGGACACCTCGGGCAAGAAGCTGGAAACGTGGGATACGGATGGCGACGGCCTGCCGGATTGGTGGGAGAAGTTGTACACGCTGAATGCCAATTCGGGGACGGGTGTCAACGGCGGGTCGGGCGATCTCGACAACGACGGCATGACCAACTACGAGGAATTTCTGGCCGGCACCAATCCGAACGACGCGAACTCGCGTCTGGAGATCGTGGACATGGGGCCGGGCGAAATGGCGTGGCAGGCGGTGCCCGAGAAACTCTACCGGGTGCAAACCGCGGCGGAGTTGGCGGGGCCGGCCGCGCAATGGCAGCAGCATGGCAACTTGCGCACGGCGTTGAGCACCAACGAACAGGCCACGGGTCTGGGAATGAACGATTCCAACCGGTACTTCCGGGTGCTGGTGCAGCCGTAACCGGTTGCGGGTAATCGACGCGAAAAACGCCGGGGTTTGCGCCCCGGCGTTTTTTATTGCGGAACCGCGCCGCGTCGCGGCGGGGTGGCGTTACATGCGCTTGTCGATGAAGTGTTCGGTGATGTAGCCGCAGGCGCGTTCGAGGTTGGGCAGGATCTTGGTGCAGAAGCGCACCATCCACGGGCTGCAGTCCTGGAACGAAAACGGGGAGAAGGCTACCACGAATTTCTTCAGCTCGTGCGAGGCATAGAAGACCTCCATCGACGTGCCGATGGAATTCTTGTTGTAGTTCACGAGGATGATGTCGGCATCGCGGATATCCTGCAGGTCGAATTCGACGATTTCATTCGCGCTGTCCACTTCGCGGTCCTTGAAATTGCGGCGCATGGGGTCGAGCAGGATGAAATGTTTCTGCAGGAGTTTCACCGCCTGCTCGCGCCAGGCGCGGGCCTCGCCTTCGTGTTCGTCCATGATGGGGCCGCAGAGATAGATTTTCTTTTTCGGAATATCGGTGGTGGTCATATACGTCCTTTGTGATGCCGGCGGCAGGCGTTGCCGACGGGTCGACATTCAAACCAGACCCCGGGGTCTCATTCAAGTTCATAATCCGGCGTCGGGTTCATCCGTCCCGGAGAAGCCGGGCCGCTCCGGGGTGAGGCGGCGATACCGGCGCGGTTAGGAGCTTGCGCTGGCGGGAAAAACGGTTACAACATGCTGGTTCCCGTAGAGAACTGTTACAACGTCTATTCGCGAGGTGTTTGTGCGCTGGAGTCAACAATTTATACCGACATTGAGGGAAGTGCCGCAGGAAGCGGAGATCCCGAGCCATCAACTGATGCTGCGGGCGGGATTGATCCGCAAGTTGGGCGGCGGGTTGTATTCGTTCCTGCCGCTGGGCCTGCGGGCGTTGCGCAAGGTCGAACGGATCGTTCGTGAGGAGATGGACCGTGCCGGCGCGCTGGAGATCCTGATGCCGGCGCTGCAGCCGCAGGAGGTCTGGGAGGAGTCCGGCCGGTACGAGGTGTTGCAGCATGTGATGTTCCGCATGAAGGATCGGCAGGACCGGCCGATGGTGTTGGGGCCCACGCACGAGGAAGTGGTGACGGGAATCGCCCGCGAGATCAACACCTACCGGCAGTTGCCGCGCAATTTCTACCAGATCCAGACGAAGTTCCGCGACGAGATCCGGCCGCGTTTCGGGCTGATGCGCGCCAAGGAATTCATCATGAAGGACGCCTACAGTTTCGACACGGGCTGGGACGAGGCCGACGTCAGTTACAAGGCGATGTACGAGGCGTATGTGCGGATATTCCATCGCTGCGGATTGCGCACGAAGGTGGTGGAGGCGGACACCGGAGCGATGGGCGGCAAGTCGTCGCACGAGTTTATGGTCTTGGCCGAGGCGGGTGAGGACGGTTTGGTCGAATGCGGATCCTGCTCCTATGCCGCGAATCTGGAACAGGCGGTGGGGCGCGTGACGGGGGCGCTGGTGTTTGGCGATGCCGCGGCATTGCCGGAGAAGGTATCCACGCCGGGCAAACGCACGATCGACGAGGTGGCGGCGTACATGAAAGCCGCGCCGGAGCAATTCATCAAGACCTTGATTTACGTGGCCGACGGCAAGCCGGTGGCGGTAATGGTGCCGGGCCACCGAGACGTCAATGAAATCAAGTTGCGCAAGCTTCTGGGTGGTGACGTGGTGTTGGCCGATCCTGGTACTATCGTGAAGGTCACCGGCGCGCCGGTCGGGTTCGCCGGACCGGTGGGGCTTTCCATTCCGTTGCTTGCCGATGTGCGGCTGCAGGGATCGTCAGGCCTGATCAGCGGCGGCAATGAACAGGACGTCCATGTGCGCAACATTGTGCTGGCCCGCGACGTCGGCGCGGTTCGTTATGAGGACATCGCGATCGCGCGGGGCTGCGACGGTTGTCCGCGTTGCGAAGGAACACTGGTAGAGGCGCGTGGCATCGAAGTCGGGCATGTCTTCAAGCTTGGCACGAAATACAGCGAGAAGCTGGGAGCGGTCTATCTTGACGCGCAGGGCGGCAAGCATCCGATGATCATGGGTTGCTACGGAATTGGCGTCACCCGCACCTTGCAATCGGTGATCGAGCAGAGCCACGACGGCCAGGGCATTGTGTGGCCGATCTCGATTGCGCCGTACGAAGTCGCGGTCATGGCGATCAACGCGGGTCATGCGGAAAGCGTCAAGGTGGCGGAGGAATTGGTGGCCGGCTTGCAAGCGGCCGGGGTTGACGTATTGTACGACGACCGCGACGAGCGGCCCGGGGTCAAGTTCAAGGATTTGGATTTGGTTGGCATGCCCTTGCGCGTGTGCGTGGGGGAGCGTTCGTTGACCAAAGGCGAAGTGGAAGTAAAAGACCGTAAAACGGGCGAGACGTCCGGTGTGCCGGTGGCAAGCGCCTTGGCGCAGATTATCGATCGCGTGCGCGCCATGCGTGCGATGTTGGTCGTACCGGTTTAAGGAGTGATGTATGCCGCGTAAATTCGATGTGCAGGGAACGCGTGAATATTTGTATTGGTCGCTGGGTCTGCTGTTGTTGACCTTGTGGGCGGTGCGGGACGGATGGGCCGGTTATTGGGCATCCATCGGGCTCGAGCCACTCGTCTCCAACATTATCCGCGAATATCCGGACTACCCATCGGATAGTTTCTACATGTTCAATCGCGTGTTGACGTTCCTGGCCGGCATTGGCTCCCTCGTCACCGGCGTGATTCACCGCATGGTGCGTTAAGCATAAACCGCACGTTTTGGCGGGACGAGTGGACAACGAAAGCCGAACAAAAATACCTTAATACCAAACTTGACCCACAACCTGTTTGGTATACTATGGTTACAGATAAGGCAATCTCGCGGCCAAGGTACGTGCAACCAGCAGGAAGGATGGGGGTATCGCCATGACAAAACGTGATCTCGTCGTTCGAATTTCAGAAGAAACCGGGTTGATCCAGCAGGATGTGTACACGGTCATTCAGAAGACCTTGGATTACATTGTGGAGGGGTTGACCAAGGGCGAAACCATCGAGTTCCGCAACTTTGGTGTCTTCGAGGTTCGTACGCGCAAGCAGCGTATTGGTCGCAATCCCAACAAGCCGGTGCAAGTGGTCACGATTCCGGAGCGTAAAGTGGTCAAGTTCAAGCCGGGCAAGATCATGAAGCAGTTGATCACGGATCAGCCCCAGGCTCCGACCTCCGGCGACGCTTCGTCGGCTGATTGAGTCGAATGGCCTCGGAAGAGTTTCAGCCCATTCAGGGTATGTCCGATCTGGCATACCCGGAAATTACCATCTGGCAGCGGCTTGAGGACAGTGCCCGCCGCATGCTTTCCCTTTACGGCTTCACGGAAGTACGCACGCCGATTGTCGAACGCCGCGCCGTTTTCGAGCGTTCCCTGGGTGACACCACCGATGTGGTGCAAAAGGAGATGTACCAATTCGAGGATGCCGGAGGGCGGCCGTTGGTTTTGCGGCCAGAAGGCACGGCCGGAATTACGCGTTACATTGCCGGCTTGGGTCAGGACGGGAACGGGGCGCGGGTGTATTATGTCGGGCCGATGTTTCGTCGGGAGCGTCCCCAGGCCGGGCGGCGTCGCCAATTCCACCAGTTCGGCGCGGAAGCGATCGGCGAAGCCAATCCTTATGCCGATGCGGAAATGATCGCCATGCAACTGCACCTGCTTCGCACGTGGGGCATTGAGCAGGCGGTTTTGAAGATCAACACCCGGGGCATGGCTGCTGATCGTACCGCCGTGCAGCAGGGCATGCTGGATGCCTTGACGGCGCGGCGGGATCGTTTATGTGACGATTGCCGGCGGCGCATGGAAGGGAATGTGTTGCGGGTGCTGGATTGCAAGCAACCTGGTTGTCGGGAGGTGGTGGCGGGGTTGCCGCCGATGACCGAGTATATGGCCGAATCATCGCGTGACTATCTGCGCGATGTGTTGTCGATTTTGAAACGACTCGATATCCCGGTCGTGGTGGATCCGTTGCTGGTGCGCGGGCTCGATTATTATCAGCACACGGTGTGGGAGTTCTCTCACCGTGGACTCGGCGCGCAGGATGCGATGGGGGCGGGCGGTCGTTATGTGATCAACATGGGCGGCCGTGAGGTGGCCGGGGTGGGGTTCGCGATGGGCCTGGAGCGGGTGATCATGGCCCTGAAGTCGGAGCGGGGGGAGATGAAACCCGAGGCGACGCCGCTGGTATGGATCGTTACGATGGACGCTTCCCTGGTGGAGACGCATCTTCAACTGGCCCAGACTTTGCGGTTGCGTGGGATTGCCTGTGGCATCGATTTGGGCGGGCGCAGCATCAAAGCCCAGATGCGGGCGGCGGGGCGGGCGGGGGCGCGGTGGGCGATTTTGCAGGGAGTTGTGGAAGAGCAGAAGGGCCTCTTCATGCTCAAGGACATGGAATCCGGCGAGCAGCGCGAGGTTGATTTGCCGGCTCTGTTGGAGCAGCTCAAAGCGGCTCAATTACGTGTTTCCTGACGGGCTGCGGGCCGACGTGCCGTCCAAGAGGCGGTGACTCAATCCGAAAACCGGTATTGAAGAACCGCAGATTTCGCAGATAACGCAGATGGGAACGTGATCGTAATCTTCGGCCATCGATTTCCGGAGAAACCTTCGGTACCAACATGTGTGAACTTAAAAATCAACCATCCGCGTACATCCGGGAAATCAGGCTTCGCACGGCTACGCCCTGACATGTACGCGGTTCCAAGTCCTGAATTCGGACCAAATCCGTGTTGATCCGTGTTCATCCGTGGTTCCAACTTCTGAAGTCGGTTTCACACCGCGCGTAGGGTACGAATCGGGAAGCCCGGGATGATCGGTACTTCGGCGTGCCGGCGTTTAGGGAATGCTCACGCGCACCCGGTAGATGCGGCATTCGGATTCGGCGGGGAGGGACAGTACATTCGCTTCGGCGGTACTGCGGGCCTGCATGTTGGCATTGCCGGCGATCGGTTGCCAATTGTTGGAACGCAGATCGGTGCAGGCCTCGAGGGTGTACAACCGTTCGGAGGAGACGGGGCCATAAGCGATGTGGGTTTGACCATCCAAGTTGGAAACATCCACGTGAAGACTGAAGAAGGATTGGGCATCGCCGGGGTTTGTGTCGGCGAGGTATTCATCAAGGTCGGACACGCCATCGCGATCGGTATCCGAGTTCTTGCCTTTTGAACTGCCGATGTTGTGAGCGATTTCCCACCAGTCCGGAATGCCATTGCGGTTTGAGTCGGTGGTCGCGGAAATCAAGCCCAAGCTGTGGTAGCCGCCGACGGAGACAGCGGTCAAGGTGGTCGTCAGTGCGCCCGCGGCCATCGGGTCATCCAAGTCGGTCGCACGATCGTCATCGTCGTTGGCATCATCGCCGGGACGGCTGGCGTTGCCGCCCCACACCACCAGGGTTCCATCTTTCTTGATGGCCATGCTGATGGTTTGTCCGGCGGAAATGGCAACGACATCGTCTTCGGCTTCATCGGGAACGTCGCACTGGCCGTAGGAATTATCGCCCCAAGCGATCACTTCGCCGTCATCGGTAAGGGCCAGCGTATGGAAGTAACCGGCGGCGATGCTGACGATGTCTTCCATTGCATCTTCCGGGATCGCCTGAATACCGAAGTCGCTGCTACCCCAAATGATGACTTCGCCGTTCTTGCGGAGGGCCACGCTGTGCATGGCGCCGGCGGAAATCTGAATGGCATCGGTCAGTCCCAGCGGCACATAGGTCTGTCCGAATTCATTGTAACCCCAAGCGTATACGGTTCCGCTCTTGTGGAGGGCCAGGCTGTGGAACATGCCGGCGGAGACGGCCGTGAACGAGGGGGCCTGGCAATTTTTGGGAATGCTGGATTGACCATCGCTGTTATCGCCCCACGCGACGATTTGGCCATTCTTTTTCAGGCCCAAGCTGTGGAAACCACCCGCGGAAATGGCGACCAGGTTATTCTGGCTTTTTTTGGGAATATCCAACTGACCGGCGTCATTGTCACCCCACGCCACCACGACGCCCGACGTCGTCAGAGCCAATGAGTGGCTGAAGCCAGCGGAAATAGCGGAAACACTCTTGTTGCGAACTGTTTCAGGAACGTCCGTACCCCAAGCGACCAGGCGACCATCCGCCCATATCGACTGGCAAAGCGACATGATGAATACCAGATAAATCGGTATAGCATGTTTCAGATGTACAGTGTTCCTCATAATCGAGTTATTTGATTTGTATGTTTTTTTACAGGTGATCGCAAGCCCAAAAGCTATATTTTTCAAGCAGTTATGACGGTTGGCGATCGGTGGTTGGAGGGTTGTCTGTTTCTGTCTTAACATCATGGTAATTAGCATGATGTGAGATATGCGACCTGGTTGGTTGGGGATGATGGATGAAGCGTGTCGTCGTTGGTTGGAATCTTTTGCCAAAAAAAACGGGAGATGATTTGCGTTTTGCCGGGGTACTGGATAGGATGCGCGGTCCATTTTCTGGAGTTGGTAAAAAGCTGATTGTGTTGAGGTTATTATGTCGTATCGATCACATACGTGCGGGGAGCTGCGGGCCGATCATCATCATCAAACGGTGACCTTGGCGGGGTGGGTGGATACCATTCGCGATCATGGCGGCATTTTGTTCATCGACTTGCGCGACCGGTACGGCACGACGCAGGTGGTGTTCGATCCGACGGACGCGGCCGAGGCGTGCCGGGTGGCGGGTGAGGCGCGGCCTGAATTCGTGTTGCAGGTGGAAGGCGTGGTCGGGTTGCGGCCGGCGAACATGGTGAACACGACGTTGGCGACCGGGGCGATCGAGGTCTTCGCCAAGAAGGCCATCATCCTGAACCGCAGCAAGACGCCGCCGTTCCCGTTGGAGGACGAGAAGGCGGCCAAGGTCAGCGAGGATTTGCGGTTGACGTACCGCTATCTTGATTTGCGCCGGCCGACGATGCAGCGCAACCTGGTCATCCGGCACAAGATTCTTCAGGCGGTCCGTCAGTACATGGACGGCGAGCATTTCGTGGAAGTGGAGACGCCGATCCTGACCAAGAGCACGCCGGAAGGCGCGCGCGACTATCTGGTACCGAGCCGCGTGGTGCCGGGTTCGTTTTTCGCCCTGCCGCAAGCGCCGCAACAATACAAGCAGTTGCTGATGATGGCGGGCATGGACCGGTATCTGCAGATCGCGCGCTGTTTCCGTGACGAGGACTTGCGGGCGGATCGCCAACCGGAGTTCACGCAGGTGGACGTGGAAATGTCGTTCATCGACGAGGAGGACATTTACCGGATCATCGACGGCATGCTGGTCGAGATCATGCGGGTGGCCGGGCATGGCGAGATCAAGACGCCGATTCCGCGCATGACCTACCGCGATGCGATGGACCGGTTTGGCAGCGACAAGCCCGACCTTCGGTTCGCCATGGAGTTGGTGGATTTGAGCGGTGTGTTCGCGTCGACGCAGTTCAAGGTGTTTGCGTCGGTGTTGCAGCAGGGCGGCGTGGTGAAGGCGATCAATGCCAAGGGGCTGGCCGGGGTTTCCGCCGGAGTGATCGATCAGTGGACGGATCTGGCGAAAGAAGCCGGTCTGGGCGGCCTGGCCTTTATTCGCGTTCAGGAGGACGGGACGTGGAAATCGCCGATCACGAAGTTTTTCAGTGAGCAGGAGAAAGCGGATCTGACGGCGAAGCTCGGCATCGCGACGAACGATTTGATCCTGTTCGCCGCCGATCAACGCGACAAGGCGAACGTGGCTTTGGGCCGGTTGCGTTTGCTGGCGGCGGCGATGTCGAACATCGTGCCGAAAAACACATTCGTCTTTACGTGGGTGACGGATTTCCCGTTGCTGGAGCGGGGGGCCGACGGGCACTTGGCTTCGATGCACCACCCGTTCACCTCGCCGAAACCGGAAGATGTGCCGCTGTTGGATACCAACCCGGTCGACGTGCGGGCCCGCGCTTATGACATCGTGCTGAACGGCGTCGAATTGGGCGGCGGCAGCATCCGCATTCATGATCCGGTCCTGCAGGCCAAGATGTTTGAAATCCTCGGCTTGCCGCAGGATGAAATTCAGGAACGGTTCGGCCATCTGATCAACGCGTTGTCCTTTGGCACGCCGCCGCATGGCGGTATCGCCTTGGGCGTGGATCGTCTGGTGATGTTGATGGTGGGCGCGGACAGCATCCGCGATGTGATCGCGTTCCCGAAGACCCAGAAGGCGATGGACCTGATGATGGGCGCGCCGTCGACGGTGGATGGCCGCCAGTTGAAGGATGTCCATCTGGAACTGGCCTTGCCGAACGAACCGGCGTAAACGCGGACGGACGACGGGCCGCGACCTGATCGGGTGGCGTGCCGTAACCAGCTTGACGCGTTGCCTGGTCGCCCTCACGATGCACCGGCATGGGTTCGATACGGGCATGGTGGTTGGCGTGCGGGATCGTTTCGTTGATCCTCGCTCCCGCCGATGCGGGCATACTTGCCCTGTATCCGTTTACCAGCAATTCCCCGCAGGCGAGTTTGGTCGCGCCCGGTTTGCAGGCCGGGCCGGTCGTGCTTTCGTCGGGTAGCGTTTCCTACAACACCGCGAACGCTGCTTCGTGGACCGGTCCCAGCGGGGTGCCTTACGCGCGGGGGTCGTCCGGGTGGACGGCGAGCAGCCAGGAATTGGCCCGGCATTTCACGTTTACGCTCTCGGGCGCGGGCGTCTCGTTTTCCGTCACCAACATCAGTTTGTGGTGGCGGCGCACATCGGCGGGGCCGTCGAACGGCGGTGTGCGCGTCGAGGCCGATGTGGTGTACGCCGAAGCACTGCCGGTCAACAGTACGGTCGAGGTCCGCATCCCGGTGAACCTGCCGAATCGGACGGGCATCACGATTCGAATCGATGGATGGGGCAACACCGGCACGGGTTCCGGCGAATTCCAGATCGATGACATCACGATCGAGGGTGCGGTGGTGGCGCCCGAGGCGCCGGACTGGCCTTCCTCCAATCTCGTGGCGGTCGCGGAAGGGACTGGCCGGATACGGTTCCAGTGGCAACCGGGCGATGGCCAACGGAGGTTACTGGTGGTGCGGGAGGGCGGCGAGGTGGAGGGGCGGCCGGCGGCGCGAACCGGTTATGCCGCGGCTGCGGAATGGGGTGCGGGCGATGAACTCGCGCCGGGTGAATTCGTCGTTTATGACGGCGACGCGGAAACCAACGTCGTCGTAACGGGATTGGCGGCCGGCGCGGGTTATACGGCGGCCTTGTTCGATTACAATGGGGCGGGCGAATGGGCGGCTTATCAAACATCGGTCTTCGCGACAGCCCATGGACAGACGTATCCTGTCAACTCGAATGAAACGGGTTCGGTGCGGTGGCAGCTCGGTCCGGCCGCGGCGGTGGAGGATGGGGCGATGTGGCGGATCGATGGCGGGGCGTGGTTGCCGGATGGATTTCAGACCAACCTGCCGGCGGATGTGTATGGCATCGATTTCCTTCCTGTTTCGGGCTGGGCCACGCCGGAGCCGACCAACATCGCGGTCGTGGCCGGCGACTCGTTCGTGTTCACAGCATTGTATCGCTCCGACATCGCGCGGGTTCGCGTCGCCACGTATAACATCGAAGTCGGTTTGGGGCCGGCGGGCAGCGACGATTATGAGTCGGTGAAGGCCATCTTGAAGCGTGTGGATGCGGACATTGTGGCGTTTCAGGAATTGCGGGCGAACTCTTCCAACGAGTGGGTGCAGCTTGCCGGCGAACTGGGATATTCCAACCGGGCGTGGGGAGTGGCGAATGGTTCGTTGTCGGGCGGGCATTTCCTTGGCTATTTCAGCCGGTATCCGATCACCGACGTGCATCATGTGTTCTCGCCGCCGGGGGCCAACGAAATGACGCGGCCGCCGATGCGGGTGTCGGTGGCGGTGCCGGGTATCGATACGCCGCTGGTATTGTGGAATGTGCATGCGAAGGCGAGCGGGTTCAACACCGATGCGTTTCGCCGGGCGATCGAAGCGCGCCGGTTGGTGGAGGACATCGATGAGTACACGGCGGCGCACACGAATCACCGGTTGTATGCCGTGCTGGGGGATTTCAACGATGACGTCAACGATTTCCAGGTTGTGTCGATCGGCGCGGCGCCGACCGATCTGCCCGCCTCGTATGTGCTGGGTTCGGATATCACGTTTCCGGTGTTGTACCATGCGTATCCGACCGACCGCATCGGCGAGGCGGGGGAGGGTTTGCAGCGCGTGCCTTCGTGGCAGCAGGATGGCGTATCGGATGGCACCTATCAAAGCGGGCGGTCGATCGACTACATCTACATCAGTCCGGCGTTGCATGCCAAACAACCCACTTCGTACTGGGCGGAGGCATACAATGCTTTCTGGGAAGGAACCTTTGCGGGGTTGCCGAAAGCGGGTGCTCCGGTCGCGACCAATGTCAGCGGCTTGGCCTCCGATCATTTCCCGGTTTTCGTGGATCTGATGCTGGAGGATGCGGTGGACTTGCCGCCGCCACTTGAGCTGGTTGGCGATGGTTGGACCTGGGTGGTCGATGAAGGGAGTTGGCCGGCGGCGACGCAGTGGGTGAGTCTGGTCAATCAAGCGGGTGTTGACATCGCATGGACGTCGATGCCGGGATCGGCGTGGGTCACGTTGACGCCGGATCATGGGGTGGTGCCGGCGGGAACCGGGGTGGCGGTCGGAGTGACGGCATCGCCGGTGGTTGCGGGATGGGCGGGCGACACGTACTCGTTTGCTTATGTGGTGCAGGACCTGACGTACGGTCAGCAGACCAACTTGGTCGGGAGGTTGATTGTGCGCGACGGCATGGACGAGACGTGGCGCGCCGGCTGGTTCGGCACGCCGTATCCGGATGCCGTGCGGCAAACCCGGGCGGTGGATGACGCGGACGGCGACGGCTTCACCAATGGGGAAGAGTATATCGCCGATACGGATCCGACCAGCGAGGACAGTCGCTTTGGCGGGATCGGGTGGTTTCAGCTCGGTGCGGACTGGTACGCGTATGTGTCGCCGGCGTCATCCAACCGTGTGTACATGTTGGAGCGCAGAAGGGGCGGTTTGGCGGGAGACTGGGAGCCGGTGGAGTGGGGTCCGGGTCAAGATGGCTGGTGGTACCGGGAGGTGGGTGATCGGGGGCCGGAAGAATCGTACTTTCGGATAAACGTCAGGCTGCCGTGAAGGTTTTTCCAACGATTGGAAAAACGTGTTGGTTCGCGGTCCAACGATTGGAAACCGGGTTGATGGAGGTCAGAAATTTTCGCAGAAGGTGCAAAGGTGTTTTCCTTTGCGGGCCATGCAGGTCACTTTGGAGCACGCGGTTTCGGGGGTGTCGATGAATTTAAGCCAGACCCGGTAGCGACCGGATGTTTCGTTCACTTCCTGGCAGCGCACGACGGCGCCGGGGCAGTGTACG
>ERZ761603.2472-NODE-2472-length-12659-cov-38.020311_pt1 | contig 12659 bp, 12 predicted proteins | sample MGYA00511879_ERZ761603 | MGnify/ENA primary metagenome ERZ761603 (study PRJEB28899, sample SAMN02850040) | bioreactor sludge metagenome | biome: EBPR Sludge; feature: EBPR Bioreactor; material: flocular biomat | place: Australia: Thorneside Wastwater Treatment... | reverse complement strand
TCTCGCCAGGGGGGCGGGTATTTTCGGGAGTCGGGGCGGCAGGCGCGGGAAGCGCGGCGATGAGGTCGTGGGCGAGGGTTTGGAGATAATCGCGGGTGGGGGTGGGGAGCGCGCTATAGGGGTACTCGCGCGCCTTGGATCGCACTTTTGCGCGAGATGGCCACAAATTTTTTTCCGCTGTTGATCTCACGCGACGCTCTGTTGTTGGCAGGCCGGGGAGCCCGGCGAGTTCCTGCGCCGAAAACCACCCGGCGGCGGGGTCGATCCGGCAGCCGTTGACCGCTTCAATCGTGGCCATGGCGCCCCCGGCGGGCGAACAGGGAGAGGGGTCTCGCCGCTTCGCTAGAATGGAGAGGCCGGCTGACCACTGGCAAACCATTCCACTTCACCGGAGACCCCTCATGGAAAACGACGACGATGACCTGCTTTACCTGTCCACGGTGCATTCCGACCTCGCACAAATGTTCATGTTTGACGCGCTCGTCTGTGCTTTGCACCATGCAGGAACACTCCCTATCGATGCTTTCAGAGGCTATCTGGACAAGTCGGAGGTGGCTCTGGGGAGGACTGTGCCGGAGTCCCTGGCGACGTTCCGTCGCAACCGGAAACATCTGGAAGGCCTTCTCCGAAGGATTGAAGCGCAGCGGACTGTGCCGCCGAAATGATCTCGTCTGCTCGCTGCACCAAGCGCTCGTGGCGAAGACGTCTCGCTGCTGCTCTCTGCGGCCGAAGCTCATCGAAAAGCGCTCCTGGCCGCACGGCAAGCGCCGCCACAATGATCACCTGCAGAAATCGCAGGTCATCGGCTGAGAACTGATGAAAATCCCAGTCGTGGAGCAGCGTGATGCAGCTCAGGAGGCCTGCCAGCCGATCCTCGTCGACGATTCCTGACGCTTGACAGCTCGCCAGCGTCACCAGCTGGACGGCGGTCCGGAAGTCGCCCTTCTGGACCGCCTCATTCAGCGCTTTCAGGTCCTGATCGGATGCGGACTGCGTGTTGGGCGCGCTCATTTCTCGATCACTCTCCGTTGCTCGGGCGTCGCCCACGTCAGCTCGTTGGCGCGGCGCATGCCTTCGTCCATCCCGGACAGGTACGCGTCGGCCTCCGCAGAACCCACCTGGTAGGGGAACGGAAGGTCCTGAACCCCGTCCAGGCGCTTGAGAAGCACATCCCGGACGCCCGCGCGGTAGGCCGCTGAGCGGGCCGGACGGCCCGGATAAAACGCCAACTGCATGAGGGCTTCAGTCTTGCTCATGGTTTCGACTCCTCGATGAGGGTGCCGTCCTTGATCCCCAACTCGACGGCAATGCGGTGACTGATCCCGTGCCGGCACGGGCGGGTGCCGCTGAGCACCCAATGCACGATCTGGGGCTTGTAGCCCCGCGCTCGCGCCCACGCCGCCACGGTCTGCCCGGTGCGGAGGAACCGCTCCTTCGCGAGCGCGGCGCGCTCGGCGGTGCTCTTCTGGGTGGACTTGCCCAAGTTCATGGCATACCCTGTAGTGTTTAGTGATGGTTGAGCGTGTATTGTTCGCGCAAAAGTGCGGTTTGTCAACGCAATTGTGCGCGTCCGATTCCTCCTTTCTCGGTGTCCTGGTGCGATGGCCTCAAGTGTCGGAAAACAAAGCGCTTCTGATAATCGGACGTCGTCCGATTCGCAAGGGAGTTCGCGTCCGATTCCTGGCGTCGAATCGGACGCGTTCATTACCCGGCTTCGGGAGGTTATTGGGAGCGAAACCGTCGCCTCATTCGCCAGGAGATGCAATATCGGCGAAAGCGTCGTTCGCGGGTATCTGCAGAGCGGGAAGCGTCCAGGGATGGCGCACTTGGTGGCTATGGCGGACGCTGGATCGGTGACCGTCGATTGGCTTGCGTCCGGGCGCCTGCCGCGGACTCGCGCGGAGGTGCTCGCTGCGCTGCGTCAGTCGGCCGCACCCGGTCCAGCGCTGTCCTGCCGTGAACCGAATGCCTCGGTGAGCGACGCGGTGCCGAAGATCAACGCGGAAGCCCTTGCGGCGATCCTGGCGGGCATTCTCGATGCCATGGGGCCGTCCGCAGACCCGCGGCTGGCCGCAAAGAAGGCGGTGGAGCTGTATTGGGAGGTGTTGGGAGGGGCGTGATCACCCCGGAGGGTCCAGCCCGCAGGCCGACGGTGCCGGATCGACCAGGCGCCGCCTGATCCTTGCGGCTGGTGGCGCCTGTGGGCGCTCCTCACCGAGCCGGCCGGGGTCGTCCAGGCGGTTCCCGCTCAGAACGCCTCGCCTCGAAACCCGCCCGCGTCAAACCGCGTTCGACTTCGGAAATGTTTGACGGTCGGCGGCAGCCCTGCGACAAATATCGTGCGAACCTGCCCAATATTTAAGCGATTCCGCCCAACCCTGCTGCAAATCGCTTCCCGTCCGATTTCGCCGCCGATCCCGCTCAAACCCGCATGGTTGCGGCTCTTCCCGGATCTGCCCGCCCCATCGCCCATTGCGTCCCGTGCGACAAATATCGTGCGAAATCACATGCATCCCGTGCGACAAATATCGTGCGAAATCACACACAATATCGTGCTATTTCACACGAGCCACAAAGCAAAAAGGCCAATCTGAAGATTGGCCTAACTGCCTGCTTCCATTGGCACGCCCGGAGCGATTCGAACGCCCGACCCCTTGGTTCGTAGCCAAGTACTCTATCCAGCTGAGCTACGGGCGCCTTGCCATGTCTGAGCGCGGGATTATACCGAGCTGATTCGCCCCGCTCAAGCACTATTTGCAGGCTTGCCAGTGTTGCACGGTCGGCGCTGGCCGCCAGCTCAGCGCCCGTTCGACGATCTCGCGCACATTGCTGGACAGTCCGTCGATCACCCGCAGCTTATCGAGCACCGAGCGCGCCTGCGTCTGGCGTCGGGGGTCGAAGCGGCGCCAGCGATCGAAGCGTCGGGCAAGGCGGGCGGCCACCTGCGGGTTGAACCGATCGAGCACGGCGATCTGCCCGGCGAGCAGGCGATAGCCGCCGCCGTCGGCGGCGTGGAAACGCACATGGTTGTTGCCGAAGGTGTTGAGCAACGCATAGACCTTGTTCGGGTTGTGCAGGTCGAAAGAGGGGTGCGCGAGCAGACGCTCGACCACCGCCAGCGTGTTCGGCAGACGACTGGCTGCCTGGATGGCCAGCCACTTGTCCACCACCAGCGCTTGGTCGTGCCAGCGCTCGTGGAAGATCGCCAGTGCCTGCGCGCGTTCGCTGCAGTCGTGCTGTGCCAGGATGCTGAGGGCGGCGAGCTGGTCGGTCATGTTGTCGGCCGATGCGAACTGCTGCAGCGCCAGCGTCCGGCTCTCGGCGGAGCCCGATTCACCGAGATAGCCGAGGCAGAGGTTGCGCAGCGCCCGGCGTCCGGCAGCGGCCGGGGTGGGCTGGTAGGGTCCGTCTGGGGCCAGCGCGTCGTAGGTCTGCCGGAAGTCGCTGCGCAACGCTTCGGCCAGGAAGTTGCGCAGGCCATTGCGCGCCGCGTGCAGTGCATCGGGATCGACGACGGCCATCTCTTCCGCCAGCGTTGCCTCTCCGGGCAGGGTCAGGACCTCGGCGGCAAAGGCCGGATCGTCGCCGCCCTGCCGGAGGACCTGTGCCACAGCTTCGGCAAAGCCTAGCGGCCAGTCGGTCGGCCGGCCGCCGGCGCAGTCGGCGGTGGCGCCGAGGATCAGCCGGCTGGCCAGGCGGTGCCCGGCTTCCCAGCGGTTGAACGGGTCGCTGTCATGGGTCAGGAGGTGGCTCAGATCCGCATCGCGCCAGTCGTGGTCGACAATCACGGGCGCCGAAAAGCCGCGCAGCAGCGAGGGTACCGGCGCTGCCGGCAGATCCTCGAAGACGAAGTGCTGCTCGTTTTCGCTCAGCGACAGGATGCGTGTCGTCCTGCCGCGCTCGGCACTGTCCGCTTCGCCGGCCAGGTAGAGCGGCAGATCCCGACCGTCCGGGCCGAGCAGCCCGATCGCCAGCGGAATGTGGAATGGCGGGCCGGTTTCGTCGGCCGTCGGCCGCGATTGGGCAAGCGTCAGGCAATAGCGGCGGCGACTTGCGTCGTAGGCGCCGCTGGTGTGCACATGCGGTGTGCCGGCATGGTCATACCAGTGCTTGAACTGCGTCAGGTCGATGCCCGAAGCGTCGGCCATGGCGGCGACGAAGTCGTCGCAGGTGACGGCCTGGCCATCGTGCCGTGCGAAGTAGAGGTCCATGCCGCGCCGGAAGGCCGGTCTGCCGATCAGCGTCTGGATCATGCGCACCACCTCAGCGCCTTTTTCATAGACCGTGCTGGTGTAGAAGTTGTTGATCTCGATATAGGAGTCGGGCCGTACCGGATGCGCCATCGGACCGGCGTCCTCGGGAAACTGCGCGGCGCGCAGCGCGCGCACGTCGCGGATGCGACTGACCGCACGGCTGTGCATGTCGGCGCCGAATTCCTGGTCGCGGAAGACGGTCAGCCCCTCCTTGAGCGACAACTGGAACCAGTCGCGGCAGGTGACGCGGTTGCCCGTCCAGTTGTGGAAGTATTCGTGCGCGACGACGCGATCGATGTTCTGATAGTCGCCATCGGTGGCGGTGTCTGCCCTGGCGAGAACGTATTTGGTATTGAAGATGTTGAGGCCCTTGTTCTCCATGGCCCCCATGTTGAAGTCGCCGACGGCGACGATCATGTAGTGGTCGAGGTCACACTCCAGCCCGAAAACCTCTTCGTCCCAGCGCATCGAGCGTTTGAGGGCGTCCATCGCGTGTGCGCACTGGTCGAGCTTGCCGGGTTCGACGAAAACGGCGAGCTCGACGCTGCGTCCGCTGCCGGTACGGAAGCGATCGCGCAGCACGTCCAGGCGGCCGGCGACCAGTGCGAACAGATAGCAGGGCTTGGCAAAGGGGTCCTGCCAACGCGCCCAGTGCCGGTCCACTCCTTCGTCGCCGTTGGCGACCGGGTTGCCGTTGGCGAGCAGCACCGGCAGGCTGCTCTTGTCCGCGTGCAGGGTGACGAGGTAGCGCGACATGATGTCCGGACGATCGGGAAACCAGGTGATGCGGCGGAAGCCCTGCGCCTCGCACTGGGTGAAGTAGCCGTCCTTCGAGCGGTACAGCCCGCACAGGCTGGTGTTGTGATCGGCGTCGACGCGCACCCGCGTGCTCAGCGTCAGTGCGTCGGGCGGGTTGGCGATGCTCAGGCGGCAATCACTGCAGGTGTATTCGCCGGTAGCCAGCGGCGTGCCATCGATTGCCAGCGACAGGGTTTCGAGGCCGTGGCCGTCCAGTTGCAGCGCTTGCCCGGCGGCTGCCGCCGGATTGCGCCGCAGGTGCAGGTGGCTGTCGACCAGCACCTCGCCGCTGTTGAAGTGAATGTCCAGTTCCACCTCATCGACCAGGAAGGGGGGAGGGGCGTAATCCTGGCGATGGATTCTGCGGGGGCTCGGATCGTTCATCGGTGTTCCCTGTCTTTCTGGCGGTTGCGTCCGGCCGGCGCGCACGGTCGGGTCCGGAACCAGGCGGTGCGCGCGGTGACTATGGTTTGCCGAGCAAGCCGAGGCGGCTCAGTTGCTCGGCAACGCCGGTCGCCATCTTGCGATAGCCTTCGGCGTTCGGGTGGATGGGGTCGGCCTTGAGATTGGCGTCGGCCAGGATAGTCGCCAGAACGCCCTCGACCAGTGGCAGCTTTTCCTCGCTGGCCAGCTCGGCATAGATCCTGGCGTCGGGCAGTTTGCCGGTGACGGCGCCGATCAGCGACAGACGAGGCACGGCGAGCAGCACGACCTGCGCACCGGACTGCCTGATCGTGCCGATGATGGCGCGCAGGTCTTCCTTGATCGCCGCTTCCGGCCGCCGACTCAGGAAGTCGTTGCCGCCGAGTTCGACGATGACCAGTGCCGGCTGTGTTGTCTGCAGCATACGGCCGATCCGTTCGCGGGCGCTTTCCGCACTGTCACCGGGAATGCCCGCGTTATAAATTCGCCAGCCGCTGCGCGTGGCGAGCTGGCGCGGATAGTCCTCGCCAGGGCCGGCACCCGTGCCGAAGGTGATGCTGTTGCCGAAGGCGAGGACCGCACTGCCGGCCGGCAGCGCCGCGAGCCTGGGCGATGGCTGGCAGCCGGCGAGCAGCATGCAGGCGAGCAGGAACAAGCGGTGGAGCAAGCGGTGGAGCAAGCGCATCGGCGAACCGCTGCGGGGGTCGGGTGCCTTGCGGCTCATGGCAGTTCGTCGCGCGGCAACAGGAAGACGTACTGATCGCCGGCGCTGGTGTCGAGCCAGGTGAATGGAGTTTCCGGGAAGGCGGCTTCGAGGGCTTCCCGGTTGTGGCCGATCTCGACCACCAGCAGACCGCCCGGCTTGAGATGGTGGCGGGCGCCGGCCAGGATGGCGCGCGTCAGATCGAGTCCGTCCGTACCGCTGGCCAGCGCCAGGGCGGGTTCGCAGCGGTACTCGGCGGGCAGGGTGGCCATTGAAGCGGCATCGACATAGGGCGGGTTGGCGATGATCAGGTCGTAACGCCGGTTTTTGAGCCGGGTGAAGAGATCGCCCTCGACCAGACGAACGCGCTCGCCAAGCTGGTAATCGACGACGTTGCGCTGCGCGACGGCGAGTGCGGCGGGTGACAGGTCGACGGCGTCGACCAGCGCCGTGGGGAAGGCGTGCGCCGCGATGATCGCCAGGCAAGCCGAGCCGGTGCACAGATCGAGAACGTTGTTCACCTGGTCGGCATCGTCGATCCATGGGGTCAGTTGCTCGCGCAGCAGTTCGGCGATGAATGAACGCGGGACGATCACCCGTTCGTCGACGTAGAAGCGATGCTCGCCCAGCCAGGCCTCATGGGTCAGGTAGGCGGCCGGCAGTCTTTCGCTGACCCGACGTTTGACCAGGCGCAGGGCGCTGGCGCGTTCGTCGCTGGTCAGTCGGGCGTCGAGAAAGGGTTCGAGTCGGTCGAGCGGCAGGTGCAGGCTGTGCAGCAGCAGATAGGCAGCCTCGTCCCAGGCGTTGTCGGAGCCGTGGCCGAAGAAGAGCCCGGCCTCGGTGAAGCGGCTGACCGCGAAACGCAGCAGGTCGCGCAGCGTCGACAATTCGTTTTGCGCCTGGTCAAACATCGGCCGGCAGGAGCTGCTCGATGATGCGGCGGTAGATGCCGGCCAGTTGCGGCAGGGCAGCCATTTCGACGCATTCATCGACCTTGTGGATGCTGGCGTTGACCGGGCCGAGTTCGACCACTTGCGGGCAGATCTCGGCGATGAAACGCCCGTCCGAGGTGCCGCCGGTGGTCGACAGTTCTGCCGCGATACCGGTTTCCGCCGCGATGGCCTGCCGCGCCGCGTCGATCAGGGCGCCACGCCCGGTGAGGAAGGGGCGGGCGCCCAGTGTCCAGGCGATGTCGTAGTCGAGCCCGGAACGATCGAGGACGGCGCCCAGGGCCGCCTGCAGTTGTTCCGGCGTGCTGGCCGTGGAGAAGCGGAAATTGAAGTCGATGACGACACTGCCCGGGATGACGTTGCCGGCGCCGGTGCCGCCGTGGATGTTGGAGACTTGCCAGGTGGTCGGCGGGAAAAAGTCGTTGCCCACGTCCCAGATGATTCCGGCCAGCGTGGCCAGCACCGGCGCGACCAGATGGATCGGGTTTCTGGCCAGGTGGGGGTAGGCGATATGACCCTGGATGCCGCGCACGGTCAGCTTGCCGGACAGCGAGCCACGGCGGCCGTTCTTGATCGTATCACCGAGCCGCTCGCTGGCCGTCGGTTCGCCGACGATGCAGTAGTCGAGCAGTTCGCCCCGACGGTGCAGCACATCGGTGACGGCGACCGTGCCATCCACCGCGTCCCCTTCCTCGTCCGAGGTGAGCAGGAAGGCGAGCGAGCCGCGATATGCCGGTCGCGCCGCGACAAAGGCTTCCGCTGCGGTCACGAAGGCCGCCAGGGAAGCCTTCATGTCGGCAGCGCCACGGCCATAGAGCAGACCGTCGTGCCGGGTCGGCACGAAGGGGTCGCTGCGCCAGTCCGCCGCTGGGCCGCTCGGCACGACGTCGGTATGGCCGGCGAGACAGAGCACCGGCCGGCTGGCGCCGCGCCGCGCCCAGAGGTTGCTCACCGCGCCGCGCCCGAGGAATTCGCAGGTGAAACCGATCGCTGCGAGGCGGCTGGCGATCAGCTCCAAGCAACCGGCATCGTCGGGGGTGACCGAGCGGCGGGCGATCAGTTGTTCGGCCAGCGCCAGCGTGTCGTCGCCGGGCGCGGCACTCTTGCGGTCGGCGGGCATCGGCGGTGGGTCAGGGAACGCTGGCCGTGTCGTCAAGGCTGAGCGTGAACTCCTTGTACGACGGGCTGCTGGGGTTGGTCGCCGCGAGGTCGAAGGTGGCTTCGCGCGGCTGCTCGTCCATCGCCAGGTTGCCGGCCGCGTCGTGGTTGTTGATCAGCCAGGACAGGTTGGTCGGCGAGTCGGCATTGAGCAGCGCTTCCTGCAGCGTGATCACGTCGGAGCGATAGAGACGGAACAAATCCTGCTCGAAGGTGCGCGATCCGGGGGCGAGGCTCTGCTCCATCGCCTCCTTGAGGGCCGGGATGTCGCCGGCCTCGATCAGTTCCTGGACATGGTAACTGTTGAGCAGCACTTCGACCGCCGGTGCCTGCCGGCCATCCTTCTTTTTGACCAGACGCTGGGAAACGATCGCCTTGAGGCTCACCGAGAGATCCATGTACAGGCTTCCCCGGCTGTCGACCGGGAAGAAGTTGATGATCCGGTTGAGTGCGTGGTAGCTGTTGTTGGCATGCAGCGTGCCAAGGCAGAGGTGACCGGTCTGGGCGTACGCGATGGCTGCCTGCATCGTCTCCCGGTCGCGTATTTCGCCGATCAGAATACAGTCCGGGGCTTGCCGCATGGCGTTCTTGAGGGCCGTTTCCCAGCCGAGGGTGTCCATTCCGATCTCGCGCTGGTTGACGATCGACTTCTTGTGCCGGAAGAGGTACTCGATCGGATCCTCGATGGTCAGGATGTGACCGCTGCAGTTGGCATTCCGGTAATCGAGCATCGACGCCAGGGTGGTCGATTTGCCCGAACCGGTCGAGCCGACGATCAGGATCAGCCCGCGCCGTTCCATCACCAGATCGGCCAGCACCGGGGGAAGCAGCAGCGACTCCAGGGTCGGGATATTGCCCATCACGTAGCGCACGACGATCGAGATCGAGGCGCGCTGGCGGAACAGGTTGATGCGGAAGTTGCCGAGCTTGGCGACCCCGAACGAGAGGTTCATCTCCTTGGTTTGCTCGAAGGCTTCGACCTGCTGCGGATTCAGCAGCTCGCTGGCGATCTTGTCGATCATCGCCGGTTCCATGATCTGCTGATTGATCGGTACGGTATTGCCCTGGATCTTGATGTGGATCGGGGCGCCGGCACAGATGAAGATGTCCGATGCCTGGCGCTCGGCCATCACGTGAAAGAGCTTGTCGAGGATCATTCGTCGCCCGCTGCCTGATGAGGGCGCGATCAGTCGCCGCGCAACAGATCGTTGATGCTGGTCTTGGCACGTGTTTTGGCATCGACCTTCTTGACGATCACCGCGCAGTACAGGCTGTAGCTGCCGTCGGCGGCGGGCAGATTGCCGGATACCACGACGGATCCCGGTGGTACGCGGCCATAGCTCACTTCACCGGTCTCGCGGTCGAGAATCCGGGTCGACTGGCCGAGATAGACACCCATCGAAACGACCGAACCTTCGCCGATGATGACGCCCTCGACGACTTCCGAGCGGGCACCGATGAAACAGTTGTCCTCGATGATCGTCGGGTTGGCCTGCAGCGGTTCGAGCACGCCGCCGATGCCGACGCCGCCCGACAGGTGTACGTTCTTGCCGATCTGTGCGCAGGAGCCGACCGTCGCCCAGGTGTCGACCATCGTGCCTGCATCGACATAGGCGCCGATATTGACGTAGGACGGCATCAGCACGACGTTCCGTCCGATGAAGGAGCCGCGCCGTGCGGTGGCCGGCGGCACGACACGGAAACCGCCACGATCGAAGGCGTCGGCATCGTAGGCGGCGAACTTGTTCGGCACCTTGTCGAAGTAGCGCATCGGTCCGCCATCGATCAGGCGATTTTCCTGCAGGCGGAACGAAAGCAGCACGGCCTTCTTCAGCCACTGGTGCGTCACCCATTCGCCATCGATCTTCTCCGCCACTCGGAGGGTGCCGTCGTCGAGCCGGCCGAGCACCGCGGCAACGGCTTCCCCGATGGCGCCCGGTGCGTTGTCTGGTTGCAGCGAAGCGCGATTTTCCCACGTCTCGTCGATGATCTGCTGGATGGCCTGCATGTCTGCCTTTCCTATAGTCTTGAAATGAATGAGCGGATGCGTTCGGCAGCCTCGATACAGTCGGCGAGTGGCGCAACGAGCGCGATGCGGACGAAGCCGGCGCCGGGATTGATTCCTTGGGCGGTGCGTGCCAGCAAGCTTCCGGGCAGCAGGACCACATTATAGTCGGCGAACAGTTGGCGGGCGAAGTCGGTGTCGCTGACCGGCGTCCTGACCCACAGGTAGAAACCGGCGTCGGGCATGCCGGTGCCGGGCAGTACTGCGGCCAGGCGGGGGGTCACGGCAGCGAACTTTTCAGTGTACTGCCGACGGTTTTCGCGCACATGCGCCTCGTCGTTCCAGGCTGCGACGCTGGCCGTCTGCACCGCCGGATTCATCGCGCTGCCGTGGTATGTGCGATAGAGCAGGAAGGATCTGAGGGTCGCCGCATCGCCGGCGACGAAGCCCGAACGCATGCCTGGAACGTTGGACCGTTTCGACAGGCTGGAGAACATCACCAGCCGTTCGAAACCGCGCCCGAGCCGGCGGGCCGCCTGCAGGCAGCCAAGCGGTGGCTCGCTTTCGTCGGGGAAAATCTCCGAGTAGCACTCGTCCGACGCGATCACGAAACCGTAGCGGTCGGCGAGGGCAAACAGTTGCCGCCAGTCGTCGAGCTGCAGCACCTTGCCGGTCGGGTTGCCCGGCGAGCAAACGAAGAAGAGCTGCACGCGCTGCCATTCCGCTTCGCTCAGGGTCGCGAAGTCGAAGGCGTAGTCGTTGCCCGGCAGCGTGTTGAGAAAACGCGGTTCGGCGCCGGCGAGGTAGGCGGCACCCTCGTAGATCTGGTAGAAGGGGTTCGGGCTGACAACCAGCGGCTGATCGCCGCGCGTCGGATCGATGATCGTCTGGGCGAAGGCGAACAGTGCCTCGCGCGAGCCGTTGACCGGGATGATCTCGCTCTCCGCGTCGATCCGGTCGAGGCCGTAGCGCCGCTGCAGCCAGGCGGCGATGCTCTGCCGCAGTTCGGCGCTGCCCAGCGTGGTAGGATAATTGGCCAGGCCGGCGAGGCCGGCCGTCAGCGCCTGTCTGATGAATTCCGGGGTCGGGTGCTGCGGCTCGCCGATCGACAGTCTGATCTCGCGCTGCTGCGCGGGTGGCGTGACGCCGGCGAAGAGCTGCCGCAGTTTCTCGAAGGGGTAGGGTTGCAGTTTGCCGAGGTGAGGATTCACTGATCGCAGGGGTCGTGGCGGGACGCTGGATTATAAGGGGCATCGGGCGACGGTGAAAGGAAGCGACTTGCACACAGCGAGCGGGAAGGCTGCTGCCGACAGCCGGCGGGCGGTCGCGGCGCTGCTCTGCGGGGCGCTGATCTGGGGCCTGATCTGGTATCCCTACCGGATACTGCGCGACGACGGAGTGGACGGCATCGCCGCGTCGACCGCCAGTTATGCGCTGGCCTTCGTTCTGGGTCTGCCGTTCTGGCGCCGCTCGCCCGGCGCCAGGCCGCCCTGGTCGACGCTCTTCTGGTTGGCCCTGTCGGCCGGCGTGTGCAATCTCGGCTACATTCTGGCGACGCTCAACGGCGAAGTGGTGCGCGTTCTGCTGCTGTTCTATCTGGCGCCCCTGTGGACCGTGCTGCTGGCTCGCCCCCTGCTCGGCGAACGGCCCGATGCTGTCGGAGGGCTGGTCATCGCTCTGTCGCTGAGCGGCGCGGCGATCATGTTCTGGCAGCCGCGGCTGGGCATTCCGGCGCCGCGCGATGCCGCCGACTGGCTGGGCTTACTCGCCGGCTTCGCCTTTGCCCTGTTCAACGTGCTGTCCCGGCGGGCCCGCGCGCTGAACAGCGCCAGCAAGGTGCTGGCCGCCTTCGCCGGCGTGGTGGGCATCGGTCTCCTGCTGCTGCTCTCCGGCGTCGGCCACTGGCGTGCGCCGAGCGCGCCGTCGCTGTGGCTGCTGCTCGGCCTGCTCGGCGCCATCCTGCTGCTGGCCAACGTGATTGTCCAGTTTGGCCTGGTGCGGGTTGCCGCCAACCGGGCGATCGTCATCATGCTCAGCGAGATTGTCGTCGCGGCGCTGGCCGCCTGGCTGCTGGCCGGCGAGACGCTGGCGGCGCGCGAGTGGCTGGGAGGGGCGATCATCGTCGCCGCCAGCCTGTTGACCGCACGCCAGGCGGAGGATTCGCCGGCCTGACCGGCGGCCGGGCGAGGTGGTGCGGCGAAGGCGGTCGGGCGTGCCGCGCGCGGAAGATCATTCCTCAGGCGCGGTGGCGCAGCATTTCTTGTACTTCTTGCCGCTGCCGCATGGGCATGGCTCGTTGCGTCCCACCTTGGGTTGCGCCCGGTGGATGGTCTCGACGCCCCGCTGTGCGAGCCAGAAGCGGTAGATGT
>ERZ761603.2470-NODE-2470-length-12663-cov-75.847716_pt1 | contig 12663 bp, 11 predicted proteins | sample MGYA00511879_ERZ761603 | MGnify/ENA primary metagenome ERZ761603 (study PRJEB28899, sample SAMN02850040) | bioreactor sludge metagenome | biome: EBPR Sludge; feature: EBPR Bioreactor; material: flocular biomat | place: Australia: Thorneside Wastwater Treatment... | reverse complement strand
GGCGTGGCGGGCGCAATGTCGAATTCCTGCTGTCGCTGGCGGTGGCGCTCGACGGTCGGCCCGGCATCCACGCTCTGGCTGCGGACACCGATGGGGTCGATGGGCAGGAAGAAGTCGCCGGCGCCTGCCTGGCGCCCGACTCTCTGGCGCGCGCCTGGGCACAGGGCATCCGGCCTCGCGACAGCCTCGACAACAACGATGGGCATGGGTTTTTCGGAGCTTTGGGTGACGCGATCGTGACCGGTCCGACGCTGACCAACGTCAACGACTTTCGCGCCATCCTGATCGAGTCGCGCTGACCGATGGCCGAGCAGTCGCGGCGTACCACGAGCCGGTTTGGCGCCCAGCGTGGGTCACTGCTGGAGCTTGAGCGGGCGCGCCGATGGCACCCGGACTGGCCGTCAAAGCGGCGCACCGCGCGGCATAATTATGAATTTCGCGGGGGGTGGCGAGACATTCTGGTGTACAATTGCGTGCCAGCTGCGAAGCCTTGACGGGCTCGCCAATCCCCTCTGGATCCTTGATGCCGCTGCCCCCACCCACTGCCCTACGCACCCGCATGCACGTTCGAAACGTCCAGCTTGACGGTTACAAGCGCGACGACGGCTGCTGGGATATCGAGGCGCGCCTGGTTGATGTCAAGGATCACGACTACCCCTTGTCATCGGGCCTGCGGCTGCAGGGCGAGGCGGTGCACGAGATGTGGGTGCGGGTGACCATCGACTACCAGATGAACATCCTGGACGCTGCCGCCAGCATCGATGCCATGCCCTACGTCGGCTATTGCGACCGGATCGTCCCCGACTACGCGCAGTTGATCGGCCTCAATCTGTTCCATGGCTTCCGCACGGCAGTCAAGAACCTGTTCCGCAGTACGCACGGTTGTTCGCATCTCAGCGAACTGGTGATGTTCCTGCCGACCGCAGCGCTGCAAACCTTCGCCAGTGACGTACGCGACAACGACGATAGCGGGCACAAGCCCTATCAGCTGGACCGTTGCCACGCGCTGGAGTCGCATTCGGACGCGGTCCAGCGGTTCTACCCGCGCTGGTACCGTGGCCAGAAGCCAGGGTAGGAAGGCCTGCTCGTGGTTCCTTACGTTTCGTACGTTTCGCAACCTTAACTCAAGCAAGGAAAGCGCATGAAAATTCACGAATATCAGGGCAAGGAACTCCTGAAGAAATTCGGCGTCGTCGTTCCGCGCGGGGTGTTCTGTCAATCCGTCGATGAAGCGGTCAAGGCAGCCGAATCCCTGGGTGGCAAGCTCTGGGTGGTCAAAGCCCAGATTCACGCGGGTGGTCGCGGCAAGGGCGGTGGCGTGAAAGTCGCCAAGTCGCTGGACGAAGTTCGCCAGTACGCCGGCCAGATCCTCGGCATGCAGCTGGTCACCCACCAGACCGGTCCGGTCGGCCAGAAAGTGCGCCGGTTGCTGATCGAAGAGGGTGCGGACATCCGCAAGGAATACTACGTCGCCGCGCTGACCGATCGCACGACGCAGACGGTGGCCATGATGGCGTCGTCCGAAGGCGGCATGGACATCGAGAAGGTTGCCCACGATACCCCGGAAAAAATCCTCAAGGTCTTCGTCGATCCCGAGGACGGGCTGTCCGATGCGCAAGCGACCGAGCTGGCGACCGGTATCGGCGTTCCAGCCGAGTCGGTCGGACGCGCTGTCGCGGCGCTGCAGGGCCTTTTCAAGTGCTACATGGAGACCGATGCGTCGCTGGCCGAGATCAACCCGCTGATCCTCGAAGGCGACGGCAACATCAAGGCCATCGACGCCAAGTTCAATTTCGACTCGAACGCGCTCTATCGCCAGCCCGACATAATGGCTTTCCGCGACCTCGACGAAGAGGACCCGGACGAGCTCGAGGCTTCCAAGCACGATCTGTCGTACATTTCGCTCGACGGCAACATCGGTTGCCTGGTCAACGGCGCTGGCCTGGCCATGGCGACCATGGACACGATCAAGTATTTCGGTGCCGAGCCGGCCAACTTCCTCGACGTCGGCGGTGGCGCGACCACCGAGAAAGTGACCTCGGCGTTCCAGATCATGCTCAAGAATCCCAAGGTCAAGGGGATACTGGTGAACATCTTCGGTGGCATCATGCGTTGCGACACGATCGCCACCGGCGTCGTCGCCGCGGCCCGCGAGACGCATCTCTCGGTGCCGCTGGTGGTTCGCATGAAGGGGACCAATGAAGACATCGGCAAGAAGATCCTGAGCGACTCGGGTCTGCCGATCATCACCGCGGATTCAATGGCTGACGCCGCCACCAAGATCGTTGCTGCGGTCAAGTAAGGAGCCAACATGTCGATTCTGATCAACAAAGACACCAAAATCATCACCCAGGGCATGACCGGCAAGACCGGACAGTTCCATACCGAGAAGTGCCAGGAATACGCCAACGGCAAGAACTGCTTCGTTGCCGGCGTCAACCCCAAGAAAGCCGGCGAGAGTTTGCTGGGCATCCCGATCTTCGGCACGGTGAAGGAAGCCGCCGCCGAGACCGGCGCCACCGTCTCGGTGATCTACGTGCCGCCGCCAGGCGCCGCCGCGGCGATCTGGGAAGCCGTCGAAGCCGACCTCGACCTGGTGGTGTGCATTACCGAGGGAATTCCCGTTCGCGACATGCTGGTCGTTCGCAACCGGATGAAGAAGCGCGAAGCCGCCGGCGGCAAGAAGACCCTGCTGCTCGGCCCGAACTGCCCCGGCGTGATCACCCCGGATGAAGTCAAGATCGGCATCATGCCCGGTCACATCCATCGCCAGGGGCGGATTGGCGTCGTTTCGCGTTCGGGAACACTTACGTACGAGGCGGTCGGCCAGTTGACCGAAATCGGTCTCGGCCAGTCGACGGCAGTCGGTACCGGCGGTGACCCGATCAACGGGCTCAAGCATATCGACATCATGCGCATGTTCAATGACGACCCCGATACCGACGCGGTGATCATGATTGGCGAAATCGGCGGCCCCGACGAAGCCGACGCGGCGGTGTGGTGCAAGGCCAACATGAAGAAGCCGATCGTTGGTTTCATCGCCGGCGTCACCGCTCCGGCGGGCAAACGCATGGGTCATGCCGGCGCGCTGATCTCCGGCGGCGCAGACACCGCCGACGCCAAGCTGGCGATCATGGAAGAGTGTGGCTTCACAGTGACCCGTGATCCGTCGGAAATGGCCAAGCTGATCAAGGGCCTGATCTAGGCGCGCCTGGTCCTCGCTGAGGGCCAGGCAGGAAGGGCAGGCCGCGGCCTGCCCTTTTTTGTTGGCCATGCGCAGTCGCCGATTGCTGGTCATTTGCCGGTAGAATCGTCGGTGCGGTTCAGCGCGTCAGCTGGGCAGGCATGCCGGTCGTTTGACGGGAGTTAGATCGAGAAAGAAATGGCCCTTTTCCTGACTGAAAAAGACGTTGCGCAACTGCTGACCATGCCTTTGGCCCTGGAGGCGGTCGAAGCGGCACATCGTCAGCTCTCGGCGCCGGACGCCTGCGACGTGCCGCGGCAACGGACGCGCTTGCCGCAGACGACGCTGCATCTGCTGCAGGGTGCCTTGCCACAGCTCGACGCCATCGGCTACAAGGCCTACACCAGCAACCGTTCGGGCGTGCGTTTTCTGGTGCACCTGTTCCAGGCATCGACCGGTCGCCTGCGGGCGGTGTTCGAAGGAGACCGGCTGGGCATGATGCGTACCGGCGCGGCATCGGGTCTTGCCACGCGCTGGCTGGCCAGACCCGATGCGCAGGTGGCGGGGGTCTTCGGCGCCGGCTGGCAAGCCGAGGGACACCTTGAAGCGCTGGCTGCGGTACGGCCGCTGCGGCGGGTGAAGGTGCATGCGCGCCACGCCGAGCGCCTGGCGGCCTTCTGCACGCGGATGTCCGAACGGCTGGGCATCGACGTCGTCCCCTGTGCCTCACCCGAGGAGGTCGTGCGTGGCAGCGACATCGTCAGCACCGTCACCACCGCGGCGACGCCGCTGTTCAGCGCTGACTGGCTATCGCCCGGCACCCATCTCAATGCCGCCGGATCGAATTCGCTGATTCGCCGCGAACTGGGTGAAGACGTCCTCAAGCGCTGTTCGCCGATCGTCGTCGATAGCGTCGAAACGGCGCTGCGAGAGGCTGGCGATCTGCTGCCCATGCTCGAGAAAGGGCGCTTGCAGCCGCGCGGCCTGGTCGAACTCGGCGATGTGATCTGCGCTCGCCGGCCGGGGCGTACGACCGACGACGAGATCACCTTGTTCGAATCGCAGGGCATGGCCGTGCAGGATCTGGCGGTCGCTGTCCGCCTCGAAGCGCTGGCCCGGGCGCGTGGTCTGGGCGTCGAATTGCCTTATGGCGACTAGTGTTGGCAGAATGCACCAATGATGCGGCGATTGACCGGTCGCGTCCGGGAGTTTTTCCGGGAAGGTGACGCCGGCAAAGTGCGACCAGCGTGCGTCGGCGACTGCTGCGGCAAGCGCTTGCGGCCTGATGGCGAGCTAGTCATGGGTCGCTGACGCATCGCGCTGGTGGTCAGCGAGGATCGGCTCCGCGCCGGCCGCGATGGTCAGGGGCCGGCAACAGCAGCCGCTTCGGCCCGTTGGGCAGTTATCTGGAGGATATGTGGCAAACAGTCTCTTGGGCGCGCTGGAAATCGCCATCCGCACCGACCCCGGGCAGGTGCGGGGACAGAACGAAGATTCGGTATTTGCCGACGCCGACCACGGCATGGCCATTCTCGCCGATGGCATGGGCGGCTACAACGCTGGCGAAGTGGCCAGCAGCATGGCGACCAAGATCCTGGCAAGCGGCCTGGAAGACGCTCTCCAGAGCGCTACGGCAGACGCAGCCGACGGCCAGACCGGACTGCTGTGCGCGCAGCGCTCGCTGGTCGAGCATATCGCCGAAGCGAACGCGGCGATCTATCGGGCGGCCGAGGAACAGTCGCGCTTCGGCGGGATGGGCACCACCCTGGTGGCCACGGTATTTTGCGACAACCAGCTGATTGTCGCGCATATTGGAGATTCGCGTCTGTACCGTCTGCGTGGTGAGGAGTTCGTGGCCTTGACTCACGATCACTCGCTATTGCAGGAGCAGATCGACAGTGGGGAAATCTCGCGGGAGGACGCGCGCTACTCGGTCAACCGCAATCTGGTGACGCGAGCCGTTGGAATCGATCCGCAGGTGGAGGCCGAGGTGCACGTTCATCCAGTGCGTCCGGGCGACGTCTATCTGCTCTGTTCGGATGGCCTGTACGACATGGTTGACGATGCCGACATGCAGCACGTGCTGGAAATGTCCGCCGCCAATCTTGAGCTTGCCGCAACGCAGTTGATCCAGATGGCCAATGACAATGGCGGCGACGACAATATTTCGGTGGTAGTGGTCAAGGTACTGCACGAATTCCCGGCAAGCCGGGGACGCTGGTCGAAACTCTGGTCATGGTTTAGATAAGGACGAAAACGGCGATGGCAAAGCTCATACTCAGCATGGACGGTCTGGTTCTCAAGGAAATCCCGCTGCTCAAGGAGCGCATGAGTATCGGCCGCAAGGCGCATAACGACATCCAGATCGACAACATGGCGATCAGCGGCGAGCACGCGGCGGTGGTGACCATTCTCAGTGATTCCTTCCTCGAGGACTTGAACAGCACCAACGGCACGCTGGTCAACGGGCAGTCGGTCAAGAAGCATTTCCTGAAAGATGGCGACGTCATCGAGCTTGGCAAGTACAAGATGAAGTATCTGGCCGTGCCGGTGGCTCCGGGAGAATCCTCGGACTACGACAAAAGCATGATGTTTCAGTCTGGCCCGTTGCCCGACGTGGCCAGGCTCGGCGGCCCCATGGCGGCGGCCGTGGAGTCGGTGCCTGCGCCGGCAAGCGTGCTGCCGGCGGCGGCCATCCAGTTGCTTACCGGCTCCAATGCCGGCCGCGAGCTGCAGCTCACCAAGACGCTGACGACACTCGGCAAACCTGGCGTGCAGGTGGCGGTGATTGCCCGGAGGCCGCACGGGTATTTCCTGACGCATGTCGAAGGGAACCGCTTTCCGCTGGTGAACGGCAGGTCTCTTGACGCGCAGGCGCACTGTCTTCAGGACCACGACGTGATCGAGTTGGCGGGGGTTAAGATGGAATTCTTTTTGAAGAGCTGATGAACGTGCACCTTCGCTTCCGATGGCGTCGGCGGCGCTGTCGCCCGTGCTCCGGCCAGGCGCCAGGCGCCAGGCGGTAGCGGCGAGGATCGGGCGGTGTGCTCATGAAAGTCAGGATACTGGGCTGTAGTGGCGGAATCGGCGGGCCTCATCTGCGGACCACGGCGATGCTGGTTGACCATGACCTCCTGGTCGATGCGGGAACCGGCGTGGCCGACCTGTCGCGTGACGAACTGGCCGGCATCGACCATGTCTTCCTGACCCATTCCCACCTCGACCACATCGCCTCGCTCCCCTTGCTGATCGACTCGGTGAGCGACCTGCGCGAGCAGGCACTGACCGTCCATGCGACGGCCGCGACCCTCGAAATCATCCGCAAGCACATCTTCAACTGGGCGATCTGGCCGGACTTCACGCTGATCCCGAGTCGCGAAAAGCCGCTGATGCAATATCGGCCGATCACTCTCGGGCAGTCGGTCTGCCTTGGTCAGCGGATGATTACCGCATTGCCAGCCGAGCATACCGTGCCGGCGGTCGGTTATCAGCTTGACTCGGGCGCTGCAAGTCTGGTGTTTACCGGCGATACGACGGTCAACGATGCCTTCTGGCCGGTGGTTAATCGCATCGGTAATCTGCGTTACCTGCTGATTGAAACCGCTTTTGCCAACCGTGAACAGCGGCTCGCTGAAATCTCCAAACACCTGTGTCCGAGCATGCTGGCCAGCGAATTGCGCAAACTGGCGATCGACGCCGAGATCTATATCAGTCACCTCAAGCCTGGACAGGCCGAGCTGACCATGGCTGAAATCCAGCAGAGCGCTGGTGATCTTGCGCCGAAGATGCTGCAGAACAATCAGGTTTTCGAGTTTTGAGCAGCCGACAGTGCACTTGATCGCGACCATCAGCGCGGACTTGCCGACCGCGGGTTTTACTTCGCTGGCCGAAGTTCGGCGCCGCTGCGCCCCTTGGTCAATGACGGCCTGGACATGAGCACCTCCTGGTCTCTCGACAACAATCTCGGCGACATGAGTCGTCGGCTCGGCTTCTTCAAGAACCTGCAGCGGCTGACCAACAAGATCCACGGAACCGACAACGCCGACGAGATCGTGTTCGAGCTGTCCGAGGACATCTGTGGCCTGTTTCACTGCGAACGGCTGACCATCTACCTGCTCGGAGACGACCGGCAGAGCATCGTCGCCAAGGTAAAGACGGGGCTTGCAGCGGAGCACGAAATCCGCCTGCCGATCTGCGAGCAGAGCATCGCCGGCTACGTGGCGGCGACCGGCAAGACGGTCAATATCCGCGACGTCCACGATCAAGCCGAGCTGCTTCGCCACAGCCCGAGCCTGCGCTTTCTCGATGCGGTCGACCGGCGCACCGGTTACCGGTCGCGGCAGATGCTGGTTGCGCCGATCTGCAGCGCTGCGAACGGCGAGTTGCTGGGCGTCGTGCAACTGCTCAACAGCCGCTCGGATGCGCCGTTCCCGGTGGTCGCCGAGGAAGGCGTGCAGGCGCTTGCGCAAACCCTGGCGGTGGCCTTCGCGCAGCACCAGAAAGCACGTCCGACACTCCCGGGCAAGTACGATGCACTGGTCAGCGACGCCGTGATCTCGACCGCTGAACTCGACCGCGCCAGGCAGCTGGCCCGCCAGCAGGACGTCGAGCTTGAGGAACTGCTGAGCAGCCAGTTCGCCGTCAAGCGGCCGGCGATCGGCGCGGCGCTGGCAAAATTCTTTGGCGTCCCGTATGAGCCCTTTCGGGCGGGTCGCATCCGGCCGTTGAAGCTGCTGAAAGGCCTCCAGCGCGATTCGCTCGAAGCGAATCGCTGGCTACCGGTCGCCGAGACTGCCGATGGGGTGGTCGTCATGGCAGTCGATCCCGAGCAGATCAAGCGCTCGCGAGCGGCCAGCGCGGTCTTCCCCGATCGCCCGATCGCCTACCGGGTGACTACCCAGCGCGAGTTCGCGCAGTCGCTTGGCCAGTTCTTCGGCGCTCCTTCGCCGATCGATGCGGTCGCTGGATTCTCGTCCAAAGGCGACGCCGACGACGCGAGCGATGACGGCAGCAACGCCGAGGCGCCCAGCGGCGCTGCCGACACCGAACTGGCCCGGCTGGTGAACAAGGTCATCGTTGACGCCTGCCAGCAGGGCGTTTCCGACATCCACATCGAGCCCCGGCCGGGCCTGGAAAAGATGCTGATCCGCTTCCGTCGCGGCGGCGCCCTGGCGCGGTACAGCGAAGTTCCGGCAGCGTACCGCAGCGCACTGATTGCCCGTATCAAGATCATGTCCGACCTCGACCCCGCCGAGCATCGGCGGCCGCAGCACGGCGAAATGAAGTTCAAGAAGTGGGGGCCGCTGGACATCGATCTGCGGGTCGCGACGCTGCCGACCGCCGGCGGCATCGAGGACGTCGTGCTGCGCATCGTCGCTGCCGGCGAGCCGATCGGGCTCGACGATCTCGGCATCACGGCGCATGACCTCGAACGGCTGCAGGCGCTGATCGACAAACCGCATGGGCTGTTCTTCGTCTGCGGCCCGGCCGGGTCTGGAAAAACGACCACCCTGCATGCGATCGTGAGTCACCTCAACCGGCCGGAAACGAAGATCTGGACCGCCGAAGACCCGGTCGAGATCACCCACAAGGGACTGCGCCAGGTGCAGGTCGACCAGCCGGCCGGGCTCGATTTCGCGGCCGTGCTGCGCGCCATCCTGCGCGCTGACGCGGACGTGATCATGGTCGGCGAAATGCGCGACCGGGAAACCTTGGCGGTCGGCATCGAAGCGTCGCTGAGCGGCCATCTGGTACTCGCCGGGCTGCACACAGGCGGCGCAGCGGAATCGATCCGGCGGCTGCTGGACATCGGGATCGATCGCTTCAGCCTTGCCGATGCACTGCTTGGCATCCTCGCCCAGCGCCTGGCCAGGCGCTTGTGCAAGGCCTGCAGGGAGGCCTATCAGCCGACCCCGGAAGAGTTCCGGCAACTGCTCGTGGAGTATGCCGACGAAGTCGGGCAGACGACTCTGTGGCAGAGCGACCCGCAGGCTGCCGCAGAGCGCGTCCACGCCGACTGGCTGCAGCATTACGCCAGCAACGGCCGCTTCACGCTGTACCGCGCGCGCAGCTGCGACGCCTGTGCCGGCAGTGGCTACCAGGGTTGGGTCGGCGTGCACGAACTGCTGACGGCCAGCGAGGCAGTCAAGCAGCAGATTCAACAGCGCGCGCGGGTCGCCGAATTGCACGCCGGCGCGCTCAACGAAGGCATGCGCACGCTCAAGATGGACGGCATCGAGAAAGTCCTGGCCGGAATCATCGACCTCAAGCAGCTGCGGGCGGTCTGCAGCAGGTAGGGCCGGCGCGCCGTCCAGCCGACGACAAGTCTCCGCCAGCCCACGACGCCGTCACGCCGCCGGCGTGCGCGTTCCCGGCGCGCTGGCGGTCAGGCGTAAGCCTCCGCCGCGCGCAGTGGTGCTCCCGCCTGGTCTTTCGCAGACAGCGCCGGCTCGCCGTCGAGTGGCCAGCGAATGCCGATTTCCGGGTCGTTCCACAGGATGCAGCGCTCGTGCTCCGGCGCATAATACTCCGTCGCCTTGTAAAGAAAATCGGCCGTTTCCGAAAGCACCAGGAAGCCGTGGCCAAAGCCCGGCGGAATCCACAGCATGCGCTGATTGGCGTCGGAAAGCTCGACGCCTTCCCAGCAGCCGAACTTCGGCGACGACCGGCGCAGGTCGACGGCGACATCGAATACCGCACCACTGGTTACCCGCACCAGCTTGCCCTGCGGCTGGTGCAGCTGATAGTGCAGGCCGCGCAAGACGCCCTTGCGCGACCGCGAGTGGTTGTCCTGAACGAAATCGACGTCCAGGCCACGGTCGGCAAAAGCCTTGCGATTCCAGCTTTCGAGGAAGAAGCCGCGGGCGTCGCCGAAAATCCGGGGCTCGATGATCAGGACATCGGGGAGCTGCGTCGTGGTGATCTTCATGGGCAAGGCCTCGGCATTCGGGATTTGGCAAGGACCAATGGGCGATCAGGAGCGATCACCAGCGATCGGTGGCGGTCGTCGCGAGGCGGCTTCCCGCCCGCCAGGCTGCGGCTATTCGCTCAGCAGTCCCAGCAGATATTGTCCATAGGGGTTCTTCTGCATCGGCAGCGCCAGCGCCGCGAGCTGCTCGGCGGTAATGTGACCGCGGTGGAAAGCAATCTCCTCCGGGCATGCGATCTTCAGCCCTTGCCGCTTCTCGATGGTCTGGATGAACATGCTCGCTTCCAGCAGTGACTCGTGGGTGCCGGTATCCAGCCAGGCATGGCCGCGGCCCATCATCGAAACGCCCAGTTCGCCCCATTCCAGGTACTGCCGGTTCACGTCGGTGATTTCCAGTTCGCCCCGGGCGGACGGCTGCAGGCGGCGCGCCACATCGACCACCCGGTGATCGTAGAAGTACAGACCGGTCACCGCGTAGTGCGATTTCGGTACGGCCGGTTTTTCCTCCAGGCTGACGGCCCGCCCGCCGTGGTCGAACTCGACCACCCCGTACCGTTCGGGATCATTGACCCGGTAGGCGAACACCGTGGCGCCATGCTGCTGGGCATTGACCGCCTGCAAATCCCGAGCCAGCTCGTGTCCGTAGAAGATGTTGTCGCCCAGTATCAGCGCCGAAGGCCCGTCGCCGAGAAAATCCGCGCCGATGATGAAGGCCTGCGCCAGGCCATCCGGGCTGGGCTGCACGGCGTAGCGGATGTCCAGCCCCCACTGCCGGCCATCGCCGAGCAGCTGCTCGAAGCGTGGCGTATCCTGCGGCGTCGAGATGATCAGGTACTCGCGAATCCCTGCCATCATCAGCGTCGTCAGCGGGTAGTAGATCATCGGCTTGTCGTAGATCGGCAGCAACTGCTTGGAGACCGCCAGTGTTGCCGGGTACAACCTGGTGCCGGAGCCGCCGGCGAGGATGATCCCTTTTCTGGGTGGACGGCGGCTGCCAAGCGGTGCCGGGGTGTGGACAACTGTCATTTCGAGATTCTCCGGAGAGGGCGGGGACAAGCCTGGACGCTTGTTGACCACCCGGGCCCCGGATGTTAGCCCAAACACGGCATTCCGGGAAATGCCGGTCGAGCCGGGTGGTGCCATCGACCCCCCCAGAACGCCTGGCCGGTGCCGCTGTTTCGTCGCGTGCGCCGCAGGACGAGGTGCACGGTCGGGGCTCTTGCTGTCCCATCGTCGCCAGGCGAGCGCAGCCCAAGCGAAGGCAAGGCCGACCAAACCGGTGCGAGACGAGTTACGCGGCTTGCGTCAAGTGCCAGTGTGGTCCGGCTCTACCGCGTCGGCGTCCCGTCCAGGCTGATCAACTCCGCCGGTGCTGGCGCCGCCGCAGCAAAGCGGCGATCGCGATCAGCCCCGCAGCCATCAGGGCCGTCGTCTGCGGCTCGGGGATCGTTCCGGCAGCCGACTGCTTCTCCGCGAAATACACATTATCGAGGCCGATCACCAGGTTATTGCTCATAGCCCCGTTGGCGCGGCCCAGAAAGCTGAACTGCGCGGTGCTGGCGTCAGCCAGCCAGTCCAGCGAAAAGTGTGCCCAGTTCATCGGCGAAGTGGCGGTACTGGCCAGCGACGGGTTGGTGAAAGTCTGCTCGATGCCGCCGTTGATGCTCATCCCGAGCGTGCTGACGCCATAGGGGAGGTAATTGCCGACGTCAAAGGACAGCGTGTAGACCTTGCCGATGTTGGTGCTGACGGCGTCGGAACGCAAGCCGTTGTTATAGCCGACGATGCCGGTCAGGTCGATCCACTGTCGTCCGTCGCTGGCCTTCAGCCCGAGATAGGTGTCGGGCGTGTTGTGCACCTGGCCGCCAAGCACCGTCCAGCCAGTGATCTCGGTAGATCCCGGGTTGTAGAGGTGGTAAATGTTGGTCGCGACGATGTCGGGTGTCTCGAACGAGCCGTTGCTCAGCAGGCTTGCGGCGCCGGCCGGAACGGCGAAGCAAACCATCAGTGCGGCGAACAGAAAACTTCTTTTCATAGAGGATTCTCCCTGGTTGGTCATGGTGAAAGGCTACGGTGAAGCGTGCGTCCGGTCTGGAACGTCGATCGCGCACGATGCCCGCCAGCGACAGCGGCGCTGGCGCAGCGTTCGTGCAAAGCAAATTTCGCGCCCATGCCTGAGTGTCCTGCCGATGGCAGTGCTCCATCGTCATTTATCAGGCACTTGTCGACGCAGGCTGTTGCCGCGGATTCCCCAAACGGGTGATCTTCCCGACATCGACACAGCACGCTGTAAAATTTTCCGACAATCGTGTCGGCCACGGGCGGGCTGCTGCGACCGGGCGCCGAGTGCGCACCTGCAGGCGGCCGCTGCTGTCCCGGCAGGTGTCGGCTGCCGGGCCGCGCCGTTAGCGCATCGCAAATGCTTCCTGATGGAAGCGCAACTTGCCGTGCCAGGCGTTACGCAGGCCTGCGTGCAGTCCATCGGCGAGGCCCTGCGGACCGCAGAACCAGACCTCGACCGGGCGCGAGCGGTCGTGTTCGGCGGCGAGTT
>ERZ761603.2469-NODE-2469-length-12667-cov-372.648509_pt1 | contig 12667 bp, 11 predicted proteins | sample MGYA00511879_ERZ761603 | MGnify/ENA primary metagenome ERZ761603 (study PRJEB28899, sample SAMN02850040) | bioreactor sludge metagenome | biome: EBPR Sludge; feature: EBPR Bioreactor; material: flocular biomat | place: Australia: Thorneside Wastwater Treatment... | reverse complement strand
ACTGGGCAAACATGCCGTACTCGTAACGGACGCCATAACCCCAGGAGGGCAGTCCGACGGTGGCCATCGAATCGAGGAAGCAGGCAGCCAGTCGGCCCAGGCCGCCATTCCCCAGCGCTGCATCAGGCTCGCACTCCATCACCTCGTCGAGCGACGGGCTCGGCGGCGTGAACAGGGCTGCTGCCTGGTCGCGCAGCCCGATGGCCGAGAGCGCGTTGTTCATCGCCCGTCCGATGAGGAATTCCATCGACAGGTAGTAGATCCGGCGTGCCTTGTTGTCGCGGTCTGCATTCTGGGTGCGCACCCAACGCGCGGCCAACTGCTCGCGTGCCACTTGCGAAAGCGCGAGATAGAGATCGGCGCGGGTGGCGCGGGTCGGCTCCGCTGCGACCGTGCCGACGAGTTTCTGCTCGATGGCGCAGCGCAGTTGTTCGCTTTCGGAAGAGGGGTTGGCGGCGTCGGACATCAGGCTCGTACTCCAAAGAGGTTCATGGGCAACCCTCGCACTCGGCCAGGGCATGGGCAGCACCCAGCAGGGCCGGTGCAGGAGAAAGGATTACATAGGTCGGAATTGCGGCCAGATAGGAAGCGAAGCGCCCCTTGGCCTCGAAACGCGCGCGGAAGGGCGAGCGATCGAAGATTTCCCCCAGGCGGGGAATGATACCACCGCCAACATAAACGCCACCCTGTGCGCCGAGGGTGAGTGCGAGATTGCCGGCCAGCGAGCCGAGCAGCGCGCAGAAGGTGTCGATCACCGCTGCGCATTGCAGATCGTCGCCAGCCACGGCACGCGCGACGATCTCGGCGGTGCTCAGGGGCACATGCGTTCGCCCGTCCACCGTCGCGACCAGGCGGTGGAGCAGCGGCAGGCCGCTGCCGGAAAGGAGTCTCTCGGCAGAGACATGCGGGTACTCGCGCCAGGCCAGCGCCAGGATCGCCGCCTCGCGCTCGTCTGCCGGGGCCAGCGAGCAATGGCCGCCTTCGCCGCTCAGAGGCAGCCAGTGGCCGGCATGATGGAGGAGGCCGGAAACACCCAGCCCCGTCCCCGGACCGAGTACGGCCTTGGCTGCGCCGGCAACCGGGATACCGCTGCCCACTGGTCGCAGTTCGGCAGCGGGCAGATGCGGCAGCGACAGGGCAAGGGCGCTGAAGTCGTTGAGCAGCAGCAACCGCCGCAGTCCCAGTCGCGACCTGATACTGTCGCGCGAAAAGCTCCACGAGGCGTTCGTCAGCGCGACGACACCCTCGTGTACCGGTGCCGCAATGGCGATCGCAGCGGCAGATGGGGCAGGGCTCGCAGTCGCTGCTAGGTAGGCCTGCATCGCCTCGACCGGCCCCGCGAAGTCGGCAACCGCCAGCACCTGCACGTGCCGTGGCGTGTTCGCTTCGTCGAGCAGTGCGAAGCGGGCATGCGTGCCGCCGATGTCGGCAACGATTCCTGTCGGCAGGTTCATTGGTGCCGGCACCAGCGATTGTCGGTCTGGGGCTGCTGCCGTTGGCGCACACGCTGCCGTCGGCCTGCGTCGATATGAGCGATGGTCATGGGGTTCGAGGCGACACTATCTCCGCCAGGCGTGGTTGGTGATGGTATTGCAGGCCCTGGTCAGGGGCCGGGATGCCAGGCAGCAACCGGTCTGGATAGAATCTTCGCATCAAACGCGAGATTAATCAAAGACCCTGCTAACATGACCCGGGCGTGCGGTGGCAAGCCTCGCCGTACCAGCAGGCCGGCGGCAGCGGCCGGCGGTGGATTGCTTCAGGAAGCGTCCTCGGGGACAGAGGTATCGGTGGACAACGAACATCTGATCAGCGCACTCGGTGCAGTGGTGGGCGAGGCGAACGTGCTGGCCGGCGCCGAGGCGATGGCCGGGCATCTGGTCGACTGGCGTGGTCGCTATCGCGGCACCGCCGTCTGCGTCGTCAGGCCGTCGACCACGGCCGAGGTGTCGGCGGTGGTCCGGTTGTGCGCGCAGGCTGGCGTGGCGATGGTGCCGCAGGGCGGCAACACCAGCCTCTGCGGCGCGGCGACGCCGACCGCCGACGGCCGCTCGGTGGTGATCAGCCTCACACGGCTCAATCGCGTGCGGGCGATCGATGCGGCGAACAATACGATCACTGTCGAAGCGGGTTGCCTCCTGCAGCGGGTCCAGGAGGCTGCCGCGGCAGCAGGACGCCTGTTTCCGCTGTCACTCGCCGCCGAGGGAAGCTGCCAGATCGGTGGCAATCTGTCGACCAATGCCGGCGGTGTGCAGGTGCTGCGTTACGGCAACGCGCGCGAGCTGACTCTGGGTCTCGAGGTGGTTCTGCCCAGCGGTGAGATCTGGGATGGCCTGCGCGGCCTGCGCAAGGACAACACCGGCTACGACCTCAAGCACCTGTTCATCGGCGCTGAAGGAACCCTCGGCATCATCACGGCCGCCGTGTTGCGGCTCTTCCCCTGGCCGCGGGCGAGGGCGACCGCCTGGTTGGCGATTGCTGCGCCGGTGACGGCGGTGTGCCTGCTCGGCGCGCTGCAGGATCGCTTCGGCCCGGCGCTCACTGCTTGTGAACTGGTTTCCGAAGTCGCCCTGGGTCTGGTTCACAAACACATTCCCGGTCGCCACCCGGTGCTGGCCGACAGTCCGTGGCACCTTTTGGTCGAACTGTCCGCTGGCGGTGACGAGCTTGTCCTGCGCGAGGCGCTGGCGTCGTTCCTGGCGAGCATGATCGACGATCGGACTGTCGCTGACGCCGTGCTGGCCCAGAGCGGCGAGCAGGCGCGGCGGCTGTGGACGCTGCGCGAGAGCATTGGCGAGGCGCAGCGGATCGAGGGCCCGAGCATCAAGCACGACGTTTCACTGCCGATCTCGCGCCTGCCCGAGTTCGTCGAGCGCGCCGACCGTGCCCTGGTCGAGGCTTGTCCCGGCATCAGGATCGTCACCTTCGGTCATGTCGGCGATGGCAACCTGCACTACAACCAGTCGCGACCGGCAATCGCCGACCAGGCCGCGTTTCTGGCCGCGCAGCCGCAGGTCGACCGGGTCGTGCATGACCTCGTGCATGAGCTCGGCGGCAGCATCAGTGCCGAGCATGGCATCGGCCAGTTGAAGCGTGCCGAGCTGTTGCGCTACAGGACACCGCTGGAGATCGGCATGATGCGCGCGGTCAAGTTGGCTCTTGACCCGTGTGGATTGATGAACCCCGGCAAGCTGTTGTGAGTGCCGCTGATTTCTGGCGGATCAGTGCCGTGTCGTCGGCGGTGTCGTCTGTCCGGCGAACAGCTCGTCGATCGCAGACGCGTCGAAACGGTACTCGCGATTGCAGATTTCGTCCCGGATCAGCACTTCACCGTGCTCGCGCAGTGTGGCATAGACTTCACTCGCGCCGAGGGTGCGCAGGAGTGCGCATGCTTTCTGCCAGTCCTCGGGGCAGTTGAGGGCGACGCCTTGCGCGGCGAGTAGGCGGATCGTTTCCTCGGGAAACAGCCGCGGCAAGAGTTCTTCAGCCGCCAGCGAGAGCAGTTCCGGACGGCTGACGGTCGCTGCCAGAGCCTCCGCGCGTGCCCAGCCATCGGCATCGCGTTCCTCGGTCGTCGGCAGCTTCTGCAGCAGCAGGCCGGCGGCGGTCTCGTCCGACACTGCCAGGAAGAGGCGCGCGGGCAGTTGCACCGACTGCCCCAGATAATGCTCGAAGACTTGGGCAATGCTCTCGCCGTCGATCGGTACGATGCTCTGGTAGGGCTCGCGCATTGACGGCATGTCGAGCGCGAGAAGCAGTTGGCCATCGCCGAGAAGGTCGTGCAGGGATCCTTCGACGATCGTTCTTGCACACTTCGCCATGCCGCGAATCTGCAGTTGCTCGTTGCAGTCGATGACCAGCAGAGAGACCGGGCCATTGCCGCGCAACTGGATCGTCACCCGTCCCGGTTGCTTCAGATTGCTGCTGACGAGCAGGCTGCTGGCCGTCAATTCACCCAGCAGCTGTGCCACCGGCAACGGGTAGCCGCGATTCTGGAGCAGTTGCTGCCACACCGGGCCGAGTCGGACCAATGCGCCGGCGATGTCCAGATCGTCGAGCAGGAAACGGTACAGGCAGTCGGTGGTCATTGGCTCTCACGCAGCCACTGCGCGGCAGCCGACGCGCGCCGGCCGCCGACTGAAACGGCGCATCGCGTCTTCATCGCTGCCGCGTGTTGCCAGCCCCTTGGCGTGCCGCGATGCGGCGCTGATGGCTTCCCGGCATGCATGCCGTCTTCAGGACACCTCGAGCATGCGGTCCAGTGCCAGTTTGGCGAGTTCCCGCTCATGCTCGGGAACGCGGATCTGGTTGACCACCGTCCCGTCGGCCAGGTTTTCCAGGGTCCATGCGAGATGCTGCGGGTCGATGCGCTGCATGGTGGAACACATGCAGACCGTCGGCGCCATGAACTGAACGATCTTGCCCTCGTGCCTGACCTCTTCGGCAAGACGGTTCACCAGATTCAGCTCGGTGCCGACCAGCCAGCGTGTGTTGGCGGCGGCTTCCTTGATCGTCCGGACGATGTGTTCGGTCGAGCCGACAAAGTCCGATTGCCGGCAAACCTCGAAACTGCACTCGGGGTGGGAGATCACCAGGCCGTCCGGATGCTGGTTGCGAAACCGCAGGATGTGTGCCGGCTGGAACATCTGGTGTACCGAGCAGTGACCCTTCCAGAGCAGGAGCCTGGCGTCGCGGATCTGCTGCGGGGTGAGGCCGCCCAGCTCGAGATCGGGATCCCAGACCGCCATCTCCTCGAGCGGGATGCCCATCTGAAATCCTGTCCAGCGTCCGAGGTGCTGGTCGGGAAAGAAGAGGATCTTCTCCCGTCGCGCGAAGGCCCAGGTGGCGATGGTGCCGGCGTTGGAGGAGGTGCAGACGATGCCGCCATGTTCGCCGCAGAAGGCCTTGAGGTCGGCCGCCGAGTTGATGTAGGTCACCGGGGTGACCAACTGATCGACCTCGATCACCTCGGCAAGCTCACGCCAGCAGCGTTCGACCTTGGCGAGGTTCGCCATGTCGGCCATCGAGCAGCCGGCCGCCAGATCGGGCAGGATGGCGATCTGTTCGGGTTTCGACATGATGTCGGCGACTTCGGCCATGAAGTGAACGCCGCAGAAGACGATGAAGCGGGCATCGGTGCTCGCCGCCAGGCGCGACAGCTTGAGCGAATCGCCGGTCAGGTCAGCGTATTGGTAGACGTCGGCGCGCTGATAGTGATGACAGAGCAGCACGACTTCCCTGCCCAGGCGCGCGCGGGCGGTGCGGATGCGCTGGTGGCAGGCGTCGTCCTGCAACTGGTTGAACTTGTCGAAGCTGATGGTGGCGGTCTGCATGTGTGTTGGTCGAATCGATAGGGGTGAAAGCCCGGCTGGGCGGAGGAATCCGGTCCCAGTGGATGTGCATCAATCCACTGCGCCGCCAGTCTGCAGGCCTGCTGGGGATGTTCTGTTGCATGGCCTCTCAGCTTTGCCAGGGCAGGCCGGCGTGGCGCCAGCCACCGACCCTGCCGCGCTGGCCGCTGGCGTCGACATCGCCCTCGAAGCCCTCGAGCACGTTGTAACATTCGCGGTCCATGGCCTGAGTGGCGAGCGCGGCGGCATGGTGCGAACGCGCTCCGCTGCGGCAGATGAACAGCAGCAGCGCCTCACGATCAGCCTGCTGCTTGAGCTGGGCGAGAAAATGGGAGTTCGGCCGGCTGTCCGGGTAACCCATCCACTCGATCTCGACGGCACCGGGGATCCTGCCCACCCAATCCCACTCAGCTCGTGTGCGCACGTCGACCAGCCGCGCTCCCGGCGCCAGTTGCCAGACCTCGAAAGCTTCACGGGGCGTCAGGGCGCCGGCGTAAGGCAGGCCCAGCTCCTGCCCGCGCTCGCGGGCGAGTTGCAGCAGGTCGGTCAGTCTTCCCATGATGTCTGTCGAGGCCTCTTTGGATGAGATGTCGCCAAAGTCGGAGTATAAATCACTTGCTTCGTTCCCGGCGGACGCACGGGAGAGCCGCCGGGTTGCGCGACCGCACCAGCATGGTGCGGATGGTCTGCGATCGCACCAATGTCGTGCGCAAAAAAAGCCCGGTCCTGACCCAGACCGTTGTGGCACAATGATCGGTCAGCTAGGGAGAAGTTGGCACGTTTCGTGCTTTGACCCTCGCGCAACGATTTTCCATTGTCGCCGCTGACCCCGGCACCTGTTCAGGAGGCCCTTTGATGGCAAGCCCGCAAGACGTGATCAAGATGGTGAAGGACAACGAAGCCAAGTTTGTGGACTTTCGTTTCACCGATACCCGTGGCAAGGAGCAGCACGTGACCGTTCCGGTCAGCGCTTTCGATGAAGACAAGTTCGAGAATGGCCACGCCTTCGACGGCTCGTCAATCGCCGGCTGGAAGGGGATTCAGGCGTCGGACATGCAACTGATGCCCGATCCGGGCACCGCATATGTCGATCCTTTCTTCGACGAGACGACCGTCGTGATCACCTGCGACGTCGTTGATCCCGCCGACGGTCGTGGCTACGATCGAGATCCGCGCTCGATCGCGAAGCGCGCGGAGGCCTACCTGAAATCCTGCGGGGTTGGCGATACCGCCTACTTCGGCCCGGAGCCCGAGTTCTTCATCTTCGACTCCGTTGCGTGGAGCGTCGACATGTCCGGCTGCACCCTGAAGATCTACTCGCAGGAGGCAGCCTGGACCAGCGGCGAAAAGTCCGAAGGCGAGGGCGGTACCGGTCACCGGCCGGGGGTCAAGGGCGGCTACTTCCCGGTGCCGCCGGTCGACAGCCTGCACGATATCCGTTCGGCGATGGTTCTGACTCTGGAATCGATCGGCGTGCCGGTCGAGGTGCACCACCACGAGGTCGCCACTGCCGGCCAGTGCGAGATCGGCACACTGTTCAGCACGCTGGTGAAGCGCGCCGACTGGACGCAGATGCTGAAGTACGTCGTCCATAACGTCGCGCATCAGTACGGCAAGACCGCGACCTTCATGCCGAAGCCGATCGTCGGCGACAATGGCTCCGGGATGCACGTGCACCAGTCCATCTGGAAGGACGGCAAGAACCTCTTTGCCGGCAACGGTTACGCCGGCCTCTCTGAACTCGCCCTCTTCTACATTGGCGGCATCATCAAGCACGCCAAGGCGCTCAACGCGATCACCAATCCCGGGACGAATTCGTACAAGCGGTTGGTGCCGCATTATGAGGCGCCGGTCAAGCTCGCCTATTCGGCAAAGAACCGGTCGGCATCGATTCGCGTGCCGCACGTGGCTTCGGACAAGGCGCGGCGCATTGAGACGCGCTTCCCCGATCCGATCGCCAATCCCTATTTGTGCTTTGCGGCGCTGTTGATGGCAGGCCTGGACGGCATCCAGAACCGGATACATCCGGGCGATCCGGCCGACAAGAACCTTTACGACCTGCCGCCGGAAGAGGATGCCAAGATCCCGACCGTCTGTGCCAGTCTCGAAGAAGCGTTGGCGTCGCTCGACAAGGATCGCGACTTCCTGACGCGGGGTGGAGTCTTCTCCGACGACTGGATCGATGCCTACATCGAACTGAAGATGGATGAGGTCAACAAGGTTCGCATGACCACCCACCCGGTCGAGTTCGATCTGTACTACAGCTGCTGAGCGACAGGGCAGGGCATACGGCAAGGACGGGCGGATGCCCGTCCTTTGTGCGTCTACCGATCGACGTCCTTCCGCGTTAGTATTGCTGCCGATTGGCCACCATACCGACAGCCGCGCGATCACCCCGACCCCCGCGGGACACCGTTCGGCGAGTGGTTCTGTCGGCGCCATGGGGAATTCGACGACGATGAGACGACTGCCACGCCTGTTATGCGCGATTACCCTGCCGCTGTTTGCCTGCCTGCCGGCGACAGCACAGGACATCTACAAGTGTGTCGATGCCGAAGGCCATACGACCTACTCGAACGTGCCGACCAGGACCTGCCGCAAGCTGGTTCTGGATCCCGTGAACCTTGCCCCGGCGGCCCGGCAACCGGCGGCGAAGACGGCCACCCCGGGCAACTTCCCGAAGGTCGACGAACAGACGCAGAAGTCGCGCGACGGCGATCGCCGGCGTATCCTCGACACCGAACTGGCTGCCGAGCAGAAGAATCTCGAGCAGGCGAGGAAGGAACTCGCGCAACAGGAAGGAGTGGTCCTGCCCAACGAGCGCATGCAGGGTGGCGCGATCAGCGGTGGCAAGGTGCAGGAGCGGCTGCAGCCGTACAAGGACAAGGTTGCGCTGCACCAGCGCAACGTCGAGGCCATCCAGAAAGAGATCGCCAATCTGCGCTGATCGCCAGCGGCTCCGACGCCCCAACTCCTGTCGGACCCGGTTGAGCGTTCGTTGGCCTGACAGCATGACCGTGCGAGCCAATGCCTGAAGATTCAGCGAATCCATTCGGCGGCCTTGACCTGCTGTCGTCAGCCGTGCTCCTGCTCGACGAGACCCTGGCAATCCGCTATCTCAATCCGGCTGCCGAGAACCTGCTCGAGATCAGCCACAAGGTCTTTTTCGGCTGTCGTCTGGACAGCGTGATCGAGTGTCCGGTAAAGCTGCTCGCGGCGCTCGAAAGCGTTCGCCAGCACGGCTGGAGTTACAGCGGGCAGAACGTCGAGTTGCGACTGGCAGGCGGCAATGTGCTGCAACTCAATTGCACGGTGAACCCCGTCGAAGCTGCGCCAGTCCGCCTGCTCATCGAGCTCTGGCCGATCGACCAGCAACTCCGGGCCACGCGCGAGGAGCGCCTGGTCGAGCAGCAGCAGGCCAGCCGTGAGTTGATTCGGAACCTCGTCCACGAGATCAAGAATCCATTGGGCGGGATTCGCGGCGCGGCGCAGTTGCTCGAGCGGGAGCTCGGGAATCCCGGCCTGCATGAGTACACTCAAGTGATCATCAAGGAAGCCGACCGCCTGCAGGAACTGATGCGTCGGCTGCTCTCGCCGCATCGGCCGATGCAGCCGGGTCCGGTGAATATTCACGAGATCCTCGAGCGTGTGCGCAGTCTGCTGACGGCCGAGTTTCCCACTATCCTCGCGGTGCGCAGGGACTACGATACCAGCCTGCCGGAACTCGTCGGCGATCGTGAACAGTTGATCCAGGTTTTCCTCAACATCGCGCGGAACGCTGCCCAGGCGATCACCCGGCAGACCGATCGCGGGCTCTCGGGTCCTGGTCAGATCACGTTGCGTACGCGCGCAGCGCGTCAGGTGACCCTGTTCAAGCGGCGCCATCGTCTGGCACTCGAGGTGCACGTGATCGATGATGGCCCGGGAATCGCCGAGGAGATTCGCGAGCGCATGTTCTACCCCCTGGTTTCCGGCCGCGCCGGCGGGAGCGGCCTCGGGCTGACGCTCGCGCAGAGTTTCGTCCAGCAGCACCAAGGGACGATCGAGTGCGAGAGTCGGCCGGGCTACACCTGTTTCACGATCCTCTTGCCCCTTGGTTGAGCACACTGGCATCTTTCTTGCTTGATTTCCAGGACATTCTGATGACGACGGACAAGCGTGCCGAGGAAGCGATGAAAGCGGTGTGGATCGTTGATGATGACAAGTCGATTCGCTGGGTTCTCGAGAAGACCCTGGCGCGGGAGAAGATCCCGTTCTGCAGCTTCGCTTCGGCGACCGAGGCGCTGGCACGACTCGACGCCGGCGCGCAGGAGCCGCAGGTGCTGGTCTCCGACATCCGCATGCCGGGACAGTCGGGACTGGAACTGCTGCAGGTTTTCAAGGAGCGCTTTCCGGCGTTGCCGGTCATCATCATGACCGCCTACTCCGACCTCGACAGCGCCGTGTCCGCATTTCAGGGTGGCGCCTTCGAGTATCTGCCGAAGCCCTTCGATGTCGATCAGGCGCTTGAGCTGATCCGGCGGGCGATCAGCGAGAGCCTGCACCAGACTGGTGCGCCGAACGAGGTGGGGCTGACACCAGAGATCCTGGGTCAGGCGCCGGCGATGCAGGAGGTCTTTCGTGCCATCGGCCGCCTGAGTCAATCGAGCGCCACTGTCCTGATCACCGGCGAATCGGGTTCCGGCAAGGAACTCGTCGCGCGTGCCGTGCATCGCCACAGCCAGCGCGCCGACAAGCCGTTCATCGCCATCAACACCGCCGCCATCCCGCGCGACCTCCTGGAATCGGAGCTGTTCGGTCATGAGCGCGGCGCATTCACCGGTGCCGCGGTGCAGCGTCAGGGGCGCTTCGAGCAGGCCGAGGGCGGCACCCTGTTTCTCGACGAGATCGGCGACATGCCAGCGGAGCTGCAGACGAGACTGCTGCGCGTACTGTCCGACGGCCATTACTATCGCGTCGGCGGCCATTCGCCACTCAAGACCCGGGTGCGCATCATCGCGGCAACACACCAGGATCTCGAAGCGCGTGTCAGGCAGGGACTGTTTCGCGAAGACCTGTTTCATCGCCTGAACGTGATCCGGGTGCGACTGCCGAGCCTGCGCGAACGCCGCGAGGACATCCCGATTCTCGCTCGCCACTTTCTGCAGAAGAGCGCGCACGAACTGGGTGTCGAAGGCAAGCGCTTCTCCGAAGCCGCCCTGAAGCACCTCTGCGGGCTCGAGTTTTCCGGCAATGTGCGGCAGCTCGAGAACCTCTGCCATTGGCTGACGGTGATGGCGCCGGGGCAACTGGTCGACGTGGCGGACCTGCCGCCGGAACTTCGCGAGTCGTTGCCGGCGGCAGGCAGCGACGACTGGGAGACGGCACTCGGTCAGGCGGTGGACCGCTGCCTGGTTGGCGAGCCGGGGCAGGTCCATGCCAGACTGTCGCAGGTCTTCGAGCGGGTCCTCATCAACCGGGCGCTGGCGCACACTGGCGGCCGGCGGATTGAAGCCGCACAGGCACTCGGCATCGGTCGCAACACGATCACCCGCAAGATCCAGGAACTGGGGATCAGCACCAGCGGCGCGCCCGACGACAGGGAAGCCTGAAGAGCCGGATTATCGGCGATAATTGCGGACGTTGATTCGGACTTCCCCGCGATGGCCCAGTTGCTTCCCGCCTGCCAGATCGATCCCGGCCGCCTTGACCCTCTGCTGGGCATGGCGCGCGGGCGTTTCACGGTCGAGGCGCTGGCTGAATGCAGTTCGACCAGCACCGTGCTTCTCGAGAAGGCCCGCCAGGGCGCCCCATCGGGTTCGCTGCTCGTTGCCGACGAACAGACTGCGGGCCGCGGCCGGCGTGGTCGCAGCTGGTTGTCATCGCCGTCAGCCGGCCTGACGTTCTCACTGCTCTGGCGTTTCCCCGGCACGGTCGCGCGACTCGCAGGTCTGTCACTGGCGGTTGGCTTGGCGGTGGCACGCGCTCTCGAGCGGATCGGCGCCACGGGTGTCGGACTCAAGTGGCCCAACGACATCCTGCTCGGTGACGGCAAAGTGGGCGGCATCCTGGTGGAACTGGAATCCGCGCCCGCCGACATGCTGGCGGTGATCGGCATTGGCCTCAACCTGCAGATGCCTCCCGCCGGTGAAGACGCGTTCATCCACCCGCCGGCGGCCCTGTCGCAGGCGCTGTCGCCGCTGCCGGATCGACACCGGGTGCTGGCGGAGCTGATGGTCGAAATGGCGGCAGTTCTAGACAGCTTTGACGCCGGTGGTTTTGCCGTCCTGCGCGCCGACTGGCAGAAGCAGCATTCGTGGCAGGATCGGTCGGTACGCCTGCTGGACGGTGACCGGATCGATCGTCAGGGAATCTGCCTGGGTGCAGACGACGATGGCGCGCTGCTGCTGCAGACCGCAACCGGTATCGAGCGTTGCCTGTCCGGCGATCTCTCGCTGCGCGGCGCATGATCATCGCCATCGACGCCGGCAACAGTCGCATCAAGTGGGCCACGCACGAGGACGGGCGCTGGCTCGACAGCGGCGTGCTGGCGACCTCGGATGTCTGCTGGCTGGCCGAGGCCGCCGACGAATGGCCGGCCGGTGGGCAGGCCGTTGTCTGCAATGTCGCCGGTGCGGCGGTTGCGGCCGGTATTTCGTCGTCGCTGGCCGCGCGCCACGCGCGGGTTTCCTTCCTCCGCCCGACCGTCGCTGCCTGCGGGGTGAGCAATTCGTATGACTTGCCGGGACAACTGGGGGCAGATCGCTGGGCGGCTCTGATCGGTGCCCGTTCCCAGTCCGCGAGCGCCTGCCTGGTTGTCTGTGCCGGCACGGCGACGACGGTGGACCTGCTCGATGCGGGCGGAGTGTTTCGCGGCGGGCTGATTCTTCCCGGATTCGACCTGATGCGCGCCGCACTGGCGAGCAACACGGCGCAGCTGCCACTCGCCGACGAGGGTTCCTTCCGCACCACACCCCGCAATACCAGCGACGCGATCGTCAGTGGGTGCCTGCAGGCTCAGCTTGGTGCGGTCGAGCGCATGTTTGCCGGTATCGCCAGCGAAGCCGGTGCGCAATGTCTGCTGACCGGCGGCGCGGCCGAGCGCCTGGCCGCCCATCTGCGGATTCCCTTCCTGCTGGTGGATAATCTGATTCTGCGCGGCCTGGTGCGCTATGCCGAGTCCCTGTGAGCAACCCGCCAGGCCCCGTTCATGCGTGAAGACAGGAGAAGTCTGATGCCGACCCATCTGCTGAGCATGCTGCCCGCCTTTCTCGCCTACTTCGCCGTGGCGATCGTCCTGCTGGCGCTGTTCCTGCTGGTCTACCTGAACGTGACCCCGT
>ERZ761603.2464-NODE-2464-length-12677-cov-38.463160_pt1 | contig 12677 bp, 11 predicted proteins | sample MGYA00511879_ERZ761603 | MGnify/ENA primary metagenome ERZ761603 (study PRJEB28899, sample SAMN02850040) | bioreactor sludge metagenome | biome: EBPR Sludge; feature: EBPR Bioreactor; material: flocular biomat | place: Australia: Thorneside Wastwater Treatment... | reverse complement strand
CGGTTCGCTCGGCCTTAGCCTATCCGACTGTCCGAAAAACCGGGACCGCCGCAGAGTTCGGGCATCCGGCAGACCCGATCGAGGCCGTAGGGCTTGCCGGTTCCTGCGGATGTCTCGCGGCTCATCGCGACGACCTCAGGTCGACCAAAGGGGGCTTCGCCCGCCTTTCCTTCTGCAATAGCTCGACTTCCATGACCAGCTCGCCGCCGGTTGGCCTGGTCGAGTGGCTTTTCCACGGGATCGTTCTCGCGTTCCTTGAGACCGGTGGCGATGCCGGCGAGCGCTCGGTCGCGCCAGCGTTCGAGCTGGTCTATCGGCACCGACCCCTCGCGCGAGACGGCATCGACCGGCTCACCGCGCAGCAGGCGCAGCACGACTTCCTTCTTCCACCCAGCCGACCACCGTTTCACCCCGGCGCAACCCTTCCCACCTTCGATTCAGTCAGCATTTCACGACTCCTTCTTCAGACACGATTCAACCCCAAATTGGTGTCCAGAAAAATCGGGGCCACCGCATGGCAGACACCCCTATCGTGCAGCGCGTTTCTGTACCGAGTCGTAATTCATCAGGCGCGCCGCTTCCCGTCTGGCACGGCTGCTCGCTCGTCTGGTGACCGATCCGGTGGCAGCGCCTGGTGACCGAGACTGCCGGCTCGCTCCGGTGCTAAACTTGTCCGACCAAGAAAAGGAGCCTGCCATGATCGTCATAGAACAACAGCCCAAGCGCGTCGAAGTGACCGTTTACGCCGAATTCACCCTGGCTGATTACAAGGAATTCGAGGACGCGGTCAATCACGCGATCCGCTTCGAGGGGCCGGTCGACCTGCTCTTCGACCTGCGCGAAATGGCGGATTTCACCCTCGATGTCGCTTGGGAAGACATCGTTTTCGCGCGTGCGCATGCCAACGATTTCAGCCGGATTGCCGTTCTCACCCACAGCCAGTGGGTCGCCTGGAGTGCCTGGTTGTCGCAGATCTTCGTGCGCGCCGAGATGCGCATCTTCGACGAGGAGGCTGATGCGCGCGACTGGCTGGCCGAGGAGGCGGGGGAGGGCGCCGCATGAGCTACGCGCGACTGGTCAGCAGCAGTGTTCTCGCCGAGCACCTGACCGATCCCGGCTGGCGGCTGTTCGACTGCCGCCATCTGCTGAGCGACTCCGGGGCCGGCAGTCGTGCCTATGCCGCGGCGCATCTGCCGGGCGCGCACTTCATGCACCTCGACCGCGACCTCTCCGGACCGATGAACGGACGTAACGGGCGCCATCCCTTGCCCGATCCGGGTCTCCTGGCCGACAAGCTGGGCGCGGCCGGCGTTTCGGCGACGACGCAGGTGGTGGCTTACGATGACGCGGGCGGCGCGTTTGCCGCCCGACTGTGGTGGTTGCTGCGCTGGCTGGGCCATGATCGCGTTGCCGTGCTCGATGGCGGCATCGATCGCTGGCTGGCCGAGGGTAGACCGCTCACCACGGACTTGCCGCTTGTCGTACCGGCCGTTTTCGAGCTGGCGCTGCGCGACTGGGTGGTGAGCAGCGACGCGGTGCTGGCCAATCTCGATCAGGGCCGCCTGTGCCTGATCGACGCGCGTGGGCCGGACCGTTTCCGCGGCGAGAACGAAACGCTCGATCCGGTCGGCGGACACATTCCCGGCGCGCGCAACCGTTTTTTTCGCGACAATCTGAACGCTACCGCCTGTTTTCGCCCGGCCGCCGAACTGCGCCGCGAGTTCGAAGAATTGCTCGCCGGCGTCGAGCCGGCCGCGGTGGTGATGTCCTGCGGTTCGGGCGTGACCGCCTGCCACAACCTGCTGGCAATGGAACTCGCCGGTTTGCCGGGTGCCCGTCTCTATGCCGGTTCGTGGAGCGAATGGTGCAGCGATCCGGCGCGGCCGGTGGCGCGTCAGGCGTCCTGACCGACTGTACAGCCGCCCTCCTGCGCTGGTGATCCGACAACCATCATCGGGTCTCATGGCGGTGTTTCCCGTTTTCCGGCTGGTGCGGCCGCCCCAGCCGGCCGCGCGATTGCTCCTTCGAGCAGCAGGTCGGCGGCGGCCTCGGCAATCTCGTCGAGCGACAGCCGGCCGTCCGGTCGGTACCACTGGCCGCCCCAGTTGAGCATGCCGAAAAGCAGGAGGCGCAACGGGCTGGCCGAGCTGCGCAGTCGGCCCAGGGTGGCCAGTTCGTCGAGGGTGGCCTGCCAGACCGCCTGGTAACGGTCGGTGGCGGCGGCAATTTCGGCCCGTGCGGTGGCGTCCAGCGAGCGCGACTCGTAGATCAGCATCGGCGTGTGGCAGTCGCTCTCGAGCAGATTCCCCAAGTGCGTACGGATCATCACCCGCAGGCGTTGCGCGGGATCGCCGACCCCCGTGCAGGCCGCCTGCAGCCGGCGGTAGCCCGCCTCCAGCCCTTCGATCATTGCCGCTTTGAGGAGGTCCTGCTTGCTGCGGAAATGGTAGAAGGGGCTGCCCGAGCGCATGCCGACCGCTTCGGCGATGTCGCGCGTGGTGGTGGCGTCGAAGCCTTTCTCGACGAACAGGCGGGCCGCCGTACGCAGCAGTTCGTCGCGGCGATTCGCCTCGGGAGGGGCGCCTTGCCGCTTGCGCCCGGCGGTCATCCGGCTCAGAGCGTTGCCGCCAGGCGGGTGCCCTGATCGATCGCGCGCTTGGCGTCGAGTTCGTTGGCAACGTCGGCGCCACCGATCAACGACAAGGGCACGCTCGCCGCGCGCAGGCCCTCTTCGAGCTCACGGCGCGGTTCCTGGCCGGCGCAGACGATCACGTGATCGACCGGCAGGCACTGCGGCTGGCCCTCGACGATGATGTGCAGACCGGCGTCGTCGATGCGCTCGTAGGTCACCCCGGAGAGCATCCGCACGCCACGCTTCTTGAGCAGGGTGCGGCGGATCCAGCCGGTGGTCTTGGCCAGACCGTCGCCGACCTTGGCCGCCTTGCGCTGCAGTAGCCACACCTGGCGCGAGGTCGCTTCATGGTTTGGCGCCTTGAGACCGCCGCGCTTGCTGAATTCCGGGTCGATCCCCCACTCGCTCTGGAAACGCTCGATTTCATCGCGGTCTTCGTCGACGTGCGTCAGGAACTCGGCAACATCGAAGCCGATGCCGCCGGCGCCGATGATCGCCACCCGCCGGCCGGCGATGCGATAGCCTTCGATCAGATCGGTGTAGGAGATCACCTTTTCGTGCTCGATGCCGGGCAGATCCGGGCGTCGCGGCACGATGCCGGTGGCCAGAACGACGTGCTCGAAACCGGCTTCGGCCAGTTCGGCTGCCGTGCAGTGTTTGCCCAGTTCGAGCGTGACGCCGACATTGCGCAGCCGGTGATCGAAGTAACGCAGGGTTTCGCTGAACTCTTCCTTGCCGGGAATGCGGCGTGCCAGGTTGAACTGGCCGCCGATTTCGGGAGCGGCATCGAACAGCGTCACCCAATGGCCGCGCTCGGCGGCGGTCAGCGCGCAGGCCATGCCGGCCGGTCCGGCGCCGACCACGGCAATCCGCTTCGGCGCAGCGCTCTGCTCGATGACCAGTTCGGTTTCCCGGCAGGCGCGCGGGTTGACCAGACAATAGGTCAGCCGTCCCTCGAAGATCTCGTCGAGACAGGCCTGATTGCAGGCGATGCAGGTATTGATCTCGTTCGCACGACCAGCCGCCGCCTTGTTCACGAAAGCCGCGTCGGCCAGGAAGGGACGGGCCATCGAAACCATGTCGGCACAACCCGAGGCGATCACTTCCTCGGCCACCTCCGGCGCATTGATGCGATTGGTGGTGACCAGCGGAATGCCGACCTGACCCATCAGCCGCTTGGTCACCCAGACGAAGGCGGCACGCGGGACCATCGTGGCGATCGTCGGGATGCGTGCCTCGTGCCAGCCGATGCCGGTGTTGATGATCGTTGCACCGGCCTCCTCGACCGCCCTGGCGAGGGTGACGATCTCGTCCCAGGTGCTGCCGCCCTCGACCAGGTCGAGCATCGACAGGCGGAAGATGATGATGAAGTTGGGGCCGGTCGTCGCCCGTACGCGGCGGACCGTTTCAAGGGCGAAGCGGATGCGGTTCTCGAAACTGCCACCCCAGCCGTCCTCGCGGAAATTGGTCTGCTGCGCGATGAATTGGTTGATCAGATAGCCTTCCGAACCCATTACCTCGACACCGTCGTAGCCGGCCAGTTGCGCCAGGCCGGCGCAGCGCGCGTAGTCGTCGAGTGTGCGCTCGATGTCCTCCTCGCTCAGTTCGCGTGGGCAGATCGGCGAGATCGGCGCCTGCACCGCCGATGGCGCTACCGCGCCGCGATGGTAGGCATAGCGGCCGGTGTGCAGGATCTGCATGGCGATCTTGCCACCGGCCTGGTGTACGGCGTCGGTGATCTGCCGGTGCTTTTCGGCCTGCGTTTCGTTTTCCAGCGCCGCGGCGCCCGGCATCACCACGCCGTCCTGGTTGGGGGCGATGCCGCCGGTGACGATCAGCCCGACGCCGCCGCGCGCCCGTTCCGCGTAGAAGGCGGCGAGGCGGCTGAATCCCTTGGGTGCCTCTTCGAGGCCGGTGTGCATCGAACCCATCAGGACGCGGTTCTTCAGCTTCGTGAAGCCGAGATCGAGCGGGGCGAGCAGGTGCGGGTAGGCCGGGTGGAGCATGCTGGGGTTCTCCTGGGATGGGTTGGTCGTGCAATCACCGATCAAAAAATAAGCAAGCAATCGCTTGTTGGATTATCCGCCATTGGCCGCTCGCGTGCAAGTGGCCGGTCCGCATGGGAGCGTCAGCAGTCTTCGGCAGCAGATCAGGCACGGCAGGTTCGTTTCGCGACACGCCCGACCCGGCCGCCGGGAATGAAAAAGCCGCCCCGAAGGGCGGCCTTGAGGGTTGCTCTTCAGCCTTCTAGCTGCGGCGCTGGCGGGCGAAACCCAGGCCGGCCAGGCCCAGGCCGAGCAGGCACAGGGTGGCTGGCTCGGGAACGGCGGTTTGCGAGAAGCGCTGCTCGAATCCTGTCAAGTCGGCTGTCTCGCCGGGATCTGTCGCCCATACCAGAATGTTCTTGCTTATCCAGATCGAACTCAAGGGTGTGAAAGTGGCCTGGTCGGTCAAGTTGCTGGTCAATCCGTTACCACCCAGGGAAGGGTCGAGCCAACTGAACTCGACCTGCTTGACCCCCAGATCATCCAGGCCCGCGCTTGTGCCGATGGTTTCCCTGATATAGAAACCGTTGTCCCCCAAATTGTGGACAAGGCCACCGGTCAACCTCAGCGAATTGTCCTTGATCAGCTTGCCGGGATCGAGCACCGAGACGCGAAATCCGAAGGTGGCGTCCAGATAGGCGTAAAGACCATCGCCGCTCACGCTGAACTCGCCATTGTGCACGCTGAAGCTCAACCCGGGACCCGGGTCCATGCCGCCGTCGTTGAGCGGGGTGACGTCGATATTGGTGGCGTTGAAGGTCCTGAGGGGGTCACTGCTATCGTAAAAACTTAAAGCCCAGTTGTCGAAGAGCTTGTCGCCGGCGGTGATGCTGCCGCCGTTGAGCAGGTCGGATAGCGGGATGGCCTGGACACTGCCGCTGGCGGCCAGGGCCAGCATCAGTGCGCTGAAGGTTCGGGTGAGTTTCATGGTCGGGCTCCTGGTTGGGTTGCTTGGATGGTTGATCTCTTCGTGTGTTGCCCCGGGTTGGCCGGGGCAGCACGCTTCACTCGATGATTACTGTGTGGCGCAATTGGCTCGCGTGCACCGGGGAATGCAGACCTTGACGTCGGCCGGGTCGATCTTGCCGTCCCGGTTCGCGTCGCGCGGATCGTTGGCGGTCGGCGTCTGTCCCCTGGCCCGGCTGATCAGGGAGAGGTCGAGCTGGTCGATGTCACCGTCGCCATCGACGTCGCAGACGCCTTGTGCCGCGCTGCCGACGGTCACGTCATAGACTACCGGCGACTGGCCGTTGGTGTTGGCGTCGAGACGCACGCGGACTTCGAGGAAGCGTCCCGTGAGGCTCGGATTGCCGCCGTTGCTCACCACCTGCCAGGGCAGGCTGGCCAGACCGGTCTGCGTGTTGGCGGCGCGAACTTCGGTCACCACCGAAGCGCCGGCCGGTATGTTGGCGGTCCAGGCCACCTTGTTCCATATCGTCGTGGTGGCGCCGCCGTCCTTCACCACCGACCAGGTACCGGTCTTGGTGGTGACGCTGAGTGCCGCCGTGCCCGACGCGTCGGAATAGGTGTAGGGTTCATAGCCGACCGGCAGCACACCAAGGAAATCGCCGTTGCTGCCCTTGTATTTGGCGATGTTGTGGGTTGCCCGGTGCACCTGCCAGACGTCGTTGTTGGCATCGGCGATGACGCCGCGGCTATCCGAACTGCCGACCTGGCTGCCCTTGTCCCAGAGCACCGAACCGTCGACCGGGTTGAACTTGACCACGCCACCATCCCGCTTGCTGACCAGCACATTGCCGTCGTTGTCGGTCCCCACCGCGTAGGTGCAGTAGTTTACGTCGGCGGGAGTGGTGACCCCGGTGACGACGTTGTACTGGACGTAGCTGCTGCACGAGCCACCCATGTAGACGTTGGTGCTGCCGTCCGCCGCCTTGCCCAGGGCCAGTCCGTAAACGGCGGCCGGGACTCCGATCGCCGAGAAGGGGTAGGGGCCGACATCGCTGCCGGTGTTGGTGATCTTGAGCAGCACGCCATTGGCCCAGCTCGCTCCCCAGAGCGTGCCGTCGTCGTCGATCAGACAGCCGTAGTTGGGATATCCGCCGGTGGCGACAGGGCCGGCGATGGTGTGGCCATCGGTGGCGCTGATCTTGAAGTATTCGGCGTTGTTGTACAGGCCGACCCAGAGGTTGCCGTCGGTACCGATGCACAGGGCGCGCGCCAGACCGTTGAAGCGAGTCATCCCGCCGCCATAGGCGCCGTCCGGCACGCGCTTCGCCCAGGCGATGCGTTCGTCCTGCAGCTCGTTGTCGTCGATGATGCCGTTGCCGTTGCTGTCGACCAGGGGCTTCATCTCGCCGATCTGGATGCTGCCGTCGCCGTTGGTATCGACCACCGTATCCATCACGCCGTTGTTGTTGCGGTCGATGTAGGTGTTGTTGAGGATCTTGAGGATGGTCGGATAGCCGCCGAACCAGCGGTTGGCGACATAGGCATTGCCCTCCTTGTCGACCGCCGTGCGCGACGGTGCGGGTCCGTTCCACGCATCATGGGCATGGGTGCCGCTGTTGAACCAGGTGCGGTAGCGGGCGACCTCCTTGCCCGGCATGGCCGGCGGACCGGCGACCTGATTCGAGTCGATCTTCGACAGGGTATCCTCGCCGGCATTGGCGATCCACAGGGTCGGGAAGCTGCTGCCACCGACGTTGAGCTGCAACTGGTTGTTGTTCGGCGCGGTATGGTTGACGCCGACCAGGGTTCCCTGGTCGAACTCCGCGTCCAGCGTGTAGACCGTGGTCGTCGCCAGCGCGCTGCCCGCCATCATGGCGAGTGCCATCGCCATGGGGGTCAAGGCGAAAGATCTCGTCGAGCGGGAAAGGGATTTACGGGTGCTCATTTTTCACTCCTTGATGTGAACGGATGGATTGCTGTTGCTTGCGACGACCAGGCCGGGTCCGCCGGAGACCGGCTTGGTGGCGGGCAGGTAATGGGGGCGCAACATCACGTCGTGGCCCAAATTCTGGGTCAGGCGCGCTTGCTGCGTGCCGTCGACGGATACTGCGTAGATCTGGGCGTTGCCGTCGCGCAGACTGACGAAATAGATGCGGCTCCCGTCGGTCGACCAGGCGGGGTAGTTGTCTTCGGCCGGGTTGGCGGTCAGGTTGCGCGCGCAGCTGCCGTCGGCATTCATGACGTAGATATCACCGCGCGCTCGGTCGGCGTTGCCTTCGGGGCTGGAGACGTAGGCGATGCGCTGCCCGTCGGGAGACCAGACGGCATTGGCGAAGACCGCCGATCCACCCTCGGTCAGCTTGTCGACCCTGCCGCTCTGGAGATCGACCAGACGCAGGTTGAGCGCGTACCCCCTGGATTCGGCATAGCTGATCTTGTTGCCATCGACCGACCAGGCCGCGCCGAGCTTCTTGTCCTTGGGCTGCTCGGCGGTCAGGTTGCGCTGTGCGCTGCCGGCAACATCGACCACCTGGATGTCCTGGCGGTCGTTCGGGCTGAAGCTGAAGAAGGCGACCTGCTTGCCGTCCGGAGAGGGCAGCGGCGGTCCCTTGTCGAGCTGGTCGCTGGTCAGGCGGGCGAGATTGCGTCCGTCGGCGTCCATGATGAAGAGGTTGGCGTTGCGATCGCGCAGCGAGCGGAAAACGATCCGTCCGTCGGCCGTCCAGGCCGGCGTATTGTCGGCACGCCGGTTGTCGGTCAGTCGCTGCGGGTGGCTGCCGTCGGCATTCATGACATAGATCTCGGCGTTGCCGTCGCGGTAGGAGGTGAAGGCGATCCGCTTGCCGTCGGGTGACCAGGCAGGCTCGGTATTTTCGGCGGGACCCAGGGTGAGCGGCTTCTGGCCCGAGCCATCGCCATTCATCACGAAGATCTGGGCGTTGCCGTCTCGCGTCGAGACAAACAGCACCTTCCCGTCGCCATCACCCGCAATGCTCTTCGCAGGTATCGACAGCAGACCCGTCAGAGCCAGTGCCCAAACCATCGGGTTGATTCGCATGGACGGACCTCGTCAGCGGAAGTGGCCGAGCGAGCCCTGGCCGATCAACTGGCCACTCTTGTCGAAAACTTCGACGGCATAGCGCCCGGGAGTCGCCAGCGGGTAGGCCAGCTTCAACAGGCCCTTGCTGTCCACGGACAGAAATTGGTCGCTGATCTTCCCGTCCGGCAAGGTGATGCGCAGCTTGACGGTGTTGCCCGGATTCAGGTTGCCGGCGTTTACGATCATCTGATTTTTTTCGTTGGGCGTAGACGGAACCGATACCCACGGCTGTGCGGCCAGAGCGGAGCTCGACAGCGCAATGGCCGCCGAGAGCAGGAATGCATTGACATGGGTACGGCGACTTGAACTTTTGGTCATGCTTATCTCCTTGAGCGATGGGTTGGGTGACGTGGCCCGACGACGGCCAGACAGGCCTTCCTGCATAAGCAAGCTTTATGCCGAAATGGGGTAACCTCAGGAAAAATATGGGTTTTCGCTCTGCCGGGTAACTGCACAGTGGCGTCGGTGTAAAAATAGTCGACACTGGTCAGCAAGTTGTGGTAGGCATCGCTAAGCTCTGGCCCGTTTCCGCGCCAGGGATGAGAGGAAATAGTTGGTAAAGAGTTACTCTTCGTTGGCCGAGAATGGAGTCGCAGAGGTGGCCGGCGAAGCATGCTATGCTTGCCGGCCGGAACGGGGCCGTAGAATCGGGAAGCCTCGCGGCAGGGAAAATGGAGACTGATCCGGTGGTAAACGCAAGTTCTGAAGGGCACCAGACAAGCCGGCGGGCGGCTGGCCCTGCGGCGATCCAGTCAGGGGATTTGGTGATCGCGGCAGCGACGCTCGGTGCGCTTTTGCTGCTCGGCGGGCTGCTGCCGACGGCGGCGTTCGCCGTCGGTAACGTCTATGTTTCCTATGCCGCCGATGGCACGCCAAGCTACGCCAGCCAGCGTCTGGATTCCACTTACCGGCTGTTCATTCGCGCCGAGGCGCCGCCCATCAGCCGGGGCAGGCCGATCGCCAGGGGCTCCGGCGAGAGTCTGGCGCAAGACAGGGCGCAGTTGGTACCGCTGATCGAGCACTATGCGCGCCTGCATCAGGTGACCCCGGCGCTGGTTGCGGCGGTGGTGGGGGTGGAATCGGGGTTCAACGCCAGCGCCGTCTCGCCGAAGGGCGCACAAGGTGCGATGCAACTGATGCCGGCCACGGCGGCGCGCTATGGCGTCAATAACCCGGGCGATCCGGCGCAGAACATCGACGCCGGGGTGCGCCATCTCAAGGACCTGCTCAACGAGCACCAGGGCAACGTCGCCCTGGCGCTGGCCGCCTACAACGCGGGGCAGGGTGCGGTGGCCAGACACGGCGGGCGCATCCCGCCGTATCGCGAGACCATGCTTTATGTACCGGCGGTCCTGGCCGCCGCAGCGCGAGGGAACAAGCAGTGATCAGACAGTCGTGGTCGGTTGGGCTGAAATCGGGCTGGACAGCCCGGCGGGCGGCAGGCGGCCCCGCCGGCCCGAGGTCGGCAGGGGGCGGGCGGAGCTGGCGGATTGGCGGCTTCACGCTGCTCGAATTGCTGGTGGTGGTGACCATCATCGGGCTGCTGGCGGCCTACGTCGGTCCGAAGTACTTCTCGCAGCTCGGCAAGTCGGAGCAGGGGGTGGCCAAGGCACAGATCGAGGCCTTTTCGCGCGCGCTCGATGCCTACCGCCTCGACGTTGGCCATTACCCGACCAGCGAAGAGGGACTCAACGCCCTGCTCACCAGGCCGGCCAACGCCGCCAAGTGGAACGGACCCTATCTGCAGAAGGCGGTGCCGCCCGATCCCTGGGGCCGGGCCTACATGTACCGTGCGCCGGGCACCAGCGGCGACTTCGACATCAGTTCGTATGGCAAGGACGGACAGCCCGGCGGCAGCGGCGATGCGGCCGACGTCACCAATCAGTGAGCAGGTTCTGGAGCAGGGATGCGCTTTGAAGTTCGTGCCTTATCTCCCGACAATCTGATCGAGACGCACAGCGTCGAGGCGGCGGATGTCGGCGAAGCGGGCAGATTGCTCCAGCAACAGCGCTTGCAGCCGCTGTCGATCAAGGCCGCGCGCGGCACGGCGACGAACGCGGCGGGTTTGCCGGGCGGTCGCCGACAGGCTTTCTCGCTGCTGCTGTTCAGCGCCGAACTGCTCGCCCTGCTCGACGCCGGGCTGAGTCTGGTCGAAGCCTTCGAAGCACTGCTCGAAAAGGAATCGTCGCCGGTCGCGCGCTCGGTGCTCGAGCGCCTGACCCGCGATCTGCGCGAGGGATTGCGTTTTTCGGCGGCGCTGGCCCGCCAGGGCGACATCTTCCCGCCGCTCTATGTCGGCATCGTGCGGGCCGCCGAGGGAACCAGCGATCTGCCCCGCGCCCTGGCGCGCTACATCGACTACCAGACGCGTCTCGAAGCGGTGCGCAGCAAGGTGGTCAGCGCCGCCATCTACCCATTGATCCTGCTCGTCGTCGGCTGCGGCGTGACCCTCTTCCTGATGGGCTACGTCGTGCCACGCTTTGCCGGGGTCTATCAGGGCAGCGGTCGCTCGCTGCCCTGGCTGTCGCAACGGCTGCTCGACTGGGGGCAGTTCGTCGGCCAGCATACCGACCTCGTCTTCATCTGCGTTCTTGGGCTGGCCCTGGCGGCCGGTTACTGGCTGCGGCAGTTCATTCGTTCGGGCCGCTGGATCGTCCTGTTGACCCGCCTGCCGGGGATCGGCGAGCGCGTGCGCATCATCGAACTGTCGCGTCTCTACCTGACCACCGGCATGCTGCTCGAGGGGGGCATCCCGATCCTCGCCGCGCTGGATATCGTCGGCAACACCGTTTCACCGACCACACGCGTCGCGCTGCGCGCGGCGCGCGGCATGATCTCGGACGGCGGCACCCTGTCACAGGCCTTCGACCGCTGTGGCCTGGCGACGCCGATCGCCCTGCGCATGCTGCGCGTCGGCGAACGTTCCGGGCAACTGGGCGCCATGCTCACCCGTTCGGCACTGTTCTACGAAGGCGAGAGCGCGCGCTGGATCGAGCGCTTTACCAAGGTCTTCGAGCCCGTCCTGATGACCGCCATCGGGCTGCTCGTCGGGCTGATCGTCATTCTGCTCTACATGCCGATCTTCGACCTCGCGGGGACGCTGCAATGAACGCACCCGGCAGCGACCTCGCCCCGTTCTTCGATGATGCACTCCTGCTGCGCGCCCGGCAGCAGGCGCAGGTGGCGGGGCGTCCGCTGCTCGCCGAACTGGAGGCGCTGACCGGCAGCGAACCCCGCTCGCTGGTCGATCGGCTCGCCCGGCGCTTCCGCCTGGCGGTGATGGACACCGGCGAGATGCTGGCCTGCGCGCCGGCCTTCGACCTGCTGCCGCTGGTCAAGGCGCAGACGCGCGGCTGCGTGCTGTTGCGCGCGTCGCAGGCGGCGGCGCGCGAGCAAATCATCGGCGTCATTCCCGACCCTTTCGACAGCGACTGCATGGTCTGGCTGGGCAGCCTGGCCGGCACGCCGGTGAACTACCGCCTGGCGCTCGCCGCCGACATCCAGGCCTATCTTTCGAAGCACGAAGAATCGGTGCATGCCGTCCCTTCGCTGCTGCACGAGACCAGCGCGGCGCCCGAACGGCGGACCGCCGAGGTGCTCAGTTTCGCTTCGCTCAGCGAGGCTTCCAGCCCGGCGGTCAAGCTGGTCAACTCCACCGTTTACGATGCGGTCAAGGCGGCGGCCAGCGACATTCACCTGGAGAGCACGCCGGGCGGCATCACCATCAAGTACCGTCTCGACGGCGTGCTCGACGCGGTCGCCCAGGTCAACGGCGTCGTCCTGGCCGAGCAGGTGATCTCGCGCCTGAAAGTGCTCGCCGAACTCGACATTGCCGAGCGGCGGATCCCGCAGGACGGCAGTTTCCGCGTCGAGGTCGCCGGGCGCGACATCGATCTGCGCGTTTCGATCATGCCCAGCATTCACGGCGAGGACGCGGTCGTGCGCATCCTCGACAAGCGCGGCGTCATCGAGGCGCACGGTTCGCTGACGC
>ERZ761603.2460-NODE-2460-length-12689-cov-50.129254_pt1 | contig 12689 bp, 9 predicted proteins | sample MGYA00511879_ERZ761603 | MGnify/ENA primary metagenome ERZ761603 (study PRJEB28899, sample SAMN02850040) | bioreactor sludge metagenome | biome: EBPR Sludge; feature: EBPR Bioreactor; material: flocular biomat | place: Australia: Thorneside Wastwater Treatment... | reverse complement strand
GGCGTCGACACCTGCCGCCCCAGCGGCAACCGAGCCGCGCACCGTCGCGTAATCGGCGCGCGCCCGCTGCAGCGCGATCTCATAGGGCTTCGGATCGATGTCGAAAAGCGGCTGGCCGGGCTGTACCTCTTCGTTGTCGCGAATATGCACCTGCGCGAACTTGCCGGCGACCTCCGGCGCGACCGGCACCACGAAGGCCTGAATGCGCGCCTGCGAGGTGTAGGGCGTCAACCGGTCGCCGATCAGGTAGAGGCTCAGGCTGGCGAGAATCAGTACGGCAACGACGAGCGCTCCCTTGCGGGTACCGGCGCCGGGCGTCGCGTTGTCTCCGGAGTCCTGCGTCATGGAGTGGTCCTCGGACGATCCGCAAGAAACTCTTCCTGCGGTGGTGGCAACGGGGCGTCGATCAGCCCCTTCCAATCGGCGGTTTCGCGCAGCATGGTTCGCGTCGCGTCGTCTACGAACGGGCGCATGCGGGCAGCTTCCCAGCCTCCCCCCAGGGCCTTGTAGACCGAGATCAGGTTCTGTGCGCCGCTGCCCTGGGTGTTGACCAGACGTTCCTGTTGGCTGAACAGGCTGCGCTGCGAATCGAGGACACGCTGGAAGTCGACCAGTCCTTCGCGATACTGGAGCGTCGCCAGTTCCATAGAGCGGCGTGCGGCGTCGACGGAGCCGGCGACAAGGGGTATCTGGGCACGGCTCTTGGCGAAACCGGTGGCGGCGTCGTCGAGCTCGCGAGCGGCACGAAGCACGGTCGCCTGGTACTGTTCGTAGAGTTGCTGGAAGCGGGCATCCTGAACCAGGACCTGGTTGCTCAGTCGGCCCCAGTCGAAGATGTTCCAGACCAGCGCCGGCCCCAGTCCCCAGTCGAGGGTGCGCGCCGACCAAGCGAGCGAGGTGGCCGACAGGCCGAGCGAGCCGGCCAGCGCGATCGACGGGTAGAGCGCGGCCTCGGCGATACCGATCTGCGCCGATTGCGCTGCGAGCAGCATCTCGGCGGTGCGCACGTCGGGTCGGCGGCGGAGCAGGTTGGCAGGCAGGTCGACGACGACGGGAAGGCCGGCGAGCGGAATCTTGCCGCGCGCCGCGTTCAACTCCGTCAGGGTGCCGGGCGGGCGCCCGAGAAGCGTTGCCAGCGCATTCTCCGTCTGCCGCAGCGATCCCTCGAGCTCGGGGATGGTCGCCAGCGTGCTCAGGTACTGCGTACGCGCCTGTTGCACGTCCAGTTCGGATTCGTTGCCGCTCTTGTGCAGGCGCTCGGTGATTTCCAGGCTGCGTTTCTGGATCGCCGCGTTCTCATTGGCGATTCGCAGCCGCAGTTCGATGGTGCGCAGGTTCACGTAGGCGCTGGCCGCCTGCGCGGCAACCAGGACCTGGAAATCGTCGTACTGGGCAATGCTGGCAAAGTAGGCCGCGTCGGCCGATTCGATGGCGCGCCGAAACTTGCCCCAGAAGTCGAGCTCCCAGCCGATGTCGAGACCAACCCGGTAGGACCACAACGCGACATTCGGGCCGTTGCTCTGCTTCTGGCCGGCACGCAGCACGTCACCCGAGAACTGCTGCAGCTGTGGGTAGAGGCCGCTCTCGGCGATGCCGAGCTGGGCCCGCGCTTCGAGGATGCGCAATCCGGCGGTGCGCACGTCGAGGTTGTTGCGCTGCGCCTCGGCGACCAACGCATCGAGCACCGGATCGCCGAAGACTTCCCACCAGGTGTCGAGCCGCACCTGCGGTGTCTCGCTGTTTCCCGGCGTCGACCGCAGCTCCGGGCTGCTCCACCGCTCGAGCCACGGAACCGCTGGCCGGGTGAAATCGGGGCCAAGCGTGCAGGCGCTCGCCGCCAGGCATGCGGCGAGCAGGAGTGCCCGAACGGGGGTCCGCAATCCTCGCACCGAGAACCGGCCTTCAGCCGGCGGCTGGCGGTGCGGGGTCGTCGGCGCGCTCCGGGTCGGCGTCGACCCAACCCATGAAGATCTGGTATCCGAGCGCAAGCAGCGTGGCGCCGACAAACATGCCGAGGATGCCGGAAACGGCCATGCCGCCAAGCGCCCCGATCAGGATCACCGGCATCGGCGCATCGACGCCGCGGCCAAGCATCAAAGGCTTGAGGACGTTGTCGGCCATGCCCGACACGAAAAGCAGAATCGTGTAGGCAATGGCTTCGCCATTGCCATAATTGCCGCTCGACCAGATGTAACCCATCGCCGGCAGCGTCACGATCAACGCGGGCACCTGCGCGATGCCGAGGACGAGAACGATGGCGGCGAGCACGCCGGCCCAGGGCACGCCGGCGATCAGCAGGCAGATGCCGACGATGATCGCCTGGATGAAGGCGACGCCGATGACTCCCTGGGCAACGGCACGGATGGTCTGGGTGGCCAGCCTGGAGAATTCGGCACCGCGCGCGCCACTACCGATGACCCGTCCGAAGATCGCCTCGCTGCCGCGTCCCCCCGACTGGCCGAAAGCCATGATGATGCCGGCGATGATGAACGAGCCGATGAACTGCAACAGGCCGACGCCGATGCCGGCGACGAAGCCGAGCATGGACTTCGCAAGGTCGCCGATCTTGGGTTGATGGCTCTTGACCAACGCCGGCAGGTCCGTGTGCGCCTGCGACCAAGCGGCATGAAGCTTCTTGCCGACCAGCGGCCACCCGGCCACACTCTCGCGCGGAGGGGGCACCTGCAGGGTGTCAGCCTGTACGTCCGAAATCAGCTGCTGCACGGAATCGCCGAGCGAACTCATGAGCAGGGCGGTCGGCGTGACGATCAGCCCGACACCGAGCAGCACGATCACGGTCGCGGCAAGCCCCTGCTTGCCGCGCATGCGACGGGCGAGAGCTTGCTGCATCGGATAAAGCGTCACTGCGAGGATCAGGGCCCATGCCATCAACGTCAGGAAGGGCGAGAACACCTGGTAGCACAGCATGGCCAGCGCCAGAATGAGGCCGGCGCGTATGAGCACGTCGAGGAGGCGGGAGGCGAGGCGGTGCTCGACCTGAATGTCATGCATGCTCATAACGTACTCCTTTCAGTAGCGGTCAACGTCCACGCCTTGAGCATGCAACATGGTCCTGCAATCGCCGGAAACCCGCGTGATCGTCACACAAACCCGAGGCGCCGCAGCACGCCGTGCCGAACCGAAGCCCCTGCCCTCGCCGCCGCAACGGTCGGATGGCGGATGCGCGCGGCCGGTGAGCGCTGGATTGCGAGGATTGGCTCGCCGCCGGGGATCGACCGCCGCTGCCGCGGGACGACCGCATCCAGCACGGCATGGCGACCGATGGCGACGGCCTTCGTGGTCGACCCGCCGCCGTGCTCAGTAGCTCAGTACGGCGGATTGACGACGACGTACTGGGAGCCCTGCGGCTGGTACCAGGTGCTGCCGCACTGCTGGTAGACAACCCCCCCGTAATTGACCGGCACGCAGTTGGCAGGAGGCCGGTTCACGATCGAGCCCACGACCGCCGCGGTGACCGCCACAGTCGCCGTCACCGCCGCGGCCGTTGCCACCGGGTGGTAGTCGTTGTCCCAGCCGCCACAGCAGCCGCCATGGCCGTCGACATTGACGTTCACGTTCCGGCTGGCATTGACATTGGTGGTGCGGTTGACGTTGCTGCTCCTGGCATTGATGTTGTTCGAGCTGGCGCTGCGCACGTTGTTGGCGCGGGCATCGACCCTGGCGTTGTTGACCTGGCGGTCGCCGGCATTGGCACGGGCGCCGGCACTGGCACGCTCGCCCGCTCCCCCTCGTCCGCCCTCACGCGCCTCGGCCACTGGCGCCGCGACGAAGCCGGCCAAGGCCATTGCCACCAGCGACGCATTGAACAGTCTGCTGAATGAACTCTTCATGGGGAGCGCTCCTTTACTTGCTGGCCAGCGGGCGAAGCTCGACCGCGGTGCTGCCCTTGGGCGGCGTGAATGTGAAAACGCTATCCTTGAACGTCGGCTTGAGGTTCCAGTGGATGAAGGAAACCGACTGCGGCCGCGCGTCGTCGCCGCGCGACGTGATCACCAGCTTGCGCGGCAGCGGCTTGCCGCCGGCGGCGATCCAGATCTGCCAGTCGAACGCGCCCTGGCGGAAGGCAAAATGGTCGCACAGATCGCCGTCGACGAAGTCCTACCCGGCGTTCAGGGCCGACTCGATCCGGTCTACGGGCGCTGCCGCGGTGCCCCACAGGAAGAGATCGGCGAGCGGCACCTCGATGGCGAAGCGCTGCTCCAGCCGGTCGACCAGGCCGCCGAGATTCTCCGTGAACTCGACCTGAGAGTAATACTTCTGCGCCGGGGTGAACAGCGTCACCGTCTTTCCGTCGTAGAAAATCTCGCGCTCCGAGCGGCTGCTGAACATGCGGGCGCGCAGCCTGTTCGGGCGGTGGACGTCGAGTTCGGCGGTGGCCGAGTGCTGCAGCTTCTGGCCGTCGGCGAGGACGCGCTCCCCGGTGAGTTCCGTCCGCACCTGGAAGCGCGTGAGCGTCTGCAGGAAGGCACCCATGTCCTTGAGCGCCTGCACCGATGCCGGATCGACGGCCTTGAGCTCCGGCGCAGTCTGTGCGCGCAGACCCGGGGCCACCAGCGCGAGCATCAGCAGGACGGAAGCAAGCTTCTTCACGGTCACGATCTTCTCCTCGAAAAGGGCGCGCTCCCGCCGCCGAATGCTGCGGAAGATGCCACCTGACTGTACGGGCAGCAACCAAACCCAGCCACGCCTCGCGGAATGTATTCCTATCCGCATGCAAAGGCAATACCCTAGAATGCTCCGGAGCCCCCCCCCCGAAAAGGCATCCGACTCCCGTCGCGCTCGGCGTCGATCGCGGTCCGCTGGGCCTGGCCGGCCGGATCAGCGCACGCATGAGTCCGCCCACGAGGGGTGATGACGGCTCATCCTGCTGCAGCTCGGACCCTGGTGCATGGCTGCGTCCATGCCGCAGCACCGCGCCCACTCGAGCGCTGATCGACCGCGCAGGCCAGCTCCTCCCGACATTCGTCGGACAGTCCGTAGCCACGGCTCAGCAGGGCGACGGCATGGGTGGCCTGCGCCAGAGCCGCATCGACGTCGGCACGCCACGCGCTGCCCGCCTCGATCTTCCGCTTGTCCCTGAACACCTCAACCAGACCGGGGCACTTCTGGCATCGCTTCAAGCCAGCAAGTGGGACAGGCTGCTAGCCTCGCCGCCGACGACCGAGCAGCCAGCCGAGCAGCAGGCCGCCGATGCCGGCGCCGGCGCCAACGTACCAGATCGCCCGCTCGGCTTCGGCGAGCAGCGAGTTGGTGAACACGTTCGACGACAGGTGCATCGAAACCACCTGCCAGCGGTCGCCGACCTTCGCCGAGGTCGAAGTCCAGTTGGAGTCGAGCGAGAACGGTCCACGGGCGACGGGAAAGAACTCGTCCTTCATCGTTCCATCCGCCACCGCCACCTCGCCATTGCCGAAGAAGCGCGCCGGCTTGCCGAGCTTGGCGGTGGTCAGGTAGCGATCGAGGATCCGCTTCTCGCCCCGCACCATCTTGTCGTAATACGCGCGCACCTCATCGTGGCCGCGCGATACCTCGCCGTTGAGCCAGGTCACTGTCACCTGCGGGTGCATCTGGGCAATCATCCGGTCGACGTCCTGCGCGTTGATCGCTGCCTCCATCTCGCGGAACAGCTTGATCAGCGCCTGCCGGTCGGCGGCATGCGGGTCGCTTTCGGCCGCCGCGACGGCGACCGGTGCGACGACGAGGAAAAGGCTGAACAGAATCCGGAGCAATGGCTGCATGGCACGTCCTGTCGGTGGTCGGGGATCTGGCGAGAGCGCCATGATAAGCCCGCAGCTGGCCTCATCACCAGCAGGAGACGCCCTCCGCGTCGTCTGCCAGTCTCTGCCCCGCCTGTCTCGTCTGGCCAGCCACCGCGGGCGCCGCTCAGTTCGGCCATGGCAGAACAAGGAGCTGCTCGTCGGGCAGGACGACGGCGACCGGCGACGCCGCCAGCACGGCAATGATCTCCAGCGGCTCTCCGCCGGTGACCTGTATCCGATGCGGGACATCTCGCGGCACGGTGATCGTCTGCCCGGCGGCGAAGCGGTGCACCGCTCCGGCAATGTGCAGTTCGCCACTGCCCGACAGGCACAGGACGATCTCGTCACAGTCATGCCGGTGTGGCGGCGTGCTGCACCCGGGCGCAATGCTCTGCCGCCAGAGACTGAGCTGGGTCATCCCCTGAGCCCGGCCTGCCCAAGTGCTGTGGGCGATGCCGGGAAGCGGGGTGGCGCTGGGTGGGGTCTGCGGATGAACATACATGGGCTTTCTCCTGATCGATGAACGAGAACGGTGCTTGATTCGGGGCCTTCCGGCTCGCGGAGCAAGCGTGTGACGAAGCATGCCGTCAAACGATCCGGGATGGAATGCTCTGCAATGTCGTAATATTGGCGACATTGGTTCATCAATTGATCGGTTCTCGCCATGCAGGGGCTGCAGCAACTCGTCGCCTTCGCCGAAACGGCCAAGCACGGAAGCTTCGCCGCTGCCGCGCGCAAGCTGGGGACCGCTCCGTCAACCCTGGCCAAGGCCGTTGGCCGACTCGAGCATTCGCTCGGCGTCAAGCTCTTTCATCGGACGACCCGGCAGGTACGCCCGACTGCCGACGGCGAGCGCCTGTTCGAGCGCTGCCGGCGCGTTCTCGAAGAGGTCGAGGCCCTGCAGTCGGAAGCCGCTGGCACGCGCGGGGCACCCGCGGGATTGCTGCGCGTCGACCTGCCGATCGTTTACGGCCGTCGCGTGGTGCTGCCCGTGCTGGCGCGGCTGCTCGAACGCCACCCGGCGCTCCAGCTCGACCTGCGCTTGCACGACGCCTACACGGATCTGATCAGGGAGGGGATCGACCTCGCGGTACGTGTCGGCACGCTCAGCGACTCGCGTCTGGTCGCACGGCGTTTCTCCGAACAGTCGCTGCTGCTTTGCGCGAGCCCGGCCTACCTGCGCGAACACGGCGTTCCGCGGACGATCGACGATCTCGCGCGGCACCACGCGGTGGTGCATCGGCTGCCGACGAGCGGTCGGCTGCGCAGCTGGATCTTCGCCGGCGATGGCACGCGCCGCGAGCTCGACCCGCGGTCACGGGTGCAGGTCGACGACGGTGATGGACTGGTACACAGCGCCTGCCTGGGCCTTGGCCTCGTGCAGGTGCCCGACTACATGGTCGCCGACGAGATGGCCAGTGGCCGTCTCGTCGAGGTGCTGTCCTCCTGCCGTGCAGCGGCGGAGCCGATCAGCGCCGTCTACCCGTCTGGGCGGCTCGTCCCGCCGCGCGTGCGGGTAGCCATCGACGCGCTGCTGACTCTCCGAAACGCTGCTGCGGGCGCATCCCCGGAACCCGGCCTTTGCGCTGGAGCGTTTGCGTGAAATCAACTCCGAACACCCGGTCGATGAAAGCGTCAAGCCGGATCCCGGAAATGCAGGGCTCCAATCTGGGCGAGAACGAACCGCAGCCTCAACCGGAGCCCGAGTACGAATTCGACCAGCGCATTGCCCGATAGGTGTCTCTCGCGTGCCCGTCATCTGGGCACAGGGGTATCCGCGCAAATCGACACCACAAGCCGATAGCGGTTCGCCCCCGAAAGCACGGTCAGCAGGAGGCTCCCCACCACCGTCTCGATCGAGGGCGCATTCGGATTCGTCCGCGCCAAGGCACATCGTGACCACAGCGCCGACCACAGGCCCGTGTCGTGCAGGAACCGGATGAAGACCTCCCCCACCCTCGCGCCGATGCCGAGCTCCCCTCCTCTCAGACGATGGTGATCGGACCCTTCGGTCTGCTCAGGGTCACCACCTCAAGCGGCGTGATATCGGCAGGAGCAACGGCCTCACCCGATGGTGCTCGCCGGTTGTCGGGGATGCAGCTTGCATGACCATGGGGTGAGCGGATTTTCCGCCAGACAACTGGGAAATTCCGGTTGTTTGATGTCCTGCCTTAAGCTAACCTATTCGCGCAAGGCCAATGGCGCTGACCCCGCTGTCCTCGACACAACCTCAAGATTGGAAATGCACTCATGTCGTTGGAGCATCCGATCGACGCTGGGCTTTTAGCTCTATGCAGCGCCGCCAACGCGCACCCATCGGCAACTGCGCTATTTCGTGGAAAAAGAGTATGCATAGTTGGAAACGGTGGGTCCGGCCCATGCATACCGGACATTATCGACTCATCCGATCTCGTTGTCAGATTCAATGACCGAACCAGCCTCGGGCGTCAAGGAACACGAACAGATCTACTGGTGTCGAGCTTCGCATCGGGGACAACCGCCCCGACAACCGAGTTGCTCATGGCCAGCCTTGTGCCCGAGCGTGCGCCAACAGGACTGGCCGTCTGGGATTGGTCAGGGGTCGCAAAGGAGCTAATGGAATGGCTTGGATGTCTGCCGTCAGCTGGAATAGTCGCAGTAGTGCAGGCCATCGCTGGCGGTGCGGCCTACATACGCATCGTCGACATGGACCTGAAACCACTGTTCAAGCGGGATGGATGGCATTCTCGTCAGGCACCACCGTCTTTCTACCACAACTTCCTTGGCGAAAGACGGCTGTTCGCTCGCCTTTCCCGCATTGCCCGTCGCCGAGGGATGGGACTGGACGCCGGCCCGGGACTGCATGATGCGACCCCTGCAAGCACGGGACGATGGGTCACGGGATCCACACTGGAGAAGATCATCGCAGAATGTGGTCGCCAACTGCACGCCGCACTCCGATCCGGGCCAGGGCAGCGACATGCATTCGAGAATGCCATTGATACCTGCCGAGGAAGAATGGGAATCCTTGGCAGCCCATTCCTGTGCTCCGCCACAGACGTCAACATACACTTGCAACTGCTGGATCTGGAAATACAACTGGTTGCACCTCGGCCAACAGACCACCGTGCGCATCCATGGTGGCTCTACCACAATGACATGATGCCGGCCGTAGAGCATCTCGCCTCTGCATTGAGAACGTTGGGCCGCGGCATTGCATGGTCGGTTCCAACCGATGTTCCCGATGCCCTGGCATCCACTTTTCACCTGGGGGATCTGTTTCCGGTAGCCTGGGGATGCGAAGGATTGGTTTTCCGCGGCGGTCGCAAGGCGCTGAAGTGGTTCGTTGATCCCAGCAGCACATCGACGTGCCGTCCAAACATCGACCAACTGCTCCAGAGTTCGAAAAAAGCCAACCCATGCATTCCAGCAGTCCGGCGAACCGACGTCATTTCCGATCATCTGGCTGTGATGTCCGATTTTTTACAGACCCGTCAGGTCGACTTCACAAGAACAACCACATTGGACTGGATACGATTCGTCACTGACTGTTCGCGATCCAGAATTGCGCCGCGAAACATCACCAGGGAAAATATCGGTTGGGCAAACGGACGGATTGTCTATCTTGACCTTGGCAATGGCCTGAGACCATGGAATTCCGAATTGGGCGAGGACACCATGCGTCGCTGCTGGCTGTTGAGCCGTCACTGGATGCATCCCGATCTCAATCACTGGCTGCACGGCGCACTGTCGTTGGAGCATCCTGCCCTCATGGGATTCGACGCCTTCCGGAGCGCATGCTGGCTGCGGATACAGACTGGCAACGAAGATGCGCCTCCTCCCGGAAGTCGGGATGCCAGTTCACCCGGAAGAAATGAAACTGCAATTCCTTGGCGCCCCGGGTGGACATACAGGGACCGAAGAAAATTGTGGACCTCAGGCCTAGAGGTCATCTCCTCCATGCCGATCTTCGACCCGACTGAAGGGCCGTGGACCCCGCCATCCGCCATCAGTCACTGCACGATACCTCGGCCAGCGGCGCGTCCAGTCAGCGTCATGATCCGCTGCTGCGCCATGGATCATAGATTGGTTCGTGACGCCATCCCACATTTGAGCAAGGCAATAGACAACCCTTGGCCATGCGAAGAAAGAATCGCCGTCATCGATTGCAGAACTTCGGGATTCCCACGACAATACGACAACCCAGATCTACAGGCCCTCGTCGATCAACTCGTTCTTTTCCAGGAGCAGGGATTGCTCGACCGCATCATTTCAGTCCAGGACAAGCCTGCAGTCCGCGATCAGGTGTACAGACGCTGGTTCCACGCTGCGGATTGTGACTACGGAGCCATTGAGGCGCACGCAGAAAACGGACAGGCCATCCTTGCCAACCTTCTCGGCATTGAGGCCTGCGCCCACGACCTTATCCTGGCCATCGATATCGACATGATGATGTCTCAGGCAGGAGTCAAGTCCCACTGGCGCCACGACGTCGAGGCCCTGCTGGATTCCGATGCAGAGGCGACCTGCATTTCCCCTTCGATTCCGCTACGCCGCACATCACCTCCAACGGCGACCAATGAGCGAGGACCGTACCGGCCCTGTCCCAGAGTGAGCGTGATAGCCCGCGACCGCCTGCGGCGGCTATTGCCCATCCCCGTCATGCTTAAGGAAGGAAAGCTACCCGCTTGGCATCGAACATGGCACGGCCTCGTGCCTACCCGTCGCCTACATGCAACCGATTACGGATTCATCCACCCGGACAACCAGCACGACAAGGCTGATCTGGAGAAACTGGCCGCCATCCGTGAGCGGATTGAAGCCGGCATACGCCCGGACATCCAATTGGGGTCCATGGACCTCACGGGGACCGCGGACTGGATGGCTCCAAAACGATCAGAAGACATGGTTGTTGTCGTTACCGGAAGGAATCCAGGTCCGGGCATTGCCAAGCGCTGTCTCGACAGCCTTCTGGATCAGCGGTATCAAAGCTGGGGATGCATACTAGTTGACGATGCCAGCACAGACGGAACCGCCGAGCTACTTCCGAAATTCCTAGGCAAGCCTGAACGCTTCACCTACATCTCGAATCCGCATCGACTGGGGGGATTGGCGAATCTTGTCCGAGCAGTCAGGAATGGATGTCTCCGTGACGAAACCGTCATCGTGACGCTCGACCTGGATGACGCCCTGCTTGGACAGCATGCACTTGGGGAGATCGCCAGCGCCCATTGCAAAGGCGCAGACTTGACAGTCGGGTCCATGTTTCGACGGGACAAGCGGTTTGCATGGCCGCCAGTATTCTCCTGTCCACGCAGTCCGCGCAGCAACGTCTGGCAGCATCTCCGTTCCTTTCGACGCCACCTCTTCACAAGTATACCAGATACATATTTGCGCGATGACAGCGGGGATTATTTTGACGCCGCATGGGATTGGGCGTACATGGTTCCCATCTGCGAACTATCGTCGCATCCGATCTTTATTGAAAATCAACTTTATTATTATGACTGCACTGGCAAAACCGATGAATACAGAAGGGACAACAAGAGCGCCATAGACAAGATCCTGGCCAGACCCCCCCTGCCTCGATCAGAGTCAAATCATGAGCGATAGCCAAAAACAAATGCCACTCATCCCGGACGATCTACGCAGAATCGTCCCCGAAATGGTCATTGCCGTATGCGTACGCAACAATGCCCGCACACTCGGGCAAACTCTTGCGTCCATCAACATGCAGGTTGACTGCTCCATGCGAGTCGCCGTTGTGCTTGGCGATGACCAATCTACTGACCACTGGCGCCGAGTGGTTGCAGCTGCTCCAGGAAATCACCCTTTAGTCACCCTGAACTTAAACGCCGGAACTCCTTCACGGGCACGCAATCAGGTGTTGGCAGCGATTGAAGCATGGGCCCCATCGTGTCGAGCCGTCGCGCGACTGGATGGCGACGATTACTTCGTTCATCCACATGCGTTGCGTGATATAGAGAATGCCTTGTCTTTGGTCGACGGAGACCACAAAGGCGTGAAGTACAGGGCCTTGCTTGGCGGAAATATCCAGGTGGATCACGCCGGGAACCATGTCGGCATCAACATGCCCGAACCAGATCTGATGCAACCAGAATGTCTTCTTCGCCGTCTTGAGCGAATGACTGCTGGAGACGGCAATTCGGAACTTCCGTCCTGCAATGTCGTTCTCTTGGCGCCGGATTTTGAGAAATATCCAGACCTGTCCAGCGCCGAGGACCACGCATTGGTCGCCAAGCTTCTCGCACGAGGCGAATGCCTCGTCGTCCCGGATTTACTGATAGCCGCCTACCGACTCTCTGGAACAGCGACACAACTGGCACATCGGTCAGGTAAACACCAAGCAGCACGCCTACGCTTGTTTGAGGACATTCGAAGTCAACTCGAAAACATGCGATTCTGCCGACCAGCCGCCAGGATGACATGAATTCCATGAATCGCGGAAACAAGCCAATGATCGCTTTGGTCAGCACGAGGAATAGACTGGGCCTATTGATGGGGTCGTCCATACCCTCAATTGTCCATCAGGACAGAAAGCCAGATCGTCTTGTCATTGTCAACGATGGGATTCCCTTTACGGACCAACAGGAATCCGATGTGATCAACACAACGTTTCCGCTTCCAGTAACGATTCTTCCCAACAAAAGAACTCCCGGCATGTCCGGCGCATTGAACACAGGAATTGAGTTCGCGGCATCGATTTTCAGGCATGCGTACTTGGCCATTCTTGACGACGATGACTCATGGGATGCAACCCATTTGGATGTCAATTATCGCGCGGCTCATGTTGCTGGACTGCCGATTTCCATTAGCGGCCTGCGCTTGATTATCGATGGAATGGAGCACAGGCGGCCAGTAACCATCCCCCGGCAAAGCCGGGGGCTTTCATTATGTGAGCCGCTCAAA
>ERZ761603.2458-NODE-2458-length-12699-cov-129.703100_pt1 | contig 12699 bp, 12 predicted proteins | sample MGYA00511879_ERZ761603 | MGnify/ENA primary metagenome ERZ761603 (study PRJEB28899, sample SAMN02850040) | bioreactor sludge metagenome | biome: EBPR Sludge; feature: EBPR Bioreactor; material: flocular biomat | place: Australia: Thorneside Wastwater Treatment... | reverse complement strand
AGCTTCCGGGCTCAACTCCTGGGTCTTGTATAAGATTCATGCGATCGCCCTGCCGACAACGGACCTCTGCTGCGCGAAGGCAAGAACGTCGACGCCACGCTCATCACCGTCGCAGTTTCAAGCAAGAATGCCGAGAAGGCTTGCAAACCCGAGGTGCATCGGTCCAAGGGAGTCGAGCAACGGCACTTCGGTACGACGGCGTCCATCGACGTAGCTGCCGACTCCGGTCTGACCCACACCATGGTGGCTGCGGCTGCCAACCTGGAGACGTCACCCAGGTGCAGTTGAACGTGCCGCGCCAGGCAGGGATGGGTGCAGCGGCTGCATTCCGAACATGCGATCGTGCAATCGGGTGGCACGCATGCCGAGCGCGTGGGGCCGGCGCGAAGCTCGCATCCGCAATGCTGGCCGCGGTGATCGTGCTGGCTTGGGGGATGTCGGTGTCGGGGGCATACGCAGCGGCCCAGACATCCGAGGCGAAGGTGCTGATTGTCTACTCCCAGAATCGTCTGCTTCCGGGGAATATCGACTTCGACCGCGGATTCAACGAAGCATCCAAGGACGGGGTAACGCGAGATGTGCATTTCTTCGCCGAATTCCTCGACTCGCCCGAATCCGCCGGCGACGTGTTCGAAAGCAGGACCGCAGCCTATCTCAAAGAGAAGTACGCCGGGCGCCCCCCGCAGGTCATCGTCGGCGCCGGCGCCGGAGCGCTGGCTTTCCTGCTGCGCCGTCGCGCCGAGATGTTTCCGGGCGTCCCGATCGTTTACGGCGGCGTCGATCGACGGGTCCTGAAGACGCTCGCCCTCCCGGCCGACGTCATCGGCGTGCCGGTCGACTACGACATTCGGGGCACGATCGAACTCGCGCGGCGCCTGCAACCGGACGCGCGGCGCCTCGTCGTCGTCACGGGCGCCAGCAACTGGGACCACCAGCGCCAGATGGACATACGCGCTGACCTGGAGAATCTTCGTTCGGGCCTGCCGGTCGAGTATCTTGCGGGACTGCCCGGATCAGACCTCGGGGCACGCCTCGCGAAGCTGACGCGCGATACGATCGTCTTCACGCCAGGCTACTTCGCCGACGGCGCCGGACGCTCGGTGAACCCGCGCGATTCCGTGACGATGATGGCGGGCGCTTCGGGTGCCCCCCTGTACGTGCTCTATTCGAGCCAGATCGGCACGGGCGCCGTCGGAGGGCGCATGCCCGCGTTTAGCCAGATGGGAAGGGCTGCGCGGATCATCGTCGATGGCCTCCTGGAAGGCGCATCCGCATCGTCGATCGCCATACCCGCCGCGATTCCGAGTCAGGTGCAACTCGACTGGCGCCAGGTTCGCAAATGGAACATCGCCGCGGACCACATCCCACCCAGCGCGGTCATCCAGTTTCGCGAGCCGACGTTCTGGGAGGCCTATCACAAGCAGGCGATCATCGCCGCCGCGGTGATGTCCGCCCAGGCAGTACTGATCGGAGCGCTTCTCTTCGAGCGTAGGCGTCGCCGGAGCACGGCGGCGGCGCTTGTGGAAAGCGAAGAGCGCGTCCGCCTGGCGGCGGATGCAGCGCGGCTGACCACGTTCTCGTGGGATTTCGCCCGCGACAGAAGCGCGGCGAACGCCGGACTGCGCGAACGGGCGGACCCGCCACAGCGGACGGCGGAGAGCTTCGAACACATCCTGCAGACCGTGCATCCGGCCGATCGCGAGCGGCTCGGCCTGGCTGCCCACAGGGCCGCTGCAAATCACACGGAGCTCGACGTGGAGTTCCGAGCGCGTCAGCCTGACGGCGAGATCCGCTGGTACGCCGCGCGCGGGCAGCGTACGGCCACCGATTCCGATACGCTGACCGGGGTAAAGATGGACATCACCGCGCGCAAGACCGCCGAGTTGCAGGCAGAGGCGGACCGCGCGGCACTGACACACCTGTCTCGCGTTGCGACGATGGGGCAGATGTCCGCGGCGATCGCCCACCAGCTCAACCAGCCGCTCGCTGCAATCCTGGGTAACGCCGAAACCGCGCGCAAGATGCTGGGCCGCAAGGACGCATCGATCGAGGATCTGCGCGAAATCCTGGACGACATCGTCGCCGAGGACAATCGCGCGGCGGAGGTCATCCGGCGGCTCGGGGCGCTGTACAAGCGCGGCGAGATCGAGTTGTCGGAACTCGACCTCAACGATCTCGTGCGCGAGACCCTCAACCTGCTTCGCGCCGAGCTCACGATGCGCAAGGTCTCGCCCGTCCTGGAACTCGCGGCGTCCCTGCCGGCGGTTCGAGGCAGCCGCGTGCATCTGCAGCAGGTGCTGCTGAATCTCGTCCTGAATGCCACCGATGCGATGACCGCGGTCGATCCGGGCCGGCGGACGGTTGTCGTTCGCACGTCATCCGAAGCGGAGCACGCCCGCGTCTGCATCGTGGATCGCGGGACCGGCATCGCCGCCGGCGACCTGCCTCGCGTCTTCGATGCGTTCTGGACCACGAAGGCGAACGGGGTAGGCGTAGGGCTCGCCATCTGCAAGGCCATCATCAACTCGCATCGCGGAACGCTCGCCGCCGAGAACAACCCGGAAGGCGGTGCCGCATTCTGCTTCACGCTGCCGTTGGCCGGGTCGGCCTGATCGCGGGATACCGACATGCGCACCGTCTTTCTAGTCGACGACGATCCAGGCGTTCGAAGGTCACTGTCCCGGGTCCTGCGCGAGGAAGGCTTCGAGGTCCGAGGCTACGAATCGGCCGAGGCGTTTCTGGCACGACCGGACACGACGGCGCGCGGCTGTATCGTGCTGGACGTGACGATGCCGGGGTTGGACGGCCTGGCGCTGCAGCGCCGGCTGTCCGAGGAGGGGCAGCAGATGCCCATTGTCTTTCTGACCGGCTACGGCGACATTCCAACGTCGGTGCGCGCCATCAAGGCGGGGGCAGCGGACTTCCTGACCAAGCCCGTGGCGTCGGCGACGCTGGTTGCCGCCGTGCGCGCGGCGATCGAGCAGGACTCGGTGGCCCGCCAGACCGAGGACGAGGCCGCGGAGTTGGCGCAGCGATTCGGCTCGCTGACCGCGCGGGAACGCGAGGTGCTTTCGGCGCTCGTCGGCGGCAAGCTCAACAAGCAGATTGCCGCCGACCTGGGCGTGGTCGAGCAGACGGTCAAGTTTCATCGCGCGCGGATCATGGAGCGAATGGGTGCGCGCACCGTTGCCGAGCTGATGCACATGGTAGCAAAACTCGGCTCGACGAGGGCCGCGCAGCCGTCGGCGCCAGGACTTTCGCGCGGGACGGCTGCGACGCCCGGAAAGGAATAGAGTCACGGGTGGGGCGCACTTAGCCAAAAGGTAGTGGCGGGCCGCGGTCCACGGCGTTAGCATCCCCGCAATGGGGAATGCCATGCCGCTGATCGCAGTCGTGGACGATGAGGTGTCCGTGCGCACGATGCTGCGGCGGGCGCTGCGCTTGGCCGGCTATGAGGTCGCAACGTTCGCGAGCGGCGAGGAGTTCCTAGACTCGCTGCCGAGCTGCTCGCCGGCCTGCGCAATTCTCGACATTCGCCTCCCGGGCCTGTCCGGCCTCGAGGTGGACGTGCGCATGCGCGCGCAGAACCTGCGGGTGCCGGTCGTGCTGATCACCGCCAGCGACGATCCCGCGCTCGACCGCGCGGCGCGGGCAGCCGGAGCGCTGTGCCTGTTGCGCAAGCCGTTCTCCACCGATGCACTGCTGGCGGCCGTGCATCGTGCCGTGGCCGATCCGGCGCGGGACCCGTCGGCGCACGGAGTACTCCCCAACTGAACCAAAGACTAGTTCCCGTAGCCTTCGCGCACGGGTAAAAACTGCTTTATCAACCGCCCGCTCAAGCTCTCTCTCGCGAACGAGGAAAGCCGAAATGACGCCGCTGCAGCAACTGCTGTTCGAGTCCCGCCGAACCGGGAGCGCATCGTGAATCGCGCGGACGGCGCGCCAGCCGACAAGTATCACGTCCCGCAGTGGCTGGGAAACAAGGCGACGCGACGTTTTCACGTCATGGCGAAGCCCGCGGGCTCGGCGTGCAATCTCGACTGCGCCTATTGCTTCTACCTCAGCAAGGAGAAGCTCGCTGGCGGCCCTGGCCCTGGGCACATGAGCGACCAGGTACTGGAAGCGTTTGTCAAGGACTACATCGAAAGCGTTACCGGCGAAGAGGTGGTGTTCTCGTGGCAGGGCGGCGAGCCCACGCTGCTCGGCATCCCCTTCTTCGAAAAGGCCGTTGCGCTGCAGCGCAAGTATGCGAAGCCGGGGCAGCGGATCGAGAACGACCTGCAGACCAATGGCACGCTGCTCGACGAGGACTGGGCGCGGTTCCTGAAGGCGAACCGTTTCCTGGTCGGCCTGTCGGTCGACGGCCCGCGCGAGTGGCACGACAAGTACCGGGTCAGCAAGCGCGGCGAGCCGACTTTCGACAAGGTCTATGCGGCCGGGCAGATGCTGCGCAGGTTCGGCGTTCCGTTCAACACGCTGACCTGCGTGCATCGCTACAACGCGTCGCGCCCGCTCGACGTCTACCGCTTCCTGCGGCGGGAGGTCGGTGCGACCTATCTCCAGTTCATCCCCATCGTCGAGCCGCAACAATTCGAGACCACGGCACCCGGCCACATCGAGACTTCGCGACTGCCACAAGTGGGAACGCCGCGGGCACGACCCGACCATCCCCTCTCGGTGGTCACGCCGTGGTCGGTGGACCCCGACGACTACGGCTACTTTCTGTGCAAGGTCTGGGACGAGTGGCTGCACCGCGACGTGGGCAAGGTGCTGGTCAACTTCTGCGAGACGCTGGTCGCGCAGCACCTGGGCCTGCCTTCACAGGTTTGCATCTATGCCGAGAATTGCGGCAAAGGGGTGGCGATCGAGCACGACGGCAGCGTCTACGCCTGCGACCACTACGTCTATCCGAAATTTCGCCTGGGCAACGTGCGGGAAAAATCGCTCGGCGATCTGGTGTTCGACCCGGTGCAGGTCCGATTCGCCTATGCCAAGTCCGAGAAGCTGCCGAAGCATTGCCGCAACTGTGCGTTCCTGCGCGACTGCTGGGGCGAATGCCCGAAGAACCGCATTGTGCTCACGCCGGACGGCGAGCCCGGGCTGAACTACCTGTGCCCGGGACTAAAGCGGTTTTTCGAGCACGCGGTGCCGACCGCCGAGCGCATGGCGAGGGACCTCAAGGCGGCGTCCCCGGCGGCGCAGCCGCGAATGCCGTCGATCTGGTTTCCAACGTAGTTGTTTGGCGGTTCCGAGAGTGCAAACGATAAAGACATGAAGCAAGGCAACACGATAACCGCCGAACGATGGAACCGAGGCGGCTGTTCCGGGACGGGCGCGCCCCAGCCGTCGCCACGAACGCCGACAAGAGAAAATTTCATCCCTTGCATTCAGAGAACGCTGCAGACGTCCGCGGCCTTGGCGCTGTGTGTCGCTGCAACCGCCGCTCAAGCCGACATGAGCGCGGAGGAACTCGCCAAGCTCGCCCAGAATCCCGTCGGCAACGTCATCAGCGTGCCGTTCCAGAACAACACCAATCTGAATTTCGGCCCGGAGAAGGGCACCCAGAATATTCTGAACATTCAGCCGGTCATCCCGATCGAGATCGACAAGGACTGGAACATCATCACGCGTACGATCCTGCCGGTCGTCTGGAACCCGTCGCTTGGGCCGGGCGACAGCGCAACCAGCGGGATCGGCGATCTGCAGTTCACGGCCTTCCTGTCGCCGGCGAAGCCGGGGCACCTCATCTGGGGTGTGGGACCGATCCTGCAGGCAGCCACGAACAGCAATGCGGAGCTCGGCAACAAGAACTGGGGTCTCGGTCCCTCGGTCGTGGTACTGCATCTCGCCCAAGGGCAGCCATGGGTCTATGGCGTGCTCGTCAACAACCTGTGGTCGCTGACGAGCAGCAAGCAGGGGGGCTCGTACAGCAACGGGCTGATCCAGCCGTTCGTCAACTACAACTTCCCGGGCGGCGCATATCTCGTATCTGCGCCGATCCTCACGGTCAACTGGACGGCGGACAGCGGACAGCAGTGGACCGTGCCGCTGGGCGGCGGCGTCGGCAAGATCTTTCATTTCGGAAAGGTGCCGGTGAATACGCAGATTTCCGCCTACTACAACGTGGTCCGCCCCGACTTCGGGCCGAATTGGCAGGTTCGCGCGCAGATGCAATTCATGTTTCCGAAATGACGCAAGGCGCGCGGAAATGAGCGTTTGACCGCACTGACAAACCAGGAGGTGAACATGGTTCGGAACAAGCTGTTGCTCGGACTGCTCTCGGCGCTGCTCGCGGTGCCGGGCGCCTACGCGCAGACGATGCCCGCCGGCGCTGCCCAACAGGCAGCGAACGCGGTCGATCCCGCGTCCATTCAAGCCCTCAAGGACATGGGGGCGTACCTGCAGACGCTGAAGCGCCTTCGCGCGTCGGTCGATCTCACCGGGGAGCGCGTGCTCGCCGACGGGCAGAAGCTTCAGCACACCGCGACCGCGTCTCTGGACGTCCACCGGCCCAACCGAGTTCGCGCAGTGATGCACAGCGCGCGCTCCCATCGCGAACTGTTCTATGACGGCGCGACGGTCACGCTCTTCACGCCGGCGCAGAAGTACTACTCGACGGTCCCGTTCAGCGGCACGCTCGAGGAGTTGGCCAGCAAACTCGAAGAGAAGTACGGCGTGGAGATTCCGCTGTCGGATCTGTTTACGTGGGGCACGCCGGCGGCCCCGGTCGACACGATCGAGTCGGCGATGAATGCCGGCCAGGACTTCGTCGACGGGGATCTGTGCGACCACTTCGCGTTCCGCCAGCGCCGGATCGACTGGCAGGTCTGGATCGCCAGCGGGGGCAAACCGCTGCCGCGCAAGATCGTAGTCACCTATCGCGGCGACGACGCGCGCCCGCAATCGATTTCCCTCATCGACTGGAACCTGAAGCCGGCCTTCAAGGACTCCGAGTTCAAGTTCGTGCCGCCCAAGGGGGCGACGAAGATCGAAATCGTTCCGGTGAAGAGCAAGTAGAGGAGAGCCAACATGAAGAGTCCATTCGGCAGACTGTATCCGGCCGCGTTGGCCGCCCTCGTTCTGGCGAGCTTCGCCGTAGCGCCGATCGCCGAGGCTGCCCGTGGCGGTCGGGCTGGCGGTGAGAGAGCCGGCGGTGCCCGGCAGGTCAACAGCAGCAGGGCCGATGTGCGCACCAACAACGTCCGCAGCACCAGCGTGAATAACGTCAACGTGAACCGCAACGTCGATGTGAACGTAGATCGCCATGGCTGCTGCGGCTGGGACCACGACTATCACCCGGTGGCGACCGCAGCGGCGGTCGGGGCCACGGTCGCGGTGACCGCCGCGGTCGTCGGCTCGGTCGTGCGCACTGTGCCCGCGGGTTGCGTCCCGGTCAGCTACGGAGACTTGGTCTATCAGCAATGCGGCACGGTCTGGTACGCGCCACAAGGCTCGCAATACACATAGTCGTCAATCCCCCATAATGAGATACCACGGCGATAGCCACCGATGTCGGAAGCCCGAGCACGTCGGTCATCGCTGCAGCAGCCGCTCTATGGGTGACGGCAGCGGGGCATCGCGTTTTATTTTTTAACCACATCGAAAGGAGATGCACATGGAACTACGAAATGACGGAATGCGTCGCATATCCAAGAGGCTACGATCCGGCCTGCTCGCACTCGGAGCCGCCGTGTCCATGGCGTTCGGTGCGGCGCATGCGGCCGACAAGCCCAACATCCTGTTCATCGTCTCCGACGATACCGGTTACGGCGACCTCGGTCCCTATGGGGGCGGCGAAGGGCGTGGCATGCCGACACCGAACATCGACCGCATGGCCGCCGAAGGCATGACCTTCTTTTCCTTCTATGCCCAGCCGAGCTGCACGCCCGGTCGCGCGGCGATGCAGACCGGCCGAATCCCGAACCGCAGCGGCATGACCACCGTGGCCTTCCAGGGCCAGGGCGGCGGCCTGCCGGCGGCGGAATGGACGCTCGCCTCCGTGCTCAAGCAGGGCGGCTACAAGACCTATTTCACCGGCAAATGGCACTTGGGCGAGGCCGACTACGCGTTGCCGAACGCGCAGGGCTACGACGTCATGAAATACGCCGGCCTCTACCATCTGAACGCCTACACCTACGCCGACCCGACCTGGTTCCCCGATATGGATCCGGAGCTGCGGGCGATGTTCCAGAAGGTGACCGTCGGCTCGCTTTCCGGCAAGGCCGGCGAGAAGGCGAAAGAGGACTTCAAGATCAACGGCCAGTACGTCGACAAGCCCGGGCAGAACGTCACCATCGAAGGCGTCAACTACCCCAACGGCGTGGTCGGCATCCCGTTCTTCGACGGCTACGTCGAGAAGGCGGCGCTGGAGTTCCTCGATGATGCGGCCAAGGACAAGAGCAAGCCGTTTTTCATCAACGTGAACTTCATGAAGGTCCACCAGCCCAACCTGCCGGCACCGGAGTTCCAGCACAAGTCGCTGTCGAAGAGCAAGTACGCCGACTCGGTGGTCGAGCTCGACGCGCGCATCGGCCGCATCATGGACAAATTGCGCGCCCTGGACCTCGACAAGAACACGCTGGTGTTCTACACGACCGACAACGGCGCCTGGCAGGACGTCTACCCGGACGCCGGCTACACGCCGTTCCGCGGCACCAAGGGCACCGTGCGCGAAGGCGGTAACCGTGTTCCCGCGATCGCGATCTGGCCCGGCAAGATCAAGCCGGATACGCGCAACCACGACATCGTCGGCGGTCTCGACCTGATGGCGACCTTCGCCAAGGTGGGCGGTGTGCCGCTGCCGAAGAACGACCGCGAGAACAAGCCGATCATCTTCGACAGCTACGACCTCACGCCGGTGCTCACCGGCACCGGCCCGAACCCGCGCAAGTCGTGGTTCTACTTCACCGAGAACGAGCTGACCCCGGGCGCGGCGCGCGTCGGCAACTACAAGGCGGTGTTCAACCTGCGCGGTGACAACGGCCAGCCGTCCGGCGGCCTCGCGGTGGACAGCAACCTCGGCTGGAAGGGTGCAGAGAAGTATGTCGCCACCGTGCCACAGGTCTTCGACCTGTGGCAGGACCCGCAGGAACGCTACGACATCTTCATGAACAACTACACCGAGCGCACCTGGACCATGGTGACCATCAGCAACGCCATCAAGGAATTGATGAAGACCTACGTGCAGTACCCGCCGCGAAAGCTGCAGAGCGAGAGCTATTCCGGCCCGGTCACGCTGTCGCAGTACCAGCGCTTCCAGTACGTGCGCGACATGCTGCAGAAGGACGGCATCAGTATCCCGCTGCCAACGGGCAACTGAAGGCACGATTCGACCGGGGGCACCCGGGGCAGGTAGTAACGCGCGGTCTTCTCCCGTCGGAGCGGACCGCGCTTCACTTCTGAAGATTGGAGACCAACATGAAATTGAAATCGATCGCCCGAGGTTCGTTCATCGCGCTCGCGACGTTGCTGTTCACGCTTGGCGTGACCGGCGCGCAGGCGGCAGACCCGCTGCCGTCCTGGAACGACGGAGCGGCCAAGAGCGCCATCGTCGAGTTTGTCACCACGGTCACCACGGAAGGCACGCCCGAGTTCGTGCCGCCGGCCGAGCGCATCGCGGTTTTCGACAACGACGGCACGCTCTGGTCGGAGCAGCCGATGTACTTCCAGCTCTTCTTCGCGCTCGATCGGGTCAAGGCGCTCGCGCCCCAGCACCCGGAGTGGAAGTCGGCCCAGCCCTTCAAGGCGGCGCTGGAGGGCGACACGAAGACGCTGGCCGCCTCGGGCGAGAAAGGGCTGATCACGCTGGTCATGGCCACGCATGCCGGCATGACGCCCGAGGAGTTCCAGAAGACCGCGAAGGACTGGCTCGCCACGGCGAAGCATCCGACGTTCAAACGCCCTTACACCGAGCTTGTCTTCCAGCCGATGCTGGATCTGCTGGCCTACCTGCGGGCGAACGGCTTCAAGACCTTCATCGTCTCCGGCGGCGGCATCGAGTTCATGCGGCCGTGGGTGAACGAGGTCTACGGCGTTCCTCCCGAGCAGGTGGTCGGCAGCAGCATCAAGACCAGGTTCGAGCTGCGCGACGGCAAGCCCGTGCTGGTGCGGCTGCCCGAGATCAACTTCATCGACGACAAGGAGGGCAAGCCGGTGGGTATCAACCAGCACATCGGCCGTCGCCCGATCGCCGCCTTCGGCAACTCGGACGGCGATTTCCAGATGCTCGAGTGGGTCACGGCTGCAGAGGGTGTGCGGTTCGGCCTGCTCGTGCACCACGACGATGCCGAACGCGAGTACGCGTACGACCGCAATTCACCCTTCGGGCGGCTCGACCGCGGGCTCGACGAAGCCCCCAAGCGCGGGTGGACCGTGGTCAGCATGAAGAAGGACTGGAAGCAGATCTATCCCAAATAGGCCTGTTCACGAGGGGCGTGGTCAGGAAAACCGGGCTCGGCGACACCAACGCCATCGCCGCGTACCTCATCGACCCGGGCGATCCCGCGGTGAGCTTCGGGATCGGCCCGCAGTCGAGCGCACTGGCGGCAAGCGACGACCAGTTGGGCACCGAGAAATGGACTGCAGGTCTCGCCAACGTGTTGTTCGATGCCGGGTCGCACAAGTTCCAGTACGGCTAGCTGCTCACCTGGCAGGCGAGCTTTGCCCGTACCAGCGACCGTCCGCGCGTCGACCCCGGCGCGTTTCAGCCGCTGATCAACCCTTTTCCCATCACCCGATCGACGTCGTGCCCATCCGAATCGCCGATCAAGTCGGCAAGCTGCTGTAAATCTGGTGGCCAAGCAGCCACCGCTTCGGATCGGTGGGATGACGTTGTCAAAGCGTTGATCGACCGAAGGAGAGAAGCGATGGCTGGGTATGAGCTTAGCGTAGGAAGGGATCTCTTGCCAGGGTTGTTGGCGGGTCAGGACGGGCTGGCGAAGCTGGTGGAGGCTGTGTTGAACCAGATTCCGGAGGCGCAGGTGAGTGAAGCACCGAGAGCGGATCAGCAGCAGCCGAGCGCATTCACTCACTGCCCACCCCCAAAACACCGTCAGCTTCACGAACGCCCCCGCGAGCGTGGCCATCACCAGTCCGGTGACCAGCATCCGGACGATCGTCAGCCCCGCCGTCTTCTTCGCCTCGTTGAAGGCGTCGAGCAGGCTGCGCAACTCACGGATGTCCTTGCGACCACTGACCTCGGTCCGCCATCACAGCACCTCCTTCACTTCCTTGGCGACCTCATCGATCCCGGCATCCCGATTCCTCTCGATGAAGTTGAAGACCCAGCGCACGATCGCCCAGCCCGGCAGATCGCAGCCGAAGATCAAGCCGCCCAGTGCCACGAGGTCGGTCACCGAATCCACCCACTCAAGCAGACGGAAGTGCTGGATCGCATGCGGCATGAATGATTTGTCGCCAACGATTGTCGCTTACAATTCCCATACGGCCCTATCGGTGACTCACTCTGGCGAGGTTGGTCAGCGCTGCTGCCTGACCGGGCGCTCCCGTGCTTTCTGGGCGACAAGTATGGGCTGCACGCTGGGGAGTCTCCGACGCAATAGGGCGTCGCGCGGTCGGTGAATGACGTGCTGATTGCACCAGCAGGGGCAAGAATTGGAGTCCGAATCGTGACGCTTAACCTTAGAGCCACAGTGGTTGGCTACCTGCGTGACCACGCTGAGCAGAAGTTCACCGCACGTCAGATTGCGGAGTGGATCTTTGCCACTTACCCCGACGAGTGTCAGGCCAAAAAGGAGAGCAGCAAGTACGTCGGCACCGACGCCGAGTTGGTCCAGCAACTGGTTGCGGAGATCGGCGTGCAGCGGGTTCCTCTGCAGAAGAAATATCCGGCGTTGAAGACTACCGAGGGACGACCGCGCAAGTACTACTATTCCGAAAAGTCAGACAGTGCCGAGGTAACCGCGGCGGAAAGCACCGGCCTTGCTCAGACAACGGAGGCAAATAAGCCGAAGATCGGAGAGCATTTGCTGTATCCACTGGTCTCGACTTATCTTTGGGAGGAGTTCCAGGTCTACTCGAAGCGAATCGACGAGAAGCGTTCGTCGAACAAGCGAGGGCCGAATGGCAATCGTTGGCTTTACCCAGATTTGGTCGGCATGGAAGACCTGGGAGCGGAGTGGCACCAGGAGGTGAAGGACTGCGTTAACCAGTACTCGGACAAGCGCACCAAACTGTGGTCATTCGAGGTCAAACTGCTGATTAACCGTTCCAATGTGCGTGAGTGTTTCTTTCAGGCGGTGTCCAACTCGTCGTGGTCCAACTTCGGCTACCTCGTGGCGGCTGAGATCGTGGGGCAGGACACGCAAAAGGAACTGCGCATGCTTTTTGCGGCGCACGGCATAGGCTTAATCAAGCTGGATATCGAGAATCCGTCTGAAAGCCAGGTGTTTATTCCGGCCAGGGAGCGCATAGAGATCGACTGGGACACGGCCAACCGGCTAGCGACCGAGAATAGGGACTTCCTGGAGTACGTGAAGCTGGTGAGGCAGTTCTACCAGACGGGGGAGGCCCGCCTTGCAGACTGGGACGTGCCCAAAGAGGCTGGGTAGTTACTGGCTATTCTAGGGACGCTATCACGGAGAGGCGCTGCTCGCCTCTGGTGAATTCGCCGTACCAAACATCCCGGCAAGCGCTTCTCGTCCGGCGGAGGAGTAGCCCAAAACCTTCGCAGCCACGCTC
>ERZ761603.2456-NODE-2456-length-12706-cov-7.198087_pt1 | contig 12706 bp, 17 predicted proteins | sample MGYA00511879_ERZ761603 | MGnify/ENA primary metagenome ERZ761603 (study PRJEB28899, sample SAMN02850040) | bioreactor sludge metagenome | biome: EBPR Sludge; feature: EBPR Bioreactor; material: flocular biomat | place: Australia: Thorneside Wastwater Treatment... | reverse complement strand
CGAGATTACAAGGTGACTGGAGTTCAGACGTGTGCTCTTCCGATCTGGGACATGGTCAGGCCGCTCGTGTTGGAAGCGGGCGGGTTGCCGCCCACGATCTCGTCCACGCCGTCGTCGGTGTAGGATGTGACCCCGGCGGCCACGTCCTTGAGCCGCTGGAAATCCGCGCGGACCGTATTCTGCGTGCCGCGATAGATGCGGTACCCGGTCGCTCCACTGACCGGCAGCCAGGAGAGGCGGTTGATTTCCCCGTTCAGGGTATCGCGGGAAACGACTTTTGCGGAATCATACTGAGTCTCGCCGGTGGCGCTCTGAACGGTGATCAGGTAGAAATGCTCGTCCGCCGCCGGATGGCCCGACCGTCCGAACCATCCTCCGTCCACATAGTCCGTCCCCTCGATCATCTGCTTGGTGTAGGTCCAGCGGACGGTGTAGGTGGTGCCGATGGCGGGTTCGTTGCCCGAACCCAGCCAGTCCACATAGTTGCCGGACTGCTGCCAGTCCGCGCCTTCCTGGAAGACCGTCGCGCCCTGGCTCACCTCGAGGATGTCCACCACCGGGTTGGGAACGAGCAGGTCCTCGCCGCCGCCCACCGACCCACGGGTGATGTTGGAAACGATCTCGACGATGCCCTCGACCTGGGTGGTTTCCTTGAGGGGCGTGTTGTTGAGCGCATAGCGCCGGGTGCCGACCACGTAGGTCTTCTGTTCGCCGCGGACCGACTTGACGGCCGTGGACTTGGGCACCAGGGTCGTGGTGGGCATGTCTTTCTGCAGGCGGAAGCCCTGGATGTAAGCGCGGCCCGCGTTGGTGATCACCTCGACGTTCTCGCCGTCGTTGTCGCCGATGAAGCTGTCGAGTCCCTTGACCAGATAACTGCCGGCCTGGTCGTAAGTCCGCTCTGCCAGGTTCTGGAGAAGCGAGTTCAGCCCCTCGGCTGCAGCGAAGGCGAGCTGGTCCTCGGTGATCGACGCCACGGTGATGCGGCTTCCCGGCAGCGTCCCGAGCAGGTCCTGGAGGTAGAGATTCGACTTCTCGCGGACGGTCGCCGTCACATCGCCGGTCTCGCGGTCGAACTTGTGGACCGCGACCACCTTGCGCTGGGTCACATTGTTGGGCAAGGCTTCTCCGCTCGTATCGTGGTCCTTGAGCGACAGGACCCACTTTTCCCGCTCGGCGGTGGGTTCGCCGGTGGCGGGGTTGATGAGCACGGCGTCCTGGTTGTAGCCGTAGTTGTACTTGAGCAGCTCGACATAGACGTAATCCGCGCCGCTCGTCTTGGCCGGGTCGTAGGTGAGCACCGCTCCGGGCACGCGCTCCAGACAGCCGTCGATGTAGACCAGCCCCTCGGCCACGGTGAGCACGTTTGCCGCGACCGTCACGCCGAAGCCGCTGACGATGGCCCCTTCCTTGAAGAGGATGTCCGCGAGCTTCCTGCGCTCGTTGTTGATGATGTCCTGCTGCTCGTTGAGCTCCGAGTCGAGCAGGTCCCGGTCCTGGTGGTAGCGGACCCGCTTGTAGTTTTTTGTCGGGTCGAACGTATCTCGCGAAATGGACATGGTCTTTCCTCCTAAATCTTGATGACCCCGACCAGCTCCACCCGCGTATCGGAGGTCTTGTTGAAGTCGGGGATGTTCTTCACTTCGTACAGGTAGCCGGGATCGAGCACTTCGCCGGTCGGGTTGGTGTCGGGGTGGTAAGCCCCGTTCGCCGCATAATCGGACTGCAGTCCGGCGATGTAGGCCACGTCACCGCCGAAGAAGCCGTATTCCCGGATGGTGATGCCGTTGGCCTCGTTCTCCTCGAAGCGGAAGAAGACGCCGATGGTCTGGGTCTCCTCGGCGGTTTCGATGTAATGGATGCCGTTGACGATGAGCGTTCCTTCCGGGTCTTCTTTAAGAAAGGTCCGTTTGTAGTGCTTTTTGCGGGCCCGCTCATTCTTGAGCGTCGTTTGGTCGATGTCCGGCGCGGGCGGATTGATGGGATCGGTGAACGTGGCGTCACCGTCTCCGATGGCGCAATGGGTGATGCCTTCAATGGGGTCTCCCATGAGCAGCCGAGCGGTAAGGATGCGGCCCGTTTTGACGATGAGTCCAAGTGACATTCGTATTCCTCCTTCAGGTCTGTATCGTGTGGCCTTCGCGGATCAGCACGGCGAAGACTGTCTGGCGCACTTCCGCATGACGGGCTGTCTCGCGCACCACAAGTTGTTGCGAATCCACCGCCCGCTCCATCTCGGCGAATACCGCCGACCGGGTATCGCTCCGTCGTTCGATCGGCCGGTGAATCCGGACGGTTGCATCGGAAAGTACCGTCGGGAAACGGACTACCCATCCCCGCAGGTCGAAGCTCCGCAGGACCGGCTGCACGATCACGGCCTGGGTGTCGGCGGGGGCGTCCACCTCCGCCGTGATCCTCAATGCCGCATCCGTGTCGCGTCGGATTGTCCGCGTTTCAGATGCCGCGCCGACGGCCTCGAAAACGACCGCCGGGAAGGCCGGCATCTGGACGCGGTTCATCGGAATTGCGAGCCCGGCGGATGGCTGGACGGATAATCGGTTCCCCTTACGGATTGCCACGTCTCAGCCTCCCGGTGATTCTGTTCGCCTTTCCGACGTTCCGGACCACCCGGAATATCGGGGTAAGGCGTCCGGCCGTAACAGCGGTCTCCTTTTTGTTTCCCGGTCTTATCGCCATGGGATCACTCCTTCACCGCGCACCAGCCCGGACCGGACAGGTTGAAAATCTTGTAGGTGACTCCGCTAAGATCGAGGACATCTTCGGAGTCCGTAACACCTCCGCCGTGAACGTAGACCTCGATCAATTCGCCCCGCAGTTCCTTGTAGGCCGCCGTCGTATGGGCCGCGAGCCACGGAAACAACGTGATGAGCCCCTGGCGCTGGTCGGGATTGCTGGCGGTTTGGAATCCTCCGTGGGCCGCGCCGCAGGTGCCGGCCTGGCCGGTCGCGCTCGCCCAGCCGTCGAACTTGTTGAGGGCGTAGAAGCTGCCCGGAGACTGGTAGTGACCGACGACAACCGGCTGCGGGTCCTCGCCGATCTTCGCTCCGAGCGCATAGGCTGCGACGAGGCTCGCCAGAGTAACGGTATTGGGGGATGCGACCGTATCCACCGCCGTCACCTGGACGCGCTCGATTCCGGCGTTGTCCTTGATCAGGTAATAGCCCCCGACCCTGAAGATAGAGGCGTCGTTGACCTGCAGCGTAACGCCTGAACCCGAAGATGCGGCTGCCTGCGTGACAGCGACGGCTCCGGACCAGAACCGCTTCAAGAGCCCGCAGTAATGCGCGTAGTAGACGGCTGCGATCTTGGTCACGATGAAGACGTGATCCCTGTCCGCGTAAATCCAATACAGGAAGGCGGAAGCATCCACGGTCTTGATGTAGGTGTAGCTGGTGTTGAACGCCTCCTTCACGCCCGCGTGTGTCGCCGCGTCCCAGTAAAGGTAAGCGCGGACCGCGATTCGGTCGGCTGCGGTGTCGTTGACGAACCGGAGGAAGATGTCTTCAACTCCGCTCTCTCCCGTGGAGGCCAGCACGTAACTGGGCTCGGCGTCGCCGGAGCGGTCGTCCCGAAGCGTCCAGCCGACCGTTCCCACGAGGAAGTCCTTCAAGCGGACGAGGAGGTCGGCCGTGTTGGCGGCTGTGCCGGACGTGTTGTGATAGGCCATGCATTCCTCCTACAGGATCGGGTTTTCCGTGCCGGTGAGCCGGAGCTTGAGATCCGTCTTGTTCTGCACCGGCGTTCCGGGCGGCACCGTGCATCGACGCCAAAATGAAAGGGTCACATCGTGCGCCTTGTCGCCCATGTTGAGCGGTGCCCCTTCGACGGCGGTATCGAGACCCGCCTGCGTCAGGGCCAATGCATACCAGTCGGACTCGTCGTCGCCCGTAATGTCCACCGGCTCCACCACAAGCCCGGTGTAGTCATATCCGGAAAAGATCACGGTATCCGCATCGTGGGCCGCCGGGGCAGTGCCGCCGTAGCCGCGCTCCACGGCGAGGACGGTTGTTCCACCTCCGCTCAGGATGCGCATCTGCTCATCGTCGACGATGATGATTTCGCCGTCGGTGAAGAGAGGCGCGGAAAGCTGCAGCGAGGTTCCCCCCGATGCCAGTGCCGCGGCGAGGATCGTCTGTTCGTTGGCTACGAACAGCTCCTTGTCTTTCGTTTCCCCGTCCGTGCCGTTGTAGGTGTCGTCATCGGGATTCGCGAGGTCGCCCTCGGATATCCTCTGGGTCAATGTGATGTCTTCGTAAATATGTATCGCCATCGATCTCTCCTATGCCGCCGGCCATTGCGTGACCGTGTACTGGTTCGCCGCCGCCTCGAAACCGGCCGTCGCCTCGGCGTGATCGTCCCGCTGTCGATACCGCCAGCGAAAACACGGCTTCGACCTCCGGAAGCCCGAGGCGTTGAGTGGCATGGAGCCGAGTCGCATGGGCTTGGTCCTGTCAACGGACAGGAGCAGCCCCGTGTGATTCAGCCTGCGGCGGTTGAGCAGGAGCGTCTCGACGCGTCTGCGGCGCGGTACGCCCGTGTCCACATCCATCTCGAAGGACGCCCTGGCCTCGCTCACATAGGCGTCGGTCAATTCAGCGAGATTGAGCACCTTGTTGTTCAGGGAGAAACCGGGCCTACGGGCGCGCCAACGGTCGACGACGTCCCATGCCCCGGATACTTCCGACCACTGGGCGTCGGCATAGGCGGTGATGAACAGGTGACGGCCCACGGCCGCACCGGAGACCTTGTCGTCCCGTCCGAGCCTCGAATGCCCGACGCGGAACCAATGGGAGAGCCGTGACCGCTTCCCGTACCGGTGCGTGCGGCGGTCTCCCGCGAGGTCGGGCGCATCCTGGACGGCTTCCGAGAGCATGTCTTTCTGGCGGAATTTGATCCGGCAAGGCTGAGCGGAACGATTCAGACGCGAACGGTTCAGGTCCTGACCCGCCAGCCGGATGAAGGAGACGCCCGGTTCCACTACCGGCTTGGTTTCGATCTCACAGCAGAACGATGCCCGCCGTTCGCTGACCCACAGGTTCGGCAGACGTTCGATGTTGAGGTTGCCGGTGTTGAGGCGGAACCGGGGCGAGCGGCTGTGCCAGCGTGAGACGCACACCGCGGCGCGCTCGATGTCCTGCATGAGCGTGGTGCTGTCGGTGATCCGCCACCATCCCCAGGTTTTGTTCTTGCGGGTCAGGCGGTAATCCGTATTCAAGGCGTTGTGGTTGACCACGAAAGTCTCGTGCAGATGCCCGAGACAGACGCGCTCGACAACCTTCTTGATGACTGCCTCGAAATCCGATTCCATCGACAAGAGCGTGTAGAGCCATTGCAGGAAGAACACTCGCGTACCGGAGGGATGATGAAAGGGCAGCGCATTCCGGACTCCCTGAACGAGGTTGTCGCTGTCGATACGGTAGACGCCCAGGCTGTAGATCAGCCCCGGCAGCTTCGCCCGTCCGACGACGGAGCGGCGGTTCAGGCGCAGCGCCTTGCGGAAAGTCTCCTCGATTCGTCCTTCCCATGCTATGTCGGCGAGCGAGCGGCCGATGGCGGGGATGGTGCCCTTGCGCCGGTAGATTTCGATGGCCTCGCGGATAAGCCTGCGCTGGAGTGCAGCGTCGACGGTGGGATCGAAGCGGTGGCCGACGATCTCGCCGAGATATGGCAGGAACCGCGCCTCGCAACGATCAATGTCGAAGACCTCCGGAAAACGCTCGACCAATACCTTGAGTTCGTCCAGACTCGCGGCCGGCACCTTGAGAATTGTTTCCAGATCGCCGGACTCGTCCCGTTCCCGGTAGAGCGGTGGAAGGAGGTCGATGAGTTTTCTCTCGAAGTAAGAGGACATCAGGATGCCCTCCTCACGTCGAGGTTGACCTGACCGAGCGCCGCGATTTGGCCGGCGCGGATGTCAACGTCCTGGATGGGTGTGTACATGCGCACGTGGCTCACGCCCCGCACGCCGTCCAGGAGCGCGACCAGGTCCGAGTAGTGGACCGGCGCTCCGAAAGTCATGTGCTCGAACGCGAAGAAATCCGCCAATGCCTGTTCGACGCGGCTTCGGATAAGGTCGAGGTCCTCGCCGGCATAGGCATACACCTCGGCGTCAATAGAAACCGGCCGGTAGACGGGATCGAACAGGTTGATCTCGACGGTGATCACCTTGCGCGATTCCAGGTACTCCGCGAGGTCTCGTTTGAGGATCGTCGACGGTAAATCTCCGCCGTCCGGAGCCACGGCCATGTTGACCTGGTAGTAACGGATGTTCTTGCAATCGTTGACGTCGAGGACCTGGGCTTTGGCCACACCGGGAAATCCTTCGGCCAGGGCCAGGTAATCCTCCTTGGTGACTGCCTTCCAGAGCGAGCGCACCTCGGCCGGTGCCTGTCGGCGGGCGTGTTCGATGGTCTCGCGGTCGGCTCCGCCGGTCGCGGGAACCGGGTTGGTGACCGCAAGGGGAACCAGACCCCCTTCGAGGTAGATGGACGAGAGAAGCTCCGTGACGAGATAGGGACCGAGGTTGCCCTCGGCCCCAAGTGTTTCAAGGTACTCGACGCGGATTTCCGCGCCGGTGTCGGGCTTTGCTCCGCGCAATCCGTCGCCGAAGACGATCCGAGTGATGTCCAGCGCATCGGTCTCGGCCATGAAGTGGCGCGAATCGGAGCCGCTTTCCTGGAAGTGGGATACCTCGATCCATTCCTGGTTTTGCACCCACATACGTATCGAGCCGTAGGCGATATTTTTCCCGGCGAGGATGATCGGACCATCCGTCTCCCCATCGGCTGTGAAGGTCTCGGTCTTGCGTTTCCCCTGGCGCGCGCCCACATCAACGCTCGTCCGGGTCCTCGGGATCGTCGCGTCTTCGGCCGTCTCGAACACGATGTCGTTTTCTTCCAGACGAGCTCTGCACGTCGTTCCTACGGGGATCGCCAGGTCCGCGTCGAGCGGCGCGGCCAGAGAGAAACGCAAAGCAGTCGTCGCAGCCACCGGTCCGTCGAGCCGGTAGCTGATGAGGTTGCAGAGGTTGATGACATTCTGCCGCTGGCGGGCGGTAGGCAGGAAGGCCTCCGCCGCCTGGGCGTCGAGGTAATAGGCCAGCATGTCGCCGATGCCGCAGAAGAGCTCCAGCAACACCACGCCGAGGTCGGACGCGTTGAAGTCCGTCCATCGGTCGGTGAGCTGCGGCACCCGCGCCAGCAGTTCCCGGCGCAGGGAGTCGTAGTCCTTGTTCGTGTAAGCGATGCTCGCTCTGCCCATTTCCGTTCATCCGTAGAGGTTCGGTCACAAGTGGTCCCACCGGACGAGCCGGACGAGGACCCGCTTGTTACTTACCGGCAACGGCGCGGAACTGTCGGGGCGGAGCGGATTGACGCGGCTCGCGGTAGAAGGGATAAACCAGGTTGCCTTCCACCTGGCTCCGGATGACACGGTAGGCGATGCGGACCGGGAGAAGATTGCTGTCCTTGTTCAACGGAGAATCGTCGAAAGAGACGCCGGTGATGGTGACGCGTTTCTCCCAGCGTTTCACGGCGTCGATCACGTAATGGCGGATCAGGCCCTTCAGCACCTCGTCGTTCGGCTCGAACACCAAGTCCTTGAGTTTCGAGCCGAATTCCGGGCGCATGAAGCGTTCGCCCGGCCGGGTGCCGAGAATCTGGATGATGCTCTCGTGGATGTGTTCGTGTTCGGTGGAGGTGGCCGAGGAAACCTGCGCGCCACCGGACCGCCGCTGAAAGCGGAAGGGGAACTTCAGCCCGCGTCCGAGAAAATCCAAGGCCATCAGTCACGCTCCTCGCAGATGCAGGCGGGCGGGTCACCCGAACCCGTGTCTCCATTGGAGACATCGTCGTCCGGGAAATGTATGACCAAGTCCAACCCGTTCGCCATGGCAACATGGATCGTGCCGTCGGCCTCGATGACGCCCTTGTGACCGCTTTCCATGGCCGTAAAGCCCTTGGCCCCGCCGGGTACCAGACGAACCTCGACATCCTCACCCACGCCTTCGATCCGGGAAATGCCGAGCACCACCGAGGTGCCCGCGGGGTTGCCGATCATGGCCGTGCGCTCTGGCTGGAATACATCCAGCCGGTAAACGCCCGGCAGCTCCACGCGGCAGCGCCCCTGCGCGGTCTGTATCGGATCGATGTCCAGGGGAAGCCCTTCGATCCCGGCCGCTTCGTGGGTCACACGCACCGCCTCGGGCTTGAGCATCAGCTCCCGTCCGTCGGGAAGCGTCACCACGCCGCCGCGCGCGGGTTCGAGAGGGGTCGCAGAGCCATCCATACCGATGGCCGTCAGTCTTCCATCCGGTCCCACCCGAACCATGACGCCGTCGGCGAGGGTGAAAATGCGTCCTCCGTCGGGAAGATCTCTCACGGTGGTACCCGCCGGCATGGCGACGAAGGGGTCAAAGTCCTGCGGCATCGGTTGATCCACGACCTGCATGTATTCCTGCGCGCTCTCGGCATGCGCCTCCAGTACCGTTTGAGCTTCCGCCCTAAGGACTTCGGATGCGTCGTGACTCTGCTGCAGAATGCCTTTGATCTCGGCCAGGCTGTCTCGAATCTGTCGGAGATAGGGCTCATCACCCTCGCCGTCCGTCACGCCGAGACCGGCCGCAAGCAGACGCACCAGCGCCATGATCTCGTAATGGGACGGCGACGAACTCGTTTGCTCGATGATCGGCCCGCCACCTTCCTCTCCGTACCCGTAACCGTATCCGTTTCCGACCACCATATTCCGTCAGCCTCCGATGGGTATGAGTTCGATGCTCTGGATGAACCAGCCGTCGAACTTCTGGTATTGTCCGTCGCCCGTGTCCCAAACAAACCGCAACGTGACCGTGCTTCCCGCAAACTGGGAAAGGTCGATGATCTCGGTCCTGCGTGGGATAGGGTATGGCTGGAGCGGTGCGCCGTTCACGTCGTAGGTGGGGTTGAAGCTCCTTACGAACCATCCGTTTACATAGAGTTCCAGCGTATCGAAGTAAGGCCCGTCCACGCTCTCGATCTCGCCCCAGACATCGAAGCGGAGAAGGTAGCCCCGGTCCAGGGTCACCTCCGATGCAAGCTCTCCGGTCACGCGGATATTGCTGCCGGAAGCGTCGTACCAGCCGGAGAAATAGTAAAAATGCCAGGTTCCGGCCGGCAGAAGCTCCACATAGCCGGATGACCTCCAGTCGAGCACCGCCGCGGCTTTGGGCTTCTCCACGTCGACCTGGATGTATCTGCGGGATGACACCACCTCGTCCTGGACCGCCTCGGCCACGATGATGGTCGCGCCGGGTGTCGCGCCGAAGCGCAGCACACCGTTCTCGACCCTGGCGATTTCCGGATGGACCGACTCGAACCGCACCTCACCGCCCGGAGATCCGATCACCGCCACCGGGACCGCTTGTTCCATCTCTCGATACGGTTCCCGGATCAGAGAGGGAGCAACTTCCCAGAAAGAAGCTGGAAGGTTATGCGGGGTATTCATAGCCATACCCGTCGTATCCTCCGCCCCCGCCTTGTCCGTAATCGACGACTTCCACTTGGATGTAGCGGACGCTGTCCCTATTCTCCGAGTCGTAAGCCATGAGGACCGTTGCACCCGCTTGCCAGCCGAGGTTTAGCCTCCCGTCTTCGTCCACCCAGGCGATGTTGGAATCGGCGGATTCGAACTCGATCTGTCCGGTGGGAGCGCCGCGCACGGAGAGCGGGATCGTGACCGGCCAGCCTGTGAGCGACACCTTCACCGTCTTGGGGAAGACGTCCCAGTAGTGAAACTGCGGTTCCTCAAAATCCATCTTCGGTCCTCAGTCGTCGTTCGTGTTCAGGCTGCCGGTCACGATGATCGCGCCGCAGGCCGTGATGTCGCCGATGCGGGCGTTCGGCAGCCCTTCGGTCGCCGTGTCGAGACTTCCCGTGACGATAGGCGTCACGCCGTGACCCGGAATCGGGCAGACGTGCAGGTCGCCAAGGCGCGCCGCGGGTCTTCCGTTGACCACGGTGCGAAGCGCTCCTGTGACGATCACGCCGCCGTGACTGGAGATGTCGCCGAGTCTCGCCTGAGGTCGCGCCATGGTCATTTCCCCGTCAGGAGGTGGATCAGGAAGCCGACAATGCCGCCCACGACCCCGCCGACGGTCAGCACAAGCCCAACCACCTTCCACATCGTCTCGACGCCCATCTTCTCGTTCATGCCCGACTGCAGGTTCTTGATGTCATCGGTATGGCGGCGCAGGTCGTCCTGGATGCTGCGTACCAGAAGGTCCACGTTCTCCTTGTCCGACTTTTTCTCGATCTCGCGTTCAATCTTCTCGAGGCGCGCCTGGATTTCCCGGCGGTGGTCTTCGAGGATGCTCCGGAATTCGGCCCGCCAAGATTCGAAGGTCCGGGCCAGCATCCGCTCGCTCTGGTTCCAGTCGCAAGGGGCACTGTCATGTCGGGTTTCATCCATTCGGCTTTCTCCTTCGCATCGAAAAGCGGCCGCGTATCTGCAGATCGATCTCGAACCGGTCGGACAGACCTCGCCGTTCCAGTGCGTGGCTCACGGCGTCCCTGGCGCAATGGATCTGGTCAATGCGCATGCGCTGGGACACCGAGTCCGCATGGATGCGGTAGAAATAGAGCGGTTTGGGGATGCGGCGGACCTCGGTCAGTTCCGCGAGGCGCAGGCAGAGATCATAGTCTTCGGCGCAGAGGAAGCTCTCATCGATCCCGCCGGCCTGCTCGAAAACCGAACGGCGGATGAGACGAAAATGGAAGGTCATAAAGTCGAGGAGCATCCGGTCCTTTGAATAGGGAATCCGACAGCGCTTGCCGTAACCCGTGACTCGGTCGGAGGCGTCGATGACCTGGTAGTCCGTATAAACCATTCCGACGGTCGGATTTCCTTCCAAGACCGCGACCGTCTCCTCCAAAGCCGTGGGTGCGAGCATGTCATCACTGTCTACCCAGCACAGATATGGCCCGAAGGTGTCGGCCAAGGCGGATTTCAAGGACTTGACGGCTCCTCTGTGGTCATAAGCTGCGATGCGGACCCGACGGTCCTTCTTGGCGTACTCGATGGCCACCTTCGCGGTCTTGTCGGTCGAACCGTCATCCCAAACGAGCAGATCGAAATCTTGGTAGGTCTGGGCAAGAACGCTTTCGATGGCTCTGCCGATGTAGCCATCCCGGTTGTATCCCCGGATAACTATTGAAACGGATGGATGCATCGCTTCTTCCTCTATGGGTTGATCAACACCTTGTTCGTCGAGCGGATGACGATGTTCCCCATGACGGCGTCCATGAGGATCACGCTTCCGGCTTTATCAGTGGCTTGAATGCGTTCCCGGCCGGCAGCCGCGTTCATCACGACGACCTGGCCGGCTTTGTCCGTGAGGCGGATCATCTCGGTCCCGGCGGTGGAATCGATGAGGATTTCCTGCGTGCCGCAGAGACCCCAGATGTGGACCTTCTCTTTGCCCTTGGTGGTATCGATGAGAATCTTCTGCCAGCGGGCGCGGGACTTGTCGCAGGACTGGATATGGATTTTCTCCTTGTCCTTCCACGCCTCCCAGCGCACGAACTGGCGGCACAGATCGGTGATCTCGATCCGGGCCTTCTGGTCCTTGATGTCCGAGTCGATGTCGAGCTGGTCGCCCTGCTCGGCGTCCTTGGTTCCTCGGCGGCGTGCATTGCCGGTCTGAACGTCGCGCTTCACGCGGCATTCCATGTGCAGAATCTGGCCGGCCCGGTCGATGACCTTGAGGAACTCCTCCTCGTCCCGGTCGTCGAGAACGATGGTGTGGCCGGTCTCGGTCTTGAGCAGAACCTTGCGGCGCGGGCAGTAGTACGGCGGGTGACCGTGGTGCTTCTTGTGCTCCAGGTCGTCCCGCCGGTCGGGCTTGTGCTCGACTTTGTCCTCGCAGTCATGGCAGGTCGGATCGGAGCACAGGCGCTTGGATTCCTCCGGCTGTTCGCCGGGGTTGCTCTTGGCCAGCCAGACACCGGACCAGATCGGGTATTGGACGTTTCCGCCCTCGAACTCGGCCCAGACGGACGCGCCTTCTTCGGGGACGAGAAACAGGCCGATGTCCTCGTTGCCGCCGTAGGGAAAGCATGGCCACGCCCACTCCGACCAGTTTTCCTTGCCGGTGCCGAGCACGGCCGGGATTTCCAGCCGGCAGCGGCCGAGCCGCTCCGGATCGTTGTTGTCTCGCAAGAACGCCCGGTACTTTCCGTACCAGCGGTTCTTGTAGCGTTCCTCGTGCTGGCGGTCCTGGGTCTCGATCACGGTTAGTCCTCCGGGTTACTTCAGTGGCAGAACGCCCCGCAGTACCTCGCGCACGATGCGGGTGACCGTTCCGTCCGGCGTCTTCTTCGGATCGGCTTTGGCCACGGCATGACGCAAGGCGTCCTGCGCCGCGGTGTCGAGCTTGAGTTCCTGGCCGGCGACGCCGGTCTTGACCTCTTTCGCGCCGACCCGCTCGATGACGCCGATCACCGCTTCCAGTGCGGCGGCTTTGGCCTGGCCCCAGGCGGTGAGCTTGATGACGGTGAGCAGGGTCACGATCAGGGTCGCGATGAGTTCCTTGTGGTTCAGGATGAAGGTCAGAATCTGTTCAAACTGCTGCATTGCGGTCACCTCCGTTGGTTTTCATGGCTTCTTCGAACGAAACGTATTTGCCGTCGAGGTGTCCCCATCGGGTCCGCCC
>ERZ761603.2453-NODE-2453-length-12712-cov-35.693134_pt1 | contig 12712 bp, 10 predicted proteins | sample MGYA00511879_ERZ761603 | MGnify/ENA primary metagenome ERZ761603 (study PRJEB28899, sample SAMN02850040) | bioreactor sludge metagenome | biome: EBPR Sludge; feature: EBPR Bioreactor; material: flocular biomat | place: Australia: Thorneside Wastwater Treatment... | reverse complement strand
CTCCGTGCGCGGGATGAGCGAGCGCCTCAGCCCTCTCGGAGGGGAAAACGTAACAGCTATTTCGGCACGGGGCGGAAATGGCTGGCTCTAGCGATCCCGTTCATTTACGCCATCGGGTTGAGTTTCGACTTCTTTCCCGGAACGCCGCCTGGTATGGGCATGACTTACCAAGCGTTCATTGGTTTCAGAACGGTCGAGACCTTCGGTGGAGCGACCTTCCATGTGGCCGAAGGGGTGCCAAATCCCTGGAATGTGTTCCCGTATCTGGCGGCCCTGGCGCAGATCGTGTTTGTGGCGGATGCTTCTTTGAGATTGAGGCGCCTGGACGGCGGCCGACGTGCCGTGCTTGTCGGAGGGGCCGTCGTGCTCTTCCTTCTGGGCGGCGGCTTGCAAGCAGCTTTGGTGGATCTCGATATCCTCAGGACACCCTATATGATCAGTTGGGCCTATCTCGCTGTCCTGATGGCGATGTCCATCGAGTTGAATGCCGATGTATTGGCGGGAGCACGACTTGCCGGCCAGCTGCAGGACCGCGAACGCCACATCGATTTGGCCAGTGCGGCGGCTCATCTGGGCATGTGGACATGGGACATTGGTCACGACACGATCTGGGCCACCAGACACGCCCGCGAACTATTCGGCTTTTCGGAATCGGAGCACATCAATCGCGCGTGTTTCTTTGGCTCATTGCATCCCGAGGACCGAGAAACCGTGGACCAGGCTCTCGAAGATGCGTTGGCTACCGGAGGTGGCTATGAAGTCGAGTACCGCGTACTCCTCCGTGGAGGGAAAATTCGCTGGATGGCAGCGCACGGACAGATCGAACGTGATGTTAGCGGCAAGCCGATTGTACTGCGCGGGGTGGTACTCGATATTTCCGCACGGCACAGTTCCGATCTCGAGTTGCAACAACTGCGCAGTGAACTGACCCATGCCAATCGTGTCTCGATGATGGGGCAGTTCGCATCAGCGCTTGCGCACGAGTTGAGCCAGCCGCTTGGCGCCATCCTGCGCAATACCGAGGCCGCCGAACTATTCCTTGAGCACGACCCGCCGGACATCGAAGAAGTGCGGGCCATTTTGGCCGATATCCGCCGGGACGAACGGCGCGCCAGCGGCGTGATCGACCGGTTGCGGGCGCTGCTGAAGCGCCGCAGCTTCGTCCGAAGCGCCCTTTCGGTGAGCGACGAACTCGCGACTGTGATGGCCCTGGCGCGCGGCGATATAGCCACACGCAAAGTTGCATTGGTAATCGACGATGCCCCCAACCTGCCGCTGGTGATGGGCGATCCGGTACACCTTCAGCAAGTGCTGCTGAACCTCATTCTTAACGCGATGGATGCTGTCGAAGACGCACCCGCCGCAAGGCGAAAGGTAACCGTGCGAGCGCGGCCCAACAGTGAGGGTGAGATCGAGGTGGCTGTCGAAGACAGCGGACCCGGCATCCCGCCAGAACGACTTGGGCGCCTGTTCGAGCCCTTCTTCACCACCAAGGCGAAGGGGATGGGCATCGGGCTCTCGATTTCGCGCACGATCATTGAGGCCCACGGCGGGCGCATCTGGGCGGAGAACAATGCCGATGAAGGCGCAACGTTCCGCTTTACGCTGCCGCAAGCAGGGGTGGCAAGATCCTCATGAGCACAACCATGCCAGTGGTGCATGTCGTTGATGACGACGCATCTTTCCTCGTCGCGCTTGCACGCTTGCTGAAAGCCGCAGGCTACACCGTCCAGGCCTATGCATCGGCCGCCGAATTTCTCGCAAAAATCGGCGAAGGCCCAGGGTGTGTCGTCACGGATCTCCGGATGCCGGGAATGCATGGCCTCGATCTCCAGCAAGCACTGGCGCGTGGGGCGAACGTGTTACCGGTGGTCTTTCTCTCCGGGGAAGGCGACATCCCGACAACCGTGCAGGCAATGCGCCAAGGGGCCGAGGATTTCCTCACCAAGCGCGCGCCGAAGGAGGCGATTCTTGCGGCGGTGGACCGGGCCATTGCCCGTGATGGCCGGCAGCGCGCCGAGAATGCTCACCGGCACGCGCTGCGGGCCAGATTCGATGCCCTCACGAGTCGCGAGCTGGAGATCCTGCGCCACGTCGTCGCCGGCCAGATGAACAAGCAGATCGCGGCCGACCTGGGCATCAACGAACGGACGGTTAAGCTTCACCGCACGGCCATTACGACCAAACTCGAGGTGCACTCCGTGGCGGAACTCACACGAATCGCTCAAGCAGTGGGATTGCTCGACGAACCCCTGCCAACCTTCCCTAAAGGGAAGTAGCAAAACGATGGCGAAGACACTATGCTGCCCGGACACGTAACGCATCGCGTTGAGGGAGGTGTCCAGCTCTGGACCGGGAACATATCGCGGCAAGAATCACCAGGAAGCTCGTGAATCAACCACAAGGGATATCAACATGAAAAATGCAGGACGTATTCTGCGAGCGCTGGGCTTGGCGCTTGCGGCGATGGTGATGGCGTCGGGGACTGCGCTCGCTCAGGCGCCCGCCAAGAAGCCCAACATCCTTTTCATCATGGGCGACGACATCGGCTGGATGCAGCCGAGCATCTACCATCAAGGACTGATGGTCGGCGAAACGCCCAACATCGACCGCATCGGGCAAGAGGGTGCGAAGTTCATGACCTATTACGCCGAGCAAAGCTGCACGGCCGGTCGCACCGCCTTCTTCACCGGCATGACACCGCTGCGCGCCGGCATGATTCCGCCGCAATTGCCCGGCAGTCCGTCCTTCCTACAGCCCGGTACGCCATCGCTGGCCAGGTTCCTGCTTGACCTCGGCTACACCACCGGCGAGTTCGGCAAGAACCATCTGGGCGACCACTCGGCTTCGTTGCCGACGGCGCACGGCTTCCAGGAATTCTGGGGTTACCTGTATCACCTGGACGCGATGCAAGGCGTAAGCTTCCCCGACATCAACAGGACCCCGACCGAACAGGCCATTGTCCCGCCGTGCAAGAACACGCCGGTGCGCGGCCTTGCCGAAGTGCCGGGCGCGGTGGATCCGAAGACCGCGCTGTGCATGACGCCGCCGCGGCCGGTGCTCGCCTGCACGTCTTCCGACGGCACCGAGAAGAACCAGACCTGCAGTGACCAGGGGCCGCTGACGTTGAAGCGCTCCGAGACCGTGGATGAGGAAATCTCGGCCAAGGTCATCGACTTCCTCGACCGCAATGACCCGAAGAAGACAGGCAAGCCTTTCTTCGTCTGGTACAACCCGGCGCGCATGCACGTCACGACCATGCTGTCGCCGAAGTACATGGACATGGTCGGCACACCCGGAGGCAAGGACTGGGGCGCCAACGAAGCCGGCATGAAGCAGATGGACGACAACATCGGCTATGTGCTGAAGAAGCTGGAGGACATGGGCCAGCTCGACAACACGATCATCGTCTTCACCACCGACAACGGCGCCGAAGTCATCACCTACCCCGACGGCGGTAACACGCCGTTTAAGGGCGGCAAGCTGACCACCTGGGAAGGCGGGATGCGCGCTCCGGCGCTGATCCGTTGGCCGGGGCACATCAAGCCGGGCACCGTCCTCAATGACATGTTCGCGTCGTACGACTGGATGCCTACCTTCGTCGAGATCGCCGGCGGGGCCAAGGGCAACGACCTCAACAAGCAGGTCATGGCGGGCAAGTATCCCGGCATCGTCAAGACCAAGCTCCAAGGGGTCAACCAGCTTGACTATCTGACCGGCAAGTCGGCGACGTCGGCACGCGACACGTTCTTCTACTACGGCGGCCCGGTGCCTTCGGCAGTGCGCTACAAGAACTGGAAGATCTACTTCGCGATGGCGTCCGAGGCCGCGACCGGCGGCCTGATGGGGGTCCATACCTTCCATTGGCCGTTGGTCAACAACATCAAGCGGGATCCGTTCGAGGGGTCCGTCGGTTTCCAACCGAGCACCCTTCTCGGCACAGGTGGAGCACTTGCTGGACCGATGACCGCCTATATCTACGACTGGAACATCATTCCCATCGGCCAGGCGCTTTGGCTGCAGGAACTTGAATCCTACGGGCCGTACCCGGCGCTGCAGTCGCCGGCGTCCTACAGCTTGGCCCAGGTTCTCCAGCAGGTGAAGGATCAAATGGCGAAGACTCGCGGCAAAGGGGACTAGGGCTTCGCGAGTCAGATAGCCAGATAAGGAGTTTGTGAAACTGCCAAGCGGGCGGCTCGAAAGGGTCGCCCGTTTGTTCTCAGGCAAAACGAGAGTCGAAATGAGAAACCCGATGTCGTTGTTCCTGCTTGCCCGCAGCCTCGTACTGGGAATGCTGCTCGCATTGGGCGCCCCGGCGCTGGCGCAAACCGATCCCCTGCCCTCCTGGAACGAAGGCCCGGCCAAGCAGGCGATCGTCACCTTTGTGAAAGACACAACCACGCCAGGCAGCCCGAAATTCGTGCCGCCGGCAGAGCGCATCGCCACCTTCGATCAGGATGGCACGCTGTGGGTCGAACATCCGATGTATTCGCAAGTGATGTACATCCTTGAACGTGTGCCGGCGCTGGTCAAGGCCAAGCCCGAACTGGCCAAGGTCGCCCCGTACCCGACGGTGCTGGAGATCCTGAAAGGCGATCGTGCGGCCATCGCCAGGCTGACGCTGCCCGACCTTGAAAAGCTCGCCGCTGCAACGCTGACCGGCATGCCGGTCGACACCTTCAACGCCGAAGCAAAGAAGTGGCTGGCCGAGGCGAAAGACCCGCGCTGGAAGAAGCCCTATACCGAACTGACCTACCTGCCGATGCAGGAGGTGTTGAAGTACCTGCGCGCCAGCGGCTACAAGACCTACATCGTCACCGGCGGCGGCCAGGATTTCGTACGGACGTACTCTGAAGCTGCTTATGGCATCCCGCCCGAGCAGGTGATCGGTACCGCCGGCGGAACGAAATACGGTTACACCAGGGACGGCAAGCCCTTCCTGACCAAGGAGCCCAAGCTGATGCTCAACGACAACAACGCCGGCAAGCCGGAAGGCATTCACCTGATGATCGGGCGGCGGCCAACCATGGCGGTCGGCAACTCGACCGGCGACCAGCAGATGCTTGAGTACACGAAGGCCGGCGACGGCGCGCGGCTGGCGATGCTGGTGCTGCACGACGATGCCAGGCGGGAATATGCCTACGGGCCGGCGCAGGGATTGCCGGCGACCAAGGTTGGCAACTTCCCGCAAGCGCTGTACGACCAGGCACTGAAGGAAGGCTGGACGGTCGTCAGCATGAAGAACGACTGGAAGAGGATTTTCTCGTTCGAGTAATACGGACAAAGCTTTTTCGCAGCACGTACCGCATGAATCACTCAAAACTCGCGTCGGTATTGGCTTTGCAGCCAGTACGACGCAATCTACCGGACTCTACTGAAATATGATGTCAAGCAAATCCCGAATCCTGCTGGCCTGCGCCGCTTCGATGCTGGTCCTGAGCGCCTGCAACCCCGACGACAAGGCAAAGTCGGCCGCTGGGCCGGCAGTGAAAGAGGCTGCCGCGGCCACGGTCAACGGCATCGCCATCAGCAAGAACCGCGTCGACATGATTGTCAAGCAAGGCCTTGCGTCCGGACAGCCGGACAGCCCGGAACTACGAAAAGGCATCATCGACAAGCTGGCCATGCAAACGCTGATCGCGGAAGAGGCGGTCAAAAAGGGGCTGGACAAGTCCGCCGAGGTCCTCGACCAGATCGACCTGACGCGGCAGTCGATTCTCGCCAATGCCTACGTCCAGGATCTGCTGAAGAACAGTGCGGCCAGCGAAGAAGCACTGAAAGCCGAATACGAGAAAATCAAGGCAACGATCAGCGGCACGGAATACAAGGCACGACACATCCTCGTAGAGAAGGAAGGGGAAGCGAAGGAGATCATCGCAAAGCTCAAGAAGGATCCGGCTTCTTTCGCAAAACTGGCCATGGATAAATCGAAGGATACCGGGTCCAAGGCCAGCGGCGGCGAGTTGGGCTGGTTCGACCTGAGCCGGATGGTGCCAGAATTCGGCGCTGCGGTCAGCAAACTGGACAAGGGCGCGATCACGCAGGAACCCGTGAAAACCCAGTATGGCTACCACGTGATCCAGGTCGAAGACTCGAAGCCGATCGAGGCGCCGCCTTTCGAGGAGGTCAAACCCCAATTGGCTCAGCACCTTCAGCAACAGAGCGTGAAGAAACAAATGGACGACCTCAAGGCCAAGGCCAAGATCGAGATCGTGGAAGTACCTGTTGCACCGGCAGCCAAGTAAACACCAGCCGCATCGTCCGTGTGCCGCGCCATGGCGTGGCTGTGGATTCACGTTACGTTCCGGTCGCTGTGGTTCACGATCAAGCAAGAGGAGAAAGTCTCATGAGCAAGCTAGTGGTCATTGCCTACGACACACCCAACAAGGCGGCGGAAGTCCGCGGCAAGCTTCGCAAGTTGCAGAACGACCGGGCGATCGATGTCGAGGAACTGCTGGTCGCGGTCAAGGACGAAGACGACGAGGTATCGCTGCTCCAGACCTACAAGCCGGTTGTCACGGGACGGTCGAACCGGGGTTTCTGGAACACCCTGATCGGTCTGGTCCTGATGAACCCGGTACTCGGTATGTCCACCGCCCGGCGAGCGGATGCCGTCAGCGGTGCCCTCACCGAGGTCGGTGTTGACGGGGATTTCCTGAAGGACCTCACCGCGACGTTCCAGAATGGCAGTTCCGTCCTTTTCGCACTGGTCCGCGACGCGTCCTCACCCGAGAAGGTCCTGGCCGAACTGCGCGGTACCGGCGGCACGGTTCTCCAGACCACGCTGCTGCACGAGATGGAAGAGAAGCTGCAGACGGCGCTCGACGCCTAGCCGGCATGGAAAGCTCCAGATGGATGCGCTGCTGCAACAACATCTGCAGGCGCTCGTCACCCTGCTCGCTCTGGAGCATCCGCTGATGTGCGGGGGCGTTGTTCGCGCGCATCGACGACCGCCAGGACCGAAAGGTCCAGCTCGCCGACGCGACGAAAGCGGCTGCGGCGGTGCTGGTCATTCTCCTTCTTGCGGCGCTCTTCGGCGTGCGCGTACTGCACCTCTTTGACCATCGCCTACGACAACACGCCGGTGAGTCCCAAGCCGGTGCGCTGGGACATGCCACGCATCTTAGGCGTCGCCAGCGTTCTCGGCTTCTTTCTCGTCGCCGAGTCGTTCGGCCTGCTCCGCTGCGGCGTCAAGGTGCTGTCGCTACCGCAACTGCAGGATTCCTTTGGCCTGCCGACGCATGCGCAACTGCAGACGATGATGTTCCTGCAACTCGTTGGCGGTGGCCAGTTGCTACTCTTCGTCACGCCGGCCATTCCGACTCCACCAGGGCGCTGGCCAGTGTCGCCTGGGAACTCGACGTCTGGGGCAAGCTGCGCGCGCAGCGCGCGTCTGCCGTGGCCGCTTACGAGGCGACCGCGCTCGACTATGAATGGGCGCGCCAGTCACTGGCCGCCACGGTGGCCAAGACCTGGTACCTGGCGACCGAGACGCGGCAGTTGCTCGCGCTTTCCGAGCAGGCGGTCACGGTCTACAGCGAGTTGCTCAGGTTGGTCAAAGCGCGGCGTGCCGCCGGCAAGGACACCGATCTCAACGTGGTCGACATGCAGGCCAATGTCGATTCCGCGCTCGGCTCGGTCGAGGCCGCACGGCAGTCGTATGGCGACGTCCGGCGCAGCCTCGAAGTGCTGCTGGGGCGTTATCCGGCTGCCGAGATCGAGGCCGCCAGGAGGTACACGCCGGACCCACCGCCGATTGCGAGCGGTATCCCCGCTGCGTTGCTGCTGCGCCGGCCTGACCTGATCGCGACGGAGCGCCTGGTGCTGGCCGCCTTTCGCAAGACCGAGGCGGCTGAACTGGCGCTGCTGCCCGACTTCTCGATCGCACTTGCCGGCGGGCGCCTGGCCGACCCCCTGCTGACCTTGCTGCGCCTGAATCCGTGGCTGGCGACGGCGGCCATCGGTGCGGCCATCCCGGTCTACGAAGGCGGCGCCCTCGAGGCCCAGGTCCGGATCGCCACTGCGCAACAGGCGCAGGCCGTCGCCCGCTATGGCAGCGTAGTGCTGACGGCGTTCCGCGAGGTGGAGACCGCACTCGCCAACGAGCCCTTGCTGGCCAGACGAGCGGTGCTCGATGAAAGCTCGCTGGGCAACCGGACCAGCGCCGTGCGCATCGCCACCCAGCAGTATCTGGCCGGCGCCAAGGATCTCCTGTGGGTCTCGAACCTGCAGACGAACCAGATCCGCGCTGAAGGCGATCTGATCAAGCTGCGCGCGCTCCGTCACATCAACCGCATTACCCTCCTGCTGGCGCTCGGCGGCAGCTTCGCGGCGGCGCCGACGGTGCGGGGAATCAACTGAGAGGGTGTAACCGGCCCCGCGCATCGCTGACTTTTTAAGGAGAAACAGTGTGAGGATTCCACCTTCAACAATGGCATTGGTGTTTGCCGTGGCCTTGTCGGGGCCAGTTGCGTTTGCGCAGGACGGCGGCTCGGTTGCAAACGCGACGTTCACCGCCAACATCGCGGACGGTGCCCCCGTTGATTTCCGCCAGCAGTTCACCAACTCGACCCCGGTCGTCTACTTCTACGGCGAACTTCTCGGCCTGAACGGTCAAACGGTGACCTTCCTTTGGAGCCTCGAGGGCAAACGCATGCAGGAAACGGCCGTTCAAGTCACAAGTCCGCGCCAGCCCGCCTGGTCGAAGATGAATATGCGGGAACAATGGACGGGCAACTGGACCGTAAGAATCCTGGATGGCAAGGGCCGGACTATCGAGCAGCGCAATTTTGCCTTTAATCCACCCTTGTAGTGGCATGGTGATTGGCCGCGCTGCTGATCGCCACACGCGTGGCGCAGGATCGGTACCCGAAGCAGAGCGCTTGCGGGGACGTCAATTTTGTTCATCACTTTGGAGATTGTCATGAAGACACCTGTACTGCTGTTGCTTGCGGCCCTTTGCTTCGGGTCGTCGCCAGGTTTTGCCGCCGAGTGGTCATGGGACCCGCTGAAGGACGCCGAAAACATCCTCCCCGAAGGGGTGCCGAACGAAGGAAAGATCATCCAGGCCCGGCACCAGGTCCGGGAGATGGCCCAGGACGCGCTTGCGACCCTTTATGAAATCCAACCCGGCGCGCGGCGGGCGATCGAACGTTCCGCCGGCTACGCTGTGTTCAGCACCTTCGGGATCAAGCTCTTCTTCGCCGGCGGCACGACCGGCAAGGGGATGGTCGTCAACCGGCAGACCAATCGCCAGACCTTCATGCAGATGGCCCAGGTGCAGGGCGGGCTGGGGTTCGGCGTGAACAAGAATCGCCTGATCTTCGTCTTCGCCAACCAGCAGGCGCTCAGCAACTTCGTCAATCAGGGCTGGGAATTCGGCGCCCAGGCCAACGTCTCGGCGATGGCCGGCGGCCAGGGCGGCATGTTTTCCGGCGCGGCCTCGGTGGCGCCTGGCGTCTACCTGTACCAGTTGACCGATACCGGGCTGTCGGCGACGCTGACAGTGTCCGGAACCAGGTTCTTCAAGGACTCCAGTCTCAATTGAGCGACTGCGGCGTCCTGCCGGTCCAACCCGTTCGCGGGCCGCTATCATGCGGCCCGTGAGTATTCAGTCCGCGCTCGCAAACTCCCCTGACATTCAGAATGGATAGAAAGACAGCAAGATGAAAGCAAGAAATCGCTCCCGGCTCGCAGCCTCGCTGCTTGGCTCGACGGTTATTGGTTTGGCGGGTTGTGCCAACCAGAATGCCCCGGTGTCCTACAGCCCGGGGATGGATGTCCAGATGCAGCCGCTCGCGGTCGATCCGCAGCTTGGCGGGCAGGCCAGCACGCCTGGCGCGGACAACCAGTCCGCGGTCCCAACCCAGATCCAGGCCGATCCATGGCCACGCCAGGTCGCCCTTGCCAATGCATCCGCAGAAATCTACCTGCCCCAGGTGAACAGCTGGTCCGGGAACACGCTCAGTTTCCGCGCGGCCGTCTCGGTCAAGGCAAGCGGGGCGAAGGATCAGACTTTCGGCGTGGTCTTCGGCACCGCGCGCACCCACGTCGATGCCTCGTCGCGCACGGTCGCCCTGAACGAGCTCGTGCTGACGCAGGCCAAATTCCCGACGCTACCTGACAACGGGCTTGCCTACCTGCAGCATTTACAGGCGCAGTTGCCCGTCGCCATGGCGACCATGTCCCTCGACCTGCTGGCGGGAGAGCTGGCGGCGTCGCAGACGGTCAAGCCAAAAACGGTACAGGTCAACAACACGCCACCCAAGGTCATCATCAGCTATTCGCCGGCGATCCTGGTGCCGATCGATGGTGCGCCGAGCATCAGGAAGGTTCCCGACACGCGCTTCGAGCGCATCATCAACACCCAGGCCCTGATCGCCCGGGTCCGGAAGGATCGCACCTGGTACCTGCATGTCCTGGATGGCTGGATGTCGGCACCTTCGCTCGACGGGCCGTGGGTCGTTGCGCCAACCACGCCGGCCGGGCTCGACGACCTCGCGCAGAATCTCGCGAAAAAAGGCATCGTGGATCTGCTCGATGGCGGCCCGCGCGCCGACCCGAAGCCAACCATGGCGGCTGGCGCACCGGCCATCCATGTCACGCAGGTGCCGGCCGAACTGGTCGTCTTCAAGGGGCAACCGAACTTTATCCCGGTCACCGGGACGTCGCTGTTGTGGGCCGAAAACACGACCGCCGACGTGCTGGTCAATACGGCGAACAACGACTACTACACCCTGCTCTCCGGACGCTGGTATCGCGCGTCATCCCTGGGTGGACCATGGACCTTCACGCCATCGAACAGCCTGCCCGCCGACTTCGCGCGGATTCCAAAGGAAGCACCTGCCGGCGTCGTACTGGCATCGGTTGCCGGCACGCCGCAGGCGCAGGAGGCGCTGATCGCCAATTCGATACCGCAGACGGCCGCTGTTCCACTCGTCAATGGGCCGAAGTTCACGCCGGTCTTCGACGGTGCCCCGGCCTACCGCGCCATCGACGGAACGCCGCTACGCTACGTCGCCAACGCGCAGCAACCGATCATCCAGGTCAGCCAGAACAGCTATTTCGGGCTCGAAGCGGGCGTCTGGTTCTCGGCCCCCGCGCTGACCGGCCCGTGGGTCGTCGCGACCAGCGTGCCGCCGGTGATCTACAGCATTCCGGCCAGTTCAGCGCTGCACTATGTGACTTATGTGCAGGTCTATGGCGCCAGCCCGGAAGTGGCCTATGTCGGATACACCCCGGGATACCTCGGCACGGTCGTTTCCCCCGACGGGGTGGTGGTCTATGGCACGGGCTACACCTACACGCCGTGGATTGGCTCGTACTGGTGTGCGGCGCCTTACACCTGGGGATTGGCCGCTGCCCCGATCTACAACCCCTACGTCGGCTATGCCTTCGGCTTCGGCCTTGGCCTGGCCACTGCGGCCTGGGCGGTTCCCTACTGGGGTGCCGGGTACTACCACCCGGGGTACTGGGGCTATCCGTGCTGCGGGTCGACCAGCGCCGGCGTCTATGGGCACTGGGGAAACACGGTCTATTCCGGGACACGGAACTGGTATGCCAATGCCGATGGCAAGATCGGCACATCCGCGACAGGCAACTACACCAACCTGCGCACGGGAACGAGCGGTTCATACGCCGCCGGACGCAGCTATAACCCGGAGACCGGCCAGGCCCAGCGCGGCTACGACCGGACATTCAACACCACCGGCGGCACCAGCGGTAACGTGGCACGCGGTGGTTCCTACAATACCGAAACCGGGCAGCGTTCCTATGGATCGAGCGTCTCGGCCACCGGCCCGGGCGGCAGTTCCATAAGCAGGTCGGCCGCCGCCACCGCCGGCCCCGATGGCTTTGGCGCCCAGCATACGGTCAGTGCCTATGATGCGCAGACCGGACAGAGCAAGAGCTACACGTCGAGCGGCCTGTTCGGCAACCATTACGCGGGTGCAGATGGCAATGCCTACCGGAACACCGACAGCGGCTGGCAGCAGCACGGCGCCGGCGGCTGGCAATCGGCCGGTGGCGACACCTCATGGGCGGACCGCGAGCAGCAGGCGCGCAGCGGTTTCGAGAGCCGGGCCGGAGGCTTCGGTGGCGGGGACTTCGGCGACCGCTTCGGTGGCGGCGACTTCGGCGACCGGTTTGGTGGCGGTGGTGGTTTTGGTGGGCGCTTTGGGGGTGGGGGTTTCGGCGGCCGTTTTGGCGGTCGGCGCTAATTGGCCCCCTCGACTTGGTTGCCCGGGCAACATGGTATGCAGTGCTGGTGCGAAAATTCCGCGGTCGGGGCGCTCAACTTGGTGTGTCCCGCGCCAGGTGCGTTACGGCAGTGTGGTGCTGCGCTCGTTCCGCGAGGTCGAACATCGCCAATGCCTGACAGCCAGTTCGCCCACTACCGGCGTCACGGCGATACCTTTCATTTCACCAGTGTACTGGCGGAAACCAAGGACATTGCAGCGATGGTCCACCCCTTCGACGTGGAACTCGGCGACGATGGCCGCCTTTGCATAACTTGACGTACACAACTCGACTGTTAAACTTCCTTCAAATCAACCCAACGCGGGAGGCATTGGCATGAATTCACGCCATTACGCATGGTCCCTGGCGATTGTTGCACTTGTGGTGCTCGGCGCCTGCCAGAAGAAGGAGCCCGAACCCCCCGCGGTTGGGCCGGAGATGCAAGGCATCATGAAGGAGCTGAGGGCCGCCATTT
>ERZ761603.2451-NODE-2451-length-12720-cov-11.409554_pt1 | contig 12720 bp, 11 predicted proteins | sample MGYA00511879_ERZ761603 | MGnify/ENA primary metagenome ERZ761603 (study PRJEB28899, sample SAMN02850040) | bioreactor sludge metagenome | biome: EBPR Sludge; feature: EBPR Bioreactor; material: flocular biomat | place: Australia: Thorneside Wastwater Treatment... | reverse complement strand
TCTGCAATGCATGCAAGAGGGGGCGCTTTCGACCCAGAAGTGCCATCCGGATTCTTAAGCTAAACGACAGCTACGCAGCGGCACCGGTCACTGGCTGCAGGATGGCGTCGGTCGGCAACCGGCCACAAGCAGACGTACCGGCCGCGAAATGTGATCCGGCGCGAACGGCGGGTAACTGATCTTGAACCGAACGTCCCGTTATCTGCGGACTCTGACAGTTGTTCGGCCATAACGGCCATTGGGGTTGTGCGCTACCAACGGCAGCAGTGGGCAGGTCAACGGTCGTCTGGTCGAGAACCGGCCAAAACAACCGGTTGGCACTCCAGGCTACCCCCGGATTCGCCCCGGACCGGCTACGACTGGGGCCGCTGCCCAAGACCGAGACCGAGACCGAGACCGTCAAGCTGAGTTTCGCGTGCCATGTCGCTCTGACAGTCGATCTCGACCGTCACGCAGCACTTCATGGACGCACGTATGGTGAAGACGTCGATGCGGTGACGCTCATCCACCATATGCTTGCCCGCGATCGGGATTCAAGCAGGGCGGGTAGGGTGTTTGAACCCGGCGTCGTGCCTCTCGGCGCTCGGCGGGTAGACGCCGCCACAGTCTCGTCTGCCGGGCCACTGACCACAGGGCTGGTAAAGGCTACGATCTTCACTGAACAGTAAATATTGGAGTTTTGCCGAATATTCGGTAAAATATCGATATTCACTGTTCAGTAAATAACCAAAATTATGGTGCTTGAGTCCCCGACAAACGAGCGACAGCTGATCGTGCAGTTCCTTGAGACCCTTCAGGGGCTTCCGGAAGTGCATGCGCATCTGGGTCGCTCAGAGACCGTTGGATCGGCGGACGGGCCTAGGCACGACGCCCAGATCGAACTCCATGTCGCTGGTAGGTCGTTCACTCTGCTGATCGAGGCAAAAAAGGCGGTCTACCCCAGGGATGTGCGCGAAGTTTTATGGCAGTTCCGGGACTTCGGTCGCAGCCGGCCCGTGGCGGGTGGTGATGACGAGGCTTTGCCTCTTCTGGTTGCTGAATCGATCTCCCCGGGAGCTAAGGACCTGCTCAGAACCGAGCGCATGGGGTATTACGACAGCGGCGGTAGCCTGTTCCTGCCCGCGCATGGTGCCTATTTCTACATCGACAGGCCGCCGCCCAAGACCTTGGCTAAATCTGTCCGATCGCTGTTTTCGGGGCGCCGCGCGCAAGTGCTGCATGCCTTGTTGGTTCAACATCAGGCCTGGTTCGGCGTCAAGGAACTGGCCGAACAAGCGCAGGTGTCCCCGGCGACCGCCTCGCAGGTTCTGACGGAACTGGAGCGTTTCGACTGGCTGACCGAGCGCGGCCAAGGCCCGAGCAAAGAACGGCATCTCAAGGAGCCTGGCGCGATGCTGGACGCTTGGGCGAAGCAACTTGCATCGGTCCGTGCTCCGGCACTGCGGCGCTACTACGTGCCTACCATCAAAGCGGATCAATTGTTGGAGCGCGCAGGCCAGGTCTTCGCCTCCCACCAGGTCGGCTATGAGATCAGCCATGAAGCTGCCGCGCAACGCTATGCGCCGTTCCTTTCCAACGTGTCTCAGGTCCGTTGCCGGCTGCTGGTCGGGCCCGCAGCCGATGCCGCCATCGGTGAATTGGGTGCAAGGGCCGTCAACGAAGGCGCCAACCTCACGGTCATCGAAGCCAAATCACCGGGCGAGCTGCTGTTTCGCGAGCGCATCGGCGACGTCTGGTTGGCCAGCCCCATTCAGGTCTACCTCGACCTGTTGGGCGGCGAGGGGCGAGCCAAGGAAATGGCCGAGCATCTGCGCAAAGACAGGATCGGTTTCTGATGACCAAACCCTCAACCCTCGACGGCTACAGCGATCAATACACGATCGACTGCGAGCGCGTTCTTGTGACGCTGTTGCGCGGGTTAGGTCCATGGAAGGATTCGGTCTACCTGGTCGGTGGTCTTACTCCCCGATATCTGGTGGCCGCGCGCCCGCCACTGATACCCGCGCATGCTGGCACGCTGGACGTGGACATCGTGATCGACCTGCAGATGCTGACCGACACTGAGGCGTATCACACGCTGGAGGACAACCTCAAGAGAATGGGCTTCGAGCGGGCCGAGAACGAGAAGAAGCAAAAGCTCTCGTGGCGCTGGCAGACCCGCACCGAACACGGCGCCCTGATGGTTCTGGAACTGTTGGCCGACGCGCCGCAGATCGCCGGCGGCAACGTGCAGCCGTTGCCGACCGAGGGAACGATCTCGGCGCTGAATATTCCGCACTCGTCAATTGTCTTCGATCTCCACCAAGTCACCGAGATTCAAGCTGAATTGTTGGGCGACAACGGCGTCGCGACAGAGAAGGTCAAGCACGCCAACCTGGTCGGTTTCACCTGCCTGAAGGCGTTCGCATTCGACCAGCGGTTTGAACGCAAGGATGCACACGACCTGATCTATTGCATTGAACACGCGCCCGACGGCATGGACGCCGTTGCCGAGGCTTTCCGCAAGGAAATCGATGACAAGCATGGCGCCGTGATTCAGGCTTGCCTGGCGATCCTGCGCAGTCGCTTTGTGTACGACGACAAGACGGAGGGGCATCGCAAGGATGGTCCGGTGTCCGTCGCCAAGTTTGAACTGGGCGAGAGCGATGAGCCCGAGCAACGCGAGGCGAGGGCGTTGCGACAGCGCCAAGCGAGCGACGTGATCGAACAACTCTTAGTACGAATCGGATAGGGGGCGGCGTGGCGATCAAAGCAATCTTCGTCGGTATCAACAAACACCTTGATGCGACGATTCCCGAGCTAGGCGGGGCCCGCCGCGATGCGACCGCGTTGTGGGCGCTGTTCACCGATACCGTCGAAGGCCTGGCTGGCCGGCTGCTTGTCGATAAGGCCGCGACGCATGCAGAGGTATCACACGCCATCCTCGGGACGCTGTCGGCCGCCGGCCCGGATGACGTGGTCGTCATCACATTCGCGGGACACGGTTCTCCCGATGGAAACTTGGTCCTGTTCGATACCAACGCAGCCGATCTTACCAGCACAGGCCTGTCGATGGCGCGCCTGGCCGATGCCTTCAAGACGACGAAGGCTCGTGCGGTGCTGTGTGTGCTTGACTGCTGCTTCAGCGGGCAGGCGCCTGCACGCGTACTGGAGACTGCCGCACGCCCGCGAAGCACATTTGCGCTGACTGGGATTTACGGCGAAGGGCGTATCCTGCTTGCCGCCTGTGCAACCAACGAATCTGCCTGGGAGCAGCCGGGCACCGGACACGGACTGCTCACGCATGCAGTGATCGAGGCGTTGACGAGTGCGGTCGGCGACTCGGTCAGCTTTCCGGAAATCGCCGGCGAGATCATCCGGTTGGCGCGTGTTGAGGCCGAGCGCATCAGCGTGACGCAAACACCTGTATTCCTAGGTAACGTACAGGGTGGTCTCGTTTTTCCGGCGCTCAAGCGCGGTGACAACTACGCTGCTGCGTTCCCGACCAAAGCGGTGCAGCAAATGTCGGGATCGCTTGCGGAATTTTCCGCTCACGACTTTCCGCCGGAAATCGTCGATCAGTGGACGACGGATTTCCCGCGAGGCCTCAACGCGCTGCAACTCAAAGCGGTCAACGAACACGGCGTACTCGCCGGTAGATCGTTGCTCGTAGTCGCGCCGACCAGTTCGGGTAAGACCATGATCGGCGAGCTGGCTGCAATTCAGGCAGTCACAGCCGGAAAGAAAGCGGCATTTCTGGTGCCGTATCGGGCGCTGGTCAACGAGAAGTTCGAGGAGTTCAGCGAACGATACGGACCCGCAGGGTTGCGCGTCGTTCGGTGTAGCGGTGATGCAACGGATGGCATTGGTCCGGTTTTGGCAGGGCGTTATGACCTGGGTTTCTTCACCTATGAAACTTTTCTCAATCTAGCGCTCGGTTCGCCGCGCCTGCTCAACCAGCTCGGCCTCGTCGTACTTGACGAGGGGCAGTTCATCACTGACCCGAATCGAGGTATTACGGTCGAGCTGATCTTCGCGCTCCTGCTGCGGGCGCGTCAGCGGGGCATCGAACCGCAACTTGTGATCCTGTCGGCGGTCATTGGCAACCTCAACAGCTTTGATCGCTGGCTTGATCTGCCCTTGCTGATGTCCCGCGAGCGGCCTGTGCCGCTGGTCGAGGGCGTTCTTGATCGACGCGGGACGTTTCAATTCGTTGATGCGGACGGCACTACCAAAACCGAAGCCCTGTTGCCCGCGCATCGCATCGTGCAGCGTCGCGACAAGCCCAACTCGCAGGATGTAATCGTGCCACTGGTCCAACAACTGGTCGCACTGGGTGAAAAGTTGCTGCTCTTCCGCAATATGCGTGGTTCGGCACAGGGCTGCGCCAAGTATTTGTCCAAGGAATTGGGCCTCGGTCCTGCGGCTACCGTGCTGGCCGCACTGCCGACCCAGGATCTGACCGGCGCCTCGCAGGATCTGCGGGAATGCCTCGCTGGCGGTACTACGTTCCACAACACCAATCTCTTGCGCGCGGAGCGGGAAGCCGTCGAGAAGGGTTATCGCAATACAGGCGGTGGCATCCATGCGCTGGTGGCCACTACGACGCTGGCTGCAGGCATCAACACCCCGGCATCTACGGTGATCCTGGCCGAGAATGAGTTCGTCGGTGAGGACGGCAGGCCATTCACCGTCGCGGAGTACAAGAACATGGCGGGACGGGCGGGCCGGCTCGGATACAACGAGACCGGGAAGGCCATTATCCTTGCCGACACGCCGATGGAACGTGCGCAGCTATTCCAGAAATACGTACTCGGCGTGCCGGAAGATGTAAAGTCATCCTTCCAGCAGCGCGACCTGCCAACGTGGACGCTGCGCTTGCTTAGCCAGGTTCGGGGCGTGCGTGCCGCCGAAATTCCGGGCCTCCTGGTCAACACGTTCGGTGGCTACTCCGCATCACGTGCCAATCCGCAATGGATCGCGATGGTGGAGCATGAAGTCATCGCTTTGGTCGAGCGTCTGTTGCAGGCCGGGCTGGCCGAGCGCGAGGGCGAGTTGATCCACCTAACCTTGCTCGGACGCGCCTGCGGCGCTTCGTCCTTGTCGTTTGAATCGAGCCTGCGGCTGGTCGAGTTGATGAAACAACTGAACGCCGCACAGACGTCACCCACCCAGGCGCTGGCGATGGTGCAGGTCCTCGACGAGATGGATGCGATCTACACACCGATCATGAAGCGGGGCCGGTCGGAGAGCGTGCGTGCCAATGATGTGGCGCAGCGTTATGGCCATGCGATGACCCAGGGACTGCAACGATATTGCCGGGACGAGATTGAGTTCTGGTGTCGATGCAAACGCGCGGCGCTTTTGCACGACTGGATCGAAGGCACCCCCATCGATGTGTTGGAGAAGCGATTCTCGACGACTCCTTTCGGAGGCGCCATTGGATACGGAAACATCATCGGTATCGCCGACGGAACACGATTTCATCTGCGCTCGGCGCATCAAATTATCTCGGCGCTGTTCCCCGATCAGCCTGAATTCTTGAAGGGTCTGGACGACATCCTGCAACGGCTCGAATTTGGCCTGCCTTCGGCGGCGCTAGCGCTCACGACGCTGTCGGTGCGCCTGACCCGCGGACAGTGCCTTGCACTGCTCGCTGTCGGTATTCGCAGCGCCGAAGAGGTGAACGGCCTAGATGATGACCGGTTGCGCAAGAGCGTCGGGGCGGATACAGCCGCGCTGTTGAGACCGAAGACAAAGGGGACGGTGTGATGTTCCAAAAGAATGGGGGAGACCAATGATCCTGACCGACAACGAAACCAAGATCGATCTGCTGAACAATGAGGCGATCGCGACGACGATCATCGGGTTGTTGCGTGAGAAACCAGACCGTCCCGTGACGATCGGCGTCCATGGCGATTGGGGCGCTGGGAAGTCCAGCGTGCTGGAGATGATCGAGGACGGGTTCGCGGGCAACAAGGACGTCCTGTGCTTCAAGTTCAACGGTTGGCGGTTCCAGGGCTTCGAGGATGCCAAGATCGCCCTGATCGAAGGCATCGTTACGGGCCTTGTCGAAAAGAGACCCGCGCTGAGCAAGGCCGCGGGTGCAGTCAAAGACGTTTTCAAGCGGATCGACTGGCTGAAGGTCGCGAAGAACGCAGGTGGCTTGGCATTGACAGCCTTCACGGGCATCCCAACGCCTGATCAGATCAGCGCGATTGTAGCCAGTCTCGAGGGGATGCTGTCGAACCCTGGCCAGCTCGCGACCAAGGAGAACCTCAGTTCCGCGATCAAGGGGGTGAAGGCTGTATTGAAGCCGTCAGAATCCAAAAACGTCCCCGAGGAGGTCGAGGCATTTCGCAAGGCTTTCGACAGCTTATTGAAGGAAGCGGGCGTTGATCAGCTTGTCGTGCTTATCGATGACCTCGATCGGTGCTTGCCAGATACGGCGATCGAGACGCTCGAAGCGATACGGCTGTTCGTCTTCACGGCCCGTACCGCATTTGTGGTGGCCGCTGATGAGGCCATGATCGAGTATGCGGTGCGCAAGCACTTTCCGGACTTGCCGGACACCACGGGTCCGCGTGACTACGCCCGCAACTATCTTGAGAAGCTAATCCAGATTCCTTTTCGCATTCCGGCGTTGGGCGAGACGGAGACTCGCATCTACGTCACCCTTCTTCTGGCAGGGGCCGAGTTGGGTGAAGAAGATCCCGGATACGGTGAACTGATTAAGGCGGCGCGAACACGACTGAAGCGACCGTGGGAGAGCGCACCGCTGGACGCCGCGGCCGTAAGTGCGGCGCTTGGTCAGAATGCCAACAAGGCACACAACGCGCTGATCCTGAGTGATCAGATCGGTCCGATTCTAGCCAGCGGCGCCAAAGGCAACCCGCGGCAGATAAAGCGATTCCTTAAGCGGTTCCGGATAAGTTTTCCGGTTTCTCCTGCTCTGCTGGCGTCCCAACGTTGGAGGCCTGCCCCATGTCGAGCAAAGCCAAGAGCCTCACCCCGACCGAAGAGGAACGTCAGCAGCTCAGGCGGATAGACGAGCGCGGCAGCGACTGGCGCGAACGTCGGCGAGCACGGACGTTGCGGCTGCTCGACAAAGGGCTGTCGATTAACTCCGTGGTGACCGAGCAGAAGATTCACCGGGACACGGTGGCGGACCACCGGGACGCGTGGCTGGCGCGAAGCTTTGCCGGGCTGCGCGACCGGCCACGCAACGGCGCCCCGCGCAAGCTATCGGAAGCCCATGAGGAGGCGCTCTGCGCTTGGGCCAAGGCGGAGGCGGGTACGGCCCCTGCCTTGAGAAGCCGCCTGTCGGCGGAGCATGGCGTGCAGGTGTCGTTGTGGCTGGTGCAGAGCGCCGTGAAAGAGAAGGGTTACGTGTGGAAGAGAACCCGGCACAGTCTGAGAAAGAAGCGAGACGAAGAGAAATTTCGCGAAGAGCAGATGAAGATAGCGGAATTAGTTGAAAAATCAGAGCTTGGCGAGATCACCCTGGCTTAGGTAGACGAGGCTGGGTCGGCGCAGGCGCAGCCCAATCGAAGCGCATGGACCGAAACCGGAGCCGTTCATCTCATTACGGCCGAGCGCGGAAAGCACCTCAATGTTCTCGGCGCCTTGATCTCGACCGGGGTATTGTTCACGGCCAGTTTCTGGGAGACCACAACAGCCGCTCTTTTTGCCGGCTTCCTGGGTCTTCTTCTGGAGAGCGTCGGAGGACCTCTGACCGTCATCCTGGACCATGCGTCGATCCACAAGGCGAAGAAACTCCAGCCCCTGCTGGCGCTCCTGGAGCGTAAGGGCCTGACGCTCGTTTTCCTGCCGCCTTACAGCCCGGAGTTGAACCGCATCGAGCAGCTCTGGCACAAGATGAAGTGCGAGTGGATGGCCTTGAAAGCCCGCAGCGCCACCACCCTTGAGGCTGACGTCGATAGAATTCCCGACGGCTTTGGCTCCGATTACCGGATGACTTTTTGCCAAGCGCTTAACACGCTGTTGCTGCGGCAGAAGATGGCTGAGGCTCGTGGTTTTGGCGAGGAAATCAAGCTGCCGGTGCTGGCGAAGTTGATGCTCGCTGAGCGGTTTCTACCCAGTCTGTTCGATCAGATTGCTACTGTTGCGGTGACAGATTCGAAGGGTCACTGCGCGGATCTGGTGATGTTGGAAAAGGTCGACACGCCCGAGAGCTCCGGACCACCCGCGAAGACCAAACAGGCGGATGCGGCTGAGGCCAAGAGTGGTGCGGTGCAGGCCAAATCAGAAAGCGCGTTACTCGCGGAATGGAAGTCGTCAGAGGCCATCCTTTCTTGGGCTCGGGTGCTGCCTCCCGTGGCAGACATCGATCTACGGCCGTACCTATTCGCGACCAAGGACAAGAAGGACTACTTCGGGCCAGCTTCGGTGCTTGGCCATTTGGCGGCGGTCGCGGAGAAATTGCTTGGTCCCAAGATCTCCGTCCAGGCATTGGAGTCCGAGCTCAAGAAACTTGCTCAGCCGGAAGCGGCGAAGCTGTTTGAAGCTGTTCGGGCCAAGATCGTGAGCGGGGACAGCTTTGACACGCAACCTGCCGGTGTAGACGGCATGGTTGTGCTGGTGAAGGCGCAACCGGGTCTGCAAGGAAGCCTGGTTGATTTTCTGCAAGCGCTGCCAACCGGTCGATGTGGTCCTTGGGTGGTCAGTGGCTGGCAAGGGGCACTCAAGGACATTGATGCACAGGCGCGAATGGTTCAGTTGGTTGTCGGGTGGGCAACGCAGTCCGACAACAAGATGCTAAGGGCCGCTGCCGAGGCTGCGAATAAGACACACAAGGGAGGCAGATAGTGGGAACCTCAACAGCATACGGCGGACCCAGAGGGGGGACGCCGCTTGTGCCCTCATGGCTCGGTTCGGACGATGATGCGGGCGGGCCGGCCCCACCAACTACTCCACTCGCAGGGGCACCGGCAGATGATCCGGCTAGTCCCGCGCCACTGCCACCGGCGCCGCCAGTTCGACCGACTATTCCGACGCCGGCGGACAGTAGTCGGTTCACCGCGCCGCGCAGCAATTTCACCCGCTTCGCGCACTCTGGTGGCGGCGATCGCGCGAGCTTGGGGCGCGCGGTCTCAGGGTATATATCCAAGTCCTCGGGTGGGGCGCGGCAGGCGGCTCAGCGTATGGGCGCCTCACGTGGTTCCGGCGCCCGGCTGCTCGGCTTCCTGGCGGACGTACAGGCTCGCGGCGCAACCGAGGCGCTGCGCTCTTTGGATCTCGAAGGGCTGGCGGGCCGCCCGATCGACGAAGTATTCATGGGGTTGGCCGACTACATCTGCCCGAACGCTGGTACGGTCGACGAAGGTATTGCAAGGGAGGCGTTCATCGAAACGATTGTGGACCTGAGCACGTTGGGCGTGACCGACCTCAATGCACTCAGCTCTGACCAGATGCAAACGGTTTTCGAGTTGTACGCAACCCACGCAATCGAGGCCCGACTGTGCAATGACATAGGTACCAAGCTGGTCACGGCGCCGGCCGACCCACAGGTAGCGCTGCGTGTTCAGAACCAGTTGCGCGACTTCATCCGCAATGGCGTTAGTGATGCTTTGACAGCCGCGCGTGCTGAAACACCAAATCTCACGCAGGACCGCGTGCACGCATTTGTCGACACGGTTTATGAACGTGCCTTTGGGATCTTGCAGGCCCTCGGAGACGCGGAGGCAGACCAATGAATCGACACCTTCTTGTGGGCCGGTATGGTCCCGACGATCAGATTTCGATTCCCGGTGCGTCCGATGAACAGGTGACTGACCTGCAACTCGTGGCCGGCGAAAAGTCGCTGGGCCACGGCATTGGCGGGGCGCTGACCAGTTTGAAAGCCCTGGGCGTGCACCCCACGGAGATCGGGTTGGACTTGCTAGTGCTTGCCGCGCACGTGCATGCTGCTGACACGCGCATCTCCAGGGCTGAACAGTCACAAGATTCTTGGACGCGCGAAATCCGTCTTGTTGTGCCCGTGAGCGACCCCAATCGGTGGAATGCTGCCGCGCAGACGGTGAAGCGAACGTTGGATTTTCTGACAGGGGATCGCTGGACGATTGGCTTTCGTCAACGTCCCGAACGTTTCGCTGAAATCATCACGCCACCAGCAACGCTGTTGTCCCCGGGCTTCGATGCGGTCAGCCTCTTCTCTGGCGGCTTGGATAGCCTGATTGGAGCCATCGACCTCTTGGAAGCGGGGCGCACACCAATGCTGGTAAGCCATGCGGGAGAAGGCGCGACCAGCGATGCCCAGAATGTGCTCTTCGCCGCACTAAAGAAGCACTTCAGCGCAGCCGCCTTTGATCGCCTCAGAGTTTGGATGCTCTTTCCGGCCGATCTGGTTCAGGGCGTGAGTTCCGAGAACTCAACTCGCGGGCGTTCGTTCCTGTTTTTCGCACTCGGCGTATTCGCCGGAACCGGGCTTGAGACGGACTTTATGCTCCGCGTGCCGGAGAACGGGCTGATCGCATTGAACGTCCCCTTGGACCCGCTGCGCCTAGGCTCGAACAGCACTCGGACCACACATCCGTACTACATCGCGCGGTGGAATGACCTCTTGGGCCACCTCGGCATATCCGGCCGTGTCGAGAACCCGTACTGGGCCATGACCAAGGGCGAGATGGCCTCGGCCTGCGCTAACCCTGCGCTATTGAAGGCGCTCGCTCCACATGCGCTGTCGTGCGCTCACGCTCCGAATGCTCGGCACCTAGGCATCAAGGGCCGCGGCATCGAACAGTGCGGGTACTGTCTGCCGTGCCTGATTCGTCGCGCCGCGTTGGATGCTGCCTGGGGGCGTGGCAATGACACGACCCCATACACCTTGCCGGACCTGAGAGCCCACCCGCTGGGCACGCGCAAATCCAACGGACAGCAGGTGAGGTCATTTCAGTTTGCGATAGAGCGCCTCCGCGCGGCACCGCACTTGGCGAAATTTCTGATCCATAAGCCCGGGTCGCTCGCCGATGAGGCCTTGCGACTCGATCAACTCGCCGCCGTGTACCATCGTGGCCTTGCCGAAGTCGACCAGCTGATAGAGGGCGTGGAAACGACGCCAGGATAGGTTACGGATGCGAACAAGCAACGGTCTCGTGGACCTTCACTGCCACCTTGATCTCTACCCGAATCATCAGGCTGCGGTGATGGATGCAGAAGAAGCGGGCGTGTTCACCCTGGCGGTGACCACGACGCCGCGAGCTTGGCCGCGCAACCACGACCTGGTTCAACGCACCAAGCACGTTCGGGCGGCGCTCGGACTGCATCCGCAGCTTGTTGCGGAGCGGGCTTCCGAGATTGAACTGTGGGATAGGTACCTGCCGGAGACGCGCTATGTTGGAGAGGTCGGCCTCGATGCTGGCCCGCGCTTCTATAAGTCCTTGGATCTGCAGAAGCAGGTTTTTCAGCACGTCCTTCGGCGTTGCGCCGAAGCGGGGGACAAAGTCATCACTATTCACAGCGTTCGGGCGGTGAAGGCGGTACTTGACCATGTCGAATCGTTCTTGCCGCAATCCAGAGGTAAGGTCGTATTGCATTGGTTCACTGGCAGTAAAGCAGAGGCACAGCGGGCTCTCGAACTGGGGTGCTACTTCTCGATTAACGCGGCCATGCTGGAAAGTGAGCGGCATGCATCGATGACTGCGGTCATTCCGCTTGACAGACTGCTGACTGAAACGGACGGCCCGTTCACAAAGACGGATGAGCGCCCGTCCATACCTGCCGATGTGGGGGTAGTGGTCGAAGCGCTTGGCCGCCTACATGGGATGGCGGCCTCAGCGGTTGCCGCAACGATACGGGTGAATCTTCGCGCTTTGCTCGAACCGAATGGCGGGCCGAAGAACGATTCAGTGCTCCCGTCAAAGGCGGCCAATTAATAAGAGAGATTGTCGAAGTGCCAAAAAAATTTCATGTTGCCTTGTCCTTTGCCGACGAAGATCGTGTGTATGCGCATGCTTCGCCACCTGACGGGGGACGAGATGCAAGCGGTTCTGAACGCGCCCGTGCCCGACCATCGAGAAGGCATCCGGGACCGCGCCATGCTCCATCTTTGCTATGCGGCAGGATTGCGCGTGTCGGAGTTGGTGGGCTTACGACTGACCGATCTGACTTTACAACCGCAGGCAAGCGCGCTCGTTCACGGTAAGGGCAGGAAGGAACGTTGCTTGCCGTTGTGGAAGGAAACCACCTCCGCACTCCGTGCATGGTTGGCGGTACGCGGCGATATGCGGGTACCCGAACTGTTTGTGAATGCTCAAGGCGGAGCGATGACACGTTCCGGCTTCGAGTACATCTTGCACAAACACGTCGCAACGGCATCGCAGCAGTGTCCTTCGCTGGCAAACAAACGCGTCAGCCCTCACGTCTTGCGACACACCTGCGCGCTGACGGTCCTGCAGGCGACCAAAGATCTTCGAAAAGTGTCTCTTTGGTTAGGGCACGCTCATCTCCAGACCACGGAGACGTATACCCGCGTCGATCCTTCGGTAAAGCTCGAAGCGCTTGAATCCATCATCCCGCCCACACTACGCTCCGGGCGCTTCAAGGCGACCGATCAGTTGATCGCCCTGCTCAAGACCCGCTCCCTTATGCGCAGCGAACAGCCCAGGAAATAGCATCAAATCAGAGCCTCTGACCAAGGGGCTCCGCATAATCTTCAACTCCGCATTAAACCGTTCGTTCTCCGAGTGGTCGGAGGTCTTCCCCAATGCGGCCTGTACCGTC
>ERZ761603.2450-NODE-2450-length-12720-cov-16.354915_pt1 | contig 12720 bp, 16 predicted proteins | sample MGYA00511879_ERZ761603 | MGnify/ENA primary metagenome ERZ761603 (study PRJEB28899, sample SAMN02850040) | bioreactor sludge metagenome | biome: EBPR Sludge; feature: EBPR Bioreactor; material: flocular biomat | place: Australia: Thorneside Wastwater Treatment... | reverse complement strand
TGCGGGAAGTGACCGATCCGCCGATCCACATGTCCGATGCCTCGACGCGCAACCGTCCAGGCGATCATCCCACGTTGCCGGCCTCGTGCATTCCGCATGCGCGACGCAACCACGTCGATGTGGTCGCGGCCTTTCCGGACGAAATGGCCTTTGTTCTACACACGCTGCGCGGCGTCTTCCACACCGACGCGCAGGCCAAGCGCCAGGCGCTCTCGCCCGCCGAGCGGCTGCGCCTGCACCCGGAGGAAAGTGCTCCTCGAATGCGGGCGCTGCACGACTGGATGACCAAGCCGTTCGCGCAGCGCAGCGTGGAGCCCCACTCGGGACTCGGTCAGGCAATCGCCTACATGCAGAACCACTGGCAGAAGCTGACCCTCTTCCTGCGCGTGCCGGGCGCCCCGCTCGACAACAACATCACCGAACGCATCCTCAAGAAGGCCATCCAGCATCGGAAGAACGCGCTCTTCTATCGAACATTGAACGGCGCGCGCGTCGGTGATCTCTTCATGACCCTGATCCACACGGCCGAACTCAACAAAGTCGAGCCGTTCCACTACCTCGTTTCCCTGCTGCGCCACTCGGCCAAGGTCGCGCTCGACCCCGCCGCCTGGATGCCCTGGAACTACAGCGAAGCCCTTGCCCAGGCTGAGGCCGAGAGTACCGGACCTCCGCCGGACTAACCCGGTAGCGCTACAACCTCCGGCGTTCCGAAGCGCGGTGACCCACGCTTCCCCCCGTGGGCTGCCTGCGCCTGGCCGTCGGGCCCGGCGTCGCATCCGCCGTCGATCAGCCGTCGATCAGCCGTCGATCAGCCGCTGCGCGGCTGAGGCGCCCGCGGCCGGGGTTTCGCAGCGTTGCCGAACGCACACAAAAATTCACAACCTCCGACACTTCCGGACGTCGCGTTGGATCTCCTATCCATCGTATCCATGTCTGGGCTTCTTTGGTGCACAATATCAACTCATGAACACAAATCCGTGTTGCTGCTCAGGACTTGAGTATCTGAACCAGGCCATCGGCACCGTCAAGACGGTGAGCAAGCTTAACGATGTGCCGCTCGCGGCGCTGCAGTCGACGACCATCGGCCGCCATGCCGCGCGCGGTGCGCTGCGCGGTGATGATGGATACGCTGAAGGATCAATGGCAGATACTGGTCGAGAACACCGGCAAGGAGCAGACTACCTTCAACGCGTGTCCTTCCCGAAAGGCAAGATCAAGGCCGTCGGCTTCCACGAGGCCCCGCGCCGCACGCTGTCGCACTGGTTGGTGATCGAGAACTACCAGGCGGTAGTGCCGCGCACCTGGAACGTCGGCCCATGCGATCCGAACGACCAGATCGTTTCTTCGAAGCCTCACTGATGAACAACCCGATCGTCGATCCGGAGAAGCCGCTGGAAGTGTTGTGCACGGTGCACGCCTTCGATCCCGGTATCGCCTGCGCCATCCACATGTTCGATAACGCGTAGTGGCCCATCGTCAAGGTCAAGGCGCTGTAGCCGTATGGCATTCGACAACATTCCGGTTATCGGCACGGGCAACATGCTGATGCGCGACGAAGGGGGCGGCGTGCGCGCCGTCGAGGAAGTCGATGCGCGCTATCGCCTCCGCAACACCGTGCGCGTGATCGACGACGGCACGACTGGCAAGGAGTTGTTCGAGCCGATGCGACATGCTGATTGCCTGATCTTCGCTGATGCGGTGAATGTAGATTCGCCGCCCGGCACGCTGGTGCGCATCGCCAACGAGGAGATTCGCGCCTTCTTTCAGACCAAGCTGTCGAACCATCAACTCGGGTTGTCCGACCTGCTGGCGCTCCTCGCCTTCAAGGGCGAGACGCCGCGCGATGTGGCGATTGTCGGCATGCTGCCGCATGTGTTGGAGAACAAGCTGAGCCTCAGCGCGCCGGCCGCTGCCGGGTTGGACGAGATGGTGCAGATGCTGCTGGCCAAGCTTGCGAAAGTCGGCGCTGGCGCGACGGCATCCGATGAGGTGAGAAGCGGCCATTGGCGTCTTCAGGCGGAACTCGAACGCGAGGAAGGGTTGGCCGTATGTGCATAGCCTTGCCGATGCAAGTAATCCGTTCCGGCGAGCTGACGGCCTTGTGCCGGGGGCGTAACGGCGAAGAGGAAGTGAACATGCTGATGGTCGGCGCCCAGCCGGAAGGCGCCTGGGTGCTCAACTTCCTCGGCTGGGCGCGCGACGTCATCAGCGCGGAACAGGCGCGCGAAATCGACCTCGCGCTGGATGGCTTGCAGGAGATCATGAACGGCGCCGAGTCCATCGACGTGGATCGTCACTTCCCAACCCTGGGGCAGATGCCGGAGGGGTTGCTATGACTCCGGCGCTATCCCCCGCACGACGCTCGGAGCAGGCAGTGGTGGCGCTCAACCGCATCCCCCGCGAGCAGATGGCCGGCTTGCCCTCGGGCAACAACGAGTTGGCGGTCGAAACAATCGGGTTCCGGGAAATCCAGGGGGAGCGCGTCGCCGGCATGGCCGTGACGCCCTGGATGATGAGCCTGCTGGTGTTTTCGGCAGGGGGCGACGCCTGGGAGACGCTGGCCCTGGGCGATAAGCAAAGCTTTGCATTTCCCAGCGGACCTTGTCGCTGCGTGCTTGTATAACGCGATCGACGTGCTCGGACCGGTGATGATGTATTCGCTGCACTCGCCGATGCGCTTGTTTCCCAACCAGGCCTCTGCGTTGGCGGAAGCGGCCGGTTTCGTCGAGCGCGCTATGACGCCGACCCAGCAGGCGCGCGAGGAAGACCCGGACAACGAGGAACCACTGGGCCGCATCCCGCGCGGCGAAAAGGTTCACGCGGTCGAGGCGTTTGCGGAAGCGCATCCTGATATTCGCAAAGCTCATGCGTGCCAACGAAACCAAACGCTGGTTGGTGCTGTGACGTAGCGCAGTAGCTTATCGGCGGCATGTTTGGTTGGCCTTTCACTTTCATGGTAGCCTAGCCAAAGTTGGCGGCAGTGGAAGCAGTCGCAGACGGTCGCGACCTGATGAGGGAGGCGCTGCGAGAAGTGCTGGAAGGCGAGATGACGGAATTTTTGGGCGCGGACGCGGACGCGGACGCGGACGAGCGGACGGAAGGCAGGAATGGCTAGCGAGCCGGCCTCGATAAAGCCATCCGCGAGCTGGTGGCCTGGATCGCCGAGTGGCAGGGCAAGCCTCCGAAGCTGTTTGATTGGGTCGAGTGGAACATTGCCGAGACGCTGACGTCATATCGTCTACTCTCGAAAGTTGGCTGATTGTCATAGTTGCTTGTGGGCGTGGGAGATGTGTGGTTTCGGCTCTGGTTTTCGAGCCTGTGAGCAATCGGGGACGAATCTTTGGACGTTCATGACAATTTCCTCGATGATGGGCTTGAGCGGCGAGTGGTGGCGGTGGCCAGCAGGAGCCGACGGCCGATCTGTCGCTTGATCTTGTCGATGGCCAAGGTTCGGGTGATCGTGTAGGGAGAGGAAGGATGAAGGCATCGGTGGACATGGGCGGACAGTGCATTGAGCTTGTCGAAGACCGCCGCCTTGGCGCCGAAATACTGGCGCAGCATGCCAAGACAAGCCGAAGGTATGCACTAGGTTCAGCCGGTGCTTGATCCGCTTGAATGCCTCTTCAATCCGCCAGCGACTGTGGTACAGCTCGGCAAACGCGGCGGCTGGAAGGGCGGCGGGATCGAGAAGCGAGATCATCACGACATGCACACGTCCGTTCGGTGTTACCACGTCAACCAGGCGAACCGTGGTCGGCGTAGCCGAGCATTCCTAGTCCTCGGCATCACGGGCATTGGGCGTACCCGGGACGACGAGCTGGTCACTTCGGCGGGACTGAAGGAACTGGCGTACCACAGCGAATACAGGACGGGATGCGGCGTGCCGTGAGTGCCCTGGCCAGCCACCGGCAGGGAAAGCCGCGGTCCATCACGACCGCATCGTCGCAGCGCAGCGCATCGCTCGCCTCGAAGAACATCTGACGTTCATCGGACCAAGGCCCCTACAAGCGGAGGTTCAGAAACAACTCAATCCCCGGCAGGTAGAGGCCAAAAACCATACCCGTGACGATCGACCGGACCTTGTCCTTCGTCATCGCGAGACAAACTGCGCTACCATCCGCCGCGACCACGCGCAAGGCTCTCCAGCACGGGATCGGCAAGTCTTCTTCCACCAGCGCCATCAGGTGCTGATTGAACCTCGTCGAACACCAGCGCACTGATCTCGTACTGCGCCTGATAGAAGGCTTGCGCGGTAACCTGGCGAACCGATTGAGCGCGATTGCGCAGGGTGGCGAAGAACTGATCGAGCTCCGACTGGACCGCGGCGTGGACGCTGGAGAGGACGAAACTGAGGGCCCTTGGCAGGGTGAACCTACGGCACCGAGTGAACTGTTTTGTGGTAGATTCGAGCCCGCAGGAGAAACTCTCGTCAGAACAGATGCGTAGAGAGTTGTTCGAGTATATTGGCATATTCGCGTTGTCATGCGAATCTGCTTTATAAACAATGTATTACGGTGCAACTGTAGCATGGGCGGACGGTTGTCACAAGGCTCGGTGAGAGATTTGCTGATAGGCCAACCTGTGAGGATTGCGGGTTGACCGCAGACACATGAAGAGCACGAACATGCGGGAGCGGCTGAGTCAGGAGATTAAGATGATTTCTAGGAATGTTCATCCCGCGCCGGCCGGTTGGATCAGGATGTCCCGCTTGGCTAGGAGCGGGTTTCGTTGCAGCCGTGACTCGACGGCTTGCATGGCGTCTTTGGCTACGGTGTTTGCTTTTTCGTAGACGGTGCGGTTCAGTTCGACGACGGAATGAACGCCTTTCCAGGTCATGCTCTTGGACCACCGGAGCATCGTTCGGGTGTTGGTCAGCTTAGCGCCGTTCCAGTGCTTTTCCAGGACACCCCGGCAACGTTCGACCAGATTGTATTTGCGGTGTTATGGTGGATAGTAGAGGAAGCGGATCGACTTGCCGATGTGGTCGGCAAACTCGACCATGCACTTGAGGAATTGCGTGCGCCGGCCATTGCTCTCCGGTTCGTTATCGACCTTGGGCTGGAGGTGTGTGACGCGAGCGGGTTCGTCGGTGGCTTGACGCTTCCACCACGCGACGAGACTGTCTACGATGAAATCGCTGGTTTTCGCCGAGGTTCCGAAGGACAGATGGAGGGAGCCACTGTCCTGATTGACGACACCGAACGGAGTGTGCTCTTCCTCGCATCCCATATCCTGGTTGGCCGCGCGATTGTCTCTCCGCGCCTTGCCGCCGCGCGAGTAGTCGCCAATATTCACTATCGCCTTGCGGCCCATACTCAAGCACGTAACCGCTTCGTCTTGGCGATCGCGCTCACCTTCCCGGATTCTGGCGAAGATGGCGTCGGTTATTGCCCGTTGCGGTTCAACACTTCCGACATGAGGCTTCGCGAGGGCAGCATATCGTCCGGAAATCCCTGTGCCAGCACACGCTTGCTGGGTAACCGTTCACGTCCCCCTGGCCACCAGCACCGTCGTGCTCGACGAATCAACACCTTGCCACGGAGCAGGAGGCAACAAGGCGGGGGGGTGTGAACGGTTACCTTGCTGGTTTCCTCGGCCGTCAAGCGGGTGAACGACAACGTCGGGCGAAACGTCGGATCTTGTTGCGCATGACTTGCCACCAGTTTTCACAGCGCTTGAGCCGCATCCGGGCGTATCTTCTCCCTCAGCTTGTCGCCGCAGCACAGAGCGTGCAGCCCCAGACAAACGATGCCCGTCCGTTTCTCCTGCAGACCCAGCTGTACGGCCTGCCGACTCCCGCCAAAAACGTCCTCGGCACGCTGGGTACTGCCGCTGCAATACTTCAACGCCATTTCCGCCTGAAACGCTCCGCGCGTCGCGCCGTCATTTTGCTCGCAGCAAGGCGGATATCCTGGAGGTGGAAGGCTTCAAGAGAAACGCTTCTTTCAGCTGCCGTGGTGACCCCCATCAGCAATCCCCCAGATCCAAAAATCGACTGGACGTGTCGCATACAACGCTATGAAGCAGTAGAGATATTATCTAGGCGCCGTACGCGTGTCGTCCGAATCTTCCCGAATGCCGAATCCGGCCCGCGGCGGATTCGGCCGCTGTGCGTCGAAAACCATGAAACCTGGCTGGAGGACAGCCTTTATTTCAACGTGATGCTCCCGATGGAGGAAAAAAAAGGAGTTGCTGGGACTGGCCGTGTGAGCGGCCGTACTGTTGGCGCGTAACCGTTCACACCCCCTGCCTTGTTGCCTCCTGCTCCTTGGCAAGGTGTTGATTCGTCGAGCACGATGGTGCTGGTGGCCAGGGGGACGTGAACGGTTACGTTGGCGCAGCTTCGGGCTCAGCCCCGCGCGCCACCAACAGCACAAACAAAATCGACCAATTACCGGACCAGGAATAAGCACAACTTGACGCACACAACTATCTTCCCTAACGAAAGGCAGGCATGACACGCCGGCAATCATTTTACGATGTATTCATGCAGCGCGGAATTGCGCGTCGGGAATTCATAAAATTCTGCGCGCTTACCGCTGCCGCGCTTGGTTTAGGACCTGACGGGGCGGCAAGCGTGGCGCACGCGATTCAGACGAAGCCGCGAATCCCGGTGATCTGGTTGCACGGTCTGGAGTGCACGTGCTGCACCGAAAGTTTTTTGCGTTCGGGGCATCCGTTGGCTTCGGATGTGATCATGAGCATGATATCGCTCGATTACGACGACACGATCATGGCGGCTGCCGGTGAACAAGCCGAAGAAATCCTCAAGGAGCTTGTCCGGGATTATCGCGGGGCATACTTGCTCGCTGTCGAAGGCAATATTCCGCTCGCCAACGATGGGATGAGCTGCATCGTCGGCGGCCGTTCGTTCAAGAAGAAGTTCGAGGAAGTCGCCCGCCATGCCAAGGCGATCATCGCCTGGGGGTCGTGCGCATCGAGCGGTTGCGTGCAGGCGGCAAAGCCAAATCCGACCAAGGCAACGCCGGTTCATAAATTGGTCGACAGGGTGCCGGTTATCAACGTCCCCGGTTGCCCTCCCATTGCGGAAGTGATGACTGGCGTTATCAGCTACCTGCTTCTTTATGATCGCCTTCCCGAGCTTGATCGCCAGTTGCGCCCGAAGCTCTTCTATTCGCAGCGTGTGCATGACAAATGCTACCGACGTACGCATTTCGACGCCGGACAATTTGTCGAAAGCTGGGATGACGACGGCGCTCGTCAAGGTTGGTGCCTGTACAAAATGGGTTGTCGCGGGCCGACCACCTACAACGCCTGTGGGGGTTATCGGGTGGAATGAAAATACGAGTTGGCCTGTACGCTCTGGTCATGGCTGCATCGGTTGCTCGGAGGAAGGGTACTTCGACCGCGGGCCGTTCTACGAACGTCTGCCGGGAATGATGCAGTGGGGAATCGAATCCAACGCCGATCGCGTGGCTGCTGCGGGTGCGGTAGCGCTTGGTTCGGCTATGGCGGTTCAGATGGGTGCGACAGCAATAAAGCTTGTGATCCAGAATAGAGAGGAATCGCGCGAAGATACGGCCGAGGAAAAGAAGGAGTCGTTGAAATGACGCAATTCGTTACTCCGAATGGCTTCGCACTCGACGATGGCGGAAAGCGCGTTGTTGTTGATCCGGTGACGCGTATCGAAGGTCATATGCGCATCGAAGTCAACGTAGATAATGCCAATGTGATCCGCAACGCCGTTTCGGTAGGCACGATGTGGCGCGGACTGGAAACGATCATGAAAGGGCGTGACCCCCGCGATGCCTGGGCTTTCGTGCAGCGCATATGCGGCGTTTGCACGGGTACCCATGCACTGGCTTCGGTTCGCGCCGTCGAGGATGCGTTGAAAATTGCCATTCCAACCAACGCGAATACGATTCGAAACATCATGCATCTAACGCTTTATGTGCAAGACCATTTGGTTCATTTCTACCATCTGCATGCGCTAGACTGGGTGGATGTCGTCTCGGCACTCAAAGCCTCGCCAAAGGCGGCATCGGATCTGCAGCAAGCAATTTCGCCGTGGCCTAACTCGTCGCCAGGGTATTTCAAAGAGGTCCAGACGCGAGTGGCGAGGTTGGTAGGCTCTGGACAGCTTGGCCCGTTTCGCAACGGCTACTGGGGACACAGCGCCTACAAACTGCCGCCCGAGGCAAACCTCATGGCAGTCGCGCACTACATAGAGGCGCTCAATTTCCAGCGTGAAATTGTCAAAATCCAGGCCGTTTTCGGCGGTAAGAATCCCCACCCTATGTGGCTCGTCGGCGGCGCTCCATCAGCGATCAATTTTCATGCGACCGGCGCTTCCGGTGCCTCGATCAATGCGGAACGCCTGAACCTTGTAGCATCAATAGCCGCGCAATCGCGTACGTTTGTTGAGCAGGTATATGTTCCCGATCTGCTGGCGATCGCATCCTTCTATCCTGAATGGTTCAAGTACGGCGATGGGTTGGCGAGTAAGAATCTATTGTCCTATGGCGAATTCCCGGCGCGTGCGAACGACGATTCGAACGGTAGCCTGGTGCTGCCGCGGGCGGCAATAATCAATGGCGATCTGAAAACGCTGCACGATGTCGACCTGCGCGATCCGACGCACGTTCAAGAATTCGTCGCCCATTCTTGGTATAGCTACCCTGATGGCAATAGCGGATTGCATCCTTGGGATGGGGCAACAGAACTCGACTTCCGCCTGGGGCCGAAAACGCGGCAAACGGTGGATAGAATTGAGAATTTCGACGAAGGCGCCAAATACAGCTACATCAAGGCGCCGCGTTGGAAAAACCATGCGATGGAAACCGGGCCACTAGCGCGCATGGTCATTGCTTATGTGGCAGGCAACGAGCGGATCAAAGAGCTTGTCGATGGCGCATTGCGCAAGTTGAATCTCCCCCTCTCCGCCCTGTTTTCAACGATGGGTCGAACGGCGGCACGCGGTCTGGAAGCGCAGTGGGCGGCCGAGCAGTTAATCGGCCAGATCGATTATCTGCAAACGACCATCAAGAGCGGCAACGAGGCTACAGCCAATACCGAAAAGTGGAATCCCGCGACTTGGCCTGCGCAAGCGAAAGGCGTGGGCTGTAGCGAAGCTCCGCGGGGATCTTTGGGGCACTGGTTGCAGATCGAGAATCGCGGCATACGAAACTATCAATGCGTTGTGCCGACCACCTGGAATGCCAGTCCGCGCGATGCGCAAGGCAATATGGGCGCATATGAAGCTTCGCTGCTCGGGATTCCGATGGCCGATCCGCACAAACCCCTGGAGATTTTGCGCGTCATCCACAGCTTTGATCCCTGTCTTGCCTGTGCGACACATGTCATCGGGCCGGAGAACAAAGAACTGACAATTGCTCGCGTGATCTGAAAAGTGCGATGAAGTATTACGTTCCTTATCATCAATTGCCCGAGGGTGAAATTCCCCCACCAGAAAAGATGTACGGCCCGGGCTTGCGGTTGTGGCACTGGACGAATGCCTTCATGTTCGCAGTGCTATGCGTAACCGGGTACTTCATCGGCGTACCGCCCCCGCCTGTGGTCGGCGATACCTCCGCGCTCTACATCATGGGGTGGATTCGTTTCCTGCACCTTGCCGCCGGATATTTGTTTGTCCTGTTGGCAATAATGCGCTTTTGGTTAATCTTTGTCGAAAAGGGCGTCACTCACCAGTTATTTGTGCCCGCCATCTGGCGTGCCGAGTGGTTCGACGGCTTCGTGCGTCAAATCAAATGGAGTCTCCTGATGGTTGAACGTCCGGCACGATACGTCGGAATCAATCCTCTTGGCGGGATCGTCATGCTGTTCTTTTACGTGATTCCTGGCTTCCTCATAATCGTTACGGGTTTGGCCATGTATGCGGAAGTCACGGGCCACGACAGTTGGCAGTATGTACTGTTCGGGTGGGTTACCGGAGTTTTTGGCAATACGATGGACCTCCATGTCATTCATCGTCTGGCAATGTGGGTGATGGTCGGTTTTTCGATCGTTCACGTCTACATCGCGGTGCGCGAAGATCTACTTTCCCGACAGACTGCTATCAGTACGATGGTTTCCGGCGAGCGGCAATTTCGGAAATGAGAGAGTACATCGAACGCTGGGTGCTACTCGGTATCGGCAACGCGCTTTGGAGCGACGAGGGTTTTGGCCCGCGTGTTGCTCAACGGTTGCTGAACGAATATGAGTTGCCGCCAGACATCAACGTCGTAGACGGTGGAACCCAGGGGCTATATCTGCTGCCGATCGTACAAAATGCGGATCGTCTGATTGTTTTTGATGCCGTCGATTTCGGCCGCAAACCGGGCGAAATGATTGTGCTCCGCAACGAAGAGATACCGAGTTTTTTTGGCCGGAGGCCGCTCAGTCTCCATCAAACGGGATTTACCGACGTGTTGGCCGCCGCCGAACTTACCGGGAACCAACCGCAAGCCGTCACGCTTATTGGCGTCCAGTACGCGGATATAGAAACCTGGGGTGGCGGACTGTCCCCCGCTGTTGACGCAGCGGTCGTATCGGCTATCGCTGTCAGCTTGCGCGAGCTGCGAACCTGGAAGGAGTCTCACTTTGAAGGATAAATATCCTGGTGCCTACGACAGGACCTTGAACTTACTGGGAAGGTTCTGCGCATCCTTGTTCGGTTTTGTCGATAATGTGCGCATGTTCAAAGTCGGCAATTTCATCACCTTGTGTACGCTCGTTTTGCTTGCTACCGGTTTTGGCGCCACGGCAATGGCTTTCAAATCGGTTGCCGCAATTGCAAGTGTTTGGCGGGAGTTTGACTCCGGTCTTGCGCGGCGCATCGATTTGCTCGGTCATTTCCAACACTATTTGGGCCATGGGGGCGTTGCGCGGCAATGGTCGGCTGCTCGAAATGGCGATGCGAGTGCACAACAGGCTGTTACCCAAGCTTTACTGAAAACGCGGGAGGGTTTCCCTGCGTTTCTCAATGCCGGTCCGAGTGAGAAGGAGAAGGGGTACCTTGCTGTGCTGGAAAATACCGTCTCGCTATATGAGAAAGCACTGGCGGGTGGGCAAATATCCGGTGAGGAAGAAGCGGCCGCCACCAGCGCATTGGCGGGCATTAAATTGGCGCTTGCGGATCAGCGCAAGAGTGGCGCCGATGCCGTCGAGAATGCGATTTGGTCTTTATCGATCAAGGTCGGCGGCATCATGTTCGCTGTCGGCGTGATACTGGCCGTGTTTGGATTGTTCGCTTTCTGGTTTATCCGCTATCGAGTCGCATTGCCTCTAGGAGCGATCAATGCAACGATGTCGCGCCTGTCCAGCGGCAATACGGTTGTCGACGTTCCATTTGTTGCGAAAAGCGACGAGGTTGGTGAGATGGCGCGAGCGGTGCAGGTATTCAAGGATAATGCTATCGTAAAAAATCGCATGGAAATACAGAAGCAGGAGGTGGCACGCAACATCCAAGCGACAACCTTGGAATTGACCGAATTGATACGTAGGGCGCGCGAGGCTACGACTCTGCAGGCCGAAGCCGCCAGTAGCATGTCGTCCGCGACGGAAGAGTTGTCGGTCAGTATCGACAAGGTGGCGGATAACGCCCAAGGGGCGCTTTCCGCAACACGAGAAACAGTTACGGCCGTCGGGGAAGGCGAGCGGCAAGTACGTGCCACTATTGCTACTATGGGAGGAACCGCGAAACTCGTGGCAGATTCCGCCGAGAAAATGGGGCATCTCGCACAGCAAAGCGAAAGAATTCAGGAAATTGTTACCATCATCCAGGGCATAGCCAAACAAACGGATTTGTTGGCGCTCAATGCCTCGATTGAGGCAGCCCGTGCCGGATCGGCCGGTTACAGTTTCGCAGTGGTTGCGGATCAGGTGCGAGAGTTATCGGAAAAGACCAATACATCAGCCCGCGATATTAGCATTATCTTGACTCGGATTCAGCAACTTACCTGTGCGGTTACCGCAGACATCAACAATGCTTCCAACATGGCTTCTAGCAGCGCGGAGAATTCTCTCGCCATTGGCGCGGCTTTGGAGGAAGCCCTTGCCAGTATCGATACGCGGGCAAGAATGGTCGAGCAAGCAATGGCCGACATAGCCGATTCTGCGCGCGAACAAAGTATGGCAGGTCGAGAAATCGCCCAAAAAGTTGAAACGGTGGCATCCTCGTCGGAAACAGTAAATCGTCAGATAAATCGTATCGACGAGTTGGCAATGGGATTGAGGGGTAGCGTAACAAGCATTTGAAGTCCTCTGACCGACTGCTGGTGGGCAAGAGCAGATCTGGGGATCGTCAAGCAATACCCTCAAGCTACGACCCCATTGTCATGCCGTCCCATCCTACGTTCGGATTTCCGGATCTCGGCGGGGTATTGAGGCAAAGTTCAGGAAGTCGATGTGGCACGTGATTTGACCGAGCGAGAGGTTGCTATTGGCATAGATCGGCACGTCACGTTGCGAAGGAGTGCGAAGGTTTTGAGACATTCGTGACTTCGGGGTTTTCCTGATGGTGCGCAGAAGGGTGGGAGGGGATTGGCGATTCTGGAGAAGGATGGCCAGGTGACCTACTTTGCTGGCGGGGACAGCTATTTTTCGCACGCGGCAGGAGACGAAGCGGGGCGAAGATTCGCGCTGGCCCGCCTGATGGAAAACGGGCACGTCAAGGCGGCGGAATTGGAAAGGGCGCCGCTGAGGAACCCGCACCGGACGTTGATGAACTGGGTGGGGCAAAGCCGCAAAGCGGGGCCATCG
>ERZ761603.2446-NODE-2446-length-12739-cov-9.868102_pt1 | contig 12739 bp, 14 predicted proteins | sample MGYA00511879_ERZ761603 | MGnify/ENA primary metagenome ERZ761603 (study PRJEB28899, sample SAMN02850040) | bioreactor sludge metagenome | biome: EBPR Sludge; feature: EBPR Bioreactor; material: flocular biomat | place: Australia: Thorneside Wastwater Treatment... | reverse complement strand
CTGACGGAATAGCCACAAACCACTCAGTCCCAACGTCGCCAGCAACAATATATTTGACAGCAGTAAAGTCCCTAGACCCTCCCAACCCATCGCACGCTGCCGGGCGAACCGGCGTTGCATTTTTTGAATCTTCCGAACCCAACCCTCCTTCCTTTTCATAAGAAGGGAGGGAGTTTCCTGCCAGTAATCATAGAAATTAAACCAATTGTAGGGCGCATCGCGGGCGTAATGTTCCAGACGATCGGCATAACGCTGCCCCCAAACACCCAACTGTTCTTGCCGATGACGGCGATCCAGAACCACTTGTTCAGCTAATGGCTCGAAATACAACTGGTAACGGTTGCCGCCCCGGTATAAGCCAAAGCACAGGATCACCGGACAGCCCGCCAGCGCCGCCAGCAGGATGGGGGCGATTGGCAAGGCGATGTCTTGGCCAAAAAACCGGCAATGCACTGCTTTCTCACCCGGAACGACCCGATCCCCCAAGGCACCAACCAAGTATCCCTGCTCCACGCTTTCCTGTACTTTAAGCAGGGTTTCCGGTCCGCCAACCGGGATAATGGTTTGCGCCAGCGCCGGGTTCAATGCGTCGAGTAACCGGGTCATCAGCGGATTGTGGCGGGTGTTCATCAAAATCCGGATCGGAACATGCTTCAGATTTAATCCGATAGCCCGCAAAGCCTCGAAACTACCCAAATGGGAACCCAGCAGGATACAGCCTCGACCGGATGCCGCCTGATCGAGAATCCACTGGCCGCCAAAAACTTCGATCTCGAAGTGTTCCAGCCGCCCGGTCAAAAAATAGACCCGGTCAAGGATCGTAGCGGCGAAACAGTGAATGTGGCGAAACTGATCGCGCCAGCTTGGCTCACGCTTCAGCGCCCGGCGCAGAAAAAGCCGCGATCCGCGCCGTGCCTCGCCCGCAGCCATCAAAAAATACAGCGTAATGGGGTATAGCAGGGCACGGCTTGCGGGCCGTCCTATATGCAAAGCGATCCAGCGAATCAACCGCAACGTCCATACGCTGCCTCGTTCTGGCAACTGCACCCACTGCCTGCTCATAAGCGACTCATGGTGGATGGCGCCGGAATGGATGACGGCTAGTGAACGCGATGCTCAGCGATATGCGCGCTCAAAGCCCGCAATGAGGCGAAAACACGTTGATTTTGCTGTTCGTCGGAGCGCATTTGGAATCCGTAGTTTTTACTGATCGCTAGCGCCAATTCCAATGCATCAATGGAATCCAAACCTAACCCTTCATTAAACAAGGGTTCCTCGGGTGCAATATCTTCCGGTTTGATGTCTTCGAGGTGCAAGGTCTCAACCAGCAAGCGGGCGACCTCCAGCTCGAACGGCGAAAGGGCTTCCAAACTCATTTTTCCCTCCGGGAACCTTAATCAGGACAGAGTCGTTTCGAACATGTAGAAGGTTGTTAATTTGATTACAAACTATATCATGCCTTGCAGTGAAAATTGGCGGTAGCCCGGTTGAGCTGTGCGACGCCCTCAATACAGTCATTCCTTGTTTATGAGACAATCCACCTTAAAAACAGCCTCTGCGCTACCCTTCACGATCCTTTATAGCCAGGATACGCATGCTCGTGAGTGGCTGGATGACGATCACTTACTGGCGCTGATTCAATTTCGAGAGTCGAACGCCGCCCTGCAGGATCCCCGGATCTGCACAGTTGCGCTGCCACAACTTGAGAGAACTGAAACTGCTGAATTCTGGATTAGCCCTTGGCCGGTGCATACCGGTGTATCCCATGGAATTGGCTATGCTGATAATGGCAGTATCCTGTTCCTGCAGCTCCGGCTGGACGAGTACGCTGAAGATGCCTTGCAACCGCTGACCGCTGTGGCTTACCGGCGGCTGTTTGCCGCTGCTCGCGCTCGCGGTTATCCCTATTTTCTACGTATCTGGAACTATTTCCCCGGTATCAACCAGGAACGCTCCGGTCTGGAGCGCTATCGCGGATTCTGCGCCGGCCGGCATCAGGCACTCATAGCGGAGCTAGCGGAATACGAGATGCATTTGCCGGCCGCGTGTGCCCTTGGAACCACTCTTCCTGATTCTGCTCCCGGTGCCGGGAGCTTGCATTTGTATGCGCTGGCTGCCCGGGAACCCGGCGCACAGATTGAGAATCCCCGGCAGATCAGTGCCTTTCATTACCCACCTCAGTACGGTCATCGCAGCCCCTCCTTCTCGCGCGCCGTGCTGAAAGCCTGGAGTACGCAGGAATACCAGCTTTATATCTCCGGCACCGCAAGCATCGTCGGCCACAACAGTCAGCACACAAGCCTCATAGCGCAATTGGACGAAACGCTGCTGAATCTCAAAACCCTGCTGGCCCATGCCAGCCGATCGATCCCAGTTCCCTTGCAATTGGCATTGCTGAAGATCTATTGCCGGTCCGATGCCGACCCAGCTGCTCTCCGCCACCGGATCGTTCAAGCGTTTGGCGTCGACGTGCCGATGCTGTTTCTACGCGCCGACATTTGCCGTCGTGAACTGCTGATCGAAATTGAGGGCATGGCTGTTGGCACTGCCCGCTAAACCTCCATCAGGATACTCTTTCGTGAAACCTGAACAACCGCTTGAACCGCATCCGGCGTTACCGGATTACTATCCAGATCTGACCCAGCGTCCGGCCTTCGTGCGCCGGATGTTCGATCGCACCGCTGGCTATTACGACCGGGTTAATCAGCTGTTGTCATTCGGGTCCGGCAGTTGGTACCGGCGGCGGGCGCTGACTCGCGCCGGTCTACAGCCTGGCATGAAAGTGCTGGATGTCGCGATTGGCACCGGACTGGTCGCCCGGCAGGCGCTGGCAGTCACCGGCGATCCACAATCGGTGACCGGCCTGGACATTAGCGCGGGGATGCTGGCCGAAGTCCGCCGCCTGTTGAAGCTGCCATTGATCCAGGGACTCATGGAACAGTTGCCGGTCGCCGATGAACGCTTTGACTTCATCAGCATGGGTTACGCCTTGCGGCATGTCGCTGATCTCAACGCAACCTTCCACGAATTTCACCGGGTGCTGCGCCCAGGCGGGGTCCTGCTGATCCTGGAAATTACCCGGCCGGCTCAGCCGTTTAAGCGTGCCCTGCTCAAGTTTTACCTGGGCAAGGTAATTCCGCTGCTCAGCCGGCTCACCACCGGCAACCGGGATATGCAAACGCTGATGCGTTACTACTGGGATACGATTGAGAACTGCGTTCCGCCCGAAACCATCATCGCCGCTATTCGTGATGCGGGCTTTACCGAAGCAGGTTGCGATGTCGAATTTGACCTGTTCCGGGCCTATTCTGGACGCAAGGGATGAAAACATGTTTCTCAGCCTGCTATTTGGTCTCCTCATCGGGTTTTCACTGGGTTTAACCGGCGGTGGCGGTTCCATTTTTGCGGTACCGTTGCTGGTCTATGGTTTACAGGTATCGGCTCACGAGGCCGTGGTGATTTCGCTGGTGGCCGTCGGCACGACCGCGTTGGGCGGTGGATTAGTCCGGTTACGCGATGGCGAGGCTGAACCACGCACCGCCCTCATTTTCGGTCTGTCTGGCATTATCGGCGCGCCGCTGGGTGCCTGGTTGAATCCACGTTTTCCGGCAACCGTGTTGCTGGCAGGCTTTGCGCTGCTGATGCTGGCTGTGGCGTTTCGCATGTGGCGGCAAGCGAATCGTTGCCCTGAGGAAACCCGGCTGATTCGCGCAAGCAGCCATCCTGATGACGATCACGCTGGACCGGTTTGCCGCTATGATCCGGGTGGCCGGCTGCAATTCACCTCCCACTGCGCACTGCGCCTAGCCTTGGCTGGAACGCTGACCGGACTGCTATCCGGTTTGTTCGGTGTCGGTGGTGGATTCCTGATCGTGCCGGCGCTGGTCATGATTGCTTCGCTGCCGATGCGCCGGGCGGTTGCCACCTCGCTCTGGGTGATCGCTATTATCAGCGCCATTGGTTTTCTGTCCCATCTCGCGGCCGGACATCCACTAAACATCGGCATCACCCTCCCCTTTGTCCTGGGGGGGTTGAGCGGCATGACGCTGGGCATCGCCGTAGGAAGGCGCATCGCTGGACCGGCGTTGCAGAAGCTGTTTGCCGGTATGATCGTAGCCGTGGCGGTATTTATGCTGGTAAAACTGGCAATCTATTGAAATAGGAATTATTAATAAACAGGTCACCGCTCCAGCACGGGCGCTAGAAACCGCCCAGTATGGCTGACTGGATGCGCCGCCACCTGCTCCGGCGTCCCCACCACGACGACTTCCCCGCCGCCGCCACCGCCTTCCGGCCCAAGATCAATGATCCAATCCGCCGTCTTGATTACATCTAAATTATGCTCAATCACGACGATGGTATTGCCCCGATCCCGCAATTCGTGCAGCACCTTCAATAACTGTTCAATGTCATGGAAGTGCAAACCGGTGGTCGGCTCATCCAGAATGTACAAGGTCTGGCCGGTATCGCGTTTGGACAGCTCGCGGGCCAGCTTCACCCGTTGCGCTTCGCCGCCGGACAGCGTGGTCGCGTTTTGGCCCAACCGGATGTAACTTAGCCCCACCTCAACCAGAGTCTGAAGCTTGCGCGCCACGACAGGCACCGCTCGATAGAACTCCAGCCCCTCTTCGACCGTCATCTCCAACACTTCATGGATGTTGCGGCCCTTGTAACGGATCTCCAGCGTCTCCCGGTTATAGCGTTGGCTCTTGCACTGATCGCAGGGCACATAGAGGTCGGGGAGAAAATGCATCGCCACCTGAATCACTCCATCACCCTCACAGGCTTCGCAACGCCCGCCCTTGACGTTGAAACTGAAGCGGCCCGGCTTGTAACCACGCGCTCGTGATTCAGGGACACCGGCAAACAACTCGCGAATGGGCGTGAACAACCCAGTATAAGTGGCCGGATTGGAGCGCGGGGTACGGCCAATCGGACTCTGATCAATGTTGACCACCTTGTCCAACTGCTCCAGCCCCAGCAAGTCGCGGCACGGTGCCGGTGACTCATTGGCATTGTTCAAATCGCGGGCGGCGTAGCGGTACAGGGTGTCATTGATCAAGGTCGATTTGCCGGAGCCGGACACACCCGTCACGCACGTCAGCAACCCAAGCGGAATCTCGACCTGCACCTGCTTCAGGTTGTTGCCGCTGGCTTCGATAATCTGCACGATCCGGTTCGGGTTAAATGGGGTGCGCTGTTGCGGAAGGTCAATCCGCCGCTGGCCGCTCAGATAAGCCCCCGTCAATGAGCCGGGATCAGCCATGATATCGGCAGGCGCGCCCTGCGCCACCACGCGTCCGCCGTGAACACCCGCGCCCGGTCCCATGTCGACCACTTGATCGGCGGCGCGAATCGCTTCCTCATCGTGCTCCACCACGATCACCGTATTACCCAAATCCCGCAAGCGCAGCAAACTGGCTAGCAGGCGGGCGTTATCGCGCTGATGCAGGCCAATCGATGGCTCGTCCAATACATACAACACCCCCACCAGTCCGGCGCCAATTTGTGAAGCCAGCCGAATCCGCTGTGCTTCGCCGCCAGACAGCGTGTCGGCGCTGCGCGCCAGATTCAGATAGTCCAACCCGACGTTAACCAGGAAATTCAACCGCTCGCCAATCTCCTTGAGGATCTTGGCGGCAATTTCCCCGCGCCGGCCCGGCAACCGCAATTCAGCGAAAAATTCCCGTGCCGCGCCAATGGGCCAAGCAACAACCTCCGGCAAAGGGTTTCCAGCGACAAACACATGGCGGGCGGAACGGGTCAGCCGCGCACCTTGACAGGATGGGCAGGGCTGGTTGTGCAGATACCGCGCCAGCATCTCACGCACAATGCTGGAATCCGTCTCCCGGTAGCGGCGCTCCATCTCGGGCAATACTCCGGAAAATGGTTGCCGGCGGATGAAAGACTCGCCCCGGTGACCGGCATAGTCCAAAGCCACAGGTTCCTCACCGCTGCCATAAAGGATGAGTTGCCGGGTGCGCTCTGGCAAAGTCTGAAACGGTTGCTCCGGATCGAAGCCATAATGCTGCGCTAAGCCTTCAATCAGATGAAAGTGATCGCGATTATCCCGGCCCCAATCATAAATTGCGCCATCCGCCAGACTCAGATGAGGATGCATCACCACCCGCTCGGGATCGAAGAATGGCTTGACCCCTAGACCGTCGCATTCCGGGCAAGCCCCGGCCGGGTTATTGAAGGAAAACAGCCGAGGTTCCAATTCACTCAGGCTGTAGCCGCACAGCGGACAGGCATAACCCGCCGAGAATAGCAATTCGGCCTGCTTGGGCTCACTGAGGAACGCCACCCGCGCCACCTTGTTCCCTAAGCGCAATGCGGTCTCGAATGATTCCGCCAACCGCTGCGCCAGATCGCTCCGCACCCTGAACCGGTCCACTACGATCTCAATGGTATGTTTGCGGCGCAAATCCAGCAGCGGCGGGCTATCTAGCTCCACCACCTCGCCATCGATACGGGCGCGGATGAAACCCTGGGCACGCAACTCCTGCAACAGCTTGACATGTTCACCTTTGCGCTCCTTAACCACCGGCGCTAGCAGCATCAGCCGTGTGTCCTCCGGTAACGCTAACACCTGGTCTACCATCTGGCTGACGGTTTGCGCGTCCAAATCGATGCCATGATCCGGGCAGCGCGGAATCCCAGCCCGCGCATACAACAACCGCAGGTAGTCGTAAATCTCGGTGATGGTGCCGACCGTGGAACGAGGATTGTGCGAGGTGGATTTCTGCTCGATGGAAATTGCCGGCGACAGCCCCTCAATGTGATCGACATCGGGCTTTTCCATCAGCGACAGGAATTGCCGCGCGTAGGCGGACAGCGACTCGACGTAGCGGCGCTGGCCCTCGGCGTAGAGTGTGTCAAACGCCAGTGAGGACTTGCCGGAACCGGACAGGCCAGTAATGACGATCAACCGGTCACGGGGCAAATCCAGGTCGATGTTTTGCAAATTGTGCGTGCGCGCACCACGAATTTTGATGGCATCCATGAACTGGGAGTCTCAATTTGAGGGCATGATCATTCATAGCGGCCTAACATCTGTATTTAGCGGCCTGTGCGGCTTTTCGCGCAGGTTCGGTGGAATAATGGGTTAGGTTGGAATTGGGACACTCTCCCTCTTGTCGTCCGCGAGCCGCTTTACCTGGGGCAAGAAGGAATAAATCAAGTTGTAAATCTTCTTACCGGCTTCCTTCTTTTCCTCAAAACTACTAGCCTTTGACAAGGCTTCGATAGGACCGCTCAGATCCACACATAGCGCCTATGCAGTATTCTGTAAGCCTTGATTGAAGTGCGCGCTATGCTCATTGAGAAAACGAGAATATTTTTCCACGTTCTCTGCAATGTCGCTTACGTTTAAACCGCGTACTCTGGTCTCTGTGCACGCAGGGCCGAGTGAAGATACGAGATCAAGGATACGGGAACTCTCCGCATATACCTGAGAGACCTCCACTATTGCGCGACGCTGAATTAGTTCGTCTCTAACCGCTTCCGCCTTCGATGCGTGGCGCGAGGCTCTCTTGGCCTCGAAGTACGCCCAGATGGCCGCACCTATTGAAGCAAGAGAGCCAAGAATAGAAAGCCAGCTATCTTGCATGATGCTTAGCGATCCCACTCGGTAAGCTCAAAACGCCTGCATTCCGTTGGCGAATCGCTTGAGTCCATTTTCTCAATTACGTCGGTGAACTGGTGGTTAGCCTTGAGATAACGGAGGATGGCAATAGCATCGCTACGATCAACTCCCTGCTGTTGCAGCGCTCGCTCTATGCCATAGAAGCCCGTAAAGTTCTTCAGCTTCTCTTCGTCGGCCCAGATAGGCTCTAGCATATCCATGACGGCTTTCACCTTTTCTGCGCTGATATCTCCGGTCCTTTCAAGGAGTTCATTTATGGCATCCTCAAAACCATTCAGAAGTCCATAAATTTGTGCGTCGCTTACTGCACAGGCTACGTCCGGCATTGCCTTCTGAATTCGGAATACCTCACCAAACAATCTTCCGAATAGGCGCTTTGTGTCTTTGTCCATGTATTCGTCTGGGATTATCTATTGCAACCTAATGACGAAGCTGAGCATCGCCACGTAGCGGTGTACGCTCCAGCATCCAATTAGCCCGCGTCCACATTGCTGCCTGTCAAATTCCAAAAAAACTAGCCTGTCACCACTCACCGTTTGTACAGCGTGACTGACTCGCAACTCTGACGCATCAACTTCGTTATGTGTCGGCGGCGCTCCAGAGCGATATTTGAGGCTTTTGCCAGGACTTTGTTAATAATATCAAATAAAATAAATATTTAAGACAGCAGTTGCCTCAAGCATTACAGCATTCATACTAGACAAGCCTATATTGAGCTGGATAAGACGCTACATATTGTATTATAAGAAATATTATCCACAAAATATGGCAAAGAATCAGGCTCGTTCCGAAATAGAGCGCTGTCATCGCCTCGAAGAGCAACAGCCATAAGGTCATGTCCACCAGAAACCATCCGGTGGACAATAAGTGCGATTTTCTCATAATGTACATTTGATTTGTACATTAAGGATGCCTCATGCAAACGGTCAATACCACTGAATTTCGCCAGCACTTACCGAACTATCTGCGACGGGCGGAAGCCGGTGAGGAAATCCATATTACCTCACGGGGACGGGTCATTGCTCGGTTATTGCCGGAAGACGATCAGGCTGCGGCGGCCCGGCAACGGCTTGATGCATTACAGGGCCAAGTTTGTTTGAGTGATGTTGAGAGTCCGTCCGGGGAGGAATGGAATGCCGAAAAAGGTCTTCTGTGACACTCAGGCGCTCGTGTTTTGGGCGCTCGACCGATCCCGTTTGTCGTCCGCCGCGCGGCAGGCTATTGATGGTGCGGCAAAACAGGGAAGACTGGCCTGTGCAGATGTTTCTCTTTGGGAAATCGCCATGTTATGCGCCAAGGGGCGGATTTCAGCCCCCCTCAGCACTGGGGAATTATTACGGGACATCATAGCCGCCTTGCGCCTGGAGATGGTAGCGATCAACCCGGAAATTGCCGTACTCGCCCAAGCTGATTTTTTTCAGCAGGGTGATCCCGCCGACCGGCTGATTGGCGCTGCCGCACTGCATTATCGAGCACCGTTGATTACCAGCGACGCCAAACTACATACCGTTCCAGGACTGGAGACGATCTGGTGATGGGGGAACTTGAGAAATGGTGTCAGTCCCCGCTCTCTCGCCGCCGCTTCTCCAAATAAAACGTCAGTCCTAGCGCACCACCGCCAGCGATCAGCAGGCTCAGCAATAGCCCCAGATGCTGCGCCAGATGGGCAAAGAACAGCGTATAGATCTGAATAATCAGGAAAGTTGCGCCATACCCGGTCAGCATGCGCATCGCCAGACGCGCCCCCAACCCAATCAGCGCCACATTCAGGCCAGCCCACAATGCATTGAACAGAAACCGTTCGGTAAGCGTGGATTGATACCACCAATGACTGGCCAGATCGAAGTTGCCGAACAGCGATAGCAGCCATAAAGCCATCTCCGCAAAGAACAGTCCGCTGGACAGCCAGATTTTGCAGAATCCCCGGTATCGCGCCAGCAGTCCACGTTCGCTCTGCTGATGAATCACCGCAACCGCGATCATGGCAATCGCTACCAGCAGGAAGCGCAGCGGGTAATTCATGCCAAACCAGTACGCGCCCCAACCAGATGCATAGCCAGTGAAGCCACCGAACCAGGAGAAGAACACCACAGCGCTCAGCGTCAGTAACAACACATTACCGAGTCCATAGCTCAACGCCAGCAGCAACCCCAGATCAATCAGCAGCAACGCTGGCCAGTTACCAGAACCGGTCGAATAAATCATTCCAAGGGTAAAAGTCAGCCCGATGAGCAGCAAACCCCCCAACAATTCCAAGCTGAGCGGGGTCCACACCAGCGTTGGACGGGTGCGCTTGAACCATAGTCCGCTGCCGAAACTGGCGAGCATAGCGATTCCCAATAGGACCGCCAGCTTTTCCAAAGTGAACTCGAACAAGGTCCGGCCGATCATCACCGCGCCGGCCATGATGCTGATTGCACCGAAAATCAGAAACCAACGGCCCAGCGAGCGCCAGTCCCAACCTTCGATGGGGTAGCGTTCGCGCAATTTCGCATGAGTTGCCTCATTCAACAGTCCCTCACGCAACAGGGCGTCCAGTTCCCGGCAAACTTGGCGGTTACGCGAGACCGGGTTCATCGGTTTTCCTCCAGCGAAGTCCGGCCCCAGCGTTCACAGGCGAAACCCAAAGCCATAGCCAGCGCCCCGCCGAGCAGAAAAAATACCCCAGCGGACAACCGGTCCCAGAAGTGCTCAAAAAAACGGGTGTACAGATCAATGGCAAGAAATACGATGCCGAAGCCCGTGAAGCGGGCATCATGGAGCCGGGCGCCGGCGATAATCTGCGCGATGCCGGCAGCGGTGAAGATCAACACCCAGTCCAGCGGTTTACCGAACAAGGTTAGAAACCATAGTGACAGATTCAGATACAGCAGGCCGAAAATCAGATACAGCGCACCAAAACCCGCGCAACGGCGCAGCGAGCCACTTTCCAACCTGCGTTCGTGCCAGAGGCCAAGAACAATTGCCACCAGCGCCACGACTGCTATCAGGCGCTCGTCCTGAAGATAGGCGAAATAAGCGCCATGCCCCCCGTAGGCATGCCACGCGCCGGCGCCATGAAAGAACAGCAACAGCGCCAGCAGCAACGGCCAGCGCAGATAGTAACGGTAGGCAGTCAAAGCAGCCAGGGCAGCCGTCACCAGCAGGAGGATGGGAATCACCTGTTCCTCGTTTTCACCACTGGTAGCGATGTGCAACAAGGCCAAAGCTCCGAACGCCGCTGCCAGGCTGGCGGTCACCAGCACCGCTCCACTGAAGGGGTAGCGCTGCCGGGGGTCCGTGGCCATCTGGATACCGAAATACCATAACCCCGCGCCGGCACCGCCTAGCAGCACCGCCGCAACCAGCGCGGATTCCGTCATCATGGCGATGAAGGCAAGCACCGCCAATCCCAGTTGGAAAATGGCGAACAGACCGAGCCATTTGAGCAGCGCCGCCAGAAATCGCCCTTGTGTTTCGTAGCGCGGTAACAACGTATCCAACAGGGGGCGGTCGATGAGACCCTGCTGATGCCAGTCGATGACTTCACGAGTCAGTACGTCGCGGGTGATGGGGCGCATGATGGTTTTCCATGAAAGGCGTGTGCTTCCGGTCATCGAAGCATTTGATGCACTACTGCTAAACAGTCTAGTCCTGGATGTCAAGTCAGAAACGTTATCGATCAAGGTGTCATTTTTAATCGAAGTTCCGGTAAAGTGACCTTCCAGGGAAAGCGGTCAACCTGTCTTTTGGCGATTTGGAGAGCATGATGGAATTTTTAAGTGAGTATGGGCTGTTTTTGGCTAAAGCCGTGACGATTGTAGCAGCGGTGCTGGTTATTACGGGTGGCATCGTGGCGCTGATAGCGCGCGGCAGCGGCCAGCATGAAACGCAGGGGCGGCTGGATATTCGTCATCTCAACGAAAACTACGACCACATGGCTCTAGCGCTCAAATCCGCCATTTTGCCGAAGAAGGCTCTCAAACAGTTCCAGAAAGAGCATAAGGCCCATGAGAAGCAGCGGGAAAAAACCGAGCGCCGGCGAGTGTTCGTACTGAATTTTCATGGCGACATCCGTGCAGCCGCCGTGGCCTCATTGCGGGAAGAAATCACGGCAGTGTTAACCACAGCCCAACCCGAGGACGAGGTTTTGGTTCGGTTGGAAAGCGCAGGCGGGCTGGTGCATGGTTACGGGCTGGCGGCGGCGCAATTGCTGCGCGTTCGTGACCGCCGGGTGAAGCTGACGGTAGCAGTGGACAAAGTAGCGGCCAGTGGCGGCTATATGATGGCCTGCGTAGCAGACCGGATTATCGCTGCGCCTTTTGCCATTCTTGGCTCGATCGGCGTCATCGCCCAGTTGCCCAACTTCAATCGATTGCTCAAAAAGCACGATGTCGATTTCGAGCAATTCATGGCGGGTGAGCACAAACGCACGGTGACGCTGTTTGGCGAGAACACCGACAAGGGCCGGCAGAAATTCCAGGAGGAAATTGAAGATATCCATGCCTTGTTCAAAGACTTCGTTAAAACACATCGGCCACAGATCGATCTCGAACGGGTCGCGACTGGGGAGCATTGGTTCGGCGCCCGGGCGCTGGATTGCCGATTGGCCGATGAGTTGCGCACCAGCGATGACTACTTGCTGGATGCCAGCGCCAGCGCCGATCTGTATGAAATCATCTACACTGGCAAGAAACCGTGGCTGGCGCGCCTGCTGGCCCAAACTGGCGAGGCGCTGGGGCGGTTTTAAGGAACTGAGACTGAAAATGGAGTGGAATGACAATATTGAATTTATTGAAAAATAACTATCAATTTGCTCTCGAAGCCTCTTGATCTCAGGGCACAACCGATGAAAGCAGGCCGTCAATTAGGCAAAAGCGCAGCATTGCCCAACGATGAGCCAGGATTGTTGTCAATGTTCGCTAGCCGACCCAACGCCTGTTGGCGCAATGCTTCGTAAAGGGCCGCTCCCTCCGGCTCTAATTCCACACGCAGCAAAATCCCGGTCACAGCGGCAGCCCCTCCAACACCTCGAATTTCACCCGGCGCCGAATGAACAGCTGAATCAATTGCTTGAGCCGGTGGCGGGCCTTGTTATCCTGATCTCGTTTA
>ERZ761603.2443-NODE-2443-length-12746-cov-49.856434_pt1 | contig 12746 bp, 8 predicted proteins | sample MGYA00511879_ERZ761603 | MGnify/ENA primary metagenome ERZ761603 (study PRJEB28899, sample SAMN02850040) | bioreactor sludge metagenome | biome: EBPR Sludge; feature: EBPR Bioreactor; material: flocular biomat | place: Australia: Thorneside Wastwater Treatment... | reverse complement strand
GGTCTTCGGTCAGGCCCACCCAGGCCACTTCGGGGTCGGTGTAGGCCACGCTGGGCAGCAGCACCATGAACGGGATCAGGGTACGCAGGGCGGCGGTGGCGGCCAGCCGGGCGCGAACACTGGTCGGCTGGGAGACGGCAATGGTCGCGCCGCGGTATTGCAGGGCATAGACGCGCCAGACGCCTTCGCTGGTGCGCTCGGTCGCGAAGCCGAGGCGGGCGATTTCGGGCAGGGGCCGGTTCGGGCGCGATGAATAGATGGTCAGGCCATTGCGGTCCCAGACGCGGATCACGAACTCGAAACTCTGCTCGCCGGCCAGCGCCTCCGTTGAGCCCTGGAATGTCTGGTTGCGCAGGGCCAGGGCGATCTGTTCGAGGTGGTAATCGAAGATGGCATTGGCTTCCTCGCGTGCCGCGCGGTACGTTGCCAAGGCGCCGAGCAGCATCACGATGGTCATCGCTACGGTCAGCACCAGGACAAGTTTGCGGCGGATAGAATTCATGGCTGTCTGGGCACCAGATAGCCGACGCCGCGCAGATTGCGGATCAGGTCGCTGCCGATCTTGCGGCGCAGCGCGTGGATGTGAACCTCGACGGCATTGCTGCCGACTTCTTCGCCCCAGCCGTAGAGGCGATCTTCGAGCTGGCTGCGCGACAGCGGGGTGCCCGGTTCCTTGAGCAGAAGATGGAGCAGGGCGAATTCGCGGGCCGAAAGATGGACGGGCTCGCCGTTCAGACGAACTTCGTGGGTGGCCGGATCGAGCGCCAGCGGGCCGTGTTCGATCAAGGGGCTCGCGCGTCCGCTACGTCGCCTGATCAGGGCGCGCAGCCGCGCGGACAGCTCGTCGAGGTCGAAGGGCTTGACGAGATAGTCGTCGGCGCCTGTGTCGAGGCCGGATATCCTGTCCGCGATCGCATCGCGGGCGCTGATGATCATTACCGGCACCGTGCTCTGCCGTTTGCGCCAGTGGGCGAGGAGCTGCAGTCCGCTTTTGCCGGGCAGCCCGAGGTCGAGCAGGATGGCATCGTAGTCGGCGGTGGTCGTCGCCAGGTCGGCGGCCTCGCCATCGCGCACCCAGTCCACCGTATAGCCGTCCTGGCAGAGCGCGGTGCGGATGCCGGCGCCGATCATCGGATCGTCTTCAACCACGAGAAGTCGCATTGCCGTATTAGTCTGCCTGGCGGAACAGGGGGTTCCAGGATAAGGCGCGCTCCCGGTCGGGGGCACGAGTTGATCGATATGGAGTGATTCTAGTCAAAAGGAATCGGCTGGCGAAAAAAAACCGGCCCAGGCCGGTTTTTCCGTTTGCGGTCGCCGCCGCGCCTAGAACACGAAGGTCAGGCCAGCCTGCCCGCCAGTCATGCGCATGGTCGCGTTGTGCGCATCGAAGTTGTAGGAGACGTTGCGTATCGACAGATTCACGTTGCCCCAGCCGAAACGGTAGGCCACGCCGGCCTGTGCCTGCCACGTCCAGTTGTCGCTCCCGGTGCCGATGTCGGCATAGTAGGGGAGGAACCATTTCCCGTCTTCGCTGAGGTTGGCCTCGCCCTTGACGCCGGCGATGAAGTCCCAGTACTTGCTGTCTCCGGATGACTGCTCATTCACCAGGCCGATCGGCCCGGCGCTGACGTTGAAGCTCAGGTTGTCCTTGAGGCCGAGGTAGCGGAAACCGGCAAATGCGTCGAGATGGCTCGCGCCGCTACGCCATGCGGTGTAGCTGCCGACCGTGGTCCACATGCTCACCTTGAGGTCGAGCCGGGCATCCACATCGACGACGCCGAGGCCGCGGGCTCTCGACTTCACGCCCCCGAAATCGGAATACAGGTAATCGGTGAAGATCGACCAGTCGCCCTTGCGTGCTTCGCCATTGATCATGAAGGCCATGTTCAGCGCACTCCACCAGTCGCTCGGGCTGAGGCTGACCGACGCATCGACCTCCTGGCCGTTGCGGCGGTCAAGGGTGACCGACTGGTTGATGTGGGGCAGGAAAACGTATGGCGTGACCGAAAAATGCCACTCGCCGTCGAACATGTTGGCCTGGGCATTCGCCGTCACGGACATCGCCGCGAGGGCAGCACCGATCAAGGTCTTTTGCAATGTCATTTTGTACATGAATGTTCCCTCCCTTATGAATGGAATGACTGAAGACCAGATACTACGCGATCACCGGCGGCTTGCGGTACTCATGACGGCTTCCGGCGTCCACTCGGCGGCCTTGCCCTTGTAGTTGAAGCGCCATGACATCTTGCTCTCGTTGTCGAGGTTCTCGACCAGATAGCCGCCGTTGCTCAGGTCATGAAAGATATGGGCACGGTAAAAAGGCACTGGCACGTCGTAGGCCTGGATCAGTGGATGCACCGCGACCCGCCACAGATTGCCGCGCACGTCGTAGGCATCCTCGTATACGATGGACCAGGAATCCTCGTCGATGTAGAAGGTGCGCTTGGGGTAGGCGTGATTGAAACCGGCCTTGACCGTGCCCTCGACCACCCAGGCGCGGTGCAGTTCATAGCGGACAAGGTCGGGGTTGACCGAGTGCTTGCCGAGAACCTGGGCCATCTTGAGGTTCTTGTCGCCCAGCTTGTAGGCGTTGTACGGCACGTAGATCTCCTTCTTGCCGGCCAGTTTCCAGTCGTAGCGATCGGGTGCCCCGCTGAAGGCGTGCCCCTGGTCGATGACGCGCAGGCCACCGACGGCGATTGCCTCGGCGTCGTGGGAGAGGTCAGGCTCCTTGCGCAACCGCTTCTGGGATACGTTGAAGAACCAGGATTCCCGTTCCGGCCGGGTGAAACCGATGGGCTCGTGGATCACGCGGTACATTCCGGAAAACATCGCCGGTTCGATGAGGTTCAGGACGCAGAAAATCTCGCGTTCCGCCCCGCGCTTGTCGAGGTTGGTGTCCCAGATGCAGCGTTCGCGGACCCGGGCCGCGGAGGTGCTGCTGCCCGGCAGCACCACCGTCCGGTCGTAGTTGATGTCGAGCGCGCCGCCACCGTAGCGGACGAGGGTATTCCAGATCGCTTCCAGCCCGCTTTTGGGGATGGGGAAAGGCACGGTCGAATCGCCGAAGTGCTTGACGATTCCGCCGTCGAGCATTGCGGTCGACGCCTGTTTGGCCACCAAATCCGTGACTTCCTTCGGGAACGCCGCCGTGCGCCGCGTCGGATAGACGTTCATGCGCAACTCGGGATGGGCCTTGAGCAGGGCCTGCATGCCCGGCGTCACCTTGTCCGCATACTGGGCCAGGTTCTTGGCATCGATGGCGAACAAGAGCTTGTCCGCCGCGAACGGATCGACATAGCCGGCCTCGGGTTTCCAGCCGGCCGGCGGACTGGTCAGCCCGCCCGACCAGGCCGGGATCGAGCCGTCCTTGTTGGCGCCGCGCTCGGCCCCGACCGGTGTCAGGTCCTTCGCCAGGCGTTCGACCTCGGATGCCGGAAGTGCTGCTTCGGCATCCTTCGACAACAGTGCCGGAACCAGCAGGGTCACCGCCAGCAAGGCGACCGATGCATGCTTGGCGGCGTTGCCATCGACCTTGAGGGTCGACCGGTTGTTGCGGCCGGCGACCAGGAAGGCAGCGAGGGCCGGCAGCAGCAGGATGGCGCCGAGCATGTTCACCAGGAACATGAAGGCGAGCAGGAGGCCCATGTCGGCCTGGAACTTGAGCGCCGACAAGGACCAGGTCGCCACCGAAATGGTCATCGTCACCGCGGTGAATACCGACGCGGTTCCGCGCTGTTTCAGCGCATCGACGAAGGCCTCGCGCAGGGTCATCTCCGGATGCTCCTTCAGCGCGTGCGTCATGCTTTCGAACAGGTAGATGCCGTAATCGACGCCGACCCCGACGCCGAGCGCCACCACCGGCAACGTGTTGACCTTGACCCCGATGTCCATCAGCGCCATCACCGCGTTGCACAGGAGGGTCACCAGTGCCAGCGGCAGGATGATGCACAGCGTGACGCGGAACGAGCGGAACATGATCACGCAGAGCAGGGAAACGGAGGCGAACAGGGCGAGGTTGACCCACTTGTCCGACGCGTGCACCACCTCGTTGGTCGCCGCCATGACGCCGACGTTGCCGCTCGCCAATTTGAACTCGACGCGATCATCGTCACCGTTCGCGGCCTTGAAGGCCTTGATCTGGTTGATGATGTGCTCGATGGTCGTCGCCTGGTGGTCGCTAGTGAAAACCGAGACCGTCATCGCCTTGCAGCCCGAGCTCATCAGTTCGTTGCCGAGGCGGGTGGCGAGGCCGACGCCCTGTCCGAGCTGCGCCTTGTCCTCGGGGAGCGAGCGCCACTTGATGAAGGTCTCGGCGTAGTTCTGGGTCGTCCGCGAGATGAAGCCGCCAAGGCTGACCACGGCAGCGACGCCGTCGGTCTGCTTCATCTGGAGTTCGAGCTCTTCCATCTTGTCCATCACCGGCCGCTCGATACAGGGGCCCTCGCTATCCTTGTTGCCCACCGCAATGATCTGCAGCAGGTCGACGCCGATCGCGTAATCCTTGGTGATGCCGGCGACGTCCTTGTTGTAGCGGGCATCGGGGCGCAGTTCCGGCACGCCGGCACCGAGGTCGCCAACCTTGAGGTCCTTGGCGTACCAGAAGCCGACCAGCGCCGCCAGCACGGCAATGGCGATGGCGCCGGTTGCCGCCTTGCGCTCGGCCAGGGCACCGAGCTTTTCCCACAGCGCATGGCCCATGTTTTCGCGGCCGCGCAGCTTTTGCGCCGATTCCGGCGAGAACTGGCGGTAGGAGAGCAGGATGGGGAGCAGCATCTTGTTGGTGATGATCATCACCGTGACGCCCAGGGTCGCCGTGATGGTCAGTTCCTGCACCATCTCGATCTGGACGAAGGCGATCACCATGAAGCCGAGCGCATTGGCCAGCAACGCGATTGCACCCGGAATGAAGAGCTTTTCGAAACACAGTCGGGAGGCGGTGAGACCATCATGGCCGGCCAGCGTTTCCAGTTTCCAGCCGTTGGTCATCTGCACCGCGTGCGAGACGGCGATCGAGAAGATCAGGAAGGGGACCAGGATCGACATCGGATCGAGCGCCAGCCCGAAGAAGGGGAGCAGGCCGAGCAGCCAGATCACCGGGACGATCGCGCAGATCAGCGCGTAGCTGGTCAGCATCGCCGAACCGGAATACCAGTAGAGCAGAATCGTTGTGATCACGAAGGCGATTGCGAAAAAGACCAGCACCCCGGCCGCGCCGTCGGCGATGTCGGCGATCGACTTGGCGAAACCGATCACTTCGACCCGGTAATCGTCGGTTTCGTACTTCTTGCGGATCTCTTCGAATTTATGGCCGATTTCGCGCAGATCGAGACGCTGGCCCGTCTCCGGGTCGCGCTCCTGCAGGGTGGCTACGACCATCGCGGCGGTGTGGTCGCTGGCGACGATGCGCCCGACCCAGTCCGATTTGCGGGTGTTGTTCTTGACGAGGTCGATGTGCTCCTGCGAGCCGTTGAAGTTCGAGGGCACCAGGACGTCGCCCTTGAAGCCGTCCTCGACGACCTCGGTGTAGCGGACGTTCGGCGTCACGATTGAAGTGACCGAACTGCGCTCGACACCATTGACGAAGAACACCTCCTCGGTGATCTTGCGCAGGGTCTCGATGAATTCCTTGTTGTAGATGTCGCCCTTGTTGTTCTTCAGTGACACCAGCACCTTGTTCGCCCCGCCGAAGGTGTTTTCGTATTCCTTGAAGGTGAGCATGTACTCGTGCTTCAGCGGAATCATCTTGGAAAATCCGGCCGAAACCTGGAGGCGCGTCGCCGACCAGCCGAGGACGATGGTGATCGCGATGAACAGCCAGAGCAACGGCTTGCGATTGCTGAAGATGAGATACGCTGCCTTGCCGACCCAGCCTTCGGCGTAGTTGCTCCGTTGGTCCAGGATGCCGTTGCCGTCTGCTGCACCCGATTCAGTATTTCTCATTTTGTTTCCCCCGCGTTCTGCGTATCTTTAGGGCTGTCTGTTACTTGGCTGGCGAGCTGGCTGCCGCCAGGTCGACCTTGGCCACGCCGGCATCGCCGACCAGCAGGAATTTGTCATCGCCGAGCGGTTGCGCCTGGGCGATCCCCTGGCGGACGGGCACCTTGAGCGGCGTGAAGCTGCGGCCGTCGTCGCTGCTGATGGCCATCTTGCCGGCAATCCCGAGCAGCAGGATGCGACCATCGTCGAGAACGCGGCCGTTGGTCAGCGTGCGTTCGTCGCCGGCGCTGAGCTTGGTCCAGGTGGCGCCCTGGTTTTCCGAACGGTAGATGTTGCCGCGCATGCCGTACACCAGCCAGGCGCCACCTTTTGTCACCAGGCCGCCAAACAGCGAGCCCTTGTAAGGCGACTCGCGACGCTCCCACTTCGTACCGTCGTTGGATACCGCGAAGGTCGCCGATTCGCCGACCAGCACGTATTTGTCGCCGGCCTTGAAAATCTGCGAAATATGACGATCGAACTCTTCGTCGATGATCTGGGTGCGCTGCCAGGTGGCGCCGTTGTCCGTCGATTCCATGAACAGGCCGAAGGAGCCGTAGGCGAGGATGCGGCCACTGCCCAGCGCGACCGCGCCGAGCATCGAATCGGGACCTGTCTCGGGCACCTTGACCGCCTGCCAGGTGGTGCCGCCGTCGGTAGTGCGCACGATGGTGCCGCCATGTCCGACGGCCACGCCGTTTTTCTCGTCGCTGAAGACCACTGCAGTCAGTGTGCGTGTCGTCGGGGCGCGCTGCCCCTTCCAGCTATTGCCGCCGTCATCGGAAATCATGATCACGCCGCGCTCGCCAACTGCGACCAGGCGCTTGCCCGCCGGCTGCACATCGAGGAGGATCACGCGATTGGCCTTGGTCGGGACGAAGGTCGGTGCATAGGTGGCGGTATTTCCCGGGGCTTCGTTCGCCGCCCAGGTGCCCGCCGGGCCCAAGGTGGCGAAGGCGGCCACGACTGCCGCCAAAACAGGTTTGACGCGCATCATTGGTATTCTCCAGAGGCAGAAACTAAACTACCGTGGCTATGGATAAGCCACGGTAGGGGAGTTGAAGGCGCCGTCAGGCGCCACAGGGCAGGCCTTGCTTACTTGCCACCGGCGAAGCGGCGCAGGGCGTCCGGCTGGAAGTCCTTGAGCTGGCCCTTCTGGCCGAACTTCCAGGCGGGCTCCTCATTCATCAGCGAGGCGGCGAAGTAACCACCGTTCGACAGGTCGTGCCAGATGTTGGCCGCATACCAGGTGACGCCGGCATCGTAGAACTGCATGATCGGGTGCATGCCGACGCGCCACAGGTTGCCGCGGGTGTCATAGGCATCTTCCCAGACGACGCTCCAGCTGTCTTCGTCGATGTAGAAGGTGCGGCGGCCGAAAGCGTGCTTCTGGCCTGCCTTGAGCGTCGCATCGACGACCCAGACGCGGTGCAGTTCGTAGCGCACCAGGTCGGAATTGACGCTGCCTGGCTGGATGATGTCCTTGTACTTGACGCTCTTGCTCGCCAGCGCGTAGGCGTTGTAGGGAACGTAGATCTCCTTCTTGCCCACCAGTTTGAAGTCGAAGCGGTCCGGGGCGCCGTTGTAACCGTCATACTGGTCGGTGTAGCGCATGCCTTCGGTGCCGTCGGTGATCGAGTCATAAGCGAGGTCCGGGGCGCGGCGCACGCGGCGCTGGCCGGCGTTGTATACCCAAGCTGAACGCGCTTCCTTGACCTGGTCGAGCGGTTCATGCACCAGGGTCATGCTGCCGACCAGCGAGGCCGGGGCCAGCAGGTTGCTGCGGAAGTAGAGTAGGCGGTTGTCTTCCGGCGCATCCATGTTCTGCGAGAAGATCCGGTTTTCGGTGGCCTTGATCAGGAAGGTTTCGCCATTGGCGCGCACCGGGAAGTTGGAGAACTGACGCTCGAAGCCGCCGCCCAGATAACGGACGTTGTGGTTCCAGATCACTTCGAGACCGCTCTTGGGGATCGGGAACGGGGTCGTCGTGCCGCCGACGTTGGCCAGGCCGAAGCCTTGCAGTTCGACCTTGGTCGCCTGGTCCTTGACCTTGTCGGTGATCGCCTTGGGCAGCGCTGCGGTGCGGTGCGTCGGATAGACGTTGATCTTGTAGTTGTCGTACTTCTTCAACAGCGCCATTTCACCGGCGGTCAGGTTGTCCTTGTGCTGCTCGGCATTGGCCTTGGTGATAGTCAATATTGGCTTCTCGCCGGCGAAGGGGTCGATGTAGCCGGTCTCGCCTGCCTTGAAGCCGGCGGGCGGCTTGGTCAGGCCACCGTCCCAGGCCGGGATGGTGCCGGCCTTGTTGCCGGCTTTTTCGGCGCCGATCGGCGTCAGGTCGGCACCGAGGCGGGCAGCATCAGCGGCGCTGAGGGCGGCCAGGGCCTGCCCGCTGGCGGCAAGCGCCGCCAGGCAAGCCAGGGTCATCAGCTTTTTTTTAAGTTGCATGGGTGTCTCCTGTGTTGGATTCGTGTGCCGTTAGAATGTGGTCGACAGGCCGAGCGAGATGAAATCGCGGTCGCTGAAGTTGTCGTATTTCGCCGAGTTGTCGTAGTAGGTATAGGCAAGGTCGACCGCGAACTTCTTCTCGTAGTCGAACTTGACGCCAAATGCCCAGGTGTTGCGACCTTCGACGAACTGGCTGTCGATCGAGTAGCCCGACCAGTCCCGCGCCCAGAAGATGCTCGGGGTGGCGGTGATGCCGGTGTCGAAGACGTTGTTGTAAGTCAGCGCGGCGCGGATCCGGGTGCCCCAGGAGAAATCGGTAAAGTAGCCGTCGTTCTGGCAGCCATTGACTTGCGGGTTGAACGTTGACGGGCTAAGGGCGGAGCAAGTATTCGCAACGATTGCAGGCATACCCAGCGCATTGACCGAGTTGTTATAAGAACCCACACCATAGATGAATCCCCGGCCGTAGCGGACATTGGTGCCATCGTTGTCCGGCAGGTTGTTCCACTGGAAGCCGGCCTCGCCGATGACGGTCAGGTTCTGGGCGCCGAGGATGTCGCTGAACAGCTTGACGCCGTTGAACTGGAAGGATGTCTTGTCGAACAGACCGTAGCCAGGGCCTTGAGTTCCGACGGGGACTTGCGACCCGTTAGGGGAAGTAGTGGCCGCCGTGCCGGGTGTCCGGCCTGCGGCTCTGCGGGCATTGGGGCCATACGGTCCAAGGCCTGAAAGAAAACCGACAACCAGGTCGTTGCCGTTGACCTGCACCGGAACATCCCTAGTGTAGCTCAGTTCGGAACCGACCGACCAGCCGCCGAGCGTCGTCGCCGCCGTGATGGCAAAGATCTGCATCGGTTTGGCATCGGGGTAGTCCCATTGGGCGGAGCTCGCGGGCAGGCCTCGGTAGGGCTGGATGGGCTGCCCGGTGGCGGGATTGACGCCGGCGATAAGGTTGGAATTGGGCACGAACAGGGTCGGCCCGGGGACTGCGAGCCCGGCCCTCGGGCTGATAACCGGCGTACGCGAATACAACTGCTGCCAGTAGAGCCCGAATTCGGTATCGAGCGCCTCGATCGGCATGCGGAAGGCGAGGCCGAACTGGTTCATCTTGTCCGGTTCATTGCCGTTGACGAGTGCAACATTCGTGTTCAGTACGTTCGCCGCAGTGGCGTTATTTACACTAGAAACCGGACCGATGTTGGTCGTGATATTGCAGTTGCCGACCCGCGAGTTGGTTGCCCCTTCGGTCGGGGCGAAATAGGTACCGCAGGAGTCAATCACGGTGCGCTGCCAGTCGTACTGCCAGAAGCCTTCGAGTGAGGCGCCGCCAGGCAGGCCGAGGTTGGCGAAGACCATGCCGACCGGGATCAGGAATTCCTTGATCTCGGTGCCGGCGCCACGGCGCAGGGCCGGCAGGTCGACGGGACTGGTGACGTTGATGCCCTGGAGGAAGACGCTCTCGCCCCAGTTGACCACCTGGTTACCGATCTTGACCTGCATCGGGCGCTCGCCGAGATCGAAGGTGCCAAAGACATAGGCGTCCATGATCTTGACGCCGGTGTAGCGGCTCATCATCTCGAGGCCGTTGTCGCTCAGCACGCCACCCGGGGTGGTACCGTTGTAGTAGGGGCGCTGGCCCTGGTTGCCGAAGCGCTGCTGCCCGTTCTGCAGTTCGGAGTCGGTCCAGCCCTTGACGCGGAGCAGGCCGCCCCAACCGTTCTTCTCGATCGAGACGTCGGTGACGAACTTGAATACCGAGGTCGTGATGTCGCCCGAGTTCCAGTTCAGGTTGCCGGAGTCGCTTTGGTTGCCGCCAGTGCCGCCGCCCTTGCCAACCCGGGCGCCGTCGGCCTGCGTATACAGCCCGGTGTTCTGGCCTGTGGCCCGCCAGGCGGCGCCGTAGGACAGCGTGGTGTTCCAGTTGCCCTTCCATCCGTCGCCGACTTCGAATTCAATGGCCGATGCGTTGCCGGCGCCGAGTGTCATCAGCGTAGCGATGACCAGCGGCTTGAGTACCAGCGGATTTTTTTGAACTTTCATGTTGAGACCCCTCTCCGTCAAAATTTCGATTTCCCCGAATATAGTGCAATTGTTTCACCGCGCAAGAGAATTCGCATCCGGTGCTTTGCTGCACTGGCGAAATTGCAACAGTGCCTTGCCGGCAAAATTCTCACGCATGTCAGCGTCGGAGGATAGGCCAAAGGCCATAGGGGATGCCATCACCCGAATAGGGGAGGGCGGTTGTCGTGGACATCCGCCGGGCGGGGGCATAAAGTCGGCCGCAGAATCGCGCTGCCGGAACAACGTGCGGCACTGCAGTGAATCCGGGTGGATAGTCTTGCCGACGGCCGGTAGGTCGTTGTCTCCCGATGACCGAAGGAGTTCGCCACCATGACCCGCCCACCGAAAAAGCCGCCCAGGCAATCACCGCCCGGGTCGGTGGCTGACAGTCCGCTGCGCCATCTGCGCAGCTCGGACATCCGCGGCATCGCCAAACTGGCGACCCAGTCTACCTCCGGCATCCACCGTCTTACCGAAGGCGTGCATCAGGCCGTCCTCGGTACGCTGGGCCTGCCGCGGGGGGAGTCACCGGGACAGACACGCGGCATCACCGGGCTGGTGTACAAGAGCATCCACGGGATGACCGCCCTGGTGGCCAAGAGCATCGACAGCGCGCTGCATGCGCTGCAGCCCCTGTTCGAGCTGGTCGAGCAGGAGAAGCCGGGTACGCCGGAGCGCGAGGCCGTTCTGGCCATCCTGAACGGGGTGATGGGCGATCGCCTGGTCGCCACCCGCAATCCGCTCGCCACCCCGATGAGCCTGCGCTACCGCGGCGAAGCGCTGGACTGGCGGGTACGAAAAGTTCTGCAGCAGGTCACCGGCAAGGTGGTGGTGCTCCTTCACGGCCTGTGCATGAACGACCAGCAATGGCGGGTCGTCAAGCCGGCTGCGGACGGGCAGCCGGCGCAGGTCAATGAGCTGGGTGCAGCGCTGGCGACCGAACTCGGCTATACCCCGGTGTATCTGCGCTACAACACCGGCCTTCATGTTTCGCAGAACGGGCGCGAACTTGCCGCACAACTGGAACAGTTGGTCGCGCACTGGCCGGTACCGGTCAGGGCGCTGACCCTGGTCGGCTACAGCATGGGTGGCCTGGTCGCGCGCAGCGCGATTCACTATGGTCAGGCCGGCGCGATGCGCTGGGCCGGCCAGCTCGGCGACCTGGTCTGCCTGGCCACGCCGCATCACGGCTCGCCGCTGGAGCGCGCCGGCAACCTGCTGGACGCCCTGCTCGGCGTCAATCCCTACTCGGCTCCCTATGGCAAGTTGATCCAGCTGCGCAGCGCCGGCATCACCGACCTGCGCTATGGCCATTTGGTCGATGAGGACTGGCACGGCCACGACCGCTTCCGGCGCAAGCCGGACAGCCGGCATCAGGTGCCGTTGCCGGACGGCGTACGATGTTTTGCCCTGGCGGCGACGACGGCTGCCAAGCGCAGCGCGCTGGCCGATCGCCTGGTCGGCGATGGCCTGGTGCCACTGCACAGCGCCCTCGGGCAGCATGACGATGCGCGGCATACATTGGGCTTTTCCAAAGCGGCCCAGTGCGTGATGTACAAGATGAATCACATGGCGGTGCCCGCGCATCCGGCGGTGATTCAACAGGTGCGGGAATGGCTGGCGCCCGCGAACGGCGAATGAAAAGGGCGGGCGCATCCAGTCGATGACTCCGCAGGAAGGGCGAACGCCTGGCTGAGCGCGGCGTGCGCCGGACCGGGGCGCAGCGGAAAATTACTCAGGCGCATGATCTTTCCGGTTTCTTTGCAGTCGGCGGCGGCGGGGGGGGCGCCGGCAGTGCGGTGCCGGAAATGGCGGCCCCGGCAAGTCGAAAGGTCCGTGTGCCGATCGGTTGTCAGACGTCAGAATCTCGCCTAGGCTCGCGGTTTGATTCCGTTGATCGTGATGCCTGACCAATCCATTCCCTATCGCGGGCGTTTCGCGCCGTCGCCCACCGGGCCCCTGCATTTCGGGTCGCTGGTCGCGGCGGTCGGCAGTTTTCTCGATGCCCGCAGCCAGGGCGGCGAGTGGCTGGTGCGCATGGAGGATGTCGATACGCCGCGCAATGTCCCGGGTGCCGCGGAGGATATCCTGAAAACACTTGAGGCCTTTGGCTTCGAGTGGGATGGCCCGGTGCTCTGGCAGAGCAGGCGCGCCGAAGCCTACGCGGCGGCCCTCGAAACGCTCAAGGGCGCCGGGCTGGCTTACGGATAGGAAATTCAACCGCATGAGGCCAAGTATGGCACGAGTTTTGGGCCTCG
>ERZ761603.2442-NODE-2442-length-12751-cov-7.926749_pt1 | contig 12751 bp, 11 predicted proteins | sample MGYA00511879_ERZ761603 | MGnify/ENA primary metagenome ERZ761603 (study PRJEB28899, sample SAMN02850040) | bioreactor sludge metagenome | biome: EBPR Sludge; feature: EBPR Bioreactor; material: flocular biomat | place: Australia: Thorneside Wastwater Treatment... | reverse complement strand
CGGTCGCCCAACAGCGCCCCGCCGGTAAACGGACTGGTTGGGTCCACCGCAATGATGCCTACGCGAACATCCTGCTGGCGCAGCGTTTTGACCAGGGCGTTCACCACCGTGCTTTTGCCCGCGCCGGGTGAACCGGTCACCCCAACCACATGGGCCTGGCCCGTGTGGGGGTACAGTGCCTGAATCGCCTGCTCAGCGGCCGTCGGGCTGTTTTCTACCTGGGTAATCAGGCGAGCAATGGCCCGAATCTGCCCCTGGCGCACCTGTTCTAGCAGTTCGTTCACGCCACATCCCCGGCAAGTGGCGCGCCGCCCACCGCATCCCAGATAAAGGCGATGATGTCATCCATGCTGGCCCCAGGACCAAAAATGCCGGTGACCCCTAACGCTTTGAGCACCGGCACATCTTCATTGGGAATGATGCCCCCCAGGAAAAGAGGCACATCGGTCATCTGGTTAGCCGCCAGCAGTTCCACGATGCGCTGGACCAGCGGCATGTGTGCCCCAGACAAAATACTCAAGCCGATGGCGTCGGCATCCTCCTGGAGCGCGGCCTCAACCACCATCTCCGGCGTCTGGCGCAGACCGGTATAGATCACTTCCATTCCGGCGTCGCGCAGGGCCCGGGCGACCACTTTGGCCCCCCGATCGTGCCCATCCAAGCCGGGCTTGGCAATTAAAATACGCGGTTTTGTTTGGTCCATAAGCTGTGCATCTCCCAAGCGTGGGTTGTTGTGGGTTGTCTTGTAAAAATCCGGGTTGATTATACCGGCAGGGGCATGGTTTTGCGAGTGTATCCGCAGGCCACAACTATCAGGAGAAGGGGCAACGGCCGTTGCCCACTCCAGCCAAAACACCGATTCAAACGGCATGAAGGTACCTTTACCACTGACCTGGCTCAATACCCCGCAGCGCCACCAAAACGGATTGGCCCACTTTGGGTGAGTTGATTACATAATCTCTCCTTGCAAAACAGGCCGGTTCTCGTCTATACTGTGGCCAGACGTTATGTCATGTCAAGGAGGACACTCATGACCCTATCAGGAAAAAATCGCAAATATTGGTTCCTCATTCTATGCCTCTTCGCACTTTTTTTTGCTACGAGCCAGGTTTTTGCCAAACAAAGCAGCGTTCAGACCGCAACGGCCGTTGTTAACACCGGTGCGCTGAATGTTCGTTCTGGGCCAGGCCCCAGCTACGGCATTGTGACCGTGGTGAACCAGGGTAACGTGCTCACCTTGCTGGGCCGCAATGAAGACAGCAGCTGGGCGTATATTCAGACCCCCAGCGCCGTGCTGGGCTGGGTGAATGCCAGCAGTGACTTCATCACCCCCAGCGTAGCCATCAGCACGCTGCCGCTGGTCATTCCGACTACGGCCCTGCCCACCGCGACTTCAACCACCACCCCCACCACGGCTACCCCAACGGCCACGGCCACGGGTACGGCCGTTCCCCCCACCGCCACCCCAACCGCCACGGCCAAACCAGCGGGCGCAACCGCCACCATCGCCACCGGCGCGCTGAACGTACGCAGCGGCCCGAGCCTGGCTTACGGCCCGGTAGCCGTGGTCAACCAGGGCACCGTGGTCAGCCTGATTGGGCGTAACGCCAACAGCACCTGGGCCAAAATCCGCCTGGCCAACGGCACCGAAGGCTGGGTGAATGCCGCCAGCACCTACATCACCCCCAGCGTGGCCATTAGCAGCCTGCCGGTGCTGGATACCGGGAGCCCCACCGTAAACGCCACGGCACTGGTGGCCACCGGGGCACTCAACGTGCGCTCCGGGCCAGGGGTGAATTTCAGCGTCATCACCGTGGCCTCGCAGGGCCAGACCGTGATGCTGCTGGGCCGCAACGCCAACAGCAGCTGGGCCAAGATTCGCCTGGGTAACAATACCGAAGGTTGGGTCAACGCCTCACTGTTGACGCCCAGTGTGGCGATCAACAGCCTGCCGCTGGCCGACAGCCCGGCCGCGCCGGAACCGCCCGTGCCGGTAGCCCCCGGTTCCGTGCTCAGTCTGCGCTCGGGACCAGGCACAAACTACCCGGTCACCGGGTCGGTTTATCAAGGGCTGCGGGTAACGGCCGTTGGCCGTAATGCCGACAGCACCTGGCTAAAGGTACTGCTGAGCGACGGCCAGGAAGGCTGGATTGGCGCGCAGTACGTGCAGCTCTCCATCCCCGTGGGCAACCTGCCCGTGGTAGATGGCACCACCGCACCGCCCGCCAGCACGCCCACGCCCGCCCCATCGGCCAATTCGGCCACGGTGGCAACTGGGGCTCTGAACGTGCGCTCTGGACCAGGCATCGGCTACGGTGTGGTCGCGGCGGCCTACCAGGGCCAGGTGGTCACCTTGCTGGCGCGCAACAACATCAGCAGTTGGGTTAAGATTCAGCTGAGCAACGGCGTGCAGGGCTGGGCCAACGTGACGCTGCTTTCCACCAGCGCCAACATCAACAGCCTCCCCGTTGAGGATGTGCCCACATTGGCGACTTCTGGGGTGGTGAATACGGCCGTTCTCAACGTGCGCTCCGGGCCAGACATCAGCTATGGGGTGGTAGCCGTGGTTTACCAGGACCAGGGCGTTGCCCTCATTGGCCGTAATGCCAATGCCAGCTGGGTGAAAGTCCGGCTAACCAACGGGGTTGTGGGCTGGGTGAACGCGGCTTACATCCAAACCGCCACCACATTAAACAGCCTACCCGTCACCAACTAACAAAGAAACTGTGCCGCAAAAGGCCCTGGCCATCCCAACGCCAGGGCCTTTTTTTATGGGGAAATGAAACGTGAAGCGTGAAACGTGAAGATACTTTTATCACGTTTCACGCTTCACGTTTCAGCCTTTACTCTAAAAGGAGAAAATCTCCCGTCGTTTCTGGTCTGGCTTACTGGCAGTTGGGGCAACGGCCGTAAAACTCCACCAGGTGCCCCTCGATCACAAAATTGAAACGCTCGGCCAGCAGCTTGCCCACCTCCTGCAAACTGCACTCCTCAAACTCAATCACCACATCGCAGCCCGAACAAACCAGGTGGTGGTGATGGCCACCATCGAGCAAAATGTAGTGCGCCGCGCCGGTGCCCTGGTACACCGGGCGAATCAGCCCCAGCTCACTTAGCAGCTCCAGCGTGCGGTAAACCGTCATCCGGCCCACCGTGGTGTCGGTTTCATGAACCACTTCCAGCAGGCCATCGGCCGTGACATGGCCACCGCAGCCCAGCAGCGCCTGCACAATTTTTTGGCGCGAGCTGGTCAGGCGGAACCCTTTTTGCTTCAGGGCCGATTGAATGTTGTGTAAGCGTCTGTCTAGGCTGGTTTCGTTCATAACTCTTTTTATCCCGGACGGCTCAAAAGCGCGGCAGCATTTTTCTCTCTGCGTTTTTAGCGTCCTCTGCGGTTCACCTCAATTTCGTCGCCAGAGCAGGCCGCGCTCGGGAGCAAAGAGGTAAGCCAGGGCAAAGATGGCCGTGGCCACCAGCACAACGGCCGGACCAGAGGCAATATCCAGGTAATACGACGTGTACAGGCCCGCTGCGCCAGAAAAAGCGCCAATGACGGCGGCGATAAACATCATCGGCGTCAGGCGGCGGGTGAGCAGGGAAGCGGCCGCAGCGGGGGTCACCAGCATGGCCACCATGAGAGCAATGCCCACCACTTGCAGCGACACCACGATGGTGACGGCGATGAGCACCAGCAGCAGGTAGCGCAAAAAGGTGGCGGGCAGGCGCAGGGTAGTAGCCAGCACCGGATCAAACGAGATGACCATGAACTCTTTATAGAAAAAGAAGATAATGAGCAGGACGACAAGACCCAGTACGGCCGTTGTCCACAAATCTCCCACCGTCACCCCCAGTAAGTTGCCAAACAAAAAGTGAGCCAGGTCTACCGTGTAGTTACCAGTGGCCGAGAGCAGCGCCACGCCCAGAGCAAACGCCCCGGCAAATATGACGCCAATGGCGGTATCTTCCTTCACCACGCCCCGGCTGCTGAGGGCACCGATGCCAACGGCCGTAAATACCCCCATCACCAGCGCCCCCACCGCCAGCGGCCAGCCCAGCAAAAAGGCAATGACCACGCCGGGCAAAATGGTGTGTGCCAGGGCGTCGCCAAAAAAGGCCATGCCGCGCAGCACCACGTAAGTGCCCAGTACCGAGCAAACAATGCCCACCAGCACCGCCGCCACTAAGGCCCGGACGATGAAGGAATATTGGAGGGGGTCGAGGAGGAGGTTCATATCTTTTCGAGTGAAAAGTAAAAAGTAGCAAGTGAGCAAACTTTTTTCTTATCACTTTTCACTTATCACTTGAAATTCATCATGGCCGCAGCAGTCATCCACCAGAATGCCCTGCTCCGCGCCGGGCAGGACGTGCACGTGGCCGCCATAGGCCTGTAACAAATTGTCGGGGGTGAGAACGGCCGTTGGTCCGGCAAAGGCCACCACCCGCCGGTTTAGCAGCATGATTTTGTCGAAGCGATCAGCCGCCAGCTGCAAATCATGAGTGGCCACCAGCACCGTCACGCCGTCGGGGCGCAGGCCGTCTAAAATGTCGAAAATGGCTTGCTGGCTGGGCAGGTCCAGCCCGTTGAGCGGCTCATCGAGCAGCAGCAGTTCCGCTTCCTGGGCCAGGGCGCGGGCGATAAACACGCGCTGCTGCTGCCCGCCAGACAGTTCGCCAATTTGCTTTCTGGCCAGGTGGGTAGCCTCGACGCGGGCCAGGCTCTGGCGCACCACGTCCCAATCGGCGCGGCGCGGCCAGCGGAAGAGGCCAATCTGGCCCACCCGCCCCATCATCACCACATCTTCCACCGTCACGGGGAAAGACCAATCAATTTCGTTGCGCTGCGGCACATAACCGATGCAGATGTGGCCGTCGGGGCCGTGGCCAAAGATGTTCACCTGCCCTTCGCTGGGCCGGACGGTGCCCACGATGAGCTTAAAGAGGGTGCTTTTGCCCGCGCCATTTGGCCCCACGACGGCAATCCGCTCACCCCGTTGTGCCGAGAAATTGACGTGCTGTAGGGCATAGACACGGCCGTTTCCCCCCACACCATTCACCGATACGTCTTGCAGCCCAGCGGCATATGCCACCGAAACGCCAACCATTTGCAGTGAAGGTGTTTGGGGGTCATGGGTCACGCCACGCCCGGCAAGTGCATTCATGAAGTGTGTCATATTGATATTTTATATTACTTTCGCCCGATTGACGATTGCGATTTTTGGCGGCAAGGCCAGAGAAAAGCGTCCGGGTTTTTGCCTGTCGGTCATAAACAAAGTGTATCCGGCGTATATATCCAGACACATAGAAACGGCTTACCCCTTCTCGTATGATGGACGGTGTAGAACAATTCTCGTTTTATTCATTCTAAAAACTTGCGAAGGAGGCAAACATGATTGTTAACCTGATTCTATGGATTATTCTGGGCGCGGTAGCTGGCTGGATCGCCAGCATGGTGATGGGGCGTGATGCGCAAATGGGCGCATTGGCCAACATCATTGTGGGGATTATCGGTGCCTTGTTGGGTGGATTTTTGTTCAATCTGCTCGGTCTGCCGGGTGACACTGGCTTTAACTTTTGGACGTTGATTGTAGCGACGCTGGGGGCCATTGTGCTTCTGTTCCTGATTGGGATTGTGCGCCGCGCCGCTTAACGGCCTGAAGTTGTTCAGCTAACGCAGAAAAACCAATACCTCTGCATCGTGTGATGCAGGGGTATTTTTTTGCTAAAGGAGATTTACATAATGCTAGAAACGGCCGCTCCGCCACCAGAAAACATTATTCACACCCGAGATCTGACAAAAACCTTTGCTAATAAAACAGTGGTGAACAATCTGAATCTGGATATTCCCCCAGGCGTCATTTTTGGCTTTATTGGCCCCAGCGGCTGCGGCAAAACAACCAGCGTGCGGCTGCTGCTGGGCATCTACACGCCAGACAGTGGCGCGGTTGAAGTGCTGCAGCGGTCACCACAAAAGTTTCGCCGGGCCGACCGGGCCAAAATTGGCTATATGCCGCAGCAGTTTGTGCTTTACCAGGACCTGAGCGTGTGGGAAAACCTGAACTTTGCCGCCTCGCTCTATGGCGTGCCGCTGCCCCGCCACGAGCGCCTGGATTACCTGCTAGAGCTGGTGGAGCTGACGGGCCACGAAAACAAAAACGTGCGCCATTTATCGGGCGGGATGCAGCGGCGTCTGAGCCTAGCGGCGGCGATTGTGCACGAGCCTCAACTCATCTTCCTGGATGAACCGACCACGGGCATCGATCCGGTTTTGCGCCGTAAATTTTGGGATTATTTTCAGCAGCTCAAGGCGGACGGGCACACGTTGTTTATTACCACGCAGTACGTCAACGAGGCGGCTCATTGCGATTATGTGGGGGTGATGGCCAACGGCCGTTTGCTGATGGTGGAAACGCCGGAAGGGTTGCGGCACCGGGCAATGGGCGGCGACATCATTCACCTGCACACCAGCCAGATTCTCAGTGAAGCCCAGGTGGCGGCGCTGGCCAGCCAGCCATTTGTCATCGCCGACAAGGTAGCGCGGCTGCGCGACCGGGGGATTGAGCTGGTGGTGCCAGACGCCAGCGTTACGCTGCCGCAGCTGCTCGACTGGTGCCACGGCCAGAACATCGAGGTGGAATCGGCCAGCGAGCACATGCCCATTTATGATGACATTTTTGTGGAGCTGATCCGCCAGGAAACGGCCGTCATGGAGGCACAGACCAATGATTAACCAATTTTTCCACTTTATCTGGCAGGCACTCATCCGCATTTTTTCGTTTGTCAGCAAAGAAGTCCGCACCATCTGGCACCAGCCCCGGCTCATCTTTTCGCTCATTTTGGGGCCGTTTCTCATTTTGCTTCTCTTTGGCATTGGCTACCGCGACACGCCGCGCACACTGCATACCCTGTTTGTTGTGCCAGAAGGCAGCCAGATCGAAGGCATGGTGGAGCAGTACGCCACCTCGTTGGGCAGCCAGATTTCCTACGCGGGCATCATTTACGATGCGGCGGAAGCAGACCGTCAGCTGCGTGCGGGCGACGTGGATCTGGTGGTGGTGACCCCGGCCAACCCAATGGCCAGCTGGGAAAACGACGAGCAGTCTCAATTCACCCTGTACCATTCCGAAGTTGATCCGTATGAGGAGGTGTATATCCGGGTAATTGGGCAGCGCTACGCCGAAGAGATCAACAAGCAGGTGATGATAAATGCCCTGATGAGCAGCCAGGCCGAGGCGGGAACCTGGCAAGAGAACGTGAGCCGGGCCCAGACACAGGCAACGGCCGTTCGCCAGGCCCTGACCGCAGGGGATATTGCAACAGCACAAAGCTCGGCCCAGGCACTGGGGAATGAACTGGATTTACTGGAGCTGGCCCTGGGCGCGGGAGTGAGCCTGGTAGCCAGCGTCGAGGAGGCGGGCGGCCAGACGGGCACCACCACGGAGCTGCTGACTGAGCTGGAAACGCTGCAAAGCCAGATTGACGAAGTGATGAGCCTCAGCGAAAGCAGCGGTACCACCATGCTGGAACAGGGCCGGGAAACGGCCGCTAACATCGAAAGTTCCCTGGAAGAAGTGGATGGGCTGCTGCAAACGTTCCAGGGGCTGGACACCACGGTGCTGGTCGCCCCGTTTGTCAGCGAAACATTAAACATCACTCAGGCGCAAATTGAGCCGATGCATTTTTATGTGCCAGGGGTGATTGCCCTGCTGCTGCAGCACCTGGCCATTACCCTGGCCGGGCTGAGCGTCATCCGCGAGAAGCTGGGCGGGGCGATGGAGCTGTTCCGCGCCGCGCCGGTATCGGCGTTTGAGATGTTGACGGGCAAATATATCAGCTACCTGCTGATCATTGGTGGGTTAGCGGCCGTTCTCACCGCGCTGGTGGTTTTGGGGCTGGATATGCCGCAGCTGGGTTCCTGGTGGAACTACGCGCTGGTGCTGCTGGCCCTGCTGCTGGCGTCGCTGGGCATGGGCTTCAACATTTCGCTGTCGGCGCGCAGCGACAGCCAGGCGATTCAGTACGGCATGTTGACGCTGCTGGCGGCCATCTTTTTCAGCGGCTTTTTCCTGGCGCTGTACCGCTTGTCGGCCCTGGTGCGCTGGGTTTCGTGGCTGCTGCCCACCACCTACGGCACCATTTTGCTGCAAGACGTGATGCTGCGCGGTAAGCCGCCGCAGCTGGTGCTCATCCTGGCGCTGTTTGCCTTTGCGGCCGTTTTGCTGCTGGTTGCCTGGTTCCGCCTGGGCCGCCAGATGGCCAGGGAGTAGCCCCATGCAGCGATGGGAGATTCCGGCCATTCCGGCGCGGCAGTTGGTGTGGTGGACGTTGGGGGTAACGGCCGTTGTCCTCTGCTTCTGGCTGTTTATTCGCTTTCAAGAGATGGTGCTGCTGCTGTTGACGGCGCTGATTTTGAGTACGGCCGTGCGCCCCGGCGCGCTGTGGTTGGAAAAACAGGGCATCGCCAAACCAGTTGGACTGCTCCTTATCTTCAGCCTGGTTGGGCTGCTGCTGGCTGTGCTCATCTGGGCCACTGTGCCGGTGTTGGTGGAGCAAAGCGCCGCCCTGGGCCAGAGTGTGGGGGAAGGTTACCGACTGCTGTACCAAAACCTGGAGCAATCAACCAACATTCTGGTGCAGCGCTTTCTCACCCTGCTGCCGCCAAATCTGGACGGCCCTATGGCTGGCAGCGGCACGGCGCTGCCAGAGCTGGAGGTGCCGGTTACCCCAGAAACCACCCAGGGCGAACAAATTGTGATTGGCGTGGCTCAGGCCATTGCTGTCATCATCTTCACGTTTTACTGGACGTTAGAAGGTGAGTATGTCAAAAACGCTTTTTTTATGATGCTGCCCCTCAATAAACGAGCCAGTATCCGCGAACTCATTCAGAAAATTGAGCAAACCGTGGGCAGCTACCTGCTAGGTCAAGGAATGCTCTGTCTGATCATTGGGGCGCTGGCGTTTGTGGCCTACGCGCTCATCGGGCTGCCGCATGCCCTGCTGCTGGCCGTGTTTGCCGGGCTGTTGGAGGCGGTGCCGATTGTGGGGCCGTTTCTGGGGGCCGTACCCGCCTTTATCATTGGTCTCTCCATTTCGCCGGTGACCGGGCTGTGGGTGGTGGTGGCTTCACTGGTGATCCAGCAGCTGGAAAACAGCCTGCTGGTGCCCCGGGTGATGGACCGCACGATTGGGATACGGCCGTTGGTCTCCCTGCTGGCGTTGGTGGCGTTTGGCTCGCTCTACGGCATCCTCGGGGCGCTGATTGCCCTGCCGCTGGCCGGGGTCATCCAGCTGCTGCTGGACCGCTACCTGCTGGCCCGCGAGAGCCTGGAGCAAGAAGAACCGGGGCGCGGCCGTCTGAGCGTGCTGCGCTACGAAACCAACCAGCTGGTGCAGGATGTGCGCAGCCAGATGCGCAAGAAGGAGAGTGTGCCGTCGGCCGTGTCTGACTTTGTGGAAGATGAGCTGGAATCGCTGGCCATAGATCTGGAGAGTTTCCTGGCTGCCAATGGAGAGACGCAGCCATGAAGCGGTTAATGGGCTATACGGCCGTTGTCCTGGCCACGCTGCTGGTGCTGCAAATCTTGTGGGAATTCCGCGTCGTGGTGCTGCTGTTCACCCTGTCGTTGTTTGTGGCGGCGGCGATACGGCCGTTTGTCAACCAGCTCACTCAATGGGGGCTGCCGCGCGTGGCGGCGCAGCTGCTGCTCTACGTGGTGGGCATTGGCTCGCTGCTGCTGCTGCTGGTGCTGCTGGCCGATACTCTGTTTATGGAGCTGAACATCCTGGCCAACCGGATTGTGATCGAGTACGAGTCGGTTTACCGGGCGTGGCAGGAAGGCAGCGCATGGCAGCAAACGGCCGCTTCCTGGCTCGATGCGTCGGTCCCGTTCCTGCGCGTGGAAGAAGCTGACCTGGAGCAGATGCTGCCCGCGGTGGTGCTGCTGACGCAAAATGTGGCAACGGCCGTTGGCGGCGTGCTGCTGCTGCTGGTCCTCAGCATTTACTGGAGCGCCGACCAGTACCGCTTTGAGCGCTTGTGGCTGTCGCTGCTGCCACCCCGTCGACGGGCCACGGCCCGCGACAGCTGGCGCGACATTGAACATGCTGTAGGCAGCTACCTGCGCAGTCAGGGCGTGCAGAGCATCCTGGCCGTCACCTTCTTAGGCATTGGAGGTGCGCTGGCTAACCTGGATTTTACCCTGCTGCTGGCCCTGGTGGGCGGCTTGATGGCCTTTGTGCCGCTGTTTGGCGGCCTGCTCACCAGCGTCGTGGCCCTGGCGCTGGGCAGCCTCCAAAGCGTACCGCTGGGTATCGGGGCGGGCATTTACACCTTTGTGCTTTTTTTGGTGCTGGAATTTTTTGTCGAGCCGCGCCTGTGGCCCAAAGCGCAAGAGCGGCGCAGCTTTTTGCTTACCATTCTGCTGGTGATTCCGCTGCTGGAGGCAGTTGGCTTTTGGGGGCTGTTGGTGGCCCCGCCCCTGGCGGCCGCGCTGGAAGTGATCATTTCGCAAGTGTACCAGTCGTACGTGCGGCATAGCGGAACGGCCGTCCATCTCCACGATCTGGAAGATCGGTTCCAGGCAATGCTCATCAAAGTCAATGAGGCCGATTACGAAGAGCTGACCCCGGAATTGAAGAGCTTGAGCCAGCGGCTGGCCCAATTGCTGGCGACCTCACGCGATCTGAAGATTTCCTAAACCACCGCCTTATACCCCCGGCTGTACCCGGATGGATCGCCGCGTTTCCCTCCACCACGCTTATTGAGAAAAAATGATGGCGCTGTACGGGGCGATGGCAATTGGCGCCAGAATGCGGTTGTCTGGGTGGGCAACGGCCGTTACCCCTTCACTCACCTGCCCCTCAAACGACTCGTCATACCCGGCCTGGTGGCTGTCGAAGCGCAGCGGCCACTCACCGGCGGCGGGAAAAGGCAGGGTGTAATCCACCAGGGTCTGGTTGGCAAAGTTGAGCACCACCACGATGCTGTCGCCGGGGCCACCTTCGCTCCAGCGGTGGAACGCCAGCACCTTGTTTTGCTGGTCCACGTGGAAGATGTCCAGGAATTGGCCGGTTAGCCCCCGGCTTACGCCCGCCGCGTTGCGCCGCAGATGAATCAGGTCGCGGTACAGCTGCACAATGCCCTTCTGCTCCTCGGCGCGGTGCCAGTCCAGCGGATCCGTGTCGTCAAACCACTTATCCTCTAGAAACTCCTGCCCCTGGAAAATCATGGGGATGCCCGGCGCGGTAAAAACGAGGGCGGCACCCAGCGTGGAGCGCTTTTTGGAGAACCAGCTCAAGCCATTACCCGGCCAGATTTCCTCCGGCACACGCGATTTGCCATTGGCTACTTCATCGTGGGACTCGGTATAAATGACGCGCTTGAAGGCGTCGCCGTTGTAGCGATGCGCCAGCGCCGTGCTAACCGCGTCCAGATCACGGAAGGCGTCGTCGTTGGTGATGACGGCCGTACGAACCGGATGAACAAAGTTGCTGTCCCACTGGCTGCCAAAGCCTGCGCCGCCCGCGCCGGTCTCCTTTACCAGCCACTCATTGCCTTTCAAATCCTCGGCAATGGTGATTTTGTTCGGTGAACGGGACTGGATTTCCTCGTTGATCCACTGCATGAGGCTCCACCCTTCGGGCAGCTCGTTGGCCGGGCTGTTGTCGCTGCCGTTGACGCTGCGAATGTAGGCCGTGGCATCCCAGCGCAGGCCGTCCACGTGGTACTCGTCCAGCCACATGAGGGCATTGTCGCGTAGATATTGGCGCACTTCGGGACGGCCGTAATCGGGTCGGGTATCCCCCCAGGGTGTGTCGGCACGGTGGTCGTTGTAAAAGTAGATGCCACCGCCGCCGTTTTCCTGCCAGCCATCAAACTGCCACAAATCGAGGTCGCTCGGTCCCAAATGGTTGTACACCACGTCCAAAATCACGGCGATACCGTGCTCGTGCGCCGCTTTCACAAACGCCTTAAACGCCTGCGGCCCACCGTAATCGGTCTCGATGGCAAACGGCAGCGACGCGTTGTAGCCCCAGGAAATCCCCCCAGCAAACTCCATCGGCGGCATGATTTGCACGGCGTTGATGCCCAAATCGCGCAGGTAGGCCAGCTTTTTACGCGCCGATTGGAAGGTGCCGGGCGCATCCCCAGCAGTGTCGTTAAACGTACCGACGTGCATTTCGTAGATGACCAGCTCATTCCAGGCCGGTATCTGGAATTGGTCGCTGTCACCCCAGTTAAAGTCTGGTTTAGGCACCACGCTGTTGCCCACGGAGCTGGTGACCTGCCGGGCATACGGATCGATGCGGTGCAGCTTGAGGTCACCTTGATGAATGACAAATTTGTATTCGTCGCCCGGTTTGGCCTGGGGCACGTCAGCGGCCCAGTACCCGTTTGCTTCGGGCTGGAGGGGTACGGCCGTTTCCGACCAATCGTTAAACGTGCCCGTCAGATAAACCGCCTCGGCAAAGGGTGCCCAGACGCGAAAGGTAACCCCCTTCGCGTGGGGCACTGCGCCCATGCCGGGCTGGAGCTTGCTCTTTTTTGCTTTTCTCACAGTTGTCATACTGATAATTCCTTGTGTGTTAATCGGCGTTTGCTTCCAAAAGCTGACGCCAATCCAGGCTGAAGATCGGTTTCTGGGTGTCGGTGGCGATGTGAAAGCCGGCTTTTTTGGCCGCCATCGCCTCTTCGTACACTCCAACCAACCAGATCGGAAGAGCACACGTCTGAACTCCAGTCACCTTGTAATCT
>ERZ761603.2440-NODE-2440-length-12761-cov-15.353849_pt1 | contig 12761 bp, 12 predicted proteins | sample MGYA00511879_ERZ761603 | MGnify/ENA primary metagenome ERZ761603 (study PRJEB28899, sample SAMN02850040) | bioreactor sludge metagenome | biome: EBPR Sludge; feature: EBPR Bioreactor; material: flocular biomat | place: Australia: Thorneside Wastwater Treatment... | reverse complement strand
GCCCGCCACCCTCGACCCGCCGTCGCGCCCCGCGCCGGTCACGCCAACACCGCCCACCCCCGCCGCGACCGAGCAGCCTCGCCCCCACGCCCACCACCACCACGAACGAATCACCGTCACCTGGGCGGATATCGACTGGTGGCACTTCACGCCCATCGCCCTGATGCACGCCGCCTGTCTCGCGGCCCCGTTCTACTTCTCCTGGAGCGGTGTTGCATTGGCCGTCTTTCTCTGGTGGGCCTGCGGCGGGCTGGGCATCTGCCTCTGCTACCACCGACTCCTCACACACCGTTCCTTCAAGACGCCCAAACCGGTGGAGTACTTCCTCACCGTCCTGGGCGTTCTGAACTGGCAGGGCGGCCCCATCGAGTGGGTCGGGATGCACCGTCTCCACCACAAGCACTCCGACGGTGAGGAGGACCCGCACTCCCCCAAGCACGGCTTCAACTGGGCTCACGTCCTGTGGGTTGTCACCAAGTACAGGGGCAACGTCCCGCCCCAGGACGCGGCCAAAGACCTGGCCCGCGACCCGTTCCTTCGATTCATCGACAAGTACCACTGGGCTCCCCAGATCGGTCTCGCGGCCCTGCTCTACGGGCTGGGTCAGTGGGCCGGCGGCTTGGGCCTCTCGTGGGTCGTGTGGGGCGTCTGCATCCGCATGGTGGTGACGTACCACATCACCTGGTTCGTCAACTCCGCCTCGCACACCTGGGGCTACCGAAGCCACGACACCGATGACGACTCTCGGAACCTCTGGTGGGTCGCCCTCCTGTCGTTCGGCGAAGGGTGGCACAACAACCACCACGCGCACCAGCGGGCCGCCGCGCACGGCCGCCGTTGGTGGGAGATCGACCCCACCTACCTCACCATCGTTGCCATGAGTTGGGTCGGCCTGGCGAAGGACATTGTCCGCCCGGGACGCTAGGTGCTGTTTGAGAGATGCCTTTGGTGGGTCCGCTCTCCATAGCGGAGTCTTCATTCAGCCTACAGAACACCGTTCTGGAGAACGGTGCCACTAAAAAACTGTTCTGTCAAACAGAACCTAACGCGGCCCGCGAATTCCCGGGGAGCAGCAACGCCTGGATACAGTCCGCTCAAGTTTGTTGAGCTGAGACCGTTGTGGATGAAGCACGCCATCCAATCAGTTTCCTAACGTAGATATTTCTGTGTGATCCAGGCAACCCTCACCGCCCGGATGAGGTATAGTTTTGAGCAAAGCGGGTGATTTCACCGCTTTGCCGGGGCGGTATTCTTCCGCCGGCGCTGGTTTTGGTCGATTCTTCTGTGGTTGGAACGGCTTCCATTTCAAGGGGCCGCGGCGTAGACTCGGGTGATGACCCGACCCGGCGTCTGCGTATGATCGGTAACGTTCCGCACGGTTCTCGTGGCGGAATCGGCGGGTAGTCAGAGCCTGATCCGAGTGTTTTGTGGGGCGATTTTCGGAACGTCCGGACCGGATCCGGCGTACCTGTGGGATGGACCTTCACTCTTGACCGAATCTTTCGGTGAAGAGACTGTCGGGGCTGTGTCGTGGCGGGTCGCCCGGCTCATCACGACGGCATCTGGAGAGTGCAGCACGAGGCGGGCGTTCGCGCTTACGGCCACACCGGGGTTGGCCAAGCCCGCAACGGGATACAGATACCCGGACAGGAGCATTTTGCCATGAGCCATCAGCGTCGCGCCTTCACACTCATCGAGTTGCTTGTTGTCATCGCCATCATCGCGCTGCTGATCGGCCTGCTGCTTCCAGCGCTCGGCAAGGCCCGAAAATCGGCCCGCCTGACCATCTCGATGAGCAATATCCGGCAGATCGCCGCCGCCGGTGCCACGTACCAGACCGACCAGAAGGGTCTGCTTCCGTTGACTCCAGTGATGCAATACAACGCGAACCCCGGACCCGGTCAGCCTTCGGATGGCTGGATTCCTCAGAACGCGTGGTGCACGTGGAGCGCGTTCGGCAAGACCAACAGCTCCTACTGGCAGGGGCAGTACGGGGGCGTGTTTGAAATCCGCCAGGAGAATCGCCCGCTGAACATCTATCTCTACCCGAGCATCGGCTCTCGCACTTCGGGCGCGATCAGTTCCGTGGACTCTTCCCGGATCAACAACAACCTGATGGCGTTCAAGGATCCCAGCGATCAGGTCGGCCACCAGCGGAACTGGCCCGGACCGAACATGTTCGATTCGACCACCGGGACAACCCCCTCATGCTTTGATGACGTCGGCACCAGTTATCAATGGCAGGCGAAGTGGTACGAGCAGATCGACCGTGACCCCCGTTACAGCGGCCTGACGCTGGTCAAGAAGTTTGAACTCGGTGCGCGTCGTTTCAAACTCGCGGACTCCTTCGCACCCTCCCGGATGGTCTGGCTCAACGATGAATGGGCGGACATCACCATCAACAGCACCAATCCCAACGCCCGGGTCAAGAACGGGTACGACGATATCAACAAGAGCGTCCTGGGCTTCATGGACGGCCACGGCGCGTATCTCCCGATCATCCCCGGCAGCGGAACTCCGCCCTCCACCGATCTCTGGGATCGTGTCGAAGCATACAACAACGACAAGTACACCGTGATCTTCCCCTTTGTCCGCTGATACGTTCATGACTTGTTCTTACTACCCATGAGGTTCTCCATGCTGGTACATCGCCGTGGTTTTACGCTGATTGAACTCCTGGTCGTCATCGCGATCATCGCGCTGCTGATCGGCCTCTTGCTCCCAGCGCTGGGCAAGGCCCGTAAATCGGCCCGGCTCACCATTTCGCTGAGCAACGTTCGACAGATCGCCGCCGCGGGCGCGACGTATCAAGCGGATCAAAAGGGGATGCTGCCGCTGCAGCCTTCCATGACATACACCGCCAACCCCGCGCCGGGGCAGCCCAGCGACGGCTGGATCCCGATCCAGGCGTGGTGCACATGGAGTTCGTGGGGCAAGAACCCCAGCCCCTACTGGACCACCCGCAGCGGCGGTGTCTTCGATGTTCATCAGCAGAACCGCCCGCTGAACGTCTACCTCTACCCGGATATCGGCCAGCGTCGCTGGGGCGCGCTCAGTTCAACCGACGCGTCCCGCACCAAGAACAACATGGCGGTTTTCAAGGACCCCAGCGACAGGGTGACGCACCAGCGCAACTGGCCGCAGGCGCAGCGCTCTCTTGATGCAGGCGATGAGCAGTACGGCGGCGGCATCCTGAGTTGCTTCGATGATGTCGGCACCAGTTATCACTGGCAAGCCAAATGGTTCGAGCAGTTGCAGGCCACGCCCGGCATGCCCGCCGATTACGTCCGCCTCTTTGATATCGGCGCACGCCGCTACAAGATGGCCGACTCCTTCATGCCGTCGCGGATGGTCTGGCTCAACGACGAATGGGCGGATATCACGATCAACGACAGCAATCCAAACGCCCGGGTGAAGAACGGCTACGACGACTTCAACAGAAGCGTCCTGGGCTTCATGGATGCCCACGCCTCGTACCTGAATGTCATCCCCGGCGGCGGCAACCCTCCCAGCCCGGATCAGTGGGACCGCGTCCCCGCCTACAGCAACGACAAGTACACCGTCATCTTCCCGTTCGTGCGGTGAACGTCTCCTGCTCGATTGCGGGCGGCACCCCCACGCACCGATCAGGTTCCAACGCACCCGGGTTCCTTCTTCCGGAGGAACAGCCGGGTGTTTTCTTGTTCATAGGCGGAGCCAACGGAGCGCGCGGCATCTGCGGCGATGCGCTGCGGTGGTGCCCCTTCGGGAAGACCGTCGGGCATGAACCCGCGAGAACGTGCCCTATTCCAGGCGCAGCGCTCTTCAACGGCGGAGCCGTCGAAGTCAATAGACGGGGACCGCTTCGCCGTTTGTCCACACGCTGAAACAGAACGGTTCTTCAGAGAGCGCATACGCAACCCTCGAAAGTGGCCGTGCGTTCTCTCGCGGGAACAGGTCCGATCAATCTCGGTACTTCACGTGGCAATCTTTGCAGGACGCCGCGACGAGTTTGAACTGGGCCGAGAGTTTCACCCCGTCTTGTTCCCCCGCGGCGAGCCACTCTTCCAGCGCGTGGGCCTTCGCGTGGGCATCGCGGAGCAGTTCGGTGAGACCGACGGGTTCCTCCTTGACGTACCGTGTCTCCTGGAGCGAACGGTACAGATCCGCGAGGCGACCGGACTCGGCGGCGGGCACCAGGTCGGGGCTGGATTCGGGCGTCTTCCACCCCGCCTTTTCGATCTCCTTGAGATGCTCGAATGCGTGGTCCACATCGACCATGCCCTGAACGAAGTCCGTGGGCTTGCTGATTTCCGGGAAGTCCGCCGGGACCGCGTCGATGACCTTCTCATCCAGCAGCGCGGCCCGCCGCGCACAGGCGTACAGCCCGGTGTAGTTGGGCGAGGTGCCGCTGACCTTCATCCGCGCGACGCCCTGCTCGGGCGTGGACCAACCCAGGTGCACGCAGACCATCGCCGCCGCGCCCGCGCTGCGGTGCTTGCCGTGGTGGCAGTGAATGTACAACGGGCCGACTCGCATCGCGTCGCGCGTCGCGCGGGTGAGTTCCAGGCCGCGCTCCTCGCCGATGCCGTTGTACGAGATCGGCAGGTGGATGTACCGCATCCCCCGGGCCGTGGCCTTCTCCACCTCCGGCGCGGCCCCATCGACGCTGATGATGGTTTTGATGCCCATCGCGGCGAGTGTTTCGAAACCGGCATCGCCCTCGGGCTGACCGCCGGAGAGGTAGCCCGGGTGATAGGCCACGACGTTGTGAACCCCGGGGTAATCCTTCGGCGTGGTATCGTCGGGGGTCGGCATCGGGATCGGCGCCAGGGCCTTCACGGCCGGGGGCGTGGCCGGTGCCCGCGGCGGCGATGAAGATGTGCAGGACCAGACGCCGCCGGAAATCACAAACAAGGAAAGGGGGAGCAGCGGCCAACGGAACTGGGGCATCGTGATTCCTGATACGAGGCTCATCGACAAACCTTGCAGGCGGCGTTGCATTCGTGCTCAACCACCGGGAGCAACGCGGCATCGCACCCCTCGCGGCGGGCGACCTCGATTTTTACACCTGTATCCGGCGTTCCCGTTCCAACTCCGAGCCGATCGCTCTCGCAAGGTGTTCATACTGCCCGGGGCTGTTGTACACCTGCGCCGAGATCCGCACGAACCGATCGGGCTTCCCCGCCAGACCCCAGAAGGGAACCTGCACCCCCCACCGCTCCAGGACCGCGTCCTGCAGCGCATCGTGGTAGATGCTCTTCCTGGCCATCAGTTTCTCCCGCACGGCGGGCGGGTGCGGCGGCAGAATGATGGTGCAGATGCTCCCGATCATTTCATCGGGGGCCGCGGCGGGCACGCCCAGTGCGGCGAGGATCACATCCCGCCCGCGCAGGCACAACTCGTGGTTGTGGCGCATCACCGCGGGCCACCCGCCCGGCAGCATCGCGCCCATCGCCCGGATCGCCGCGGGAATCGACATGAACGGGGTGTAATCGCTCGTCCCCACGTACTCAAACTCGGTCAGGAACGGCGCCCGCCCCGGCTTGGGCTTCTCGGCGTTGTTCGAGAGGGCCAGGGGCCTGAACCCGCCATCGGCCTCCTGCAACTCTCGACGCACGTACAGAAACGCCGAGCCTTTCGGCGAGCAGATCCACTTGTGGCAGTTGGCGGTGTAGTAACTCGCGCCGAGTGTTCCGAGGTCCAGCGCGGGCACCATGCCCGGGGCGTGGGCACCATCGATCAGTGTCCGCACGCCGCGGGACTCGAGTTCCCGAACCAGCGCCTCGACCGGCAGCACCAGCCCCGTCGGGCTGGTGACATGGCTGAGCAGGGCCAGTCGCGTGCGGGCCGTGACTTTCTCGAGAATGGCATCGATCACCGCGCCGGGGCCGGGGCAGGGAAAGGGGATGGGCGCGGAGACCACCTTCGCCCCGGCGCGGCGGGCCGCGCGGCGGATGTTGTTCTGGCAGGCGGGGTACTCGTGCTCGTTGGTCAGGATGTCATCGCCCGGGCCGAGCCAGCCGCTGTCCACGACATGATCGAGGACGGTGGCCACGGCGACGGTGGCGTTGGGGACGGGGGCGAGATCGCGCCAATCGCAACGGAGGAACTCTCCCAGCGCAGCGCGGGCCTCGTCCATCAGGCCCTCGAAATCGCGGACGAAGAAGCGGATCGGCTCGGCCTCCATCCGGTCGCGGATCGCCCGCTGCGCCTCGAGCACCTCGCGCGGGCAGGCCCCGAAAGAACCGTGATTGAGAAAACAGACGGCGGGGTCAAGGGCGAAGCGCGATGCAAGGGGTGAGGGCGTCGGGAGCGTCTCGGGCATGGATATTCGTAGGACCGGCCAATGGCCCGGGCGTTATCGAACCTCGCGGCACGGGAGAATGCGTTTCCGGCGGTTTCTTCTTCGCGCCGGTAGCCCCGGCGTGCCTCGTTCTCGCACGGTGAGTGACAGCACACAGCACCACACACCCGTACCAGGAGCATCCGTCATGCGTCACACACTCGCCCGCCAACTCGCCCTGCTCGCCCTCGCCGCCGCCCCAGCCCTGGCCCAGAGCGAGACCGAGCCCAACAACACCATCGCCCAGGCCAACGGCCCGTTCACGGTGCCCTCTTCCATCAGCGGCACCATGAGTTCATTCAGCGATGTGGACTATTTCCGGATCGTTGTTCCCCACGCGATGCGGCTGCGAATCTCGACCAGGCCGGGCGCCGGGTTCAACTGCACCAACCAGGACCTGACGCTGCGTCTGCGTGATGCCGGCGGGGTCGAACTGGCGTACAACGACGATGCGGACTTCTACTGCCCGATGATCGATTACCCCGCGAATGTCAACGCGACGGTACCCGCCGGCACGTATTACGTCCAGGTGAACAGCCTGACGCCCATGGCTTCAACATATGTCCTCCACGTCGAGCAGTTTTTCGCAACCGGCCCTGTCTCGACCGCGATCACCTACCAGGGCATCCTGAGCCAGGACGGTCAGCCGGCGAGCGGCCCGCACGACTTCCGATTCAGTCTGTGGACGCACCCCACCGCGAACGCGAACTACCTCCGACGCGGGACGGGCCAGACCTTCTACAACATTGATGTAGAACAGGGCCTGGTTCAGTTGCCCGTAGACTTCGGCGCCGATGCGTTCGACGGCACGCAGGTCTATCTGCAAGTCGAGGTGACCCCCACGGGCGAAGAAAGCCCGAACTGGCGCGTACTGGAGCGGCGGCCCATCACACCCGCCCCGATGGCTCAGTATGCGTTCAAGTCGGTTGCCGCGCAGACCGCGACCCTGGCCGAGAACGCCACACTGGCCACAACTGCAAACTACGCGTATTCGGCGGGTTGGTGTCAGCAGGCCGACACCGCGAACAGCGCCGGCACGGCCAACACCGCAACGACGGCGCAGAACGTATCCTGGTCGGGCGTGAACAACAAACCCTCAGGCTTTGCGGACGGCATCGACCACACCGGCGGGTGGACGGAAATCTCCAGCATCACGACAACCAATCATTCGGTCGGCATCGGCACCAGCAGCCCCGGTTCGTTCCTCCTCGCCGTGAACGGGAGCGCCGCCAAGGTCGGCGGCGGAACATGGTCCATCTTCTGCGATTCCCGACTGAAGCACGATATCGAGCCCCTCTCCGGCACGCTCGACCGGCTCCTCCAACTGCACGGCTACACCTTTGAGTACAACACCGAGGCCGTCGAGAACCGACTCGCCCTGCCGGGCCGCCAGATCGGACTCATGGCCGATGAAGTCGAACGAGTCTTCCCCGACTGGGTCGAGCGCGACGGGCAGGGCTACCGCTACGTCACCGAGCGGGCCACCACCGCCCTCATGGTCGAAGCCCTCCGCGACCTCCGCCGCGAAAAGGATGAGGCCATCGCCCAGTTGAAAGCCCAGAACGATGCCCTCGAAGCCCGGCTGAAAGCACTGGAACGCTCCGCGACAAAGTAAGTGCAGCAACGGTCACCAGTCCAGCGCAGCCCGCCGATCGGCGGGCTTTTTTAATACCCATACAAACAGACAGACCTGTCTATACTTTTACATGGCAACTCAGACGGAGCGTACCTCCGAAACCCGGAGCCGGATTCTCGATGCGGCGGGCGAACTCTTTTATGCTCACGGGATCAACGCCACCGGTATTGATGCCGTGGTGGCGAAGTCGAGCGTGGCCAAGATGACGCTCTACAAGCACTTTCCGAGCAAAGATGTGCTCATCGCGGAATGGCTCCGCCGTCAGAGCCAGCGATGGCGGGCGAACCTTGAATCGTCCCTCGACCGAATCGCCGACTCGCCGCGCCGCAAGCTCGATTGTCTATTCGAGGTTCTGGCCGAGTGGTTCACCGATCCCGCCTTCCGCGGCTGCGCGTTCGTCAACTGCGTGACCGAACTCGCCGACCCGCAGCACCCCGGCCGGAAGGTCTGCGCCGAGCATCGCCGACTCGTGCGCGAATACCTCTCGCGGCTGGCCTTTGAGGCCGGGTATCCCAACCATCGTGATGTGGGTGAATCTCTCGCCATGCTCGCCGATGGTGCGACCGTCGCCGCGCTCGCCGAATCCTCACCCGAGAGCGCCCTCCGCGCCCGACATCTCGCCGCGGCGATGCTCGAACAACGCGCGATCTAACTTCTATCTAAATGTCAAACTCCATGATCGAACTAAGCGCTTGAAAATAGATTGATTGTACATACAGTTCTGTATATTATTTGACGCCCACAAGATTAGAAAACCTCCGTGAAAGGAACTCCATGCCCAGACTCTCTGTCGTTGATCCCGCCACCGCCCCCGCTCCGGCCAAAGCCATCTTCGATGGTCCGCTGAAAGGCAAACACTTCAACATCTTCAAGGGAATGGCCAACAGCCCCGCCGCGTTGGAGGCGTACCTCGCCCTTGCCGGCGCGCTGAACAAGTCAAGCCTGACCGCCGCTCAGCGCGAGGTGATCGCGTTGACGCTCGCGGAGGCCAACGGTTGCGACTACTGCGCCGCCGCCCACACGCACTTCGGGACCGCGGCCGGTCTGACCAAAGCGCAGACCATCGAGGCCCGGCGGGGTCGGATGCAGGACCCCACCCTGCACGCGCTCGCGGCCTTCACCCTGGCCCTGAAGGAAAAGCAGGGGCACGTCACCGATGCGGACCTGGCCGCTTTCCGCGCTGCGGGCTTCAACGACGGGCACATCGCCGAGGCGGTTGCCGTCTATACCCTGAATCTGTACACCAACTTCTTCAATCACGTCAATCAGACCGTGGTGGACCTGCCCGCCGCGCCCGCGCTGGCGTGACGGGCCATACGCTCGGAACCCGGTGCCCGACGCACAACAGCCAACGCATGTTCCCCGCCGCGTGCTCTTCCTGCTCGCGGCGGTTTTTTGCGCCACCCCCTGGGCCTCGACGCCGCTCGCGCTGGCCCTTGGTGCGGCGCTGGCGCTGCTGGGGCTGTCGGACTTCAACAACCCCGCGAAGCGCTTGTCCAGGCTGCTGATACAGGCGTGCGTCATCGCGCTGGGGTTGCGGGTGGACCTGCTCACCATCGCGCGCGAGGCCAGGAGCGGGTTCCTCTTCGCGGCGGGGACCATCATCGGCGCATTCCTTCTGGGTTTCATCCTCGAACGTCTGCTGCGCACGGGGAAGGAACTGACGCTGCTGGTTTCCAGCGGCACGGCGATCTGCGGTGGATCGGCCATCGCCGCGGTGGGCGCTTCGATCGGCGCTTCCGCGAGCGCGATGGCCGTGGCCACCGGCGCGGTCTTCATCCTCAACGCCGTCGCGCTCTACGTCTTCCCCCCGATCGGCCACGCCCTTCACCTCACGGATGCCCAGTTCGGCCTGTGGGCCGGGGTCGCCATCCACGATGTCTCGTCCGTCGTCGGGGCCGCGAGCCACTATCACGCCGGCGATCCGACTTCCGCCGCGGCCCTCGACACGGCCAACGTCGTCAAACTCACCCGCGTCCTGTGGATCCTGCCGTGCGCTCTGTTCGCGTCGTGGGTCATGCGCCGAGGCGGTTCCGCGGCCCGCACTCCCTTCCCATGGTTCATTCTCTTGTTCCTCGTCGCCAGCGCCGCCCGCACGTTCATCCCGCCCGTCGCGCTCGCCGCGGATACGGTCAAGATCATCGCCACGCTCGGCTTTCAACTCGCGCTCTTCCTGATCGGCAGCGGTCTGTCCAAAGCGGCGATCGCGTCGGTGGGGTGGCGCGTGCTGCTCCAGGCGGTGCTGATGTGGCTGGCGGTGGCGGGGGTGTCGCTCTCCATCATCGTTCGGGCGGGGTGAGCGGCGCGAAGACGTCTGTGGCGTCCACCAGGCCGACCTCGGTCAGCCCGACGCGGGCGCAGGCTTCGTGAGCGCGGACCACATCCTCGTAGGGCGTGCGGGCATCAGGGGCGATCAGGACGATGATCGGGGCGTTGGCGGCCCGGCGTTCGTTTTCCAACTCCGCCTCGAGGTCCGCCAACAGGACGGCCCGGGGCTGCGGGCGGGTGTTGCTGCTGAGGACCGCGCGTGGGCGGCCCGCATCCCGCGTCAGCGCCACGCGGAGGCGCACCGACTCGGTCGAGGCGGCCCCGCCCGGAGCGACCACCGGCAGGCTCGTCCGCAGGAACCACTCCGGCCCGAGCATCGCGGCGCTGGCCATGAAAAAGATCAGGATGACCATCACCACGTCCACCATGGGCGTCATGTTCGGCCCGTAGTGCATCTCGTAGACGGAGCGGGCGCTGCGCACACGGAAGGAACGTCTCACGGCGCGCCCCCTTGCCGGTCGGCCACGAGTTTCACGCTCGCCAGCCCCGCGGCGCGGCAGGCCGCGATGACAGGCGAGATCGCGCCGTATTCCAACCCCTTGTCGGCCCGGATCTGCACCTGCCGCCCGGTGACGGTCCTCAGCACGCCCTCGAGTTCGCCGGGGCGCACCTCGGAACCGTCCACCAGAATCCGGGCCTTGCCCGTGTCATTCTGCACGGTGATGGCGAGGACACGGCCGGTATCTTCCGAGACACCGATGCGGGAGGGGGGCAGGTCCACCTTGGCCTTGCGATCCGAGGCGAGTTTCCCCACGATGAGGTAGAAAATGATCAGCACCATCACCACGTCGATCAGCGGCGTGACGTTGATCTTGCCCGCGGGCGGCTGAGGATGGCGTGGACGGGGACGCATGGGTGCGGGGGTTGCGTAAGCGCGTGATCTCAGACAGGCTCCGCTCGGGCGGTGCTACTGACCGCGCGACGGCGGAGCCTCCTTCGCCGGGATCCGCTCCACGATCTCCGCGGCGACGACGGTGCCACGCGTGCAGAGACGGTCGATGACGTTGCGGTAAATGCCGAAGGCCAGCAGGCAGGGGATCGCCAGGCACAGACCCAGGAGCGTGTGAAAGAGCGCCTTGCTGATGCCCTGCGAGAGGTCGCTGGGACCGGCCTGCCCCCCCGTCGCGCCCAGCGAGGTGAAGGCGAGGATCATCCCCCAGACCGTTCCCGCCAGGCCCACCAGCGGCCCCAGGTTGCCGATGACGCTGAGCATGTCGATGCGGCGGAACCACCGGGCCGACTCTTCGCTGGCGGCCAGTTCCGCCGCTTCGCGGATGGTGCTGCGGTCCTGGCCCTTCTCCTCCATCGCGGGGCGCACCACGCGGGCGACGAAGGAATCATCATCCCGCACCGCGGCGGCGAGGTCCTCCCACCGGCCCGCGCGGGCCAGGTCGCGCAGGCGGTTCACCGATGTGGGCGGCACGATGTTTCTTTCCCGCACCTCGAACATGCAGATGAAGACCAGGGCGATGCCCACCACCGACCCGAGCAGCAGCAGCACGGTGAACACGTCGAAGGACTGCATGAAGAGAGGCCAGAGGCCGTGGGCGGGAGCCTGAAAGAGCATGCCGGGGGAATCTCCGAAGAGTGCGAACCTCACCCTTTTCTGCCGACGCTGCGGCCGTCGATGGTGAGCGTGGTGGACTTGCCCCGACGTCGCAGCGGGCGGTACTGGGGAGGGATGAGAGCGCGCACGATGTACGCCGCGGCGAGAACCGCCATCGCCGTCACGGCCCAGAACTGCCAATCGGACACGGGCACCCCGGAGCGTAGGGCGATTCAACCCTCGTCCAACACCACCAAGCCCAGCCGCTCCAGTTCCACATCGCGCGAGAGTTCGTCGTACGAGAGGACCGCGACTTCGGGCAGCGAGTCCTCGATCACCGTCCGCACCGCCCGGCGCGATGCGCCGCTGACGACGAGCACCGGCGGGCTGGAGGCGTGACGCCGGGGGTCGATCGCGCGGCGCACGGAGTCCACGATGCGGCGCTGCTCCTCGTGCGAGAGCGTCACCACCTGGCCCTCCGACGTATCTTCCGTGCCCCGCCCGGCTAGGTTCTCCAGTTCCGGGTCCGCGGCGTAGAAACTCAGCATCCCCGGACGCTGGGCGAAGGCGGCGCAGAGCGCATCGGCCAGGTCTCGGCGGACACGCTCCGTCAGGCCGTGCGCGTTGTGCCCGCTCGACCCGTGCCGGGCCAGGGACTCGAAGATGCCCTCCAGGTCGCGCACGGGCACGCCTTCGCGCACCAAGCGACGGAGCACCTCGACCACGCGAGAAAGGGGAAGCGGTTGGGGCGTGACGGCCCGGACCAGGTCGGGCCGGGTCGTCCGCAGCGTCTCGACCATCGCGCTCACACGCTGGATCGTGAGAAACGTGTGCAGTTTCCGCCGCAGCGACCACTCTCCGTGGCGGGCCGCGGCCTGCGGCACGCGCAGCACGTTCAGCCCGGCGGCGCGGGCCGCCTCCGCCGA
>ERZ761603.2439-NODE-2439-length-12763-cov-365.872915_pt1 | contig 12763 bp, 10 predicted proteins | sample MGYA00511879_ERZ761603 | MGnify/ENA primary metagenome ERZ761603 (study PRJEB28899, sample SAMN02850040) | bioreactor sludge metagenome | biome: EBPR Sludge; feature: EBPR Bioreactor; material: flocular biomat | place: Australia: Thorneside Wastwater Treatment... | reverse complement strand
AGAACAACAGGAGACCGGGATGCTCCGCTTTCAGCCGCAGGTACTGCTGCATCATTGGCGTGTGGGTCGATTCTGGTCCGCTCTTCAGCCCTTGATTTTTCTGCATATTACATGCAACCCGTTGATTTAGTGCGGTGATACGGTACTGCCGCCGAATACTTGAGGCTCACGTACGCTGTTCTACGCTCATCTACACTTGGCTTTGCAGTATAGGTTTTTTTGGTGTATTTTACAGAACCTATACTGACGCATCGGCAGACTGAAAAAACCTATACTGAGGGGCGCCATGGGGTTCGACGCGAGAGAAATCAAGCTCCTGCAACCAGGTCAGCATCTTACCAGCACGGAAACCGCGGGTCTCCGCATAGAAGCACACGTTGGCCGCAAGACTTGGACTTATCGATATCGCAGTCCGCTCGACCAGAAGCTGCGACAGGTGAGGATTGGCACGTGGCCAGCCATGTCCTTGCACGCGGCCGTCGTCGCTTGGGAGCGCCTGCGCGATCTGCGGGATTCCGGCAGGGATCCGGCTGTCGAGGGGAGAGCCGATAGGGTACGAGCGCGGCGCTCCATCGCTGAGGTGGCTGCCGCATCGGCTCCGCAGTACACCGTGGCGCATCTCTGCGAGGATTATTGGCAGGGCCATGTCCTGCAGTCGCGGGCAAAGAAGGGTGCCACGGAGGTCAAGCGCATGTTCGACAGGATGCTTGGCGATACGGCCGGCCTGTCGGCCAAGGACATCTCGCGTGCCGAAGCGTTCGATCTCATCAAGCGGTATGCGGAGACCGCACCGGTCCAGGCTGGAAAGCTGCGCGCCGAGTTAGGTGCGGCATGGGACTACGCTATCGACGCCGGCAGGCTGCCAGATTCTTGCCCAAACTGGTGGAGGGCGATCATGCGGGGGAGAATCCGGTCAAAGGGGAAGCGGATAGCCGGTGCGCGGATTGGAACGGCTCAGCGCGTCCTGTCTCCGTCCGAGGTGGGAGCACTCGTCCGTTGGCTGCCGAACTTCAGTCGGCTGCTCGAGGATTCGCTCACGCTGTATCTGTGGACCTGCACGCGCGGCGCGGAAATCGTTGGCATGGAGGGGAGGGAGATCCAGCGCGAGGCCGATGGCCTGATGTGGTGGGTAATCCCAAAGGGGAGAACGAAGAGCGCCCGTCACGAGAACGCCACCGATCTACGCGTGCCCCTGTTTGGTCGGGCGCTTGAGGTGGCGATGCGCCGGAAGGATCGCTACGGGGAGGGGCTGTTGTTCCCCGCGCGGACGATCGACGGGAAAATCCAAGCAGTGGCGCAGAAGACGATTCAGTCGTCAGTGTATTTTCATCAACCCTACAGCGCTACCAGACCCGAGGTGGTGCGGGCTCGGCTTCCAGTCACGCATTGGTCTCCGCATGATCTGCGCAGAACGTCTCGCACTTTGCTGGCGTCAATGGGGTGCCCTGACGCCGTTGGGGAATCAATACTTGGACACATGCTGCCTGGCGTCCTGGGCGTCTACAACAGGCATGCTTATGATGCGGAGCGTGCCGAATGGCTTAAGCGACTTTCTGACCACTTGGAATTGCTGGCAGCTGCTGACTAGCTGGTGACCGCTTCTTTGCGCCCGTGTTTTGTGGTGGCAGCAAGTCAGAAGCCGGCCGTGCCTCTGCCCACTCCTCAATCTCGCGCAGAAGCCAGCCAACGCGCCGGTCCGATATTTTTCGCGGTTGAGGGAAACGCTCTGGGCCAAGGCGCGCCAAAGCCTGGACGGTCGATTCAGACAAGGTGAGTATGTCGGCAACCGTCGGAAGCTCGACGAAGATCTGCTTGACCGACGCGGGTCTACCCGTGTTCATGGTCCATTTTCGTCCGAAGAGGTGAATGGTTCGAGAGACTTTCCATTGACATTGCCCGCCTCCAGATTCTCAGTCTCTCCCGTTGCAGGTCCGTCTGAGTCAGCGATGCTCCCGGCGGCCTCCTTCCGCCGCGCCGCCAGCACCGCCCGACTGGCGATCTGCCGGATCTGCCCCGCCAGTCTGAGAATCCGCCGCTTCCACTCGTACACCCCGCGCGCGTATTGAGCGTCCGTGATGACCGATGACAGCCAGAGCGCGTCCATCTGGGCCAGCATGCCGTCGAAGTCGCGGATGATTGCCAGGTAGCGGATGGCCCGTGGCGAAGTGATCTTCACCTCCACCGTCCTGGCACTGGTGTAGCCGATGGCGCTCTCGATGCCGTTGCTCTCGGCGACTTCCCGGAGCTGCCGGGATTCCTGACGCAGATCCTCGAGGCTTTGGTCGATCGACGCATCGACGAGGGCGTCGACTTCCTGTGCCTGCGCTTCCGATCCGATGAAGCGCAGCACCACGCTCAGCGAGAACAGCGCGTTCGCGCACATCTCATAGCCGCGGTCGAAGACCTGCTGCGCATGCAGCGAACTCAGCACCACCTTCTGCGTCAGGAATGGCCGGCTGTTGTCCGGCCTGACCGACGGAATCTGCGTCGATGCGCTGTGCTGCCGGTGCGCCATGGCCTGTCTCCGGTGGGGTTGACCAAACACAGCGTAGCGATCGGGTCGCGGCGGCGACCTGCGAAATGCGACCCCGCGCGGTGCTTTTCGTCCTCCGGCGATCGGGACGACGACAGAGAATCAGTCATCTCTCGTTCCGCTTAGGCCGATCGAAGTGAAGGTAGCTGGCCTTCTTCACAAACAGCATCTTCTCCCAACCCCGGCGGGGTCGCCCCGTCAGGACACGGCGGCATCCCTGCCTTCATGATCAGGAGGCACCATGCCCTCGTTGAACCGAGTCACGCTCATCGGCCATCTCGGCGCCGATCCCGAGCTTCGTACGACCCCGAACCGCGAGACGATCGCCACGATCCGGCTCGCCACGACCGAGACCAGCCGCGACAAGTCCACCGGTGCGCGAAAGGAAGCCACCGAATGGCACCGGGTGATCTTCTTCGGCCGCCTGGCCGAAGTCGTCGGCGAGTACCTTCGGAAGGGCGCGCCGATCTACATCGAGGGGCGCATCCAGACCCGCAAATGGCAGGACCAGGCGGGCCAGGACCGCTACACCGTCGAGATCATCGCCAGCGAGATGCAGATGCTCGGCGCTTGCCCGTCCGCAAACGATGCGCCAGCAGGTCAGGCGCAGCGTCGGAACCAGAGTGCGCCAGCCGATCCGGCAACCGCTCCGACGTTCGACGAAGTCGCGCCGATCGAGCCGTTCTGATCAGGTCGTGAGTTGTTTCCCCCACCGGGTGGTCCGTCTCCCCGGTCGGGAGCAGACCCCCATCCACTTCAGGAGTGCTGTTGATGGAGCGCGTCATTCTCGTTCTCGCCCTGCTGGCAGAGTTGCATCTGGTTCTCTCCTTTCTCCGCTGGGTGGTGCAGCCCGTTCAGGACTGGCTTCTCCAGAAGCCCGAGCCGACGGTCACGCCCGAGCCGGTACCGGAGGCCCGGACCGGCTGGCGGCCGTACCACCTCCCGGCCTGTCAGCGCCGGAATCGGATCGACCCCGGTCCGGCGAAGAAGGGCGAGGCGTCGTTCGAAGTCATCGCCTGACATCTCATCCCCGTGCGGGGGCATCGTCCCCGTTCCCGGGGAGGTTGCCCTCTTCTTTTCTGGAGGCATCTCATGACACTCGTTCTTGTCGCTTGTGGCATCTCCGGCTGGATCCTCCGCCGTCGATCGTTCGCGCTCAGAGGCTCTGACCATGGCCCTCGATCCGTCACTGGACGAAATCATCAAATCCAACCCCTCGCTCGTTCGTCTCTTGGCATTCCTTGACGCTCAGCGTCCCACCGGCCACTTTCCGCGTGCGCTCGCGTTCCCACCGAAACTCGCCTGTACTCGTCCTGGCCGCGCTGCTCGTCGGCACCGTTCAGGCCGAGCCGTTGCCGGGGGAATGGTGGTGGTACTGGGACCGCCCGGCGAGCCAGCTTCCCGTACACTGGCCCGGCGTCGGCGCCGCCGTGTTGCCGCGGCACGTCCATTTCTCGGGCGGCCGCGTGATCGCCGTTTCGCGGCGCAGTGCGCTGACCCTGCCGCCGGGAATCCTCTCGGTTCCGCTGATTCACGTCGAGGTGGATCCCGCGCAGCCGTTCGCCGGCACCGACGCGCAGCGGAACGCGCTGCGCGATCTGGTCGCGGCCGAAGCGTTGGCGCGTCGTTCGCCACTGATCCAGCTCGATTTCGAGGCCAGGCAATCGCAGCGGCCTTTCTGGATGGCTGCGGTCCAGGCCATCCGCGAGCGACTGCCGGCAGAGGTGCAACTCTCGGTTACCGCGCTGGCGAGTTGGTGTTTTGGGGACCCCTGGCTCGCCGAGGTGCCGGCCGACGAGATCGTCCCAATGTATTTCCGTCTGGGCAAGGCGAGAGAGGCCTTCATCGCGCAGTGCGGCCGGGATTCCGGAGCCGCGCTGCCGCGAGGCACACGGCGTGGCGGACGACGAGCCGCCGTGGCCGGTGGCCTTGCCGGCACTACCGGGTCGGGTCATGCTCGCCTGCTCCAACGGGAGGAGTCTGAGGATTCTGCGCGGTCGAACGCGCACCCAGAAACACGTAGCGGCGTGCCCTGAAGACACGCGCGCCGACAGCCTGCGCCGTGCTCCTGCTCACCGCAGTGCTGTCCGGCGTCCCGGCGGGCGTCTGCGCCTCGACCGGCAGCGAAAGCCTCTGTGACCCGTTCCTCGCGTCGTGGGGATCGGTGCGGCCGATTGGCGATCTGGCGACCGGAAGCCTGGGCGTCGTCGAGCGGACCTGGTGGCGACGGCCGCTGCTGCTCGCCTGGTTCCGCTTCAACGAACTGCCGTTTCCTGCGGAGGCGGCCGACGCCTTCACCTACCGTGAACTGGGCGCGATCATCGATCCCCGGAAGTCAGTCGCGGCCTGGCGCGAGGCGGCGAAGACGGCAGCCCCCGACCTCGATCCCGCCGCGGAGCCGGGCGCCGATGCCGATCAGCAGGGGACGACCTGGGGCCGTTTCGAAAACTGTCCGACGGACAGCTGGGAGCAGGCGCGTCGGACGCTGCTCGCACGCAGCGAGGTCTGGGGCGCCGGCAGCGCCGCCCTGCGCAACTGGATCGTCGCCCAGCACCAGGTCTTCGCGCGTTGCCGGCTCGGGCCGGAGCATTTTCGGAAGGACGTGCCGACGGAAGGACGCATCCGATGGGGGAGGCCACCGCCGGAGATGCCCCTGGCGGATCTGTCGCTGCCCGAGCCGCCTCCCGGTGCACCGCGGCTGCTGCGCAAGGACCGCGATTAACAGCGCGCCAGCGCGCTGTTCTACCAGGGGCACTACGCCGACGCCGAACGCGCATTCCGGGCGATTGCCCGTGACGCTCAGTCGCCGTGGCGGGGGTGGGGACAATACCTCGCCTTGCGGGCGCACTTTCGCGAACTCCAGATCATCCCGGGCGCCATGATCGCGGAGATGCGGGTGAGCAAGCTGCGCCGCGACGTGGACACTGCTCTGGCCGATGCCAGGCGGCATGGTGCCGGCGACGAAGTGGCGCGCCTGCAGGCTCTGTGCAGCTTGGTGGGGGTCCGGCTCGAGCCGGCCACGCGTTTTCGGGAACTCGGAGCCGCACTGTCGCGGCCACAGACCGATGCCACCACCTTTCGCCAGGCGGTGATCGACTACGCTTACCTGCACCGTCAGTTGCCGCCGGCGGAGCCCCTCGGGGAATGGCTGACCGGGTTGATCGAGGCCCGCGACCCGACCAGCCGATCGTGCGGCGGCCGAGCCGTATCCTCCGACATGAGCGATCCCACTCCGGCCGAGATCCGGTGTCGACGTGCCCAACTGAGCCAGAAGGCGTTCACCCGCTACCAGAAGAGTCCCGGCAAACGAGCCTGGCTGTTCACGGCCGCCGCCTTTGCAGAACGTGCCGATCCACACCGCGAGGCGCTGCTGCAGGCACTCGCCGACGTTCCGGATGGACACCGCGGTTCGACCACCTTCCTGCTGCACCGCCTGCGGCTCAGTGGACGCGACGACGGGCGGCATCTGGCAGAAGTGCTGCTGGCCCGCCCCGAGGTGGCGGCGGACTACTCCGCACGCAACCGGGTGCGCCAGAACCGGATGCTCTCGGCGGCCAGCCTCGAAGAATTCTGGAACGATGCGGTGCGCGAGCAGGGCGGCGGCATCGATCGGGACACCCTGCTGAAGGGGCCGCCCGTCGTGGCGGAGACGTAGCGCGACTGGGACGCTGACGCGACCTGGATCCTGGATTACGAATTGCCCGACTCGGCCCTGCTCGCAACGGCCACGCAAGCGCCGTGGCCGGCGACGTTGCGCCGGCAGGTGGCGGGAATGCTCTGGGCCCGCGCCGTCCTGCGCGGGGACACCCGGTCGGCACGGGACATCTTGGCGCTTCCCGAGTTGCAGGAGGCCCTGTCGGCGGAAGACTCGGCCCGGCTGGCCTCGATCGGCGACGACGCCGTGTTTCTCATGGAGGGCAGGCTCACGCTGTGGAATCGAGCCCTGACGCCCGTCGTGGGCCGAGACTGGTGTCGGCTGCGGGCGCCGGTCGTCGCCGAACGCCAGGAAGATGGCTGGGGTGACCGCGACGATCCCGCGTACCGGTTCGGGGAAGCGGCGCTGCGCCTCCTGCCGGTCGACGTGCTCGAACGTTGGCGAGCGGAACGCGAGGTTCTCGACGCCCTGCCGCCGCGCACGAACCTCCTGATGCAGAACACGCTGGATTTCGTCGCACGCTTCCCGTCCGACCCGCGCGCTCCGCGACTGCTCCGGCAAGCCGTGCATGCCACGCGCCTCGACCACTGCGGCGATCCTGCAGCAGGCGCAGTGTCGAAGAAGGCGTTCAGCCTGCTCAAACGCCACTATGGCGAAGCGGAGGAGGCGCGACGCACCAGGCACTGGTTCAAGCCGGGGTACTGAGAGAGCCGGAAGAGAGTGTGGGGCCCAGCAGCGACACGCGGAGCACATCTCCTGACGCGGAAAGCCAGACGAATCCGCGCGCCGGCGGCAACGGGATCGTCCAGTCCTTGGCGGGACGTCGTCGCCGCCTTCAAACGGTATTCCGCATTCCGTCATGGCGGGTTGCGGCTACCCACCGGCAGGGCGAGCGGCCCGTCTCTCGCCGCGTCTATGCGCGGGGGGACCTCAGCCCGGACTCATCATCGGGAATCTTTGCGGGCAGATGCAATCTGAGTGCCTTCGAGGCGGACGTTCGCCTGATGCCCGACGGCTTCTCCCCGGTGCCGCATCCATCAATCACTTTTCGGAGCAACCATGACCCTGCTGATTCTCGGGCTCGCGACTTTTCTTGGTGTTCATTCCACACGGATCTTCGCCGAGGAGTTTCGCAACGCGCAGGTGGCGAAGCTCGGGCTGAACGGGTGGAAGGCCGTCTACTCGATCGTGTCGATCGCCGGCTTCGTGCTGATCGTTTACGGCTACGGCGAGGCGCGCATGGCGCCGGTGGCGGTGTGGAGTCCGCCGCTGTGGACCAGGCATCTCGCCGCGCTGCTGACCGTTCCGGCGTTCATCCTGTTGGCGGCGGCGTACGTGCCCGGTACGCGGATCAAACGGGCGGTCGGTCATCCGATGGTCGCTGGCGTGAAGGTCTGGGCGTTCGCGCACCTGATCGCCAATGGCACGCTGGCCGATGTGTTGCTGTTCGGCAGCTTTCTGGCGTGGGCGATACTGGATTACGCGTCGGCCCGTCGCCGCGACCGCGCTGCGGGCACCGAGTACGTCAGCGGGCCGATCTCGCGCGACCTCACGGCGGTGGTCGTGGGGCTCGCGGCCTGGACCGCGTTCGCCTTCTGGTTGCACGTCTGGCTGATCGGCGTACGGCCGTTCGGCGGCTGAGACGCCCGCCGGGTTGCGCGAACGTCGGCGCCGGTCGACGCCATTGGCTCCTCGAGGGTGACATCGGACTTGGCTGGCGGCCCTGAGCGAAGCTCATGTCCCAGGCCCGCGCGGCGATCAAGGATGTCGTCTCGGCGACGAGCGCTGGCGGGAACTTGAACGGCAACACTTGGCGGCAGAGCTTCTGCGAGTGCTCAACCATGTGGCACAGAAACATGTTTCAGCGAATCTTGAACGCCTGGTCAAGGCCAATTGCGCTCAGCCGGCGTGTTTCCCTGAAAGCGGCGGCGCGGGATACGGCAACACAATCGGACTCTTCTCCACCACGAAGGAGCCTGCCATGGACTCCAGACTCGGGAACCCTGGAACAAAGCCAAGCTGGTCGGCCCAAGGGACATCTGGGTCATCCGAATCCACCTCCAAAACGAACACTTGGTACGCGATTTGGCCATGTTCAATCTTGCCATCGACAGCAAACTGTGTGGCTGTGATCTCGTGAATCTGCGCGTTCGCGACATCACGCTCGGCAATCACGTCTTGGCGCGGGCGATGATCATGTAACGGAAGACAGAGCGGCCAGTCCAGTTTGATCTGACGGAGCCCACGAGGAGCGCCGTCGCGGCGTGGATCGTGAAGGCGGGACTGAAACCCGAGGAGTACTTGTCCCTGAGTTGGTTGGCGCACTCTCTCCATGTTTCTACCCGCCAGGACGCCCGGATCGTTCACTAACAGGGGACGTTCGCAAGAGAATGTCGAGCGGCCGCAGATCGGCCTCAGCGGCCATTGAGGTTCTTCGCCCCCATCGGCCAGAATGGAACGGTCAGCGGCCGTAGGTCAGGTAAGTGGCCCGAATGACCGCTCCTTTCTTGAGCCTATAGCCGCACCCGACCCTCAACTGTCGTTCGGGTCTTGAGCCCCGCCGGCCGGACTGCAGCGGTAGAAGTCAAGCGGCCGTCAGCGTCCTTCCTCAAGATAGCGCCGCAGGGCTTCTGGCGCCGCCTTTCGGCGTCAGCTGCTGGCTAAAGCGTCGTTCAACCGGGTCGCGCCAAACAGGATGATCTTGAGTTGCTGAACGAAGTTCTCCGACATTTCGGCCTCGAGCAGGGTTTGGTCGGGGGGTAGGTCGAGAACGTCGGTTGCCGCCGCGAGCATGGTCATCACGATCATTCCGCAAACCATCTGCAATCTTGCCGTTGGCAGGTGCGCGTAAAGGCCGCGCATCCGGAAATCCTGCGCCATTTCATTGGTGAAATGAGTGACGTCATTGCGTATCGCCAGGCGCAGTATGCGGCTGCCCCCTGATCGCTCGCTCGAGATGAACAGGAACTGCAAGCGGTTCAGCTTCACGTACTCCAGATAGACACTGACTGAACGTCGCAGCATGTCGCTCGGCGCCACGTCCATCTTGCGTGCCTCACGCAACAGCCGACGCAGCGTAATCCCCACCTCTTCAACCAGCACCAGGCCGAGTTCGTCGGTATTGCGAAAGTGGCGGTAGAAGGCATTGGGAACCACGCCGGCTTCGCGGGCGATTTCACGCAATCCAAGACTGGTGAAACTGCGCCCCTCGCCCATCAGGGTCAGCGCGGCCTGCAGGAGCCTGGCGCGAGTCAAGTCCTTGCGCGCACTGCGTGGCAGGGGCTCGGGATCCTTCGATGCAGCTTTTCTGGGTGGCATGGCAGCGCTCCTCGTTCCATATATTGAAACACTCGTATCTAGACCAATGCGTTTGGTTACAAAAAAGACATCAAATAATCAGATGCATACACGGTGACTGGAAAAATTGTGTTGCAATTCTAAGCTTGCGGTGTACGCTTGTACACAAATTGTCGTAACCTGAAGAAACCGGCCGCACGGCGCAGTTCGCAGCGCCAGGCCACTCTGTCACATTCTCGAAAGGCCGCACCATGCCGACCTATAAAGCTCCCCTGCGCGACATGCGCTTCCTGATCAACGAGGTACTCGACTACCCCGCGCACTACGCCGCGTTGGCGAACGGCGGCGAAGCCACGCCCGACATGGTGGATGCCATCCTTGAAGGCGCTGCCACCTTGTGCGAGGAGGTTCTCGCGCCGATCAATCTTTCCGGCGACCAGGAGGGCTGCCACTTCGAGGCCGGCGAAGTCACGACCCCGGCTGGCTTCAAGGAAGCCTACCGCCAGTTTGTCGACGGCGGCTGGCAGGGCCTATCATTTCCGACGGAATACGGTGGCCAGGGGCTGCCGACATCGCTCAGCCTGTTCAAGACCGAGATGATGGGCGCCGCCAACTGGTCGTTCAACATGTATCCGGGACTGAGCCTGGGCTGCATCAATACCCTCTTGCGCTACGGCACCGAGGCACAGAAATCGCTCTATCTGCCATCACTCGTCAGCGGCGAGTGGACCGGCACCATGTGCCTGACCGAGCCGCAGTGCGGCACCGATCTGGCGCAGATCAACACCAGGGCCGAGCCGCAACCCGACGGCAGCTACAAGCTCACCGGCACCAAGATGTTCATCTCGGCGGGCGAGCATGATCTGGCCGGAAATATTGTGCACATCGTCCTAGCCCGCTTGCCGGGCGCACCGGCCGGCACACGCGGGATTTCGCTGTTCGTCGTGCCGAAGTTTCTTGTCGCCGAAAACGGCTGTGCCGGCCAACGCAACGCCGTCAGTTGCGGCTCCATCGAACACAAAATGGGAATTCGCGGCTCGGCAACCGCCGTATTGAATTTCGACGAGGCAACCGGGCACCTGATTTTCGAACCCAACAAGGGCTTGGAAGCCATGTTCACTTACATGAACACCGCCCGACTCGGAATCGCGATCCAGGGGGTCGCCCACGCCGAGGCGTCGTTTCAGGGCGCGCTGGCCTATGCCAGGGACAGACGATCGATGCGCGCCCTCTCTGGAAAGAAGGAACCCGCAGCCAATGCCGACTCGCTGATCTGGCACGCCGATGTGCGACGCATGCTGCTGACCCAGAAGGCCATCGCGGAAGGTGGCCGGGCGATGATCTATGCTGCCGCCCGGACCGCCGACCTGATGTTCAACGCCACGCTCGAAAACGATCACGCCAGCTACGAACACTACGACAACACACTCGGCTTCTACACCCCCATCCTCAAGGGCTTCCTGACCGAAATGGGCCTCGAAGCCGCCAATATTGGCATGCAGGTGTTCGGCGGGCACGGTTACATTCACGAGCACGGCATGGAGCAGATCGCCCGTGATGCACGCATCTCCACCCTGTACGAAGGAACCACCGGCATTCAGGCGCTCGACCTGCTTGGCCGCAAGGTATTGATCGGCACCAAGGGAAAGTGCGTGCGCGAATTCGCGCGCATCATGCTGCGCCAAGCAAGGCCGAACCTGCTTGCGCGGGGGCCAATCGGCACCATGGCGCGCGCGACCCTAAAACGCGCCTTGGAGTGGAACATGCTCACTCTGCGCATCATGCTGCGCGCAGGCAAGGATCGCGATCTGGTGGGGTCGGCCAGCGTCGACTACCTGATGTATTCAGGCTACGTCATGATGGGGTATTTCCTCGCCTTGCAAGCGGAGAAAGCGCAAACGCTGTTGCGCAGCGGCAAGGGAAGCGAGTCTGCGGATTTCTATCGCGCCAAGATCCAGACTGCCGCGTTCTACTTCGACCGCATTTTACCCCGTGCCGACGCGCATCGCACGAGCGCACTGGCACCGACGCATTCGCTGATGGAGATGGACAACGGGAATTTCGCGTTCGCGTGATTCAGGGTCAGGATGGGTGACGGCCATCGCGTCAGCCCCGTAGAGCAAAGGAGAAATCATGGTCAGCACGGCAAAGTCATCGACCAAGTCAGCCGCCACTGCCGTCGCCAGGACGTCAGCCAAGGACGTCGCTCCCGTACCGGCCAAGACGCCGCGCACGGCCAAAGCCAGGGCCACCACGGCAACCGGCCCGTCACTGCGCTTCTATCACTCGGAGGTGCTGCGCGAGAAAACCAACACGGTTTTGTCGGCGCTGGAGTCACAGCCAGGTCACCCCCATCACGGCGAGGCCATCGCCGACCTGGTCACGCATCTGATCGAAGCGGGGATGGATTACTATTTCCTGAAGCCCCTCAAACAGGCCGAAGTCGGCTTTGTCGCCGAGCAGTCGGCCCGGCTTGGCATATCGGGGGCAGTCAAGCTCGTCAGTTCGGTCAGTCGCAAATTCATCACCCGCATGGACCAGACACAACTGCTGGTGGTTGCCACCCATATCCGCTCACTTGCCGTTTCGTGACAACAGCAGCTACGGATTTCCCACCGTTGGTCCCGGCAATCGAAACCGTAGCCACGCGCGGACGGCGCCGCCGCCCAACGCCTAGCGCGCGTCCCTGACCCTTACCCGCCCTGCCAGCCACATGCTGAGCACCGCAGCCGCGGCGGTGATGTAACCGACCAGTCGGCAATGCGAAGGTGTGCGGACTCTCAAGGCGCATTCCGCCAATGACCACAGTGGCCGACGACCGGACCGCCAATCGACCTTACCGGCTGTCTGCTCCACGCCTGCAAGCTGACGGTCGCGTTCTGGGCGGGCGACCGGCCGCAATGGGCCTGGAGCGGTCATAGCACTGGTCAAAAAAGTCACTGCGCCGAACGGCGGCTAAGTCCTACCGAAGCAGATCGTCATCTACGCGAGCCGTCAGGCGCCTCGTCGGCCAGCGCCGTCGTTTGTTCAATGCGAGCCCAACGATGGATCCTGGCCCGCAAGCGGACGTGCCATGAAAGCGCGCATGGCGCTAACCTCGACGGCGCCGGCCGCTGGCCCCCGGCGTTCACATCGGAGGACGTCAGGCTCTCAGCGCTCGTAGGATTCGATTCGCGCGGCCGTGCTCAGCGGCACCAGGAAGGCGCTCGGATCAAGCAGCACCTTCTCCCGCACCGCCGCCAGCGTGATCTCGCCGCCGTAGCTCACCGATGACTGCA